>Ga0116229_10001271_pt1 | contig 38918 bp, 26 predicted proteins | sample S1TSphgellanicum_3_FD_87313 | JGI IMG/M metagenome (GOLD analysis project Ga0116229, IMG submission 87313) | Host-associated microbial communities from peat moss isolated from Minnesota, USA - S1T2_Fc - Sphagnum magellanicum MG | ecosystem: Host-associated > Plants > Peat moss > Unclassified...
GGGAAAAATAGCCATTTGGATGTAGCCTCCGTGGAGAGCTGCAGAGTATACTATAAGGGGGAAGGTGGTGGCTTCCCCCAAGTCCAGGCCGTGGTGAGTCTTGTGTGTCCATGTTGCCCGTGGTTCGTCCTAGCACCAAGGGTGCTCCAACTATGCACTAATCACTTTGTGTGGGTTGTGTGCAGGCCCGTGTGAGTGAATGAAGCTTGTCAACTCTTCCTAGTCCCATCTCGGAGCTCCAACACGCCCCTTTACCCCTCAAAGTGTTGTGAGCTAGGGAGCGTGTTCCAACTCCTCCTTCTTTCGCTGTTTTCCTACTTATGCTCACATTTGAGCCCTTTGAGGAGTTGGGAGTGCGTCACGAAATTGCGCCAATTGGGACTCTCACAACTTTGGAACCCCATAACTTTGGGAACAGACTTCAGATCGAGATACAGTTTGAAGCAAAGTTGTAGCTTTTGTCGAGAGCTTTCCAAAGGTATGTCGCACACCCTCTGCAGCCAAGTAAATCGGGTCAATTCCCAACTTTTTCTGGGTTTGACTAGGTCACTAAGTATGTGATGTGTATTCTAAGCTTCTTCTTGGCCCGCACCCTTGCGACCTTTTTGCCTTGACTCCCGGGCTTCCTTTTGGCCCGTAACCTTGTACGCCTTTGCCTTGGTTGTGAGCCCAGAGCTAGGGTTGCAACATTAATTTAGTTGGATAATTCTTTTAGTTTGGTAAACAAACTACTTGGTTTTGGTAGGACTATTTTCAAAACTTCTATAACTATTCACTATTCCCTATTTTGGTAAACGATATATTCTTAACAACCTTTTCCTTGTGTATGAACATTCAATGAAACTGAAAGTATGAATAATTTCCACCCAATGCCTATTACAGCACCTAACTTAATGCCTACTCTAATCCACACACCAATGCAACCTTTAGTACAAACTCTAACCATCTTAGTGCACAAGTCTCACACAACAAGTTTAATGAATAGAACTCATAACACTAGTGTTGGTGCTAAAGGATTTTATACAAGTGGGAACAATGGTGTCAAATGAACATATTTGTTTATGCACAAAAGTGTGGTAGAAGTAATCAAATGTTAATGGATTCAATAGACTACACTGAAGATAAAAGTTCAAAGGCCCAAGAGGTTATATTGGAAAAACAATTTGACTATTTCAAAGAAAAAAACAAAGCTATCGTATGAGACCCAAATGAATATGGTTAAAACAATCATAAGGTTGACATAAGTTATGAAGGTGTTGGCAAGTTATGGTCTACACAAAAAACTTTCACAATTTGACAATTTTCAATACCTATTCAAGTTTCATGCATCATGGTGGAAATTTGGAAAATAATTTTCACTAAAATTTTGTAAGATGATGGTTCATATTTCAATCTAGCATTATGTTGTGAAATCAATGCACATATGAATGATAATATAGTCCAATAAAGTATTATTTTGATTTGGAGAACCATGTCACATTTTTGCAATTCCAACAAAAGGACTAAAAAGTACTACATTTAATAATAAAATTTCCATGAAATATTACACATACATCAAAGAAACCATAAAGAAAAATCTTTCCCATCAAAGTTTTCAATTTTTTTGAAGGTCATGGAATTTAAATAAAATGATTTTAAAATGTTCATTAGTACATTATGGTATGAAAATGTTCTTCCATTGAAGATTTACTTGGGTTAAGTGTTTTTTAATCATTTGACAAAAGTAAAATGAAGTTTTGAATTTTTTTTAAAATGGAAAATTGTTGTCAAATAAGGATTTTAAAAAACTTTTTTTTGAATTATTGGTGTACATTTACAAAAATGTACAATGATGTCTCAATTTCATATTCATAATTATTGTGACTTCTTTTAATTTTGAAGCCCAAATCATTTATATGTGATCTTTAAAATTATTTAAAGTGAGTGAAATCTTATGTGTTGCTACTTTCGATATTATATATAGTATTTGCTAGAAATTGTGTAGATTGTAGCTTGCCAACACCCATGACCATGGTGTTGGCATGGGATAGAATGCCTACACATGCAATTAACATGTAATTCCATGAAATTCCACCAAGTGAAACTCATGGGCATTGAATAGTTGTAAACAATTCAATAAAGTAAAGAGCACAAAGAGATGATGTAATCAATGGCAAACAACATTGAATGTAGAAAGTTGAATTACATTGACTCAACATGTAACACAATTTTGATGTCTAATCAATAATGAAAAAGATTCAATTTACAAACATTGAACTACATAAGATATTAATGCAGATAGAAGCTTGCAGGTTGAAATGAAAATTGCTATCAAATTTTGAGAAAGGAGGAGGGTCAGAGGTCATACTTTCATGAATTGATTAGAATTTTTTTTGTCTTCCAAGAAAATTGCATAATTCTCATCATTTTGCATCTCCAACTTGCTTTTGCTTTTCAACTTTATTAGTTTGTTCATGATCACCAAGTTCAATGAATATGTGTGGAACATTAACATCATCCCCTCCTCTTTTACTTGTTTGCAAGTCTTGGTTGATGATTCGCATCAACCTCTCAATGTTGGATTCAACTTCAAATCGCAATAGATGATGTAGAAGACAACAAGAGATGAATACATCAAGCAAGAAAGTGACACCCAATTTAGACTTCCTTAATAACTCTCTTAAGGTTATTTTCAAGATCCCAAAAGAATTTTGCACAACACTTTGACCTCTCTTGTGTTTTTTGTTATACAAGAATTTTAGAATTGTATGGTTAGCATCTTCCTTGAATGGTGTCATTATCCATGATATTAGTGGATACCCTTTATCTCCTAATATGTAATGGGGAAATTCATGTTGGGAACCTCTAGTAATATCAAACAAACCCATATGTTGTGCCTTTTCTATACACACCAAATTTACAAAGAACCCTAGAACCATTAACTGAACTTGGGAGCCCAACAAAAACATATTTGAACCTTTTATTGCAATCGACCACGGCTTGTGCAACTATAGAATATCTACCAATTTTATGGTAATAATCTGCAGCATGAACTCTTTGTGATCTTGCATTGGATATATGGGTGCCATCAACAACACCCACCACATTGAATAAACCACACCATTTAAAAAAATTCCATGACAAGTGTCATTGTTGGTCCTTCAAGCCACTTCATCAAACCACTATAAACTTGATTGATTGTGTAAACAAATTCATGAAAAATGAGGGAAACTATGGATTTCCCCATTGTAAAAAGTTCAATAGAAACCAGAAAGTTAGCACCCTAGGCTAATTTGTACATTGCACAACATACACAAATTTCTATAGGAATAATTTTCCTATAGTTGGTATCTTGCTTTCCTATGATGGGTTTCAAATTTGCTACAATGTGGAATAATGTGGCTTTGGTCATATGAAATTTTTTTACCCATCTTTTGTCATCAAACTTAGTAAAAAGAAAGTGGAAAACCAAGTAATGCTTCTAGGTTTCACACACAAACCAAGGTCAGGTGTCAAGCTATTGAGAGCATTTTGACATACAATGATTATGTATTGCAACAACATGAGAATTCACAATCTAAGGTGAATGTCTTAACAATTGTTCCAATGTTTCAAGGGATGGTAACATTGTAGGTGATGATTGAAACATTTGTTGGACCATTTGAATTAGCAATAGAAGACATGACAAAATGAAAACATTGATTGCTTCATCATCCATGGCTATTAGATAAGAAATATATATTCAATGAATGTGAAAGTGTAGAAATTTTTTGTAAAAAAGGTGGAGTAGGAAAACACAAAGCAAATGAAAAATCTGAATTCATACAAAGTCACCCTGAATGAGAGAAAAAAAAACTACAAACCAAAAAGAAAGTGGAAAGAAAATGAAGAAACAAAGGTGGAGTGGAAAGAACTTGAAAAAACAAGAATGTGAAGAGATGCGAATGTGAAAAGAGAGTGAGGAAATGAGTTCAAGGTGTGGCAGCGCCAACTAGTTTGATGAGACAACGATCGTTCTTGCACTGTCATGTTGGTGAAAACAAACACTCATGCCCAAGTGTGAATGGATAGTCATATTTGCTTTTATGCTATCTTGGTGTTATCTCCCACTATGCCACATCGGCAAGATATTTGGTGTTAGCTTGGTGTTAGGCACCAAACCCTAGCACCACCTACCACTAGGTGTGAAGGGTGCTTTAGATTGAGCTCATACAAGGTCAATTATATGTTGCCTAATCTTGGATTTGAAGCTTCACTAATTTAACAAACTTTTGAAATAGATTAATGCATGCATTCTAATATGACACTCACAATGACTGAATTAGGTAGTCACAAAGAAGATTTCAAGCCAAAATATAGTTCTTCAAATATGAATGAAGCCTTCCAAGTTTTGAAATGAGAATACAAGGATCCTATACCACAGGCTATACCACCAAACCATCACCACTGGGATTATGTTTCCACTCTCGACATATCAATATTAACTAGACTACACTGGCCCCTCAACTGTACAGCAGACAAGTAACCTCAGGGCTCACTGCCCTAAAGGAGAGGGTAATAAGGACAAGGCGGTTCTAGCTTAACATTAAACTAGTAGCCCTTGTGCAGAGCAGGTGTTTCAAGTCTTTTGTATGGTGAAGGTCTCAGAAAATTGCTAATATTATTATTATATAGTTGATTTTATTCCTAGTGTCTGTTGGTGTCAGAAGGTTTTGCATTCTGTCTTGCACAGAAATTTATTATATTTTACTAAATTAGATAAATGGATAAGCATTAGTAAATAAAAAAATATAAGATCATTGCCATGATGTGGAGTCCCTCTCCCACTCTCCCCACAGAGCCCGCAAAACGATTAGCCAGCATTGGTAGACCTATTCGGTGCTGCTAAAGTGATGGGTCCATGTAGTGTGTCAATTGGTACTTTGTCAAGGTACTGTCAGGATATCACATGTTAGACTGATTTTATGCAAAACCCTGCCAAACTCATTAGACTCATTTTGTTATGTATAACATAAAGCACTGGCAGAAAATTTCTATAGATCTGGAGGCCGCACATTATCCAGCAGAATTTATCCTCCACAAAGGGCAGTGTCTTGAGAAGTGAAATGCCTGTTTCAGGCATTTCACTTTTTTTTTTGGTTATACCCAGTGGGTATCACATTGCAAACAATTTTCAAAAATAATTTGCTGCAAGTGCTTCGTGGAACGAGGAACAAGGTGTTCCTGAAATAAGGGCCCTTCAACTCTGCCTTGGGCAGTCTCTTATTTGGGATCGCCTCGGCTCTTCAGCCTTTACCTTACACTTTTATGCGTGTGTGTGTGTGTGTGTTTTGTCACATTCTCAAAGTGCGAGTCTAACATGGAGTGACAGAAATGTGCTTTGAAAGAAATTACCTGCTGGATAATAGATGTCCTGTCAAAATTAGTACTTTTCTCAACCAGTTGTGGAACTTTGAAATGGACTGTTTAATCATCATTGGCGGATGATGAATAGAAAACATAACCTCAAAAATGCCAGAAAGGTGCAACCCCTTTCTTGCATTGTGGATAGATTGCATCTTCTTTTTAATTGGCATCTTCAATTGTGCTATCTAGTGAGGACCATTAGATTCACATGTGAAGCCTATCAAACCACTAATTCTTGCTTATGCCAATAAGTCGTCTGTTCTTCTAGGTTCAAGATTCTATGTGTTTTAGATTCAAATGACTGAATAAAAGAACAAAGAAAGTGCATAAGACTGAGCATTGGAATTTTCTGGGCAAAAATGTGTTTGTTGCAATCTGGTCTCATTGAACAAAACTGCGTCCATGTTTGAAGGTGTGAATCTTGGACAAATGTAGAAAGATCTTCATTCAATTCAGTTGGGTTTGCAAGCAGTGATCAATCAAGAAAAAGGGTATTACCCTCCATATTAGTAAGGTCAAAAATTTTATCAACATTGTCAAATTTTGAAATTTCCTCAAATTTACATCAACATCTATCTATGAAGGAAGGTAGTTTGTTTTGTTTTGTAGGTAGGATGCTTCAGATCGTGTTCTTGGTGTCTTTGGAAAGCTCTCGATGAGGAAGGGTGGATGGGCTTGGTTCCATGACATTTGGACTTGCGGTGCAAAAGTTTTTGAATATTGAATATTTTTTCACTGAAAATTAAATTAAATCGTAGCTGAAAATTTCGGAGGAATTGGAATGTGCCTTTGGTGTTGTTGGAAAGATCTTGATGAGCAGGATTTAATGGAATTTATTTGGTAAGATTTGGATTCAGAATGTGGGAGAGATTGATTTTTAAGTGATTTCTGTGGCTGAAAATTCAAATAAATTCCAAAAAACCAGGTTTTGGAACGAAAAATCAGTTGAGGACGTGGTAGCACTTGGGCCAACGGCACAGGCCACACTAGTCAACATTAAATTCTCAAATTGCATCAACTATTCCAGAAATGCCACTGGTTTCAGGCTCGTCGGCATAATTCCATGTCTCTAAACCAATGTCAAAAACATGCTTCCTCTCCCTTGTTTATTTTCTTTCAACCATCCAACCTGTTGATCTTCACTCTTTTCCAACTTTTGTGCACCTTCCCTCAAGTTTCCACATATCCACTTCAATCATCACTGGTTGCATATCTTCCCGCTTTCATATCACCCTTTCACGATGGTGCCTTATTTAGAACATGATCTTCATTCCACATTCTTGTTTCCTATGGTTTCCAAATTATAAATATGAAAAAGTTGACAATGAAGTTGCATTTGAAACTAGTTATTCATAATTCAACCATCAACTAGTGACTATCTAGTATCTAGAATCACAAAGGTGGCCTCTTTAATCCCTATAAAGCATGCTTAATGAGTGCAGCCTTGGGCTATCTACCAGTTCACCATTCAACAATTTATAAAAGTAGACATTTGGACAATTTTAACTCACAATAGGTGTTCCAAGTTCGAACATTGAGAGTTCTTGGGATTTAAATTTTGCAATGTATAAGTAGAGAAACAATTCCTACATTTTCAGACCAGATGCTGTGATTGGGTGAAAAATACCAAGCACTCCATTTCTTAACACCCTCCATAGTGATTGGACTACCTATTGGATTTCTTGGTTTAGCTGATATTATATTCAGATTAATTGACCACAAAATGGTTAATCCATTGGATGAAAGGTTCCTACCAGTGTTGGGTGCCTATTAGGAACAGGACAACCCCCTCAAGGTTATTGCGGCAGTTCCTTAGGATTTATAATTGTGATTCTCAAAAAATCAAATAGTCTTTTCAGACTAAACCAAAACAAAAAAAGTTGACCTTTAGTACCCTGTACATGTCGCCAACTGAGGCAAGTGCTAAGAATAAAACTCTATTTGGACCTTCACAACCGCCTTGCAAACTCAAAAAAACAAATGTTTGTGTATAGTGTTCGTTCCATGCGGTTCACCCATGTCAGTGAAAAGAATAAAATTGTTTTTGAACCTTCACAACTACCTTGCAAACTTAACCAAAACAGAAGTGTGTCATGACACAAAAAACCACCAATGACCCAAAATAGAAAAGAAACTCACATCTGGGAGTGCATGCTGCATCTCCTCATTGGCTGAGAAGGATTCTGATTCTTAAATTTATTGATCACCAACTTTGCCCCCACATTAATGCCAAATTGAGGTTCATTGGAGGTTAGGTTAATCCCACGAAACTCTTGTGGAGGAATGTGCCTCTAAGGAGTTTGGTCAGGCAAGGCTAGAGCCATCAGTAGATTGCTGGATGCATATTTGGAAGAGATTCACATAATTGACTTGCATGCCTGAAAAGGATGACCCCCCTTCACAAACCAGAAATGAACCCGAACAACCCGAGCAAAGTATACTTGAGTACGGAACATGATAGACTTTTTCTCAAACATGTCTTTGGCAGAGGAAGCAAATATCAGTTTTCCTGAATCCAATGTTGGTTTTGCAGGGTCTCCAAAAAAAAACAAAATGAAGAATACTGCAATTTTGTATAACGGTTTTGGGGGGTCTTATTATTCTTGTTTGTTTTTGTAAGTATTTCCCTAGGTAAGATGGGATTGGTCTTCCAGTTCCACTTTTGGAAGTTCCCATCAGATGAGAATGAAAGGGTAGTAATACAAATCAATGGTGTAAAATGTTATGTTTTGGAACAGGCACTGGTAGAGACCCATCACTACCTTGCAGAATGTCTCTCACTCACCTGAACTGACTAGCCATGTTCCCAGATGGAACAGGTCCATTCTGTAGTATGTAGCACCAAGGTGGTTTTGTAATGTTTTGACCTATGGTGCAAGAGTTATTGAATATTGAACAAAAGAATTCATTGAAAATGTAATAAAATAAAAAATAATTTTTTTAGGGAAATTGAGGTGTGCTCTTGGTACCGTTGGAAAGTGCTCAATGAGTAGTAGGATCTTATGGAGGTCATTTTGCAATTTTTGGACCTAAGGAGCATGAGATATTGAATTTTGAGCAATATGTGTCATTGGAAATTCAATAAGCTCTTGGTACCCTACCCATTGAGGGCTTTTTAAGGGTACCAATAACACAACTGGGTGCACTATGGTTTGTGAGATCTGAATGTGACAAACGATTGATCTCAATGAAGTGCAAATTTCACGTAATATATACACCTATCATGCCAATGGGCATGGACCTTGTGTATATTACACCTTTATTAGAAAATACATTAGTGATTTAATCCATAAAATGCTAGTTCTGTGAGCCTTTCTTTTTTGTGCAAAATTTTAAACCAAGTCATTTTTTTGTCACAATTCAATGAATTTTTGAGAAAAATGACAGAATTAGAAATGTTTGTAAAAACTTTTTAAATCAACATATTTGTATACATTGTTTAAGTAGGTAGTCTGAACTATATAGGGATTTCTTTCTTTCATTTTTTAATAGCAAAATTTGACTAAATCAACTTATGGTTGATCACCACCTCTGCTGCATCACAAAATTGAGGGAATTTTTTTTCGTTTTTTATTGTACAATAAAGTTATCCACAAAGTCAGGCGATTAAGAGGCGAGAATAGAACCTCAAATGCGTAACTGGGAATGAAATTTTACAAAATGAAATAATTGGAACCCAAACTAGTCTTTCCACCAATTTTGGTGGTAAACTGAGTTTCATCCCCTCTTTCCTTTTTCCTCCGCGCCTCCACTGCTGCTAGATATATTGTCACTGCTCCTACCTATAAAACTATTATAATTAGTCTTGAACCTTGTGCATTAAATGCATTTCATACTGAGATTTAATAAAATTTCCTTACTTTGCGGATACCACTGAAAGAGGGGATAGGGGGTGAAAGAGAGGGTAACTTTACCGATAACTTTAATATAGGCAACAAATATTCTGTGAATACTGTAGGTCAAGGTGGAATGGAGATGTTATGTTGTGATTCGGTGACCTTGTTGTGTTAAATTGTAAGCCAATAGTCCTAAAGAGATTTCTACACCATTTCTTGGCATCTATGATCTAATGTTGTACAAAATCAAATAAATGTGTTATAATTTCCTATAGATTTATCAGTTTGCATTACATTTTGAAATGCTATTGCAAGAAATTTTCAATTATTAAGTATTGAAGGTGAAAAAGGTCTAAATCTTTGAAAAATGCCTAGGGTTTGGGATAACTAGAGGAGGCTGAATACTGTAGTACCTTTTCAGATTCAGCACCTTGGTGCTGAATAATTATTTTATTTTTAAAATCCATTTTGGCAGTAAATTTAATCATTTATGGAATTTCGGCAATAAATATAGGCAGCTTCTCTAGATAAAAGCTATAATAGAATGAGACCTAGCCTAATTCCCAAGATGTTGACATCCAAGGATAATAATTCTTTAAATTTTGGCATTTAAAAAAATTCTAAGAAATTCAGCATTTTCAAAATGATTTAATTAGTGCCGGATCTGAAAATGCACTACAGTAGGTATGGTGTGCTTTGTAGAAGGGGTGTTAGCTGAGGTGAAAAAATGGTGGTAACCATGTCTAATGCAGCCAATGAAACAAATAAACATATACCCAAGAAGTTGGATCTTTTTTCATTTTGGCGGTGAGGGGTGTGAGGATGCAATTCTTTTATTCTTATGTTCCTATCATGTTCCTCAAGTTCTCAATGCATTCCACAACAACATTCCTAATAGGGCCTCAATTTATCCCAAATCCTTTGCCCAATGTTCTCCCATTCTCCCTTATATTGGGGGAGCCAAGGGGGAGGCACTTCATCCTCACATAGAAATTGTTATTTTAGGAAGCCTTCTGAGATTCAGTTTTTGGCTGATGGGCCAATCAAAGTGACCAAGTGTAAATTTTTTAAAAAACAGAACTTGGGAGGCAGCCCATCCAATGAATAGGAGAGCTGAATAGGGTTGTGAATGAAGAGACTCCATCAAATGGATAGGTACATGAAATTGATTTTTTCAAAAAAACTTTTAATATAGGATAAGGCCCTGCTATCAGGGAATTATTGTGTGAGCACCAGGGCGGAGCCTAATGCCCGAGGTAATCAATTGTTCTTTTCTTTTTAAATTATGTTCCAAAGATCTTATTGGCTTACATCCTGCACCCTAGGAATCTTACAATCTCACACCCTCCACTCTAAGGCTCTTTCACACCCTCTGCCCTAGGGCTCTTCTTTTAAGCCTGATTACTAAATGTAATCTGCCCTATAAATACATTAAGAATTCTCTCAAAGCTTGTTACAATTCAAGTAAATTTAATGACTTGGGTTTGAAGTGAAGGAAAAGTTCACAGTTTGAAGGCCTTCATGAAATGGGTGTTGAGGCGAGGCGGCAAGGACCTCAGATCACCTTTTCTAAAGGCCTTTTCTGGCATAAATCACTACACAAAGACCTACAATAAGGTCTTACTTACCCACTGCAGTGGGTAGATTGTATAACATTGACATCGCATGTAAACATTGGGTCTGTAACAATAAAATAATTATTTGTAATTGTAAATAATGGTATTATTATTTGGGATAATAGTATGGATAAAAATGGGGAATAAATAATGAGTCTCATGGGTCTTATAAGGAGAATCTTTTGACTAAGGGTATAAGGATTGATTATGAATAATTTAGATAACTATTTTGGGTTTGTAATAACAAAAGGTCGAGTATATGGACTTGACCAAATCTTAGACTTCAAATAATATAAAATTTATTCATAGAAGGATGAAAAGTTATAAGTGACATTTGATTAGTTTGTTACATGGGGAATAGATGTAGATGAATGTAGTTGATTATTCATTCATTTCTTTCTTTCAAATATATAAGGGGTAGAGATTGAAGCTTTTGGCTTATAATTCACATTCAGTAATTTAATGTTGTTAGTTGGATCAAAACTTGTAAAAGTATCATATGTGAATAAAAAACCTTGAAGAAATAAAATGTAAGGATTATTGTGAATACCATTTTGGAAACTTTATAATTTTTTGGTGAGTGATCCCCATAAAGGAGAATTTTTAAACATGTGTGATGAACTTCCTTGGAGTGCAGTCCATATATTTGACTTTAGGTGCGTAGGTGATCCTATCTTAAAAGAATGTAAAATTTCATGTTGAAAATCATGTGAATGATGAATATTGCAAGTGTTGTTTTAAAATATGTTTGATAATCTACCTATGTGTTAGAAGGGATTAATCAAAAATTAATCTTCATAGTTCCAAACCCCCTCTTAAGCTAAAAGTCCTTCTACCATGAAACATCCAAACCATAAGTGTGCAAGCACTAGTGTATGAGTGGTGGAATATAATGGTTGCATCAGAACAAGACTTGGAGCTTTTTTTTAAATGCCAATTTTCTTCAAACAAAAATAAATTTCAAAATTGAAGCAATTTATCATTTTGGAGGTTTTCAATTTTTAGAAGCACTTTGTTTCTGAATTTTTTCTAAGTGTAAATTTGACTTTTTTTCTATTTTTGGGAAAAATACCCAAGTTTTTATCATCAAAAAAATTGGGAAAAAAAAAACTTGTCAAAAATGAGGGAGGAAAAAAACTATTGCCAGAGGTTTGGACATTCAATTTTTAGTGTGTACCCAAAACTATAGAAGGATGATTACAAAATTGCGTTTTTACCGATATTTGACTAAATTTCATAGGGACAATCCTCAAATTTTCACATCTTCCTATGGATGATGGACACTTTGGCTGACTAAAAAACAAGGGGTGTGTCACACTGTGGCCTTACCATTTACATTATAAAGTATCTTTAAGGCAAAAGAAGAATTGTGAAAACTCAAATATTTCACCATGCAAAAATATAATCTTCAAAAGAATTCTTCTAAAAGAAACCAAAATCCTTCAAGCTATTATAACTTGAATCTCAAGTTTCAATAAAAGCCAAAATATCATGTCTCAAAAATCCTCATATAAAAATTGACCTATTATTACTTAGGGGCCCAAATCCCTTAAGCTACGATACTGTATAATGAATCTAAACACAATATGCTTCTTGCCTTTTAACAACAAATTCCTTTTTTTTAAAAACAAGGGGTTGTTAGTTGTTACCTACACGAGAAGATAAATTTTTCACCCCAAAAAAAAACTGCCCGGCCGTATAGTATGAAGAGCAAAGCCCTGAGCCGCTCAAGTCAACCCAACGCGACGGTGACACAGTACATTATTGGGGTCTGATTTAAATACAACTGGGATACTTTCTTCCACGTGATAGGCATTTATTATGCGGGTTCGGTGAGGGACAGTTTTCAGTGATGAACTGATGCTGCCCTAGGTACCTATTTTCTCTCACGCTCCGGGCTTGTTGCTAGCTCTCTCCCGACCAGATCTCTGGCACCCGGGTTTTCCGCCACGTCTTCTTAATCCGGGGTTCTGTGCTGCCCTAGCCTGCCCTGCCCGTGCTGTGTGCTTCTGCTCAAGACCCCAGTCTGACTGGCTCCACCTACCTACGTGTGGGGTGGGTCTCCAGATAACTCGAGCTGCTTGGAAAATGGACTCTGGAGTGGGGCAGCAGGGCTGCTGGCCAAGGGATTGAAGCCACCAACGTTCTTGACCTCTTCAAAATCGTCTTCAAATCTTGGAACAGGATGTGTGGTCCCTCAACCCCTATCCAGAAAGAAATAATTTTTCTTTTTCCAATTAGGCTCTACCTGAGTACCTACATTTCAGGCCCACCAGTATGGGTCCGTCCCCCCTCTCCCCCAAAACCTTCCCCCTTTTTGAAACAGCGGGCCTTCCTTTGATTCGAAGAGCAGGTCCATCCACACCCCCTATTTGGGCCTCCAAGAGTATGCCCAAAGGCAGTATTAAAATGGTCTCTATGGTACTTTTTGGGTCCATCCACACCCCCTACTTGGGCCTCCAAGAGCATGCCAAACGTAACAGTACAATGGTCTCTATGGTACTTTATGGATGAAATTTTACAGGTAAAAATTGTGAAACTCATTTAGACTGGTAAAAGTGCACATGTTAACAGTGTCTTACAAGAGCATCAGTAGTAGTAAATGAATGTTTTTCATTGGCCGATGATAATGATTGGCTCAGATGGTGAGCCTTAATAGGCAATCACTTTGTACAATCCACTTGTTGAGGTTTAAGGGTGAACACTGAGGAGGGGGTGGGGCGGTGGGAGAAACTAAGATTGCATGTTGGACGTGCTAAATATTGATAGAGGCTCTCACATGGGCACTAACAATAACCATGATTAGTTACCAATCCTTATCACATTCCAACATAGAGTGTTCATTGTTTCGTCTGCCTCATCCAATGTTTTTTTCATAAATTATTTTCTATTTTTTTAATGTTGCATCAATTGGGAGCGTCCCAAGAAGGATTTAGCATTTAAATGACAATAGGTGTCTAGAACATAGTTCTTTAAAATGAAAGATTGATTCAAAGAATGTGCCCAAACTAAAATCCATCTTGGAATGTGGTGAAAAATACTTTTCCGGGGAATTTGTTTTTTTCCCCCCCAAAAAAACAAGGAATACAGAACCTTTTTTCATATTTTTTTGAAAATTTTCACCAAAATAAATTACATGCCCATAAGTCATGGTAACATTTGGGTAATTGAAGTCCATTGTATTTTTTATGTGTGCCTTATTCATATGAGTTGATTGAAATGGATGGCAAAGCTTGCATACATGTACTACCTTGAGGACTTTGGCACAATTTATTTCAAAGAATAAATTTTATATTATATATTTTCACACACAAAAATTGTTGAAGGAAATTTGAAAATCTACTATAATATTCAAAAATATTCTATTTGCTGAATGAAATCTAAAAATTCAACTAATTATTCAGCAAACATTTGTTGAAGCTACCCCCTACACTATGATATACCAGTCGGACAATCTCAATGACATCAAAGTGTTAAAGAGAAGGGGCTTGAGTGAACCAGCCCCCATGACCACACTAGTCCCATTTTGGATGGAGGGCAATGCATCCACTGACTTTGGATTGGCCAACCACCTGTTTCATTTTGGGCGGGTTTTTTAAAAAAAATCCCCCTTTTTCTGAACTTTTTTTTCAAACCTATTTTACAAACCTACCAAACCCCTTTCTAGGGCCTGCAACCCTTTTTCCTCTTCCCCTTCCTGCATTTTTGGAGGGCCCAGCACTTTAGTGACAAACATCTCCAGGAGCAACACACACAACTTCATTTACAACACCATCGTTCATTTGAATGTGAGCTCCATTCACTAGTAAAAAACCCCCCTTTTGTAACTACCTTTTCAACTAATGTTCAACTACAAACCAAGTCGAAAACTACATATATAATTGCAACTTGTTTTTGCAATTGTAAAATATGTTTTGCAACAACTAACCAATGTTGTTAACAAGTACAAGTCGAAAGTGTATGCCACATGTCAACACCACAACAATAGCCACTGCATGACACTACTTGCCAAATTTAGTTGAAAATTGTTTTACTAATCTAATTGAGGGATGTTGTTAATTATATTCAACTAATGAATGAACTTCATCCGCTGATTAGGCATGACGTCAACAAAAAATATAATTACAATTTCAATTACGATGTAACTATGTAAATTAAACATTTGGCTAGTTATTTGGTGAAACGGGGCACATTCATAGTGTTGACATGTAGCACATTCATAAAATTTGGGATCAACGAATAATTAAATGACATATAGCATGCTCATAAAATTTGGGGTCAACAAATAATTAAATGACACATTGCACATCCACATTAATAAATACATGGTGCATAAGCATAGGTTAGGTCTAAACTTAAACATAAGCTTTTTAACTTAGGCTAAAGTTAGGGCTAGACCTAGGCACCTATGTTAGGCCTAGACCTATGCCACATGACAATTAATAAATGAATCCTATTTCATTCGGTTTAGCTTTTATGGTTGAACATCTTTGATTGGCTCATCCCAAATGACTATTACATTTTTCATGTTTATTGTGTTTTCCAACAATCATAGTGCATTCTTTTATATAGTTTGGATTCATAGAATGGAAGCCAAACAATATGGGATAAAAAATTTAATTGTAATTTAGTTGTAACCCAATTGCAACCTCATTGCAACTCAAGTAATTATAATCTAATTATACAAGCTAGTTTAAAATTAGTTAAGCCTAAACCTAAACTAATAATCTACCTAACCTAGGTATAACTACTTACCTTAATTATTTGTAATAATTATTCATCACTATTTTTATTTGTATAATTGTATAATTAAACATATTATCATCATTTACTAAATAATATGGCGATTTGTTAATTTTTTTAAAAATCAGCATTAAATGTACTTATCTATTAAATTATTAAATATTACTAATTTTTTTTAAATTCCAAATTCATTATAACTTCTTATTAACATTTCATAAAACAAAGAGTTAATTCAAATATAAATATTAAATAATAAAATTTAAATGATATTTGAATTATAATAATTATTATAATGTAATGATAATTAATAATTTTAATTACAACAACAACATTAATAATAATATTGTAGGTAAGTTAGGTTAGTTATTTTACTATTATTATTCATATTTTATCTAATTTGTTGGAATTATTATGAATGAATATGATAAATATTCAATAGAAAAATGTTTTAAATATAGTAGTGTGAAATAATGTTAAATAATTTTTGAAATTATAAAATAATTTATTGAATATATTTATTAGTTATTTGAATCATTATAATAATTTATCATAAATAAATAAATAATGTTAACAAATTGAAAAAATGAAAAGATGACTGGAATTAATGGCCAACACTATAATTAAAATGAAATTTCTAAAAAATATTAATTAAGTATCATTACATGATATGTTGTAAACTAAAATTGGATCTACATACAAATAATGAATTTTGCATGTATTGAACACACACATTATTAAATTGATTTACATTTTAGAATTTCTTAAATTTTATTTTCAAATTAAAGTGTAATATTTATATGCACAAAAAAATTCATCATACATAACCATTCAATATGTATACAAAAAATATTATATTTAATTTAATAATTAATTAATTAATTTCTATCATATTTCATTAATTGATTTGTTGTAAACTAACATTTGGTTTACAAAGAAATAATAAATAATATATATAAAACATACATCATTACAAATTTGTATTTCATAATTTCTTCAAATTTTATTTTGAAATTGGATTTTATTTTCATCACACATAACCATTCATTTTATGCAAGAAAAAATTACATGTAATTTAATCTATTTATGAAGGTAGATAGTTTGTTTTGTTATGTTCCTTCATGTTGATTTTTTCCAAACCAAATTGCTTCAAGTAATGTTCTTAATATCTTTGAAAGCTTAACAATGAATAGGGGTGCACTAACTTGGGTTCATAATTTTTGGAGTTATGATGCAAAGGTTATTGATTATTGAACCATTTTATTAGTAAAATTAATAAAATCATGAATAAATTTTGTATTTGAATCCAAAGGTGTACTTGGTGTTGTTGGAAAATAGTTGTCGAGTCAAATTTAATGAAGTTTATTTCATAATTTTCATACTTAAAGTGTGGAAGATATTGAATTTTGAATGATTTTTCTTGGTGAAACTTCAAACAAATTACAAAAAATTGGGTTTAGAAGGGAAAATGAATTGAATGTGTTCACACTTGGGGCCAACAACACATGTTACATTATCTATCCATGAAGGAAGGTAGTTTGTTTTGTTTTGTCATAATGATATTTCCCAAACCAAGGCATTTTAAGTTATGCTATGGAACTTATCATCATAAAGTTTTCAATGAGTATGGGTGCACCAACTTGGATTTAAATGTTTGGAGTTATGGTGTGGAATCTATTGATTATTGAACCATTTTTTCATTGATTTTTTTTTTAAAAAACAAGATTGAAAACTATATTTGAATTTGGGGTGTTCTTGGTATTATTGGAAAGCCCTCACCACATTTTATTTAATAAAGTTGATTTTGTAATTTTGAGACCTAAAATGTGAACAATATTATTGAATTTTTAATGGGTATTATTGTTGGAAATTCAAACAAATTGCAAAAGGGGTTGGAAGGAAAATTTAATTGAATGCATTCAAACTTGGCCAATGACATAAGGTACATTATTGTTTAATAACGAATTTTTATCATAATTTAAAACAAATATTAAAATATTATGTGTATAAAAATGAATAAACATTAAAGTTGCAAAAAATTATTGATTACGTATCATTACTTGATATGTTGTTTAATGATCTATATAAAAATAATAAATTACACATGTGTTGAACAGAAACATTATTATTAACATATATTTTAGATTTTTAAAATAAATAAATTATAATATTTATATGCACACAAAAAACATTCATTTTTTGTACAAATAGAATTTACATGTAATTTAATGTTATCATAATTTTAAATATAATATTAAAATATTATATGAGAAAATTTAAATTGCCTTCTAGTTGTTTAACCTAGCTGAAAAATATAGTTGCAACAAAATTACAAACAAGATTACATTTCATCCATCCTTTAATACATTTTAACATCCATATATGTGTGTTAATGGTGTCACCAAAATAGTTGGACATTATTCAATGTTTTGATTGTGTGCCAACTAAACAACCTTAGATGCCAAGAATATTTCAAAAATGGCCCTTTAGTTAAAATTAAACATGCTTCATACTATTTACCAAGATAGTTGGACATTTAACTTGGAGACATTATTGATGTTGGGAATATTCGACAAATGATCACCCAATTGAAAAATGTTTTCAACTATATACCAATATAATAGACGACTCAACTTAATTAGTAATTGCCATAATTTTATTTAAAATTTTATTAAAACCCAATTGAAACATAGTTGCAAATGTCATGTAGTTGAAAACTTTTGGTTAAAAAAAGGAGGTTTTCTATTAACAATTGTGCCATTTCCATCGCTTGTTCTAATGTGAGTTCCATTGTGCCATCACCTATGTCTCCAAGTACATTCACCACCGTACCCCCTTTTGTCAGTTTTTAAATTTTCTTTTATTTTGCATTCTATTGCAGAAGACAATGATAAGCAATTGTTCATCATCGTCTTCTTCTTCATGTTGCCTTGCTACAAAAGATAATGATGAATAACTACATTGTTTGTCACCATCTTCTTTGTGTTGTTAAAATGGTTTTGATATGCCATACCTTCATGCTTATGTTAAACTTGCTTAATTTTTTTGCTAGATTTTTTTATAGACTCAATCCCAAACCCAACTTTTGTGCCTTAAGAGGTTCCTCCTTAAATGCAAAATTAGCATGGAGATGAAATAAAAGAGAACAAATGGGTTCATGAAGGCTCAAAAAGGTGTTGCAAGGTGAATGCATGCACTAATTTGTATGCGGCTAAGTGGTTGTTTCGTAGACACTTAAACTAAACACACGGCCTTCAAATGCAATTGGGTAGATCTAGGCATCCATCTATTTGTCCTAGGGGTTTTAGGTGATAAGACCACACTTTTATGAACATTTGTATTGTGAACAACCTGCATGCAAAGCAAAAATGGAATTAGAAGCCTTTGATCGAGTTCTTTAAAAAATGGAATTTAAATGGGATGAATTTCAAACCCAAGCACAACAAATGCATGAGGTATGATGGCCCTAGCTGGTATGTTTAACCTTTGACACATTGTTGAACATCATTGGCATTATAGCAGGGGGCTGGGGTTCATCCCACAAAGTGCATAGGTGTAACTTGAGAAAGATGACAACTTTGTTGAAGCAATTTGAACAAGCAAAATTACATGTGTAAAACCCTTCAAAGTTGCATGGGGTGTTTAGAATTGGACAGTGAAATCCAATAAATGCAACTAAAAAGAAAAATGCAATCAAAATATCATGATTTAGAAATTATTCATGGATATGTTTGCATGCTTAAATTTTGTTTTCTATTAACATTGTCTGCATCTTTTAATTGGAATCTAATTCGTTTTAACATTTTTTGTGTTAGGTTTCAAAGCACAACAAAGGAGGCTTTTGTGGCCGATGTGATTTGACTTGTGTTTAAACATCATCAGTTGTTCATTCATCATCATGTAGCAAAAGCTATAGGAATTATAATAAACTTTCACATCAATATGGGCATTGCATTTATTTCATCCTCCTTAAATGAATAATCATAAATATGTCATTGTAGTCAAACTTGTAATGAGGCTTTAGTGCATGTACCCACCATTTTTGTATCAAACCATTATAGTTTCACTTGGCATGATATCTTTGTCGCCATCATTTTTGTAATGTCACTATGAAAAATTGTGTCCACGAAGACCACGCTACCTTGCAACTAGAGTTCAAAAACCACTCCAATACAACTTTGTTGCAATTACCACATCAATATTGTAACTCCTTTGCAACTATAGTTTATAAATATGTTGAACTAATAAATAAATTTCCACATTGGAAATAGGCTAGTTGTTAGGTAGTTATAACATAGTTGTAAATGGTTGTCTTATACAATAATTTTTATGCACCATATATATGATTGTTTAATCAACTAGGTTTCATTTCTTAAGGAGTTGCATTGTAGTTGCATAGTGCAATTAAGTTAGGACTGCTGAAAAGTGGTTACATAATGAATAACTATTTTACAACTAATGTACAACATTCATACATGTGATCATGCCATGTGTCTGCGTTCCCATGTCCATTAGGTACGAAACAAACAATTAATTTTTTATTATGAAATTTAATGGATGCAAACATTAGACACCATTTTTTAATGAATGGAATTCATCCATAATGTTCACCCATAACTCTATAATTTTTAGTTAATTATCAATTAAGTCCAAATTAACTCCAAGTTAAATCTTAATTAATATTAATTAAGTCTCAATTAACTCATAATTAACTCCTAGCTAATTTTCATCTAACTCTTAATTAAGTCATAATTAACTCCCAGTCAACTTCGAATTAAATCCTAATTAAGTTTCAGATAACTCATAGTTGACTTTTAATTATGAAGGTTTCAAAAAGTTTTTTTATTTGATGCACACATAGAAGCCTCCTTGGAAGCTCTTTTGAGCAAAATCTCCAAAGGGGTATAAATATAAATACAACCCTTCATTTCTTTCAATCTGTTCAACACTAGTTTTAAGCACAATTTTGCACCATAGTTTTGTTATGTTTTTTTCATATTCATGGGTGGATGTAAGATTTAGCGTCTCACTATTGATAAGTTTTGTATTCCATAAAAGTCCAAAAACAACATTGTTTTAATGATGAGCTAACAATTTTCTCCTATTTTATTAATCAAACATATGTCATGGAGTTATAGGAGTCCATATTAATAGTGCCCCATGTAGATTTTGTGGAAACATTCTCTTATGAAGGAAAAAAATTGAAAAATAGTTCAAATTGCACCTTCTATGGCTTATGAAAATATGATTCAATTTTAACCATTGAAAAGTCCATAACTATCATTTGGTTAAAATTTTCATGGGAAGGATTATTGATTTGAGTTTCTCATCTCATATTATAACCTATATTGAATTACTATAACACATTTAGAATGGAAATCAATACAAATTTATACATTTTCTAATTTTGAATCTAGCCGACCAATCCTTATTTTCGAAATTTAAAAGTTCATTATTATTAGCAGATGAAATTTTTTTCAAAAAATAATTACATGGATGTGTTCATAATGAAATTGCTAGTCTAAATTCAATTGCCAATTATTGTGTGTGTGTGTGTATAAATTACCATACACATTTAAACAAAAAGTGCCCATGAAAAATGTTATTATGTCACAAAAGTGAGCAATTCAACCTTGCATCTACCTTCATGTTTACATATGTGAACATAATAAATATTCATTTTCACATTTGTTTTGCACATCTCGTGCTTTTAATTCTTAATTCTTGTGTTTTTGTTTTAGAATCACATAATCTTGTCTTGTTCCTTGTTTGAAAATTAAATTTAGACCTTTCCTTTAGATTTTGTCCTTGTGGTTTTTCATGTCTTTGACATTTGAACAGACTCCATTAGGTCTACATCTATTTTTGTGTCTATAAGTCACTTAGGACTTAGATTATTTTCCAAGTTGAGTGTGGATTACGCCTCTTCTTCAAAGGAAAAGTTTTTCAAAAAATCATGGATTACCCATTTATTATTGATTAAGGTTGTGCATTACCCACCTCTTATTGGTGTCATGTTTCACTTTGTTCATAATCATGTGTACATCTATAGATAAGACGGTTGCATCTATGGAAGAAGTCTTTATTGCTCTTAAGCACATGCAACAAGAGAATTAAGCTCTTCGTGAGTTTGTTGTTCATCTTCAAAGTGTTCAAGCATCAACGTCATTAGGATGTGTTCCCACGACACCATCCCAAGTAAAGGAGCCATGAATTAGCCTTCTTGACAAGTTTGATGGGATGTGTTCCAAATTTTGAAGTTTCATTAACCAAATGTGATTAATCATTCAGTTACACCCCCATCATTATCCAAATGGCCCAACTTAGGTTGGCCTTATTGGCACGTTGCTATCAAGCCCATCTTTAGCATGGTTCGCACCTTTGTTAAAGTGATAATCTCCATTGTCGAATGATTTGTGGCATTTATGGAGGAATTTAACACCACTTTCAAAGACTTGACAAAGAATGCACATCAATTGGCAAATGGAGAGCTCTTTGTCAAATACCATGCCCAACTATTGTGTATGCATCATATTTTAGGCAATTGGCTTGTGATATATCATGGGATGAAACAACATTCAATATAGACGCGAAGTGAAGTGCCTATTGTCCACCATGTTAGATACATCCACATTAAGTCAAGTAATTGCTCAAGTTATTTATTGTAATAACAAGTTTTTTAAACATTGACAAAAAAAACATTGGGAGTTGCCGATAATCCCAAAAAAATTTGCACCTGCTATGATGTCTGCATCAATAACATCTACATCAAAAGATGATCCCATGCAAATTGATCAAACATGATTCAAACCATTCATGGAGCAAGAGAAGCAATGACGATGTGTGGACAAACAATGCATGCATTATGGAGAACCAAGTCACATTGCTACCAACTACCCTAAGAAACAACTATCACATACAACACAAGCCACTTTTATTCACACACCACCTATTGAAGATTCAAAAAATGAGGATGTCTAGTCTCAATAGGGACTATGAGACTAGACTTGGATGCATCATGTGTTAAAAATGGTCCCAATTTACCTTAGACCCAATACCTTGTTTCTTTTTGCCAATCATGATCAAATGCGACAGATCCATGACAATGGAGATTGAAACATTACTTCATTTTAATGCATTCAGGTGTTTCATCGACAAGGAGCTAGTGTGATGACATAAGATGATTCTTGTGAAGAAAATCCGACTAGTAGTCATGGAGGTCATTGATGGTCAAACTCTTTTTTTAAGGACATGTGATACATGAAACCAAGGTTTTAAATATTACTATTGAAACACATACTTGAACAAGGTGGCCATCAATGTCATTTCATCCCCAATAAACCCTATTGTCATTGGGTTATCATGGCTCATTTTGCATAACCTTCAATTGGATTGATGTTACAAAAAGTTTTCATTTTGACGTACTTCAAAAAATAGCATCAAAATGTGAAACCTACATCCAAAAGCATCATTAGTGAAAGTGAAGACTACTATCTAAACGAGTCTTGTAATAAGTTTTTTGAATGTGACAAATATTTAGAAGATGCCCAAAATGTCAAGAGTTCATAAGTTTTGTTCATTGAAATAAGAACTTTCATGTAAGTTGCTAAGAAAGGAGATGCATTTTTTATCTATGTTGATGCACCCCCAGGTTCCTTGATAGATTCAACAACGAATCCAAAGTGAAAACATCAAAAGGATAAGGAGTTGGGGTACACTCCCTTGTTTGCAACACTTCAAAGGTACATGGTCATGTTGGAGCTTTAAGATGGGGACTAGGATGAGTGACAAGCGGGTCAATTATTCAAATGGACCTACAAAAACCAAACAACAAGTTGGTTAATGCATAGTTGGAGCACTTTTGGTGCACGGACGAACTAGGGGCAAACACGAACTCACAAGATTCACAAGACTCACCACGGCCGAGACTTGGGGGAAGCCACCACCTTCCCCTTTATAGTATTCTTTATGCCTAGCCATGGGCCCTGCACCCAAATGTCATTTTTACCGGGATTCCCAAGTTGAGAGTCTCGAAATTCCCAAAATGGGGACTCTCGTGATTTTAGAGGCTTATAACTTTTTGTGCAAACCTTTGATTGAAGTGAGGTTTGAAAAAAAGTTGTAGCCCTCATCAAGCGTTTTCTAACAATATGTGGTACACCACTTGCACGCAAGTAAATCAGGGCGATTCTCGACTTTTAATGGTCGGGAGTCAGATTGGCAGTTTGATTCCTATCCTTTTTTTTGGCCATAACTTATATTTTAAGTATTTAAATGGATCATACGAGCCCATTTTAGACATATAAGTCTTTAAAAAATTTCAATGGTATAAGGAACTATTCAATTTAATGAGTTTTTACCACTACAATCACCCTCTGAAAATTCAAGAGTCCATTATGACTCTAATTCCCAAAATGGGAGCCCACATGGGAGGGTGTGGGTTCATTCCTTGACACTTTCCTACACATCCCAGGAACATGAAATGTGGTTATCGAGCTTCACTCTTGGCCCACACCTTTGTAAGCCCTTGCCTTGGTCTCGAGCCCAAGGTTAGGGTTGTGACATATGTTCTTCCCACATTAAATGTTGAATCACCTTGTCATGAGATTCCTTCCCAGTATAAGGAATTCAAGGATGTGATTGAAAAAAAGAACGTTGACACCTTACCAAAACATTGTCCATATGATTATACCATTGATCTTGAAGATGGAACACAATATCCATTTGAATCAATCTATAACTTGTCACAAGACGAACTTATAGTTCTTCATGAGTACATTGATGAAAACCTTAAGAAGGGGTCGATTTGACATTCCAAGTCCCAAACTAGTCGGCCCTGATCCTATTTGTCAAAAAGAAATATGGTTATTTACAAAAGTGTGTTGATTATCGTGGACTAAATCGATTCACCATCAAAAATTGATACCCTTTGTCCTTGATTTCAAGGTTGTTGGATTAATTCAGTCATGCCAAGGTGTACACGTAGATTGATATATGTGGAACATACAACTTGGTGCGCATTTGAAAAAGCAATGAATGGAAGACGACTTTCAAAACCCATTACGACCATTTTGAATATGTTGTGATGCCATTTCACCTTACTAACAAGCTTATTGTTTTCCAACATCTAATGAACAATATCTTTCACGAGTATTTGGATGATTTTGTGGTCTATTACATTGATGACATCTTCATTTTCTCAAAAAACATGGGGGACCATGAGTGCCATGTATATTTAGTTTTGGAGAAACTTTGGGAGGTTAAACTTTATGCTAAATTGGAAAAGTGTGAATTCCATTAATTTGAAGTGGAATTCTTGGGTTACATCATCTCTGGATATGGCATTCACATGGATCCTTATAAAGTTCAGACCATTGTTGATTGCGCTACTCTAGATTATGTTCAAGATGTTTAATGTTTTCTTGAAGTTGTCAACTTTTATCAACGTTTCATTGCCCACTATTTTTCAATTGTGGCCCCTCTTATTTGGTTAATTAGGAAGGATCAACCTTTTTCTTGGGGAGTTGAAGTTGAAAATGCCTTTCAATTTTTGAAGGATTCTTTCACAATTATCACTACTAGAATTCCTATTTTTTCAAATTAATTATTAGGCCCACCTAGTGAATTCCCAAGGGTTTTTTGGTATTTGATTGAAAATAAGTATATATTTAAACACCTCGAATCTGCTAGTGTTTAATGACAAATTGTCACTTGAAAACAAGTAGAAAATAATTAAGTAAATAACCTACCACTTTATTTTTAGGGAAAAAAATAATAAAAGGATTTTGTAGCATATTTGACACACCCCCACACTCCTTGAAAGATTCAAATGCGAATCCAAAAATGAAAACAATGGAATACTGAGTTGGAGTACGTTCTTTAGTTCGCAACACTTTGGGGATAAGAAAGGCATGTGATAGCTATGGGATGTGGATTAAAATGAGTGATAAGCGGGTCAATTATTCACACAGACGTGCACAAACAAAAAACCAAGTAAATTAACGTGTAGTTGGAGCAGTTTTGGTGCATGGGCAAACCACAGGCATACATAGATTCACAAGACTCACCATGACCCAAACTTGGGAAAACCACCACCTTCCCCCTTATAGTATTTTTTATTACTACCCAAGGGACTACACCCAAATGTCATTTTTCCCGGGACACTCAAATCCGGAGTCCGTAAAATCTCGAAATTGAAATTCTTGCTATTTTGGAGGCCCATAACTTCTTGTGTAGACCTTCGATTGATGTGACATTCAAAGAAAAATTATAGCCTCGTCCAAATCTTTCTAACGATATGTGGCATGCCACTTCCACGCATTAATTTTAGGGCGATTCCTGACTTTTAGTGGTCATGAGTCAAATTGACACTTTGATTCTTAGCCCTTCTTTTGGCCATAGCATGTGTTATAAATATTCAAATGGATCATGAAAGCCCATTTTAGATATCTATGTCTCAAGAACTTTCCAATGGTATATGGGACTTTTGAATCAAATGAGTTTTGTCCTTTGAAATGACTCTCTAAAAATTTAGGACTTTAACTCCCAAAGTGGTAGTCCATTTGGGAGTGTGTGGGCTCATTCCCTCACACTCCCTTGCACTCCCAAGAGTGCAAATGTGACTCTTGGGTTACATTTTCAACCCGCACCTTTCCATGCCTTTGCTTTGGTTGCAAGGCCAAGGCTAGGGTCATAACAATATCCAAATTTGACAATAAAAATAAATGAGAAAAAAAATTTCAACACATTTTGCAAAACAAAAAATTGAATATAAAAAAAATTCACTTCATGCTAAGAATTTCAAAGTGCCAAATTACATTATAGTCATATCAAAACAAAAAGATAAAAAAGACCCTTCAAACTTCCATAAAAGAAGACTTCAAGTGTGTAAAAAAATAGTGGGGATCCCAAAAGACAATGAAAATCCCTAAAAATCCTCTTAAATTCAAAGTTATCCAACCTTATCTTACATTTAAAATCTGGAACTAAAGTTAGAGGTAATCTGATATTTCAGTTCTATTAATAAATAACTTTTCAAAATTGGTAGTAACCTAAAACCGATAGTGACCTAAAATCAGTACTAATTTTAAATCAATAATAACATAAAGTCGGTAGAAATGTGAAATTGGTAGAAATGTAAAATTAGTTTATATAACAAAAATCAGTAAAGTTTTATTTTCGAGACAACATCATAATTCTTCAAAACTAGCCTAGAAAACTTTTTAGCCTTAACATTATTTTCCCTTCTTCGTTGGATCACATCCTTGGGATCAAATTAATCTTTTATATATTTACCAAAAAAACATCTACCTTATCATCAAAACATTTCTAATGTCATCCTCCAGCTGAAGGTTTTCAGTACCCTTTTAAGTTTTTATGATGGTGGACATGTGGAAGGATGCATAGTTTTGATAATATCCTTAATGGTATTGGGAGCAACCTAAGTGCTTTTGATTGCCATTTCGATAACAATGGAATCCACCTCCATTGTGATTCTAGTTCCTTCCTCTGCTCCTCCCATATTAATTATCTCAAATATGGTTTTGGATGCCATCCTAGCTAGAGAAGGAGGAACAAAAGGAGGTATAACAAAATCTAGAAAAGCTTGGGCATAGGCAACCAACCGAAGTTTCAACAATTCCTTGTCTTTTCGATTGCTAGCAAAGGCATCATTCAGAATTTTGGTAATATGTGCATTGTAAAACTCCCACTATTTAGCCTCATTCTTTCTAGACCTTATGTTGATAGATGAAGAGCTTTGCTTTCATGAACACATTTTTGGTTCTAATCACGTCCAACTTGGCAATCATGGTGGAAGGAATAATCCACTTCCTCAACATTTCGGGTGAGGAATCAGATTTCTGTTTGCATGCCCTCTAGTTGTTCTTGAGTGATGGGAGCATGGTAGGACAACTCTTGGGCATTCAACTATAAACATTCAATGGTTTTGGTAGATTTCCTCAAGTCATCTGCCTAGGAACACAATTTCATGTCAAAGTCCCCATTTTTCCTCACAAAACGTTTAGCTCGTTCTGTTGCAATTATGAGCTCATGCGCATCCATTACAACAATGAGCTCTAAAAATTTCTAGCTAGCCTCTATTTTTTAGTACTCCACCTCCAACTTTGTTCATTCAACTTGAAGACGGTCTAGATCAGCTTGAATGACTATCAACTGGTCTTGGAGGGTAGGGAGTTGAATTTGGTACTCTTCATTTGAACTTGCATTTGAGCTTGGCGCAATTCATTGTTCAAATGCAGGACCTTGATTTCGCATTCAAGGTTTTTTCGAATGCAACTTCCTTTTAGCTAGTGGTTGCTTCAAAAGCTTGTCGCAATGTTCCTATTATATACACTTATGTATTAGAAACATGCAAGTGGTCCTTTAAACCTTACAAAGAAGATTTCCAAGGAAGAGATTCCGATTGTAGCTTCACTACTAGAAATTCCGTCATTTGCAATTAGTCACTATGCAATTGGCATGCAACTTGTTATTGTTTGTAATTATCTTGGTCATGTTTGCAACTACAAATTTGGTATTATATAATTTTTGGGTCATATGGTTGTGTGTGCAACTAACATGCAACTAAATGTGTACAACATGGACACATGTCATAAAAATAATAGCCTAAACTTATACATATTTAAATATTATACTTAATATATCTACATAAGCTATATATAATAATATTATGTATATCTAATATTAAGGTTAACCCCATGCTAACTTAAGCTAGCTTAAACTAATTTAGGTTAACATAACCACGGTTAAATTAAGTTAGGTTAAACTAATTATGGTTAATTTAAATTAAACTAAATTAAATCAAGGTAAATGAACCATGGTTAAATTAAGCTAAACTAAACTAATTATGCCTAAATTAAATTAAATTAAATTAAATTAAGCTAAACTAACCATAGTTAAATTAAGTTAGGCTAAAATAGTTATGGCTAAATTAAATTAGGCTAAATTTATTAGATTAAACCGATTATGGCTAAATTAAACTAATTTAAATTAAATATGATTAAATTAATTTAGGCCAAATTAATTATGGTTAAATCAAGTTAGGCTAAATTAAATCAAACTATATTAATTATGGTTAAACTAAATTAAGCTAAATTAGGTTAAACTATAATATTTATGGCTAAAATAAATTAGACTACATTTATTGTGGCTAAACTAAATTAAGCTAAAATTGGTAATGGTTAAATTAAGTTAGGTTAAATTAATTATTGCTAAATTAAATTATGTTAAATTAATTTAAATTAAACCATGGTTTAAATATGTTTGACTTTATTTTATTTTGGAATTTTTTTCAGAAAATTTACATTGGATTAAATAAAAATTATTCAAAATCAATTAATATGATAATATTATAAATTTTATTATAAATAATCATAATTATTAATTAAATGTTTATTATAATTATAGTGATGATTAATTATATATATATAATCAAAAGGTATTATATATTTAAATTTTATTACTTATGTTAAAATATTAATGTAAATAGTTACATTAATTAACCTACAAGTATACAAACATCCTAAGTTAATTATTATTTAAACTAAATAATAATATTAAAATCATATTTTCATTAAGTGATCATAATTAATAAATTCCTATAATTGCCTTTGAAATGCAAAAGATTAGGAGTAATGAAAAACTAATAAGAAGAAAAATAAGCTTTTCAAGTTATAAATCGGTTTTTTTTTGTTTTTTTCTTAGGACCCTTCCTACTTTCAAAGCTCATAACTTTCTTATTTCTTATTCATTTTAAACAATTTAAAGTGTTATAGGAGCGCCATCTGAAGTCCTACGAATCACATTGGAATTCTAATAGCAATAAAACAAGATAAAATGAACTTTCTAGGTGTTTAAGAACTGGCCTCAATAGTTTATTTTTTGAGTTTTTTGACCCCCTTTACTTTGGGGGGCCATAACTTTCTCACAACGATTCTTAGTGTGTTAAATGCACCAAGAGCAGGACTTCAAGTTTTGTTTGGACACCAAAAGCAACAAAGCCCTCCCCCGGTTGTTATATTTTAATACAGTAGTTGCATCTAATGTGCAAACTAGGTTGGTTCATGAGGTTTGCAATGGAATGTTTTAACCCATATGTTTTGGCTTCCAGTTCTATTTGGCTCAGTATATCAGTAGGAGCACTAATTATGTTGAAACCAAATACCAAGTGCCATTGGGATGAGTGAATGAAAAAAACTTGACCTTTATGAAATGGTCAAACTTAGAAATGAAATCGAATTATTCTAAACCTACTTATATAACCTAAGCCTAACTATTTGTCGACTTTTTGCACTCTAGGAGTTCTTCGAGAGGAATGATAGAAAAGAAAATGCCAAAGGTGAAATGGGAGAGAAGGTCCTACATTTATACTATGTGGGCCAATTGAGTTATTTCCAAGAACAACTACGTTGTTTGTGAAATGCGATATTGGTTTTTGGATATCGATTCAGGTGACACTTACCTTTCTGTTGGATTTTCAAAATGCATTGCTGTTGAAACACAACATTGGTTCATTGATGCCTTTTCCACGTTCTTTTTCGTTTGATTTTGAAAACGCGTTATTACCAAAACGTAACATCAATTCATTGATCTCATTTCCGCATTATTTTTCGTTGGATATCGTTTCAACAAAAAGACAAAAGGTGCCAATGGATGTGAGAAGACGAGTTCTACTTCCTTCCATCTATTTCCCATCCACAACATTGATGACTAATTCTACAATGGAGGTATCGGCTATTGAATATTTCAAATTCAAAATTTGGCCAATATTCATTAAGTCAAGAATTTCGGTTCCTTGCTTTGAATTTCAAATTTTGATTGGCAAGATATTTTGTGTTTTGGACCCTATGGCATAGTTTTCAGTTCTAATTGGGTCTTCCAAATTTTTGGTTTGACCTTGTAGGTCTTGAATTTTGGTTTCAACTAATGAATCTTGGTTTTCGGTTCCAAGTCATGATTCTTAGATTTCAATTCCAACTACCGAATTTTGGTTTTTGGTTCCAAGTCATGACTCTTGGATTTCAATTCCAATTACCAAATCTTGGTTTTTGGTTCCAAGTCATGATTCTTGGATTTTGGTTCCAATTACCAAATCTTGCTTTTTGGTTCCAAGTTGTGACTCTTGGATTTCGATTCCATCCACTAAAAATGAAAATTTTGTGCCTGTACCATGTGCATTTTCTAGGATTACAGTGTTGATCCTTATTTTGGTATTGGTTGTATCCCTCCCCTTTTTATTATTGATTCCAATCCTTTAAAAGTAGTCGTGTCTTGGAATCAGTAGGGCTTCAATTTGTTGATGTTGATTAAAATGGGGTTGGGATCAAACTTGTTTATAATCACTAGAAATATTGTATTGTTAGGTAAATAATATTGAATCATGTATGGTCCAAACCAACATTGTTTGAACTTGCCTGTGTGTTCCTTGTGTGCTTTTGGAAACCAAAGCACATAGTACCAAGGGAGAAGGACTTGGTTCGGTAATGATTATATGCCCATGGTGCATGATTTCATTGTCTCTTGCATGCAAACATGTTCATTATTTTGAACAGTGCAATAATGCTTACAGAATGTGATTTCCAATTCCAAAAAAGTGCAACTAAGATGAGATTTCATAAATTTTTTGCCCCAACATTCCAAAATTGCATCTTTTAAGGTGAAGCAAAATAAGTTCATTATGTTAGTGTTTAGCTTTTCACCATTAGCCTAAATTGCTTTCCGAAACACTCAAACATGCGCATCTAAATCTGTCCCAGTAGAGTAAATTGGGTACAACAATGATTTCCTTGATGAAGGAGCCATAAGGGTAATGAACATTAGTGGTGGATTCCATGGTGGGTACCATGGGTTCCAAGGGAAATCTAACTAAGCAACACCAAAAGGCACCTTTGCGCCTCTAATCGGAAATCTATTTCCACCTCCTCCTAGAGGTCTTCCACCGCTTGGGGGTCCACCTCCACTTGGGGGTTTGCCTATGTTTAGAGGTCCACCACCTCCTCCTGAAAGGTTTGTTGGGTGAAAGCACACTATGGGAGGGCCAAAAAAGTTGTCACACTATATTGTTTTCTAGGGGTTTCCATGTTTGAACTTCAACCATGGTAATGTTGGAGCATATTTTTCCAAACTTTTTACATAATATGGTAGATTATAACACAAATAATTTAATTGCAAAGATTTTATTTTTTTTTCCAACTTATATTGTGAGGTTCCAAAGTATATTTATGGCAAAAAAATGTAAACACTATGTACTAAAAAAATGCAAATATACTCAAAAAATGATTGAAATGATTTTGTCTTTATGAAATTTGTAGTATCTATTAAACATTGTGATTCCATATGATTGAAATAAGTTTATGGGCCATGTGAAGAGTTTGGTAATTATCATATCACAAATGGGTGTTCTTGGGGGTTATGACCATAAGTATGTGATAAATTAACATTTTGCCAAACTATCACTTTGAAATGGAAGATGACAAGATATGTGAGGTGGGTATTTATTTTAAATTTCATTTTAGACATTTTCAAGCGAACTAATTCAAACTCAAACCTAATGCAATCCAAAAATAGAAATAGGCTCTATTATATTGTATATACCATAAATATATTCAATATTCCTTGAATTTGAACTTTTACAAAAAAATTTCAAATAATATGAGATATCATTAACTTTGTGAAAATACAAACACCAAAAGTGAAACCTAAAATTAAATGCAATATGTTTTGTAGAAATATATTTTATAACATGTCATGAAAGCGCCCAAAGTGGCCCCCCTTAGTGTGGTTTCACCTTGTTCCCCCCCTTGGTGGTCCTCCACTCCCATGAAAAGGATTACCACCGCCTCCTGTAGGTATCCCACCTCCAAAATTATTGAATCCTGATGGGGGGTTTCGTGTGGGTGGTTGGAAATAGGGCATTAGATTTTTGGTAAAAAACTCGCCAATAGGAATAGTTATTAAGGGAGTCATCACAAATGCTTAGACACCTGACTTCCTCTAGTTGTGGCAATTTTGATAGACACCATATTTGGGAATGGGCATGCCATAGGTCTAGGTGTGTTGGAGAAAATAAGTGGAAGGTTTCCTAGTAATAAGGATTAGAAATCATTGTCCATGGGTTGGGAATATTGTCGTTGCTTGCATAGGATGGTCCATGGTTCCCAAGGTAGGTCAATAAAATATTATTTACGATAGGATTCATTTTTGGGTACTAGTCGTTCAATAATTTAATAATAGGGTAACTTGAGCAATTGTGAAAGAAGGGGTACATTTAGGTATTACAAAAATTTGGGTCATTAAAATATGGGAGTTAATTGAAATGGCAGGTTAGGTGGTACCAAAAATCAATTCAATCACAAAAATTGGTACTTGGTTGGATATATGGGGGCAATTTCTTACTACGTGTGTGGGACCTCTACAAAAAATGCAGATATGGTTAGTGGGCGTGGAATTGATGATAAAAGTAAACATTACCAAAATCATCTTATGTGGGTCATGTTCCTTGCAAAGATTCATTGTTGAAGAGTGGTCATTATTGTTAATTTTGGAAGCAACCTTTTTCAAAGACTTCGTCAAATCTTCGATTAATTTTTAAAATTGAAAATTTTCAATTTCTAAGGTTTAGGTATTAGGTGCAACAATTTCTTAATACCAAAAAACATCATTTTTAGTAGGGGTCCAAACATGGCGCTGTGAAGGTTTCACATCCATAATCATGACCAACTACTCCATCAAGTGAATTTCATTATCAGTTCGTATTTCCATTCTCTTCTTTCAATGTTGATTTTAACTTCTTGTTACTCTACCACATAGAGTACCAAGGCTTTCTCAATCCATCATGCAAAATTATCCTCCTTGATTAACAAAAAGTTTGTCACAACCTTAACCTTGGGTTCACGACCAAGGCAACGTCTTGCAAAGGTGTGAGCCAAGAGTGAAGCCCGAGAGCCACATTTCATGCTCCTGAGAGTGTAGGAGAGTGTTAGGGAATGAACCCACACACTTCCAAGTGGGCTCCCACTTTGGGAGTTAAAGTTTTGATGGACTCCCAAATTTTCAAAAGGCGATTACAAGGGTGAAAAATCATTAGATTGGAGAGTTCCTTATAACATTGGAAAGCTCTTAAGACGTAGATGTCTGAAATGGGCTTGAATGATCCATTTAGATATGTAAAACATAAATTATGGCCAAAAGAAAGGCCATGAGTTAAACTACCAATTTGACTCCCAAAGATTAAAAGTCAGGAATCGCCCTGATTTACCTGCGTGTAGGTGGTGCAGCACATATCATTTGAAACTCTTGACAAGGGTTACAACTTTGCTTTAGACCTCACCTCAATCAAATGTTTGTACAAATAGTTATGGGCCTCCAAAGTTGTAGGAGTCCTTATTTCGTGAATTTCGGGATTCTCGGGACAAAATGACATTTGGGTGTAGGGCCCGTGGCCAAGCACAGAGAATACTATAAGGGGGAAGGTGATGGCTTCCCCCAAGTCCGGGCCATGATGAGTCTTGTGAGTGTTGTGAGTTTGTGTTTGCTCGTGGTTCGTCTGTGCACCAAAAGTGTTCCAACTATGCATTAACCAACTTATTGTTTGGTTTGTGCAAATCCATGTGAATAATTGACCCACTTGTCACTCATCTTAGTCCCCATCTTAGAGCTCTAGCAGGCCCCTCTACCTTTGTAGTGTTATGAACAAAGGAATGTACCCCAACTCTTTATCTTTTCGTTGTTTTCACTTTGGGCTTGTAGCTGAGTCTATCAAGGAGCTTGGGGGTGCGTCAAAGTACATCCCCACCTTCTTGTTGCAAAGCCTCATTCATTTGCTTCCTCATACTCCTTGTCAACACAATTGTCATCTGTCACAAACAAAAGTGGTTCACACGTACAATAAATATATTTTTATGTTTTTTTCAAATTTGAGCAAAAGAATGAATTACACAAACAACAAAAATTTTGGAAAAAATAATACACACTTTTCTAGTGAAGAGAAATTACTTCTATTAAATCTTTCAACAAGAGAGCTACTGAACTAGAATTCCTGGCTTTGTATCCACGGAATGGTCGTTAAATGTTAAACCCACCTAATCAATTCCTAGGTGTTTTTTGGTATTTGATTGAAATAAGTATAGACTTAAACACCTCAAATCTACTAGTGTTTAATGATAAATAGTCACTTTAAAACATGTAGAAAGTAGTTAAACAAATAGCCTACTAGTTTCTCTTAAAAAAAACAAATAAAAAACAAAAAAACAACTTTGCAACATATCCAAAGTTGATAGTCAAAATAGCAAGTGGGGAAAACAACTTCAACACACTTTGCAAAGCAAAAACTTGAACAAAAAAAAAACTCACTTCATGCCAAGAATTTCAAAGTGCCAAATTATATTATAGTGGTATCAAAATAAAAAGATTAGAAAAAAAACCCCTCAAGCTTCCCCAAGAGAAGAATTCAAGTGCATAAAAAATAGTGGGGATTCCAAAAAAACTAAAAATCCCTAGAAATCTTCTTAAACTCCAAGTTATCCAACCTTATCTTATTTAAAATTTGGAATTGAAGTTAAAGGTGACAACTGATTTTTTAGTTTTAATAATAAATAATTTTTCAAAATTGATAGTAACCTAAAATTGGTTCTAACCTAAAATCAATAATAATGTAAAGTTGGTAGAAATGTGAAATCAATAGAAGTGTAAAATCGATTTATATAACAAAAACTGGTAAAGTTTGATTTGCGATACAAAATTACAACTCTTCAAAATTGGCCTAAAAAACTTTCTAGCTTTAACATTAACCAAGCATGTCTGAAGTTTTTGAACCTTTTGAAGTAGAGATCTTACTTTTGCATAATAATATGTGACTTGAAGTTATAAGGATGATCAAACCTTTTTTGGATTTTTTGAAGTCTTTTGATGCATTACAAAATTACAACATGATGGTTCATTATGTTGGACCCATGTTTCAAGGCTTTGCTCATTGTCAAAAATTTAGTGGGATGAGAGAATGTAGTTAGATTGGCATTTGAATATGATGCCAAGATTGTGATTTTGCTTTTGACGATGTGTTTTGAATGGTTTAACCCCAATATTGTTGCAATTGCTACAACAAAAGATGATGCAAGATTGGAGTTTGAAGAAAATATGTTTGGAGTGGGGCCTCAATTGAGGAATCTTTTTGAGCATTAGTCGCTAGAAAGTTGTTTCTATTTAAGAGGCTATCTATTTCTTCATTTGCATGTGCATATCCACTAACTTGGTGGCACATGCATGAAGGCCAGTTTTTGAATGTGCGTTTTCTTGCAAAACAAATTTTTGGAATCTTGAGTTCACAAATAAAAACTAAATGGCTTTTTAGTATTGCTAGGTTGTTGATAGCTTTAAGGCATTGCCACTTGCAAATGGACAACATGGACTGGATCATCACTATTGTGAAGAATTGGCCTTATGACCCACTTGCTAATTACAAGTCAATTTTTGACTTTAAACAATACTTGAAAACATGAGTAGAGGATAACTACGATTTGATTGAAGAACATGAGTTTTTTTGAAGAATTGCAAGTTGATGGTGACTAATTTTATGGGTTGGGGTGGGTTTGTGTGGGGTATGGTTGGGTTAGGAAACTTGTGCTACAATTTAGTAGAGTTCTCTGGTTCTTCATAGAATTGGCACAATTCCCCTACAAGTTTTGGTTTGATTCTAGAAGTCTAGCTTTCTAAGTTCATTGTTGCAATTTTTTTGGTAGGTAATAAAATCAGAAAATTAATATGCATATGCTTTGGGCATATCCATCATTTTGTGAAAATTGAAAACTAGCATATTCAGAACTGGGATTAAAAAAGAGAGTAAAATAATGTGTAGCCAGATGGGGTAGTAGATTTCAATTTTTTTTGAAAACATATCTTTCTTCTTTTAAAAAAATGGAAATATACTATATTGGTATCCGTAGCATAAGCCTAAAATGTGATAACTGGACAACATTGGTATGAATATGGCAATGGCATTAGACTTTTTGCACCCATGCTGGAATTGGGTGCAGCTCCTCAATTTCTGAAGATGTGGCTGTGAATTGCAACAAATCTCTTTGGGATTATGGCAAACAAATTGCCTTTATGAAGGCTCCTTGGCATTTATTTCCATGTATAGTGACCAATGGAAATATCATATCAGTGCTCATATATCCTAGTAAAAAGAGAAAAGAAGAAACAATACCAAGACTCATGTGCAGCCTGGAATATATACCATATATATATACCTTAGTGGCTCATACCTATTTAGATACCCATACTAGCTGGAATTAAAAAAGGGGGTTGCATCTTTAATACTAGGATTTTCTGGTATGAAAAATGAACATACTCATCAAAACTACCATTATGTCTTCTTCTATAATGGAAAATGAAGATAAAAAAGTCCTCATGTTCTTTCCCTATAATGCAAGGAATGTGAAGACATCATGATGATGTGTTAGTTGGAGTGACAGCATATTACAGCTACCATTCAACAAATGGTGGTGGAATAATATGATGTTCTCATGATGTGTTTCAAGGGCTCATAATCTCAGAATATATTATTAAAAATTTGCCTGCCCAGGTCACTAATTTGAAGTGTAAGCTCCAGTAAAGGCCAAGTAGCCTAACCTTTCCAATTACATTTTGGATTGGCTTGCTCAGTCTTACACTTTGGTTTTGCATATGCAACCCACGTTGGTTGATTGAAAGATAAGGCCAAAATTGGAGTGTGGTACATAAATTCAGACAGACCCAAATTGTTTGAGAGTAGATGTCTCTAGTTCAAAATTCTAATATTCCCCTGTCTACAAGATACCTACCCAAAACTGACCAAAAACATATGGGTTTTTGAAGGGTGTACATAAATCACCTAACTTGAGTACCTACCTAGAGTGTGAGAGAGCTCTGTTGTTCGAGCTTTCTTTTGCTTCGGAGTTAACAGTTACCTAGCAAAACTACTTACGACTTGATTGATGACTATACCTATTTGCTGGATCCCTATATGTCTCTGAAACAATCCAGAGTGAAGCGTGTAGTGAAAAGAAAGCTGCCAAAAAATTCATTAACCCATCACAGAAGTACAGTAAGTACTTACTTGTCCTGCATACCACCTTCAACATCTGCAGTGAATCTATACTACTCCTGCCAAGAGAACACCCCCCACGCCCACCTATTGGATTTGCTATGTGGTGTACTGTGGAATTCAATTCAAACATGTACACTCAACCACCATGGTTAAGGCGGAACGCCTGGGTGAACCAGCACCTATACTGGTACCATGGTAAAAATCCTACATTGATTTAGGTTGCTTTTAACCATGGGAAAAGGAAGGCACGCCTTGGCTGAACCGGCACCTACACTAATACCAAGGTAAAAACCCTAAATTTGTTTAGTTTTTTTTGAACCATGGTGAAGCAAGGAGACCTTGGGTGAACCAGCACCTACATGGATACCACGGTAAAACAAATCCTAAATTTATTCTGGTTACTTTAAACCATGGTCAATATCCCATCCTGAGATTAAATCAGGGTCTCTGAGTTGAAATTTAACATTTCCTGGATTAAATATGGTCACTAAAAGGCCTCACTCAAGAAGGTGAAGGTACCAGTATATATAGGTGTTAGGTTAGGTTAGGTCACCCTGGCAAGGTAAGGACTAAGGACCACCCAACCACACCAGGCTCTCAGTTACTGCCTGATGTTACTGTACAGATACACACAAAACTAATATTTTTCTGTCAATAATATTATACTTGTGGAAGTCAAATAATACACACCACCTTCAGTACCTGAGGAACAAGTAGTCTATGAGGACATTTAAAACATAGATAACCTTAAGACTACAGGAGATTAAAAGGTAATGTAGCTCTAGAAAACGATGGTAAAAGCAAAATAGAACCCTGATTAGCAAACCTGTTGTTTAGCAAATGGGCATGTGAATCTGCTCATCACATTGTGGTGCAATGCATAAATGTCTTTAACTCTTCCAGTGTTCAGGTTTCTCTCCCCATGACTAGGACCTTATGGAATGTGTGGAACCAAGCCCTGTTGGTGCTCGCTTATTGGTTATACCTTTTTTGACTTCATTATGAACATCTCACTAACCAACTTCTCTGGTTAGAGATCACACCTTTGATCTGACTAAGAATTGACAACCCCTGCAAATGCTAGCAAATTCAGATTGCAAGATCTTGTCTACAATCAATACATTTCTGAGCTATGATAACCCCCCCCCCCCCCCCCCCCCCCCCCCCCCCCCCCCCAGCACCCCCCTCTGCGGCGGAGGAGGTGAAAAACAACTTTATGGGTTTTTTTGCAAAAAA
>Ga0116229_10001272_pt1 | contig 38917 bp, 27 predicted proteins | sample S1TSphgellanicum_3_FD_87313 | JGI IMG/M metagenome (GOLD analysis project Ga0116229, IMG submission 87313) | Host-associated microbial communities from peat moss isolated from Minnesota, USA - S1T2_Fc - Sphagnum magellanicum MG | ecosystem: Host-associated > Plants > Peat moss > Unclassified...
CGGACGATACACCGGAAGTCTGTCTCCCGGCGAATCGGTGACCTTCGTTGCGAGCCTGGATTCGGAGAATCTTGTCGACCCAAATACTGCTTATAAGTCGGAGATCGCCAGGCAGTCCTCACTGTTGTCCATGGCGAAAATGGCGTTCGATGACCATAGTGATCGCGCAAGGCTTGTCTTGGCCGCAGACCAGTTCTTGATCGAAAAGTCGGAAAAAGTCTCACGGGCGACAATTATCGCTGGCTATCATTGGTTCACAGATTGGGGCCGAGATACGATGATCTCGCTGCCGGGCCTCGCTCTTAGCACCGGCCGTTATGGTTTAGCTAAGTCAATCCTGGAAAGTTTTGCCGAGTCGGTGCATGATGGCCTACTGCCAAATCGGTTTACCGACGGCGGAGCAGGTGCCGATTTTAACACAGTCGATGCGACACTTTGGTTCTTCCACGCCGCCTACGAGTACTCAAGGCAGTCCGGCGATTGGGTGCTTCTCACCGACACCTTGCTACCAACCTTTGAGTCAATTCTCTCCGCTCACATCGCCGGAACACTATACGGGATTAAAGTAGACGCTTCCGACGGGCTCCTTGCTGCGGGAGAACCAGGTGTTCAGCTCACCTGGATGGATGCTAAAGTTGGCGACTGGGTGGTGACCCCGAGAACCGGAAAGCCTGTGGAGATACAGGCGCTATGGTACAACGCACTGCGGGTGACGGCACTCGCCGCAGAAAAGGCCGGCAAAGATTCATCCCGCTGGTCTCGCCTTGCCGACCAAACCTATGCTTCCTTCCAGGCAAAATTCATTAACAGCGGGAACGGCGCTTTGTATGATGTCGTCGATGTTCCCGGTCGCAGCGACTCTGATGGGTCAGTTCGCCCGAACCAAGTGTTCGCATTGTCGCTTCCATTTCCTCTGATCGAGCCGAACTCTCTTGTCGGAAAGGCTGTTTTTAACCTTGTGACACAAGAGTTATTAACACCATATGGATTAAGAACCCTTTCCCCATCTGATCCAAGTTATCGCCCAACTTATGGACCTGGAGATCAGCTTGCTCGTGACGGCAGCTATCACCAAGGCACTGTATGGCCGTGGTTGTTTGGTGCGTATGTTGACGTTCAGCGAAAACTCGATCCTGATCAGCAGAAAATAGACCTCCTATTGTCCGATATTTTGAAGTCACTGAACTCCTACGGGATTGGCTCCATTGCCGAGATCTATGACGGCAGCACTCCGCACCGCCCGAATGGCTGCATTGCTCAGGCGTGGTCAGTAGCAGAGGTGTTACGCTCACTGAAGGGAAAGTAGCACTTGACCAGCTATTGCGACTATTTGTTTACCGGCGGACAGTTAATTGACGGTTCTGGTGAAGACGCACGTTTTGCGGATGTCGCCATCAAGGGAGAGAAGATCGTCGCGATTGGGATCGGTCTCTCGCAGTCCTATGTTGCGGGCACCACGTTCGATATCACCGGCTCAGTAATTTCACCTGGCTTCATTGATCTCCACACGCATTCAGACCTAACTGCTTTGATCAATCCTCGCATGGAGTCGTCTATTCATCAAGGCGTCACAACGGAAATGGTGGGCAACTGCGGAATGTCAGTTGGCTTGATGCGTTCGTCGCCGCAATTCGAAGTTGAGCGCCGCTTTACCGAGAGAGCAGGGGTCAATATTGATTGGGCTGATATCGGTTCGTTCGCTCGCCGCGTTGAAGCAAGCGGCATTGCAATTAACATAGCGACACTCGCCGGGCACGGAACTATACGGAAAGATGTCCTTGGTTTTTCGGAACTTGCGCCCGACACCAGCGAACTTTCGAAGATGTCCGCCAGACTGGCGAGGGCATTCGACGACGGTGCATTTGGCCTCAGTTCGGGTTTGGAGTATCTACCAGGAGGCTATGCGAAATTGGACGAACTCTGCGCCCTTGCCGACATCGCTAAGGCGGCCGGCGGATTTTATGCAACGCATATCCGTGACGAGCGCGATCATCTGATCGCATCGGTGGAAGAGGCCCTTGCGGTCGGTCGTCGCAGCAATATTCCGGTGCAACTGTCGCACCACAAAGTCGAACGGCGTAGGAATTGGGGAACCGTTAAAAAGACTCTGGCTATGATGCGCGAGGCTAGGGAAGCCGGAATGGATGTCAGTACGGATCAGTATCCCTACACCGCATTTATGACCGGACTATCGGTTATTCTTCTCCCGAGTTGGGCCCAGGCGGGCGGCTTCGAAGCAGTTGTTGAACGGCTGAAAGATCCAGTTTCTCGCGAAAAGATAGTCGAGTACATTGTCGAGGACAATCCCGACTTCGATCAAATTAGGATCGGTATCGCGCGCAATCGCCGGGAAGTCCAGGGTTTGACACTGTCAGCTCTTGGCAGACTCGATGGAGTTTCCGCTCTCAATGCGGCGCTCGATTTGTTGATTGTTGAGAATGGAACCGTTTTAGCCGCCTACTTTGCAATGTCTGAAGACGATGTCGAAGAGATTATGCGTGATCCCTTTACAATGATCGGAAGCGACGGTGTTGCGGCATCTCCAACCGGTATGCTCAGCGAAGACAATACCCATCCGCGAAGTTATGGTACTTTTCCAAGGGTTCTCGGCGAGTATGTACGCCGTCGGGGCGTGCTTCGTATTGAGGAGGCCATTCGACGTATGACATCTTTGCCGGCTTCTCGCATGCGACTCCGTGACCGTGGACTCGTCGAAGTAGACTACTTTGCCGACCTCGTCATTTTTAAGCCTGACGAGATCGCAGATGTTGCGACTTTCGACGAGCCCCATCAATTTGCTGCGGGCATTCAGCATGTTCTGGTCAACGGCTCTCTTGCAATAAAGGACGGGATACAAACCGAATCCCTGCCAGGGAAATTTCTTCTACGTGCAGCGTGAATCCCGTTAACCGGTGTTTTTGAGGCCTGCCGCAACGCCATTAATTGATAGAAGAACGGCGGCGCGTAGATCTGCGCTGCGAGTGAGTATCTCCTCTGTTTCAACCGTTCCGGGAGTCAGAGACTCTTCGAGGGGCTGTTTTCTAAGTTGACGAAGCAGTTCCACCTGAATGTAGCTGATTGGGTCAACATATGGATTGCGCAGCCTGATAGTGTTTTGAAGAACCTTGTTGTTGTCTAGCAAAGCATTGGAACTGGTGATCAGGTTGAGAATTGCGACTGTTTTGTCGTATTCGGCCCTGATCGATCCAAAGACACGGTTAGCAAGAGCCTGATCCTTCACCAAGGTCGCATACTTGGCTCCAATATGCATGTCGGCTTTCGCGAGCGACATCTGGCAGTTGTCAATCGTGGTCGTAAAGAAAGGCCATGACCGATACATCTGCTGCAACAGCGAAATATTTTGATCCGACTTGTTTGCAAAATTCGTCAGTCCGGTGCCCACTCCGTACCACCCTGGCAGGGTAATTCTGCTTTGCATCCATGAAAACACCCACGGAATCGCACGGAGGTCTTCAATGCGGTCGCTGGCTGTCCGTTTCGGTGGCCTAGAACCGATATTTAGAGAGGCTAGCTCTCCGATTGGCGTTGCCTCTTGAAAGAACGGAACAAATTCTTTATCCTCGAAGACGAGTTTTCGATAGGCTCTAAAGGCATCGTTAGAGATCTCGTCCATTGCCGCAGCCCACTCTGATTTGTCGGCAAGAGATTCGGACTTCGGAATGTCGGCGCTAGAAATTAGGACGGCATGGACAATTTGTTCGAGGTTACGGTAGGCGATTTCTTCGTCAAAGTAACGTGCGGCGATCACCTCTCCCTGCTCGGTTACTTTAAGCCGTCCCTGAATGCTGCCGGGCGGCTGGGCGAGAATAGCACGATTGGCTGGTCCGCCACCTCGTCCAACTGCGCCTCCTCGCCCGTGAAAGATCCGGAGCGCTACTCCGTGCTGCTTAGCAACCTCGGCGAGCTTTGTTTGGGCTACAAAGAGCTTCCAAACTGCTGTGAGGTATCCACCGTCCTTATTGCTATCCGAATAGCCGACCATGACTTCTTGTAGATTTTCGCGCGCCACAATGTTTTTATGATAAGCCGGGTTGCTGAGCAAGGTTTCCAGAACTGCCGGCGCGCCTTCGAGATCGGCAATTGTCTCGAACAGTGGCACAACATCCACCTGCGACGTCGGATGCTCTCGGTTTAGACTTACTAAGCCCGATTCTTTTGCGAGGAGAAGCAGCGAGAGAACGTCGGAAACTGTCGATGACATCGACATGATAAACGAACCGTAAGCGTCTGGTCCATTGCTTTGCATCTTCTCTGCGGCTTGTTGGAAGAGTCCAATTGTTGTCGCAACTGCCGGTTCAAATTGCTGTCCAGGTTTGATGAGTGCCGACTCGCTTTCGAGTGATTGCGCAAGGTACGAAATCTTCTCGTTTTCAGAAAGTTCCGTCCAAATAACACCCGATTCCTTGAAGATAGCCGTAAGTGCGTTGACAAATTTCTCTTTGTGGTCTCGAATGTCGAGGCGAGCAAGATGAAAGCCGAATATCTTAACCTGGGTCATAAGGGGAGCTAAAGCACGCTGAGCAGCGTAATTACCCGAGTTCTGCTTCAGAGACCGGTCGACGATCTCGAGGTCGGCCAAGAGCTCACTCGACGATGTGTACGCTGCCGGATGATCGGTACCGGAAGCATTGCGCTGTTTCGCCAGTCGCAGTCGCTCCCAAATAAACTCCATTTTTCGCCGATAGTGCTCAGTTGTTCCGCGTGAGGCGGCCTCGGCGGCAACCGAAGGAAGATCAATGGCGTCCGAAGCGAGCGACTCTTCGAGCTCTTGCGAAAATCCTACGTATCTCTTTGACTGGCTCAGACGGTCGCTCAGCGTTCTGATCAGCGGAATATATTTGGTGAGCGCCATATCCTTTTGCATTTGTAGAATCTTGGCCGTATGTTCGAGCGTTATGGTGGGATTGCCGTCGCGATCTCCCCCAATCCACGACCCGTACTCAAGAAACACGGGAATTTCAAACTTGACGTTGGGATAGCATTCCGCTAAAGCAGATTCGAGATCTTCGTATATCTTCGGAGTAACAGCGAACAGTGTGTGATTGAAGTAGAAGAGAGCGTTTGCCGCTTCGTCAATAACTGTAAGCCGACGTGGGCGGATTTCGTCTGTTTGCCAAAGGATTTCCGTTTCCGCGACAATCTCTGACTCTACTTTCGCGTGTTCGCTCACCGACAGAAGCGGCCTGTCGAATTCGGAAAGCCATGTCGATAGCCGATGCAGTTTCTCCAAAATGCTCCGGCGGCGCGATTCCGTCGGATGGGCAGTAAAGATGAGCTTGATGGAGAGGTTTTTCACTAACTCGGAAATTTTTTCTTCGGTTACACCGGCGTTTTTGAGGTGACGGATGGCATCGCGAACGGACTCACGGCGGGGGTTGGTTCCAGAGTCAAAGGCACGCTGTCGATTGACACGTACGATTTCCTTCTGTTCTGCAAGATTGACCAGTTGAAAGTAGGTTGTGAACGACTTGACTACTTTCCGTGCCGTTACGAGATCGAGGCTAGCAACCAGCGCATCTAGCTCGGAGTCGGCTTCTCGCAGGAGCCGATCATCACGCCGCTCTTTCGTAAGCGCTCGAATTTTCTCTACGAGGTTGTAAAGATCGGGCCCGCCCTGCTCTTTAAGAACCTTACCGAGTGCGTTGCCTAATAACCGAACATCGCTTGCTAGCTTCTCGCCTGCCTCCAAATTGGACAATTCCGTAGCTTCCTTTAACACGAATGAATTTCAAAAGCAAGACAAACAATCGGCATCGATTTCCCTGCACAGATTGATTTTACTTTGAACTGCCCAAAATCCGTGGCCGATGTCGATAAATTTAGTCCCAGTTCGGTTTGTATTGATTAAGCTCACCGGATCGGCGTCAGCAGCAACAAGGCAGACCCGTGTGGCGGAATGGTTTGTGAAACCGACTTGTCATTACGCCCGAGATCCTTATGTTGCCATAAGTCGCGTACTGACCATGTTCCGGCAATTCCTAGATCCGCCCAACTGGCTGTGATCGTTTCTGCGAATTCACTCCGATTGAAGAGGCCGACGGCGAGAGAGTTGTTGGCAAGTTTGCGGGACCAGACCTCGCAGTCGTTTTGCTTGGAAACACGGTTTGCGCCGGAAGAAGTCGAGTCTTGGTCAAGCGCCAGGACTTCTCGATTGGTTAGCAACGAAAGAGTAAAAGGATTGTTATCCGGCAGATTCGCGCCAACCATCAGAGGTGCCGGCATCAGGCACCAGAGCGAGAGCATTGTCACCTGCTCGGTTTGTGTGAAGTTCGTTTGACGATCCGGACCAACCGGGATGCCGTTAATCGAGATATGTCCTACTGGCAGCATGTCTGAGTCCGGCCAGTGTCCGGGGCCGCGCCAAGATTCCCATCTGTAGTCGAGATCAAAGGAGTTGTCCAGACTCTGCCAGTTGTCCCAAAAATCTCCAGAGATACGCCAAAGATTTGCATGCGCTGTGACATGGTCTGCTTGTTCGATGGGAGTCTCACCCGGCGAAAGGCTATAGATAATCGAGCGCCCGCACTTTTCAATAGCAGCATGAACGGCGTTTATTTCATCCGCATGATAGGGCGCAGAGGTATCGTCCATTTTGACATAGTCAACACCCCAAGATGCATACAGTTTGAAGAGAGAGTCGTAATAGGCCTGGCCAGCCGGGGTGACACCGTTTACACCATACATGTCGGGACACCAGTAACAGGCATCTGATGTGTTGGCAGCATCTTGGGCATGATAAGGAGAATCATTGATTGGTAGGTTCTCATTGACAGCCATCCTAGGAATGCCGCGCATGATGTGGATGCCAAATTTCATCCCCATTGCGTGGATTTTATCAGCCAAAGCTTTGAAACCATTGCCGTCAGCAGAAGATGGGAACCGGTTTAACGCTGGAATGAGGCGGCCATATTGATCAATGCTCAGAATTTCGTTCGGCGCACCTGCGTCCCGCTCAGTCAGCGCATTCGGATCGTACCATCGAAAGTCGACTACGACAGTGTCCCAACCATAGGGCAGCATGTTGTCGTGAATATAGCGGGCATTGGCGAGAATCTGGTCTTCGTCCACGGTGTCACCATAGGCATCGTAGCTGTTCCAGCCCATCGGTGGTGTGAGCGCAATCACGTCGCTTACAATAATCTGTACACTTTGCGTCGCCTGGCCAAATGAGTTCGAGGCCTTAATGTTGACAGTGTAGTCTCCAGGCTTCTGTATAATCCCAGTAATAATGCCGGTAGAACGGTCAATCGAAAGGCCTCGCGGCAAATGCGATACCGCAAATGTCAGAGGACGTTGTCCGGTTACCGGAACAGTCCACAGAAACGGGGTGCTTGGTCGAATGCCGACGATGAAAGGAGGGTTAATCGTTGGAGGTTCGCCTTGTTGAATACCTGCTGCCGGACCAGGAGATTGATCAGCATAAGCTAACGGAGCCTGAAAGAACACAAAGACGACAATGAGTAAAGGCAAAAATGGTTTCATGGCAAAGGTTGCGAAAAGACTTTAGAAGTAAGAGCGATTTGTTGCGGAATTATGCATAGCAATAGCTTTCAATTCGGTAGCAGTGTGCGAGATTCCTTCAAAAATTCCTGACAACTTTATGGGCGTTTGTCCGGCTGCTCGATCACAATGACCGGTAAAGTCGTTGACACTCGATGTTTGTCCGTGCTATACTTTGACTGTTACAAATTAATCTACCGTGCAACTGGCGTCTGAAGCAGGGTTCACCTGCGTGAAGTGCGGAGAAGGCTGAGCCGAACGCCTGGGTGATCTGTTGTCGTAAGAGTTGCGGCAAAGGTACCCTGGTTTTTTTGTGCCCGGCGAACTAAACCTGGCTAATTGAGGGAAATCAAATGAAAATAAGACGCGCACTTTTGAGTGTTTCGGATAAGACGGGTTTATTGGATCTGGCGAACACCTTGCGAGAGCTTGGCGTGGAGCTCATTTCGACCGGCGGAACGTCAAAGGCACTGCTGGATGCCGGATTCGAAGTGAAGGCAGTTCAGGATGTAACCGGCTTTCCCGAGATGCTGGATGGACGCGTCAAGACACTACACCCGGCAATTCACGGTGGTCTGCTGGCTGTAAGATCCAATCCCGAGCATGTTTCCGTCATCGCCGAGCATGGAATTACTCCCATCGACCTGGTCGTGGTAAATCTTTATCCATTCGCAGCGACTATCGCAAAGCTTGGCGTGACACGTGAAGAGGCTATCGAAAACATCGATATTGGCGGCCCGTCGATGATCAGATCTGCCGCAAAAAACCATGCATCGGTCGCCGTCTTGGTATCGCCCGACGACTATCCATTCGTTATCGACGAGCTGCTGCGGACTAACGGCGAGTTGTCTCAGGACACACGCGATGCGCTTGCGGCCAAGGCATACGCACACACTGGGGCCTACGATGCACTGATTGCTTCTTACCTGCGACCCAAGTCTACGCTATTTCCAGATCGCCTTCCCTTGGCATTTACGAAAGTCTCCGACCTTCGGTACGGCGAGAACCCACATCAAAAGGCTGCGTTCTATTCTGAGGATGGCGCAACGGTGTTCGGGATCGCCCAGGCCAAAAAACTGCATGGCAAGGAGTTATCGTTCAATAATATATACGACCTCAATGCGGCGTACGAGATAGCGCAGGAGTTTTCTGCCGATGAAAAAAACGGCTTCGCAGTAATTGTAAAGCACACTAATCCATGCGGTGCGGCTCTATCATCGACACTAGATGGAGCGTTTGCTTCAGCGCGGGCTGGCGATCCGATTTCTGCTTTTGGCGGGATTCTGGCGGTGACTCGTAAGATTGACGCTGCGACGGCAGAACTAATCACCGGCCCAAACACGTTTTTCGAGGCAATTGTGGCACCTGGTTATGATGAAGACGCATTCAAAATCCTCACCGAACGGAAAAAGTGGGGGGCAAACTTGATCCTTCTAGAACTCGCTAACCGAGAAGGGTCGGACGACGCCTTAGACTTTAAGAGAGTCGCAGGCGGCTTACTAGCTCAGAGCCGAGACAACAAGAAAACCACAACAGCGGACGTCACAGTGGTGACAGAGCGTGAGCCGAGCACGGAAGAGTTGGGCGACCTTCTCTTCGCTTGGATTTTGGTAAAGCATGTAAAGTCCAATGCAATTGTTTTGGTGAAGAACAGGCAGCTACTTGGAGTAGGGGCAGGGCAGATGAATCGTGTGCAGAGTGTCCGCCTCGCCGTTCAGCAGGCGGGAGAAAAGGCGAACGGTGCCGTTCTCGCTTCTGACGCTTTCTTCCCTTTTTCGGATGGTCCCGAAGCCGCTGGCAAGGCGGGCGTGACGGCAATTATCCAACCAGGCGGTTCGAAGAAGGACGACGAGACGGTGGCTATGGCAGACTCCTACAATATCGCGATGGTCTTTACCGGAGTCCGCCATTTCCGCCATTAATTGGCAGCAAATAAGACGTAAAAGAAAGGGCCGATTATCGGCCCTTTCGGCTCCAAAGCGGAGCAAGCGCAAGGGTTAAGGCAAGGACAAGATATATTGCAAAGATGGCCCGTTTGCTGATCTTGTGTTCGATGCCCGGTGTGTATCGGTCTGGGACAATATAGTAATCGACCGTATACGCACCAGCAGTGAACAGCGCCGCTGTGAGGAAGGATTTCGGAATAGTAATCTTTCCGAAAAGAACATGATACATAACTGCCCACGTCCCCATCGCCGTGGCGTTCACCGCCAGACCAATGGATGATTCACGCGGCGAAAACTCATCACTATATTCAACGTCGTCGCCATCGAACATATGGCAAACATTGTTTATCGCTCCCCATGCGCCTTTTCTTTCATTGAGTGTGGCGGCGAGTATTGCCGCAGTCGTTGTGAGAGTCAGGATTGTTCCGGTCTTAGCTCCGTTGATCAATTGAGTTTTGAGCACTATTTCCTCTTCTAATCAAGCTTTTCTAGCTTGCATCAATTCACTACACTAAAGTATAGCCGTCTTGAAGAAGTTCCACACATGAAAAAACCCGCACTTTATTCGTGCGGGCTTTACGAACTGGGACCGGATCGTATTATTGTGTTCTAGCGAAGTAATTCGTAAGCACACCATTGTTGTCGTTGTAGACTTGCTCTGGAGCGAGAAGCTTAACGTGTCCATCGTCAAACAGGAAGTTGGCGCGGTTTGTGTGCCGGAGAGCGATAGAAGCCTGACCAGTCTCGAACGACCAGCCAGCAATTCCCGGCCATGCGCCGCCAGCATACTGCGTTTTTTCATCGGCGAGTAACGCGCCGTTGAGCGTGAGTGATCCCCTCGAGGCTTTGCCATTTCGTGCTGTGTCCGCGCCAAGGATAAATGTGCTCGGCGAAGTGATCTTTGCAAGGTTGATCGTTCCGTTAAAGCCGTCACCAGCCCAAATGCCGCCAGGGAGAAATTTAGTGTTGTCTGGTACGACTGCCAGGTTTGCAGAATTGGCAGCCGGTACGCCGTATCCATTATCTCCTGAGGGTTGTGAGTTGTATGTTCCGCTTGTAGACCACACGCCTTCGTCAAAATTGAAGCCGTAGTCTGATGCAAACCAGGCGGTGTCTCCCGCTGTACCGTCAATATCGGTCGTTCCAGGGATCGCGACTGTTACGGTCGGATCTTGCCAGGGTGTCCTTTGTGACGGATCATGCCATACACCGCTGGATTTGACATAAGGTCCGAGGATGCCACGGATAGAATACTGCGCGGCTTCTGCCTGGGTATCGACCCAGGCGCTCGAGTTTGTGGCCCCGGCGGCACCGTATCCTGCGCCAGTGTAGTCCGCCTGTGACGAATAGCGTTCGGTCACTGACGGTGGGAAGTAGTCGTCATAGTCCTGCTGGTATTGCAAGAATGCCAGACCAATCTGCTTCAGATTGCTGGTGTCGGTGATCTGCCTTGCTTTCTCGCGGGCTTGAGCAAAGACCGGAAACAGGATTGCCGCGAGAATCGCTATTATCGCTATAACAACGAGCAGTTCAATGAGCGTAAATGCATGTTGAGTTCGCTTTATGGAAGTTTTTTGGGAATTGATATGAATCAAAATAGTCTCCTAATGAATATCGTAATGCCTATGTGATTAATAGGAAATTACGTAGAGACATAGTACTTAATTCACGTATGGTTTGTCAACATTAATATGAAAAAATTATTAAACTATTCTTTCAAATGTTGGTCGGCTTACAAGTTAGCCCAGGCGATTTCGGATAAGGAGTACGACGTAGACAACAAAAGCGACTAGCAGCGAGAGAAGAACGTAGCGAAGAAGGCCGGCCAGAACATTCATTTAGTCGGTCTTTTCGAGAAATTGATAAAGTTGGTGGCCAAACTGAATTCTGTCGCCGTTTGTAAGTCTGATGCGTTCGCCGGGACAAAGTATCCTTTCGTTGACGAACGTGCTGGAATTTCCGGACAGATCTTCGATGGTAAAGATTCCAGATTCATGAGCAACGATTTGGGCTTGCCTGGGCGCACTGCTCGGGGCATCTAAGATGATATCGCAGGTGATGCCTCGCCCTATTAAGTTGTCAGAAGCTAAATAATAGTCTTTGTCGCCGGTGAGCGGAGAAAGGACGGCCCGTTTGAACGACGAACGGGGCGGAGGAGATTTTTCGACCGCGTTGCTTAACTGGTCAAAAACCATCAGTGTATCGCCAACAACTATGTGGTCCAAAGGGTAGAGTCTGACCCGGTCAAAGACTCTCTTTCCATTGACCGTCACACCGTTGGTACTTCCGAGGTCGTAGATATATGCTTCTCCGTCAGCCGTCAGGTCGATTTGAGCATGACGCTTGGACACCTTTCCATCTGAACCGAGAACAAGATCGTTCCCTGACGTGCGGGAACGCCCAACGGTAAACGATGACTTTGTGATGTTGATCAAGCTATGGTGCCCGTCCGGCTCTGTGACGGCAAGTTGTGCGGAAGGTCCGGATGGCACAAATGCGGTCGTTAGATCCTCGTCAAAATTGAGCGCGACCGTCGGCAAATCGTCAGATTCAATTCGCGAAGCAGCCCGCTCGGCAACGACTTCTGGGCTCGGAGCAACCGTTTCTGCTGTACCCTTTTCAAACCTCGCCTTAACGGTCAGCTTAGGAGCGTGGTCGGCGGCTTCTGGAGCCGAATCGGTAATTGTGAAGTCGAGCGGCCCACGGACGGCATATCCGTTTTGGGCCATATAACGATTGAGCACCGCGCTTAGTTCTTCCTCGTCTAAAAATGAAAGTAAATAGTCTCTTTCGTCGACATCAGCTAAATTGAGAACGAGTATGTACTTGTTTGGAACGTAGACTTTTCCGTCAATACCTTCACTTCGGTTATCGTCCATCGCATGCAATATTTTGCGAAGTACATCTTTTGGACGAAGCTCGACGTCACCATTCTCCCCAAAAAGGCTTTCGTACCAAGTGCCGAACTTCTGATTTAGTTTTTCAATAAGATCCATATTCTATGTTGCCGTTCTAGTTTTCAAGCGTCCAACTATCGAACCTAATGATTTAACTTCATCCATCTTGAGCCCGGCGGCCGCAGCGAGAAAGATGAGGCCGCCCGCGACGGATGGAATGAGAAGTTCAATGCCGTTTGCTACCAAACCATGGGAATGGAGATGCCGAGCGACTAAGGCTTCAGCGGCGAATGTGCTGATAGCGAGGAGTATGTTGGCAATTCCAAGCTTAATCAGCATTGCGAGCGTGCGATAGCCTTGCAACCCACGTGTACGACGACTCAAGAAAACATATAACACGATCATATGCAATGTCGCCGCTATACTGGTCGCCATGGCAAGTCCACCAATTCCCCAATCATAAGGGTGGAAATGAACGACATACCAACTCATACCGATAAAAACGGCGGTCATGATTGTGCCACTGATCACCGGGGTTTTTGAGTCTTGTAGAGCGTAAAACCCACGTGTCAAAATCGCCTGCGAGGACCACGCGAATATTCCCAAGGCGTAAAATCGTAGAGCGAAGGCGACAGGTGTCGTATCCGCAGAGCTAAACTCTCCGTGCTGGTAGATGAGCCCAATAATTGGTACTGCGAGGATGAACATCAGTGTTGACGACGGAACGGTTAGAAAAAGTACAAACCTGAGACCGCGAGCGGTGGTCGAACGGAAGAGCTTAAGGTTGTTCGCCTGTTGCGACATGGTCGGAAGGATGGCGATACCCATTGCCTGCGCAAAGATTCCTATGGGGATAAGCATGAGGCGAGTGGCATAGAGTAATGCAGTCTGTGATCCGAGTATCAGCTCAGAGCCGAAGTAGCTGCTGATAATCTGATCGACGTTCGGTAGTGAGACTCCGAGCAGAATGGGAAGCAGCAGCTTCCACACCTTCACTGCACCGGGGTACATGACGTCAAAACTTGGGCGGTAGCGCATGCGCTGTCTGGCAACCTGATAGAGCTGAAGTGCAAAATTACCGATGAATGCTCCGGCCAACGCTCCCCACATGAGCCCGTAGATGCCCAGCTCCGGCTTAAGGAACGCACCAAGTATAATGCCGACGTTGTAGATACTCGGACCAAGCGTCGGTATGAGAAACTGATTGCGGGCATTGAGAGTGCCCATGAATAGGCTGCCCACCATGAAGAATATCTGTGCAGGAAGAACAATTCTCGTGAGCCCGACGGCGGTTTCCAGCCTAATTCCAGAAAACCCCGGATTGAGGAGCTTAATGAACGTCACCGCGTAGATTTCTGCGAGGACGACAAAGGTGGTGGCAAGCACAAACGTTACCGTTGCTACAACAGAGAACGTCTTCCAGGCCCCGCGCTCGTCCCCCTTCTTCCAATATTCCGAAAAGACCGGGACGAAGGTAGAGGCCAGTGCGCCTCCTGCTATCAGATACATGAGCAGGTCGGGAAGCTTAAAAGCCGCCGCATAGGCATCGGTGAGCCCTGTCATGCCAAACTCGTGGGCGATAAAGATATCGCGAAGCATGCCGACGACTCTTGAAAGAAGTGTGAGGACGATGACTGTACCGGCAGCCTTCCTCAATCCAGAAGGTTTGCTGCTCGGGGAAGCTGCGGCCAGAGACGATACTGCCATAGTGTGAAGTTTTTCGCTTTACTGCCGTCGCCAGTTCTTGGAGCGGCAAATAATCCTACGAAATTATAGCATAACACGGTTCCCGCATTTCTTGTTGTGTACGCCGTCACCTAGAAGCACTTTACGAGACATTGTTTAGGTATGTCGCGATTGTATTTCGCAAACTGAATAGGTAACATGAACACCGGGGTCGGTATACGAGGTAGTGACAGCTAGCTATGGAGAGCCAGAAGATACGCGATAATACTGTTTTATGTTACGCCAACTGCAGGACTACCTATCTACTTTTAGCGACTATTTTCGTGACAGTTTTTTTTACGCGAACTGTCTTCGCCGACATCGACACTCCTTCTCCCGAAGCATTTCCAGCCCTGGTGATTGCTCAGCTAGGCTATCCTACGTGGGCGACAAAGAGGGCTGCCTACGTGTCGCGTACGGACGATTCGTTCCCCGAAATCGATGTTGTCGATTTCAAAACGGGGAAGAAGTACGGCGTAGCCCATCAAGACCGACTACATCCAACCCGATTCTTTCTAGATTTAAACCAGTGGGTGACGCTAATTGATTTTTCGGACGTTAAGCGCAAAGGGACCTACGAGCTTGTCTGCGGCTCTCCGAAAATGGTTTCGCTCCCGTTTCGAATCGATCCCGATCCGTACCTTCGACTGGCCTCGGTTGCCGCAAAGATGCTCTACTTTCAACGAGTAGGTGTCGATATTGATAAAAAATACGCTGGACCTTGGGCACATAAGGCGTGGCACACTGCCACCCAGTTAAGCAGCCTGAAAGAAGCCGCATGGCCTAGTGGGAATTGGTTCAACCTAAGCGACACGGTTATCGATCCAGGGCCGTTGTCGGTATCAGGCGGTTGGTACGATGGTGGTGATCCGGATGTGTATTCGAAGAACGAGGCTCTGACAACGGATGCGCTGATTTTAGCGTACGACTGGGTTGGCAAAAGGGTCAAACCCTCGAAGCTTGAAAAGAACGATATACCTGAAAGCGGAGACGGACTACCCGACCTGATCAATGAAGCTTTGGTTGGGGCCAATTACCTTCTATCCGCACGCGATCGCAATTTTGCCGAATATGACCGACTGCTGTGCGGTGATCCAAATAAGCCAGTTTTGAAGTTCGCGGAACCCTGTTCAGGGGCTACCGCCTGCGCGGTCGGCTCGCTCGCGATGGCGGCCGCCGTACTCGACGAGCACAACTGGCGTCCGTCGGAGGCGAAAGCGCTCCTTGAGGGAGCGCTGGAGTCTTGGCTTCTTCTTGAAGCTCGTCCAGGCTACTGGCCATTGGAAGACGATGTTAGAACAAAGCAGCTAGGAAGTTTTGGCTGGGACTACGGTGACGAGGCAATGTGGCGAGCTCTGGCCGCATCGGCCCTTTATCGCGCAACGGGCGATCCGACTTTTGGCACAGTTGCGAAAAACTGGCTAGACAACTGCGGTGCGCCGCGCATCAACACTGCCGAAACGGCGATCATTGTCGCAGATAATATTGAAGTGCGCGATGGCAGCAATAGTCCGGAGTTGCAGAACTTTGTTCAGCGAATGCTTCCGGATGCCGACGATATTATGGGCGATGTCAACAAGCCGGTTGATCAAATGGCATACGGTGCTGGAAGCCGTGACGGATGTTTTTGCGGTTCAACGGGGACGACAGCAGGTGACGCCTGGGAAATGGCGTGGATTGAAGAGCACGCCGGTCGCTCACCGGCGAATGCAGCGGTGAGCTACCTAGATTATTTGACCGGCCTCAACCCTTCCCGGTACTGCTTCTGCACAAATTTGGCCGAGCTAGGAGCGGACAACTCAATACCAACAATCTTTTCCTTCCAAGCAATGCAGAACGTGTGGCCAGAAAGCAATGGAATAGTCCAGAGCCCTCCCGGGTACCTGGTTGGCGGCCCAACGGATGCCACCGAAACGATGCCAGATGTTGCAACGGCTCCTCGTGACTCGGAACACTTCGAACCTTCCATCAACTATCAGCAGAATTTCATACTGCTGACCACGTATTGTGCGTATGGGATTGCTAGGCAGTAATGAAAGATAGTAAAATAAGTGAGCAATGAAGCCGTTTTTTCCTTTTCTTTTCTTTGTCGTCGTTCTGGGTGTTAGTGGTTGTTCCTCACAAAACTCTTCCTCGCCACCTGTAGTTGGCCCTCACGCCGTTGTCCAGGCTGAGAATAATGACTTTCTCAGTCAAAAGTCCTTTGATCCTTGGGTATTGTCAACGACTGATCCCACACAGCCGCTTCCTGCCTATCTCCCTTCCGGCGCAATTGGCTCAATTTGCGGAGCGGTCGGGGCTCCTGAGACAGTTTACGAGGGTGGGCATTACGACAAGAATGGCGTGATCATCAGCACACAATCGGGTTTGGTACCGCTCGCTCCGGCCGCAGCCGATTACAAACAAACGCTTAACCTACAAACCGGCGTGCTGAGTACAGTTTCTGAGACCAGTTCGACCGTTGCAAAGAGTTCGCTCGACTGGCCAGACTTCTGGAAACATTCCGATATCGTTATAGGTGGCGATCCCGAAGCGCAGCAGGTAACACATGCTGAGCTCTTCGACCTCTGTGGCAGTCTTGCACCAGGGTCAAGTAATTCGATACCGCCGATGGGGCTTTCCTCGGATGTTTATCTTGGTCACATCTTTTGGGATGCGGAAATTTGGATGCTGCCGGCAATCCTTCCGCAGCATCCGGAACTCGCCCGATCGATTATCGATTATCGGTTCGAGCGGCTACCCGCAGCAAAGTCGCTTGCTAAATCTCACGGTTTCAAGGGGGCCGAATTTCCATGGGAGTCTGCAGCGACCGGGTTTGAACAGGCACCGCAAGAATTTAGCCAGGAGCGGCACATTACTGCCGATATTGCTTATGCAGCATGGCAATATTATCTTTGGACAGGTGACAAGGCATATTTGGATAGAGAAGGCTGGCCGCTATTATCGTCAACAGCCGATTATTGGGTGTCACGAGTATCGAAATCCGCCGACGGCCGTTACCATATTGAGAACGTCATCGGGCCAGACGAGAATGCTGGAGTGGTCAGTGACGATGCTTGGACAAACGCGGTGGTTCGCTACAACTTGTTAGCCGCGACAGAAGCGGCCGAGTTGACCGGCCATGCGGTAAATCCGGCTTGGACGATTATCGCGAAAAACATCGTCCAACCTTTCGATCAAAAGTCTGAGATCTATCTGGAATATCCAGCAATGAATGTTGATCGGTCGCAAGCAAAGCAGGCCGATACGCAGATGCTGATCTATCCTCTGAATCTTCCTATGTCAAAAGTCGCTGCCGCGAATACGCTCAACTACTACTTGAAACATACGATTACTGTTGGACCGGCCATGACATCATCGATCAATGCAGTGGTTGCAGCGCGGCTTGGGAACCAGCAACTTTCGTTGAATCTCTATCGCGATTCGTACCGTCCGTTTATGCGCGGCCCGTGGGATGCGTTTTCTGAGAAGCGAACCAAGAGTGATGTCTACTTCACCACCGGAATGGGCGGCAATCTGCAAGTTGTGCTCTACGGATTTGCCGGGATCAACGTTGCCCCAAAAGGAAAGGTTGGCGAGGGGCATTTGATTGCGGCGTCGAGCGACGCTTCGCTCTACGCCGACCCGCATCTTCCGCCGGGCTGGAGCGGGCTAACATTAGACGGTATTAAATTTTGCGGCGCGACTTACAATTTGCAAATTAGCAGCGATTCGACCATCAAGGCAGTTAAAGTTGTCTAATTACAACTCAAGTCTGTCGAAACGATCGTCGCTTGGCGCACTTAAGGAGTTTGCCAGCAGCATATAAGCCGTATTGACTCTTCGGTGAAGGTCTTGTGCAAGCTTTCTGTCTTGTGACCCTTCGGGAAAAGTCGCTGGATCTGCCTTTTTTTGTAGATCACGATATGCCTTTTGGACTGTTAACAAATCGCTTCCTTCGGGCACGCCAAGAATCTTGTAAGCTGCTGCAAGAGCATTTTGCGAAGGCTGCGAAGCGGCTGTCTGTATTAGTGAGGGATTGCTGGCAGACGACGTTTGAGCTGGTGGCAGCGTTGATGGGGGATGTACCTCATTTGCAGCTTGATTTCCCGCCTTCGCCGCGTTAATTTTTGCCTGCGCGCGCTCCCAAGCTGTTAACGCTGGGGACGACACAGCATTATCCAGTTCTTGCTGAGCAGCAGGATCAACCTCATCCCATCGTGTGCGGGCAGAGTCGAGGTATGACTTTGCCAGGTTGTAGAGTCGGTCGGAAATTCCCATTATGCTACTTGTCTTACGCCGACGGAGTGTTTCCGCCACCGATCTTCTGCTGCAACTCGGCTAGTTCCTGCTCGGCGGCCGCATTCGCTGCCGCGGCAGCGTCGGTTGGGGTGGTCGCCGTTGTGGTAACGGGTGTTGCCGGAGCCGGTGCGGGTGCTAAGCCGAGCTTTTGCTCCATTTTCGCGAGTTCATCGTTTGCCGAAGAGTCGAGCGCCATGTCGTCGAGGGATTGAATTCTGTTTTCAATCCGTCCTTTAGCGAGCTCGGTGCGAGCAGAGCTCTCTGATTGGGCATTTCTAATTTTTGCCGAAGCCCGTTCAAACGCCGCATCGGTGCCGGTGGTTGAGCTCATTCCATCGAGAGCTTTGTTGATGGAATTTTCAATCTGTGCCTGTTTCCATTGCGTTTTGAGCGCCATCGCCTCGGCAGTCTTCTGCCGAATGCGCTCTTCTTCGCGTCGGATTGCGACCTTGATCTGTTCGGTCACTTCGTTTGCATTTGCAAGCGAAGCTTGTAGGCTTTCTAGGTTAGCACCTAGCGCTTGTTTTTCACGGACGAGCTGCAGGGCGAGGTCTCGGTCGCCGTTCTTGAGTGCGAGGCCAGCCTTCGCCTCGAGGTTGTCCATTGCTTTGGTGGTCTTATCGACTTCCGCCTGCAGGTTATTCTTCTGCGTGATCGCCTGAACCGCCTTTTCGCGGTTTTGCGCTTGCGCGACTTTCATTTCCTGCTGTGCTTGTGCAAGGAGGACATCCGGGTCTTCCAACGCGTCGAGCTTCAGTCCGAACAGAGCCTTCAGGTAGCCAATAATCCGTCCAAACATCGAAAATGATCTCCTTATGGGTCTTTTGCATTATAGCAAAACGTCGTCACCAATGCAACAATTGACGTTTTGATTACACCGTTGATGATTTGCTTTTGTACCACATAAGCTGTCGCAGCCTCCGGTATACTTTGGTCGTGCTCAATCAATCGGACGAGACTATTTGTGCCTTGGCGACTGCGTCGGGAGTAGGCGGTATCGCGGTGATAAGAGTTAGCGGTACGGCGGCTTTTGCTTTATCCGACAGAATACTTAAACAACGGCGCTCGCTCAACAAGTATCAAGGGCACACCATCCACCGCGCCGTCGTTATTGATGGTGACCAGGAAGTTGATGATGTCCTTGTGAGCGTTTTTCATGCTCCGAACTCATTTACCGGAGAAGATACGGTCGAGATCTCCTGCCATGGTGGCAGAATTCCTGTCTCTAAAACGCTGGAACTTCTGATACGGGTCGGATGTCGTGCGGCCGATCCTGGAGAATTTACTAGGCGCGCCTACTTCAACCAAAAACTGGATCTTGCACAGGCCGAGGCTGTCTGCGATCTCATCAACGCACAGACGGATCAGGCCTACCGGCAGGCGCTCGCGATGCGCAACGGACATCTTTCCCGAGTCGTCGAGGAATCCCGCGCCATACTTTTGGGAGTACTGGCGCGTATTGAAGCGTCTATCGATTTTCCGGAAGACGTTGGAGAACTCGATTTTACGATTTGTTTGACAGATATTGACGCTGTGCGCAAGCTTCTCAATCCCCTTATAGAATCGGCGCATCGCGGGATTCTAATAAGAGAAGGAGCCCAGGTTGTACTTGCTGGTCAACCAAATGCTGGAAAGTCTTCTCTTATGAACGCTCTTCTTCGAACGGACCGCGCGATTGTGACGGATGTGCCAGGAACAACACGTGATACGCTTGAAGAGAGGATAAATATTGGTGGGATTGCCGTACGGCTTTGGGACACGGCAGGGCTGAGAAACACGACCGACTTGGTCGAATCTCTTGGAGTCGGTCGGTCACGATCGGCAATCGAATTCGCCGACCTCGTGGTCTTAGTCGTCGACTCGACTTTTGGTATCAGGCCTGAAGACAGTGAGTTAATTAGCCAGATCGATTCGAGGCGACTTTTAGTGGTATGGAACAAGTGTGACCTCGCACCACATGGCGATTTGCGTGTCTCGGCAAAAGACGGGACAGGGATCGACGCGCTCGAACAGGCAATCGCGCATCGTCTCTTTTCAGGAGGTAATGTTTCGGCGGCAGATACCGCTACAATTTCGCATGTTCACCAGCGGGACGCGGTGCAGAGGGCATTGGACTCTCTAACAAATGCTGACAGCACAATTACTCAGGGCTTGCCAGCGGACTTTCTCTCAATCGATATTCGCTCTGCGCTCTCTGCTCTTGGTGAACTTACCGGCCAGACCGCAACCGACGATATTATCAACGAGATCTTTTCAAAGTTCTGTATTGGCAAATAAAAAAGCCGCCTTTCGGCGGCTCAGAAAGCTATGCTTTAATTCGTACTTTACCAGTTTTCGTTCGGCCTTGCCCTCGCTTAAACGGAGCGCGGCGAACGATCTCTTTGTAATCGAGACCAGCGGCAGTGAGTGCTAGATGCCAGGAGTCAAATCGCCGTCTTGCCGCAGTAATCAGTGTGATATCGTCTATTTCCACATTTTTAGCGTTAAGCGGCTTGCCAGCATGTGCATATTCTCGAACACGGTCCAGAATGCGATCGTCGTCCCACTCCTGGTAGCGTCGAATGGTGTCGTAATCAAGACCGGACGCTTCCAGGGCCTCACGCCATGAGCCAAAGTGACTCTTTTTTGTGGCGGCTGCTGCAAGCTGTGGATCGGTGTTGAGGCAAACGTTTCTCCAGGATAGATCCGCTCCCTGCTCGTGAAGCTCACGGATGCGCTCTACAATTCGCTCTCGTGTCCACGATTTATAGCGACGAATATCGTCATAGTTCAGGCCGGAAAAGTTGACTGCCGCTTCCCAGGTGCCAAAATATCGAGTTGCAGCACGGAGAAGAGCTAAGTTGCTGGTAGCAACACTGGAATAGTTCAAGGTCTCGCCCGATTCGTACATGCTCAAAATTTCGAGCGCAATCGATTCTTTACTCCATCTGCGTTGCATGTAATCAGTCTCCTTATAATTCTGGACAGTTCCTAAAATTGATGGTCAGGTTTTCGTACGTTAAATATTGTTTTTTGGTTTCGCAGTGGCGAAACTTTCGTATACATCACATTTATTGCGACTGCACACTATTAATATACATCATTTTTAACCGAGTGTCAATAAGTTTATATAAAGATTTCGTGAAGTAACTTTAAGATTGGATTAAATATTCTTACTGCGTACTTTACGGGTTTCGTCCGTCCTCAAGAAAACAAATTTCGATTTTGAGCTCCATCTTGACAGAAAAGGGGAGCGCCCCGGTATACTAGACGAGCAATTTGACCAAGGGCGGTTGGCTCAGGGGTAGAGCGCTTCCTTGACACGGAAGAGGTCACAGGTTCAAATCCTGTACCGCCCACCATTTGTTATTAAGAGTTGTTTCTCAATCGGTATCTTCAACTCTCCCCTTTGCGGCACAACGAGTTGATTTGGTTTGACAGTCCACTCTGTGATAGGTTACGCTCACTAACGACACCCCCAATTACCAAGTTGGCTCCCTAAAGATACTAACTTAAAGTTCCGAAAAAAACGTCTTATCGAGTATTTTCTGATCGATAGGAGACCAGTGGTTAATGCAGTTAGCTCCAATTCTATTACTCCCAGTTCTACTGGCAAATGTTCATCCGACAACCCGCACGATTGCACACCCTCCCGCCGCAAATGTTGTAGCTTATGATAATGCTTTGACTCTGTTGGAGTCGGGTAAACAAAGCGAAGCGGAAAAAATTCTTCCGGTTTACATGGCGGAGTTTATGAATGATCAGAAGATCGCATTTTTCTTCGCGCTGTGTACTAGGAGTCGATTTGAAATCCAGGACGCAGATCCTATTTTCCAAGATGTCGTTCAGATGAATCCATCCACACCAGAGGGAATCTGCGCCTCCTGTGCGTTGAGCCTCGACAGGGATACGCCGGACTCGGGAGCGATACTCACATTAGATAAAATAGCCAAGAAATATCGCGATAACCCGCTGCCCGTCTGGCTTGAGGCAATCGAGTGTCGGCAGTTGGAACGAGACTACTGGGGCAGTAAAAACTATTTGGAGTGCGCGCAATTCGGAATTGCCTGTTACGGCGAAATGATGCGTCGAATCCACAACAAACCCGGCCCTGTTCTCGTCCATCAAACATGGGGCAACTTCTATGAGGATATTGGGCAGTACCGCGACGCTCTTGCTCAGCATGCCATCGCTGTTCAACAAGAGCCTGCCGAATGGGATTGCTCCGCGTTATTGACCGATCTCGACGCGCTAGGAATGAAAAAGGAAGCTGCTGACTTCAGTGCAGAATTCGCAGCCTATTTATCGTCCGGCTCGAACTGATTGGGCACATCGAATAGCCTGCTTCACTCATGCGGTGGCACAACTACGGATGTTGCTGTGGCTATTGTCCGAACGGCTGGTTGGGATGTGTTAGATAGGGAAATGGCATGCGGGGTTGATTTTCAACAGCGACAATCGAAACCATTAAAATGAACGCCATTATGGCCCACCAGGCAATCGACCAGTTTAGCCAAGCATTCTGTACCTGGAAGAATTCGTCAACGCTATCGAAATGTCTGTTTTGCCATGCAGTCATGTTTCCTTGTGCTGCAAGTATGGCCACGTAGACTAATCGTCCAATGATTATCAACCAATGAAGAGGAGGGTTAGCGTTCTTGATGACCAATTCAAGAAGGCCAGTTAAGAGCACGACGACACCTGCAAGGACTCTGTTATGCGCAATCAGCCAGAATCCTGGAAGCGTAAAAGCTCCCCAATTCCATTTAAGAATTTGAATCTCCGGTGGCGGCGCTCCGTTTGTGCCCGAAGTGTTTCCGTTCATAGTTGTCGTCTGCATTGGATCATTCCATGGTAATATTGGCCTCGCGGGCGTTTGGCCTTGGTCATTCTGGTCAGTTGGAGAATCGGACATTTGATCCACCTCATAATTAGGATTCATAGTGGATTCGCCACAACCAGCCAATATTCCTTCATCTCACGAGACCAACAGATCGACCTTCTTTTCTGCAAGGCCGATTTCAGCAATGGAACCACTTTTGAAGTCGATAAATCGCTTTCAACGCCGTCGCTGAAGATGCCTTTCGATGATCGCCGCCGCACCGGTCAGAATTGATCGATACCAGTCTGTTGATCCAGTTCCAGTGCTGGGGAATTGGATAGTTGGTTGCATTAGATGTTTCTGATGAACGGATTTTGGGAATAGCAACAACTTAGTTGAGATAATTGTGTACTGCCGAACATACTGATTGAACCCGGCAGCATAGCTATGAAATAGGAATCCATAATGTCAAATGGAACAGCATTGAAGGTTGGAACGGTGTCTCCTAATTTTACACTTCACTCCACTCCTGATCAAAGTGTCTCCCTTGCTGAATTCAAGGGCTCCCCTGTCATCCTCGCCTTCTATCCAGCGGATTGGTCGCCGGTCTGCGGCGATCAGATGTCGCTCTACAATGAAATACTCCCAGAATTTCACAAATATGGGGCGAACTTGATCGGCATTTCTGTTGACGGAATTTGGTGCCATATCGCCTTTAGTCAGGCTCATAAACTTCACTTTCCATTGTTAGCCGATTTTGAGCCAAAAGGAGCTGTCGCACGCCAGTACGGTGTATACCGAGAAGTCGATGGTACGACGGAAAGAGCCTTATTCGTCTTAGATCCGGATGGAATCATCCAGTATAGCTACGTTTCTCCGCTTGGAATTAATCCAGGGGCTGATGGGATTCTTGACGCATTGGAGAAGATAAAAAACGGAGACTACGCACATGTCACAACTTAAGCTTCCGGTCAGTGAACGAGACCATACACAGGGCGGAGGAGCCGATGCCCCGATTACACTTGTCGAATATGGAGACTTCGAATGCCCGTACTGTGGCCATGCCTACCCGATAGTGAAGGCGGCGCAGGCGGTGTTTGGCCACGATCTTAGGTTTGTCTTTCGGAACTTTCCGCTGACCAATGTTCATCCGTTTGCAGAGACAGCAGCGGAAGCGGCAGAAATTGCGGGTAGATCCGGCAAATTTTGGGAGATGCATGATCTTCTGTTCGAGAACCAAGACAACCTGGATGAGGATAGCTTAGTTGGCTATGCCTTAACGCTTGGCCTAAGTTCCGACGACTTTACGACGGAGCTGGAAAAGCACGTGCTGGCCGAGAAAGTGCGCGAAGATTTTCTCAGCGGTGTGAAAAGCGGAGTGAATGGGACGCCAACCTTTTTTATCAATGCAATCCGTTACGACGGTACTTGGGAGCATGGCGGTTTGGTACGGGCGCTGAAGGAACACTTGCCCAGTTAGATAAGCTTCGAATCACGGGCAATGGCGATGGCCTGGGTACGTGAGTGTGCGTCGAGCTTAAAATAAAGGTTCTTTATGTGCGTCTTGACTGTATTCAGCGAAATATAAAGGCATTCTGCAATCTCGTTGTTGGTTAAGCCCATTGCCATGTGATTTAAAACTTCATATTCCCGTTCGCTCACACTGAACAGGCTATTGAGCGAATGTGAATGGGATTTGTCGGCGGCCTCCATTGGTCGGCAGACTAACTCGTAGACTCCCTTTAAGTGTAAGTAGTCGACAAACACCGATTCGTTACAGGCTAATATCTCCTTTAAATCTTCGCCAAGACAGAGAATCGGGCGAATGGCCCCTTCAGGGAGCAGGATCGATGCAGCAGCATCGATAGCCGAAAGCGCTTTTTCCCGTTGCCCGAGACGATGACAAAGGATCGAAAGAAGTAGTTTTAATTCGGCCACTTCAATAAGCACCCCTGATTTGTCTGCCGCAGTTATTGACTGCTCGGCCAGTTCAACAGTCTTCAGCAAAATTTCGCGATCAGAGTTGTTCCTTGTCGATTTAATCACCCATCGAATTGCAAGCTCATGTTTCTGGTCGTATCGGTATTCAATTTGTGTTGGATCTACGATGACGTGTGCATCTAACCACTTCTTCACTGAATCAAGTTGCCCGGTTTCAAGCAAGACTCTTTGGTAAGAAACTTCGCCTAAACTGAGCCAACCGTCGTTTCCATTTCGCTTGCAAATAGCACAAAGCTCTTCGGCGGCTTCCAAAGCCAGGTCATGTTCTCCTTGAGAGAGGTAGATGTAAACCGTGATATACCAGAGATAAGGAGTTGAAAGCTTGACGCCGGTGACATGCATGGCTTCGTGCGCAATTTGAAGATTCTCTTCAGCAAGGTCGAGCTCAAACCGTTGCAAGTGCGTATATGACTTATTAATGCTTCCTATCGGAGGAAAAGAGATTGCCGCCTCGTGAGCAAGATTTTCCATGTTGGCCAATGTAGTCGTCGCCGCATTTAATTTGGCGCTCAATATCTGCGCTCCAGCAATGGTCGCACCAAATTTTATTGCCGTATCCTGATAGTTTCCGCCGGCCGCGACTAAATTGGTGACTGCCTCGGTCAAAATAGCCTCCGCTTTCCTACTATTCCAAACGGCGAGGTAAGCCGAGCCGAGAACGCCTTGGGCGGTATATCTCCAAATCGGATTGTCATCCGCTGCGGCAACCGACTCTTCGGCGAACTTCAAACAGTTTTGACTGTCTAGTGTAATGTAGGCGAGGATCGCACGAAGAAGTATCACATGTATAAAGGTTTGACTACTAGCTGGAATGATTTGGAGTAGGGTGTTCAATTCCCGTTGAGCCTTCTTAAAACTTCCGGCAATTAAGTACGACCAGCCACGATAGAGCGCAAGGCGCGGTTGGTCTGTAAACGCCTCTTTGGGTAGTCCTTCTAGCCAGTCTCTGAAAGCCTTGGCTTGGAACAATACCAGAGGAGCTACCGGCTCTATCAGTTCGACGACACGCTCCCAATTGCCGATAGATACCGCTAAAGATGTCGCCTCCGGATACATTTTCTCCTTCTCATACCAATCGCAGGCACGTGATTTTAGAAGTGGGATCGATCGCGAATCTGTTGCTTCAAGCTGTTCGAGCAGTAATGATCTGAAGAGGTGGTGATACCGAAACCACCGTCCGTCTTCATCAAGCGGCACGACAAAGAGGTTTTCTGCAATGAGCTGAGAGAGTATCCCTTCCGCAGCGTCGTCTCCAATAACAAAGTTGCAAAGCGAATCGCACATCTTGTCTAAGACTGAGGACTGGATAAGAAAAGAGCGTGTGCGCTTCGGCTGTCGATTCAAAACCTCTTCCAATAGATAGACGGCTGTATGGTGGAGCGGTCCTGTTTTCGAGGAACAAAGATCGTCGACAGTGGCTCCATCTTGTAGACCGATAGCTGCAAGCTGCAGACCAACAATCCAACCTTCCGTATGGTTGTAGAGAAAGTCTATGTCCCGAGGTTTGAGGTTCAGACCCATGACATTAACCAGGTATTCAGAACATTCTGTAGGAGTAAATCGCAGATTGTCCGCATCGATGTCACGAACAAGGCCCTGAGCTCTCAATCGCGACAGCGGTAGGTGCGGAGACGTACGAGAGGCGATGATGATGTTGACATTGTCAGGCAGGCGGGAGATAAGCAAAGATACAAATGAATGGGCGATTTCGTCCGTGACAAAATGGAAGTCGTCCAGCACCAAGGTTGTCGGCACGGAAACAGCGCTCAACTCTTCTATCAGGAATGACACTGCCGATCGCCAGTTGGACATTAGGAGAGTGTCTGCTTCGGCGGCAAAGTTTGGGTAAACGTCGCTTAGACTTTTGCGAAGTGCGGATACGAGGTAGTAGACAAAATGGTCGTAGTCGGCCTCCCATTCGTCGATGGAATACCATGCTGCAAGACGCGGACTGTGACGTAGCCAACTTGCGATAAGGGTGGTCTTACCAAATCCGGCAGGCGCAATGATGAGTGTCAGTGCTGTTTGTGACGCAATATCCAGCCGTGTTTCAAGCTTGCTCCGCTGAATAATGTGGCGACTGATCCTCGGAACAAAGCTCGACGGAGTGTTAGTGAAGCGCCACTTTGGCGGAAGCGAAAATGGACGAACCGGAGAAGGGTGCCCGTTTATTGGCACTGGTTTGACTTTAATGCTCGCCACTTTTGTAAGATCACCCCACTAATCACCCGAACGGGTGATGGCCGGATTATAAACGATATCCAATAATTATAGCAGGATCGTGTTTGCGTGTTAAAGGCGTTCGTTATGCGTTTCCCTATAAGGATTGAGACATTGGAATTGAGCGAAGCAGTAAAACTTGCGAGTGGTAATAAAGAATTGGTACTCCATTATCAGCCAATTGTGGATCTCGAATCCGGCAGAATTGTGCGCCTAGAAGCGCTCGTTCGCTGGCAGCATCCCGAATTGGGACTTCTTGGTCCCGGGGAGTTTATTGGTGCAGCGGAAGAAAACGGCGCTATACGTGAGATCGGTGAATGGGTAATCGATAACTCATGTCGACAGTTAAAGTATTGGAAGTCCCGTTTTGAGCACTTAGAGAACCTAGGATTGAGTGTGAATTTGTCGCTGATGCAGCTTCGTAGCGAGCGATTTGTTACAAAGACATTCGACATTGTGAGCGAAGTTGGCATTGAGCCAAGCGACCTGACATTGGAAGTGACTGAGAGCATGATGATGAGCGAGCCAGAGGACATGATCGCTCGAGTCAGTATGCTGAGAGATTTTGGTATATCTGTGGCTGTAGACGATTTTGGTATCGGCTATTCATCTCTCATTTACGTCGCACGGCTAAGGTTGACTGAGGTCAAAATTGATCGAGAGTTTACACGCTTGATGGGAAGCAATCCTAAGTACTCAGCGGTAACGGAGTCCATCATTAACCTTGGGCGTGCGCTTGACCTCCAGGTAACGGCGGAAGGAGTAGAAAATCTGGACCAACTACTGCAGTTGCAATCGCTTGGTTGCCATTGCGTGCAGGGATACCTCATTTCGAAACCGTTGCCCGGCGACAAAATCGAGCCAATCCTTCACAAAGGTATGAGCTTAAGTGAAATACTGGATTTGCAGGCGGCTTATCCAATACCTTGAACGGTTAACGATCAAAATATTTGAATTTTCTCAGGGGAACGTGGAGGACTTCACGTTCCCCTAAGCTTTGTCAGTGTGTCGATGTGGCAGTAGAGTGCGCAAGATCCATCGTCACCGACTCTTCAAGTTCAGCAGACTTTGAGTTCTGCATCAGGCTGGAGATTAAGCCACAGAACATGTATGCGAGGTAGATGTAGACGAAGTACTTCATTGGCGCGGTCAATGGCGGGTTTGTGTAGACAGTGCCGACCGCGGGAACGATCAGAAGGACTACAGCAATTACCGCCACCAACGTATGCTTAGCCTGAAGTTCGCCGATCTTTTTCAGATAGAATGGAGCAGCGATAGAAACCAAGAAGTATGCTCCGAGGAAGCCGAAGGCTCCAAAGGTTCCGACGTAATCGAACACATCGGCATCCACCGGGTGCCAGATCAAGGTGCCGGTGATGATCGCCATCATCATAATTGTGACGACGATAATGGCGACGTAAGGTGTCTCATTTTTGTGGTGAGTGAAACTAACAGCCTGATGCAGAGCACTGTGTGAGCCCATTTTGAACATAACACGAGATGCGGAGTTTAAGCAGGACAGATTGAGTGAGAAGAAGCTGACCATCGCGCCGATAGAGAGCGGAATGGCCATCCAACCTGCGTGATACATGCCAGCCAGCGTGTTAAGCGGCGCGGTCAAGCTTGCTAATTGGTTGCTAGAACCCTTTGTCCCGTAAACTTCCATATAGGTTACGAATACGAAGAACAGACCCGTAGAGATAAGGCTCCAGATGACGGCCTTTGGAATGTTGACCAAAGGAGACTTCGCCTCGTCACCGAATGCAGTCGCCGCTTCAAAGCCTACTTGGCTGAAGATAGCGACGACGACTCCAAATCCGATCATTGAGAAATTGGTACCCTTGAAAGTGATCTGATCGGTGTCAATCGGGAATCCGTGATGGAACAGAACAATAAAGGATAGAACGAGAATCAGCGCTACCGAGGCAACTTCCAGCACCAGCATGATGACAGCAGAGAGCTGGACATCTTTATAGGCGCAGTAGAACGAGGTCGCCATGCAGACAGCGCAGCTAAGCAGTGCGAACGGTAAACTGTTTGCATATCCGGGATGTCCGGTCATTTCTACCAACACTTGAGCGAAGTTTGTGAATCCCGTCATTCCGGCCATTCCAATGAAGAGGTAGGCAAAGATGAGCGACCATCCGGAAAGTCCGCCCCAGAATGAACCAAGTCCACGGGTGACGTAGGCGTACATGGAGCCTGAAGTTGTTTGACGTTTCGCAAACTCGTTCAGACACATTGCGACGAATAGCAGCATGACTACGGCGAAAGCGTAGGCGAGCCAACTTCCGCTCCCTGCCGTACCGTACATAGCCGGTACGATCAAAGCAGCGGTCATGGTAGGCGAGATTAAGGCAATAGACTGGGCTAGTACCTCCCAGTAGTTGAGGACATTTACCTTCAAAGTCGGCTTGTTGCCGTTTGAAGACACAACTGTCCCAATTGTTTTGTCGACGGGTGTCATCCGTTTAAGCTCCTTATTCAATATAACTAACCGGCAAATACCAGTCATAAGAGATTAAGACAGTGAACGAGAGAAGAGATATCCTCGCGTTCACATCTTCTTAGACAGCTACGGCAGCGTCGCCGTTGATTTGCCTGCTAACCATTGCAGGAGCGATGTCCAATACCGCCGATCGTGATTGGACACACTTAAAGCTGGGCTTAACCAGCCTTTACAGATAACTGCTGAGCAGCGATTTTGGCGCTACACTAGCAACGAGAATTGCTTCGACATCTTTGCCGTCTTCTGCTGAGAGTCGATGGCCGATTGTCGCATCGAAATAGATCGAATCACCGGGTTCTAACCTATGAGTGGTTTCACCTATTGTCACACCGAGATGTCCCGAAAGCACATACAACCACTCCTCGCCATCGTGGCGATAAAGCTCTTCACTTTTTCGAGCAGCAGATATGGTGATTCGTAACGGCTGCATTGCTGCACCCGAAATTCCTCCGCTATGCACCTGGTAGATCAGTCCATTACCTTGCATCGTCGGGGAATCTTCGCCCTTGACAACACGAATACTTCGTGCCGCCGAATCGTCACTTAGTAAAACGCTAAGTGAGACACCCAGTGCATGGCTAAGCGATAGCAATGCGGCAATTGACGGTCGGCGATCACCATCTTCAAGCCGGGAGATGTACGACTTGCTCAGTTTCGCTCTCGAGGCCAGTAGGTCGAGAGTCCATCCCCGGATCTGTCGGAAAGACTTAATCCTTGAACCGATCTCTTGGAGCTCAGCTTCGCTGATTTGAGGTTCTTGGTCAATCGCGCTTTCAGTTGCCACGAATCTACTATACTGTGTAGTTGTCTGTTTGTCAACTCTTGTTGACAATTTTTTTAAGAGAGAATTTGTTTTGAAGGAGGGGTTTATCCAGCATCGGCTGGCAGGTTAATGTCATTTTCGAGGTAGAAAAAGCCCTCTTGGTCGTCGTACGCAAACAGCTCGGCGTAACGACCCCAATCGACTGCCGTGTCGAGCTGACGTTCGGCTTCATCTTCGCTGAAGTATTGAAGCAGTTCTTTGTTGATGGTGTCCCAACGAACGCGGTTGTTCGGAGCGGCTTTGAGTGCTTTAAGAATATAACGGATAAGCTGAATATGATCGGCCGCTTGCTGGCGAAACACCTCTTTTTCTTCGAGAACGCCAGCTTCCGCGAAGTGTATTCCAGCCGCAGAGAGCATAACATCTCCCGACTCGATGTTGCCAAGATTGAGCATATCGATCGCTTGGATGAGGGGTAGGAGATCGTCCACCTCCATATGCAGCTCGTTGCCAAGGACATAGAGGTCTTCCTTATCACCGTCGGCATGAAGCCGCTCCACAAGTCCGGTGACCTGTCCGACAGCGACGTGTGGAAGCGCTTGGAAGGCTCGCCTTTTTTCATGAACCTGTCGATGCTCGACTGATACGTATTCGGCGATCTCTTCCGTCGGTTTGGTCATAACTCCGTAGACATAGTCAACCAACCTTAGATGTTGAGGATTTTCTTTGCCACGTTGTTCAATTGGGAGGCCAGGAAGTTCTACGCGGATGCAGCCGGGATTTGCACCCATAACGATGAGGCGATCTCCCATTGTCACCGCTTCTTCGATGTTGTGAGTGACCATGACAATCGACTTGGTCGGAATCTTTCTCGATCTCCACAGCGAAAGGAGCTCTTTCTTCAGGTTTTCGCCAGTTAACACATCGAGGGCAGAAAATGGCTCGTCCATAAACATAATTTCAGGTTGAACCACAAGTGCGCGGGCAAATCCGACTCGCTGCCGCATACCGCCAGAGAGCTCTTTGGGGTAGGCATCCTCGAAGCCGTCCAAACCGATCACGTCAATCGCGTCCAATATTCGTCTTCGCCGCTGCATCTCGGGTACCTCAGAGTTGAGTAAACCCACTTCGACATTTTGGTAGACAGTCAGCCACGGGAAGAGGGCGAAGGTTTGAAAGACGATAGCGACGTGTGGATTTGACCCTTTTTGAACTTCACCGCGAAACCGAACTTCGCCGCCGGACGGTGTACTGAGGCCAGCAAGAATTCTGAGGAGTGTAGACTTTCCGGAACCGGACGGTCCTAGTATGGCGATAATCTCACCCTCTTTGATCGAGAGCGAAACATCGTGAAGAACGAGTATCCGCTTTTCATTATCGCCGTAGTACTTGACTACCTTGTGCGCACTCAGCAGCGTTGCACGTTCTGTTGCTGGTCTTATGGCCATCCTAAATAGAAATCCTTTAACCTAATCCAAATCGCGTTTCGCCGAGACTGTACAGTGGGCGCCAAACAAACTTGTTAAGAAGCACAACGTAAATGGACATTACCCCAATTCCGACAATGATTTGCGGCCAATTTCCCGCCGTTGTTGCTGCTGCGATATAGTTGCCAATTCCTTCTGCGTAAAGATGTGTGTTTCCCGACTGCGCAACTTCTGCGACAATGCTTGCGTTCCAGGCACCACCAGCAGCCGTTAGGGCACCAGTGACCCACGCAGGAAAGATCGCCGGCAGAATAAGCGTTCTCCATAGATTCCATCCCTTTAGGCCGAATACGGTTGCCGCTTCGCGCAGGTCACTCGGAACCGACGATGCTCCAGCGATAACATTGAAGAGAATATACCATTGGGTACCCAGAGCAATAAGTAAGATACTGCCCCAGTTAAGATTGTCGATATGGAGACGAATAAATGCAATGACAACGATAGGAAATAGAAGATTGGCTGGGAACGAGGCACCAATTTGTACCAACGGCTGAGCGATCTTTGACAATTTGGGCGAGAAACCGATCGCAACTCCAATTGGAGTCCAAATGATTGTTGCGAACACGACCATTGTTAGAACACGCAAAAATGTCAGGAACGCGTAGAAAAATACATCTTCAAGCATTCGCAGGTTTACGGTGTGGCGTGCAACTTCGAATCCCCGATAAGAGGCGTAAAGCACGCCAGCGATGGACGCGATCGCGATACAGTACTTGAAGACAGATTTTACTACCACAGTGGTTTGCCCACCGGATTCGGCAATCTGCGATGCTTTCCCGAACATTTGATTTAACAGGCGAGCCAGCGGAGCACCTAACTTGTTCGCCAGCCACGGCAGTGCCTTCGACTTTCGAATGATGTCAAGTACAACCGATTTCGGCTCGTCAATAGAATCCGTTTGTTCGAATTTGAATTTTTGCGACCACGCAACAATAGGCCGCCAGAAAAGCTGATCGACCAAGACGACGATAAATACCATCATGATAATCGCGTAGACAATTGCTCGGTTGTCCCCTCGAGCAACGGCAATTGCCATGTACGAGCCAATACCTGGAAGGTAGAAACTGTTACCAAGAACGGAGATAGCCTCAGACGCTGCGAGGAAAAACCATCCGCCGCCAAAGCTCATCATGCCGTTCCAGACTAGTCCGATCATACTGAACGGAACTTCCAGCTTAACAAACCGTTGCCACCAGTTCAATTGATAAACAGTAGCAGCCTCACGCAGCTCGCGAGGAATGGTGATGAGCGATTGGTAAAAGCTAAATGTCATGTTCCAAGCCTGCGCGGTAAAGATCGCGAAGATACTTGCACATTCGAGACCCATGATCGAGCCGGGAAATATAGCCATAAAACCCGTTACAGTCACCGATAAGAACCCGAGAACCGGGACGGATTGAAGGATATCAAGGAGCGGAATGAGGATTTTCCTTGCGGACAGATTGTGAGCCGCTATATATCCGTATACAAAAGTAAAGAGAATGCTCGCGCCAAACGCCAGGAACATACGGAGTAGTGACCGTGCGGCATAACCGGGGAGCGCGGTGAGCGACAGGCTAATCGGTGTCTGACGGTTTGCCGAGAACGGAGCCTGCATCTCATGCCCAAGATGCTTTAGTGAGAAGAATAGTCCGAAGACGGCAATAAAGATTACAATGTCGGCCCAGCCAACACGAATCTTTGATCTTAGCGATTGTGGAAGGTAGCTTAAGGCCATGGAAAGAATCAGCTCTCAAATAGGTCAGGACGCTTATTCTACCCGCCAGTCACTTAATTGCCTTGTCGACAATGTTAAGGCCGCGTTAAGGCTGTCATTAATTTTAATCCGCGCTTCCGCTTCGCTTCGATCGATATTTCGGGTCCGCATATGCCGGTCAATCAGTCTCTCATTTGACAGCTCTTGCGGCGTATCTAGGAACCACCGCTCGTCGAATTGCGCCGATACTTCCAACCATCCTTCATCCGTATAAGCTAAGTAAAGCCCCTCAACCAGTATGACGCGGATTGAACGCTCGATGACGTATGCGTCCGAAACTGGATCGCCGACCCCGTGCTGGAAGTCGGGCCAGGCTACATCGGTTGTTCCAAACGAGCTGCGCACAAGAGCTAGGCGGCTTGCGAGAGCGGCGACATCGAATGTCCAAGGTGCGCCGCGCCGCGCGAGGGCCGCTTCCGGGTTTGGCAAGAGTTTTAGCTCGGCCTTCGTGAGATGAAATCCGTCCATACTAAGTGCAATCATAGTTCCATCTCCGAGGCGCTCGTTAACCGATTTAGCCAAATCGACAGCGAGTGTCGATTTCCCTGATCCCGGTAAACCGGCAAGTCCAATCAGCAGTCGCGATGAGTGATTACGTGTTAACGACTCAATATGACCTATTGGATCTGTTAGAAGCGGAGGAGTAGACATCGATTCAGTCGGTTTTTAAAATGTCCAAATTGGCTGCCCATTGGCCAATGTCTCGTTTTGATATTGCGGCAGCAATCAGTTCAGGGAAAAGATCGGGCGTGCAGGCGAAGGACGGTATTCCGAGAGAAGTAAAGTTTTGAGCCAACCCGTGTTCGTATGCAGGTGTGCCGGAATCACTCAGGGCGAGCAAGGCAATCACCTGTACGCCCGCTCTAGTAAGCGCGGCTGCTCTTCGAACTGTTGAGGTCTTATCGCCGCCATCATACAGATCGCTAATCAATACAAGAATCGTTTCTTGCGGCCGCTGAACAAGTCCTTGACAATAGGCAAGTGCTTTGTTGATATCAGTGCCGCCTCCTAGTTGGACTCCGAAGAGGAGTTCGATCGGATCGTGTAAGTCGTTGGTTAGATCGACAACTGAAGTATCAAATGCAACAACTCGCGTTGAAATTGCCGGAAGAGAAGCTAAGACGGCGGCGAAAATACCGGCGTAAACGACCGATTCCGCCATCGATCCGCTTTGGTCGAGAACGAGGATAACGTCACGAAGCGAGGCCTGACGGCGCGAATAACCAATGCGCTTCTCGGGGATAATTGTCTTAAACTCTGCTTGATAGTGCTTCAGGTTTGCCCGAATGGTGCGGTGCCAGTCGATTTCGTTGTGGCGTGGGCGAGAGTTTCGCGAGGCTCTATTAACTGCCCCCAGGACTGCCTGCCGCATGGGATTCTCAAGTCTTTGCATAAGCTCTCGAACGAGTTTGCCGACGACTTCTCGGGCGGTTGACTTGGTTCTTTCTGGAATTAAGTTCTTTAAGGCAATGAGCGTCGCAACAAGATGTACATCCGCTACTGTTTCCGAAAGAAGTTCCGGTTCCAGAAGAAGCTGTCTGAGATTGAACCTATCGAGTGCGTCTTGCTGCATTACCTTGACGACGGATGCCGGAAAGTAGGTACGGATGTCACCGAGCCAGGTAGCAATATTTGGATTTGATGAGCCGGTACCGCCTTGGCGCTGCGGTCGGTTTACAAGAGCTCCTTCATAGAGTTGAGAAACAGCACGATCAACGGCGGCTTCGCTGCTATTGAGCGAAATTCCAATGCCGTCATTCGCATCGCCGCCCAGCATCATTCGCCAACGCTTTAGCCGCTTCTCGGATTCTATCATTTAGGATCCTGCTCATCTTTTGAGTTTTGCTTCGTATTGGCGCCTAACAGTTGGAGAAGCAACGGCAGAGCGGCGTTCGCCCTGTCGTAATCAAAATTATCTTCTTCTCTCAACCCAAAGTCAATTGGCTGAGCTTCGTCCAGTTTAATTCGTTCCCCGAGCTGTTTTCGCTCTGGGGAAGTAAAGGATGAAAAGGTGCGCCGGAGAAGAGGGAGAAGGGTAGTGAACGAGTCGTCGTCAAGCTGACATACCCATTCATCTACAAGATGGCGTATCGTGTCGTCCAAAAGCAAAAGCTGGCCACTCTCAAGAAGAAATCCTTCAAACCAGTCCGCAACGGAAGTTGGCGATGTCGCGAGTGTTAATGTTAATTTTATTAGTACCGCCGCTTCGTGCTGTGACATCCGGCGAACATCGAGCAAAATCCGCGCTGCTCTCCCAGCCACCACACCATGGACAAGAGGTGTGTCGATTATCTGGGTGAGGGCATTTAGCCACAGGTTGGTCAACTCTTGGTTTAAAAGTAAAGAAAGGGCGCCGTGAACTGACCGAAGTCGGTCGTACATTTCGCGAGCTGCGTCGTCGTCAAGCGCAATACAGGCATTTGGGAGCCGAATAGAAATCCGCGTTACAAGACTGACAACAATCGATTCAATCAATGCACGATCGGTGTTACGGACAGTTCCATATCGCGCCACATTCGCCAGCGGACTGACGCTGTCCATGAGGTCGAGGATGTCTCCAGCGAGTGCAGACTGATCTTCTAGCTTTGCTACCAAGAACGTTACGGAGTCGGGTAAGTCGGCTAGGATTGTCTTGTCCAAAAGAGAGCAAAGGCCGTTTAGACTCTCGCAGCCATCGGCGTATCGACGTATTATCTGGGCGCTAGCTTGTAAAACTGTACTGCCCCACAGAGAAGCCTCGATGATGGCGACAGCAAATTCTGGACGCCACTGGATCTGCCAAATCTCGTGAAACGTCCCCTTTGCTCGTTGAACCTTCTGTGGCACTCCCCAACCGATATTGAGGAGTACAAGGCGGTGAAGAAAGTGGCTGCGAGCGAGGTCGGTTTCTTTGCGAAGATCCAAGTCCAGCACTTTAGGGGTCGGTGCCGGTGCGAGTCGAAGCTGCCTCTGTGTTCGCTCAATCTCCTTTTGCAATGGAAGTGACGGCGCGGATTCCGGAACCCTTCCAAGTGCTTCGCCGACAATTAGTTTATCTTCAATTAGTTTAAGCTGCAGAGTGCTGCCGAAGGAAAACACCGTTTGAGATGCATCGTTCATCTCTCTCAGGCCGGGGGCCGAGAAATTTCGCAGTGCAGCGAGGGTGTCGGCCAGGCGGACACAATCGACCACTTGTGCCGGCGATGCGGCCAGATCCTGTTCCCGCAGCAGGCGACTGACATGCGACATCCAGCGAACATTTGTATCCTCCTGCGAATTCCAAATGTGCGCATACCACCCAGGTGACTCTATTCCGGCACCATACCCACTTCTGAAGCTGAGTCGGCTGTTGGTCCACGGTACCCAGGTTGCCGCAACTTTAACATGAGGCAAGCCTGTAAGAATTTCCATATCCGCCTTTGCAGACGGCAAATTGGCCAAAGCAGGGCCGTGCCAGGCTCCGCAGACGACGGCAATTCGCTTAAATCCTTCTCGCCTTGCCTTTCTAATAGTCTGCCGCATAGAGGCTTCACGGCACTTATCTTCAAAAGAAACAGTATCGATGACCTCTGATCGGAGTAGGGTGATTGCCTGAAGAATCGCCTCAAAGACGCCGAAACGATCTTGGCGATGCTCCACGAGATTTTCCCACCATCGCTCACTGTCGGTATATCCCGCCGCTTCCGCCAGCATTCTGAGCGGATCAGGCGTAGTCGGCTCCAGATGATCCGATTGGTTCGAGTCGTCTTCGAGGGCGAGCATATTGGCCGTTGGCAGATCCATAAACCTGAGCGGGACATTGTGCCGGTTTGCAAACTGGAGCGCAACCCATTCCGGAGAAAATATGGCGAACGGGTAAAAACTCGAGCGGCTTGGTGCATCCGATGCATAGACCAGCAAAGCGACTGGTGGAACCATGTCGGGATCGGATGCAAGAGAGACAAGGTTATCAGCTTCCGGTGGTCCTTCGACAAGGATGATGTCGGGCATAAGCTCGGTGAGTGATGCCAGGAGGCTCCGAGCGGATCCAGGGCCATGATGCCGAATCCCAAAGATGTGATGTAAGCTATCTTCCATAACTGAGTTTGCGGTTGAAATGCAAATTATCCGAGATCGTCACGACAAGCTCGATAGAGATCTTTCCAGCCATCACGCTCCTTGACTACGGTTTCCAGGTATTCGCGCCAAACGAGTTTGTCGTTCACCGGATCCTTGATAATCGCGCCATTAATTCCGGACGCAACATCATTTGCCGAAAGAGTTCCATCCCCAAAGTGGACGGAAAGAGCGACGCCGCTATTGACGACTGATATTGCCTCAGCCGTGCTCAGCGTGCCGCTTGGCGACTTCACTTTGGTCTGTCCATCCAGCGTTACGCCGTTGCGGAGCTCGCGAAAAATTGTGACTATTCGCTGGATTTCTGCAAGGGCAGGGGGCTCGATTGGAAGTTCGAGAGCCTTTCCATAGGAAGCGACCCGCTGCTTAACAATCTCTACTTCTTCTTCGAGTGTACGGGGCAACGGCAGGACAACGGCATTAAAGCGGCGTTTTAGTGCGCTCGAAAGTTCGTTGACTCCACGATCACGATCATTTGCAGTGGCGATGACATTGAAGCCTTTGACTGCCGACACTTCGGAGCCAAGTTCCGGGATTGGGAGGGTCTTTTCCGAAAGAATCGTGATAAGAGTATCTTGAACGTCCGCTGGAATTCTCGTCAATTCTTCGACTCGAACTATCTTTCCTTCAGACATCGCGCGCATCACCGGGCTTGCGACGATGGCTGCGTGGGAAGGGCCATCCGCCAAGAGGCGCGCGTAGTTCCATCCGTAGCGCAGAGAATCTTCGCTAGTACCGGCTGTGCCTTGGACAAGCATTGTCGAGTCACCACTAATTGCTGCGGCTAGGTGTTCGGATACCCAGGTTTTCGCTGTTCCGGGGACGCCGAGCAGAAGAAGCGCTCGATCAGTGGTCAAGGTGGCTACTGCAACTTCAATTACACGTCTATCTCCGATGTATTTTGGAGTTACGTTA
>Ga0116229_10001275_pt1 | contig 38881 bp, 44 predicted proteins | sample S1TSphgellanicum_3_FD_87313 | JGI IMG/M metagenome (GOLD analysis project Ga0116229, IMG submission 87313) | Host-associated microbial communities from peat moss isolated from Minnesota, USA - S1T2_Fc - Sphagnum magellanicum MG | ecosystem: Host-associated > Plants > Peat moss > Unclassified...
CCGTCGAGCCGCGCGAGGAAGTGGCCGGGAGCGGCAACGCCCTCGATCGGAATCTTCAGGCGGTTGCCGACGAGAATGTAGACGAGCGAAAGCGTGATGGGCAGGCCGCAACGAAATTCCATCGCCCACGGCAGGTAGCCGTTGCGGGGATGGTAGTAGTCGTCGCCGCTGCCGCCGAGACCCTGCTCCGCGCCGAGGTAACGAGCGAGGCAGAGAATCTTTTCGCGCGGGGAAGCGCTCGGGGAAACGAGCTTGGCGACGCCTTCGGCCCAATCATCGAGCTGGCGGGCGTACGGGCCGCCTTCGAACCCGGGGTGAACCGTGCGGGTGAAATCCCAGCAAACGTCCTCGAGCTGGCTCAGCGTCTTTAGCTTGGCCAGGCCCCGGGAGACATCGCCGATGGTCCGCGCGGCTTCGATTTCCTGGATAACTTCGCGCAGGCTCTCCTTCGCCGGGCCGGTGGCGCGGCGGAGGAGTTCGGTATACTCGGCGAGGCATGCCTCGCCGCCCTGCATGAGCTGACCCTTGACGAGTCCGACTGTGGCGGCATCGCCGTCCTGGAGGAGTGAAACAAGTGCTTGTTGCTGGGATGCCGTCATCATTTATGGTCGCTATCTCTTCAACGTTATCGGGGTTGAAATCACCTCGCCGTGGTCAGCGCACGGCGCATTAATTGGCACATCGGTCGGCGCGTGATCCTTGGAGATGAGCCCACTGTTGATGAGCCAGCCCTCGAGTTCCTCGCCGCTGATGTCCGCTAACATCTTACCGTTGACTTCGACGCAGGGAGAAAGCTCCTGACCGCTCTTCTGAATCATCTCGAGCCGTTGGCGTGGGTCGTTCCAGATGTCCCGGTCTTCAAACGACAACCGGTACTTGCCCAGAACGGCACGAACACCCTGACTCCAGCCGCAGTGCGGCTTCAGATAAGCGATAATTTTCGGATTTTCCATGCGCCTAGCCTACAGTGGACCCAAGTCCACCGCAACTAGGGGGTTTGCAAGTAGGGTGCCAGCTTTGTCAGGTTTTCGACATCCTCGCGCATGTCCTCCCCTTTCGGGGTCTCCAGAACCTTGGGTATTTTGGCCCATCTTTTGTCCTGGACGATGCGGATAAAACAGTCGATTCCCACCTCTCCAGCGCCGAGGTGTTCGTGCCGGTCCACCCTCTTGCCCAGGGGCACTTTTGAGTCATTCAAGTGCATGCCTAAAACGCGCCCGGCCCCTATCGTATTTTTAACCTCGCGGACAAGGTCCTGATAGCCCTGAGGGGTCCTCAGATTGTAACCGGCCGCGTATAAGTGTGCGGTATCCAGACAAAATCCGAGGCGGGTTTCATCTGCCACCCTCGTGCTTAACCAGGCTAAATGTTCAAGCTTGTACCCTAAAGCAGTTCCCTGGCCAGCCGTGATCTCGAGCGCCATTTTGCAGCGGAATTTCGGCGTGGCGGCGATGATCTTCTCCAGGCCCGTGGCAATGCGCTCGAGCCCGGCTTCCTCGCCCGCGCCGCCGTGGCTGCCGGGATGCATGACGATGAAGGGCAGTTCGAGCGCCTCGGCCCGTTCGAGCTCGGCGGTCATGGCCTTGATCGAGGTGTCGAACATTCTGGCATCCTGGCTGGCGAGGTTGATGAGGTAGGAATTGTGGGCGCAGAAGACGATGCCGGAGGCTTCGCGCGCCTTGAGGAACGCAGCGATCTCGTCCTTGGCCAGCGGGGGCGCGAACCATTGCTTGTTGTTCTTCACGAAAATCTGGGCGGCGGTAAAGCCGCACGCCAGCGCACGAGGAACGGCCTGGGACACCCCACCGGCGATGGAGGTATGCGCGCCGAGCAGGACGCCCTTTGGCAGATGCAACGGCTCGAAGGTGGGCGCGGGCTTGGCCTTCGCGGAAACTTTGCTTTTCAGCGCAACATTTTGGGGCTTCATGGCGTCTTATATAATGATCGTCTCTTCCATCCTGCCATCGCGCCGGGCAAAGGGAAGCGTCTGAAAGCAGCCGAATCTTCCACAGGTGCTGATGACGGAGATGCGAGAAACGAACATCATATAATCAGTTGCGAAGAGGCCGGCAGACTAGATATTTGTACAAGGCTCGGCGCCGGTGGGAGGCAGGGCCGGCTCGGCGTCGGCTGTCCATCGTTGGAACGATGTAAGGATGGATGGGATGAAGACTAAATTGCAGATCCTGCATATCGAAGACTCCGCCGAGGACTCGGAGCTGGTCACCCGTATCTTATCGGACAACGGCTTTCCGGGGGACGTGACGCGCGTCGAGACGCGGTCCGAAGTCTTCGACGCCATGGAAAACGGGCGTTTCGACCTGATTCTTTCGGACTTCCGGCTGCCCGGCTTCGACGGTATGCGCGCCCTGGAAATCGCGCACGCGCTCAAACCGGAGACGCCGTTCATTTTTGTCTCCGGAACGATCGGCGAGGAGACCGCGATTGAGTCGTTGCGCAATGGCGCGACCGACTACGTGCTCAAGGACCGGCTGACCCGGCTCGTGCCCGCGGTGAAGCGCGCGCTGGCCGAGGCGGAGGAACGCGCGATGTGCCGGCAATTGCAGCAACGCCTGCGCGAGGCGGGGCGGCTGGAGGCGATCAGCACGCTGTCCAACGGCATCGCGCATGACTTCAACAACATCCTTACCATCATCCTGGGCCACGCTTCGCTGCTGCCGATGGAACAGGGCAACGCGCAACGCGTGCAGGAAATCAGCCGCACCATTTCCGACGCGGCCTGCCGTGGCTCGGAAATCGTCCAGCAGCTTCTCGCCTTCGCCCGCAAGAGCGACGGACATGTCGCGCCGACCGACCTCAACCGCTACATCCACGCGCACCTGAATGCGCTCAAGGAAAAGCTGCCCGACCGTGTGGACCTCGTCTTCGAGCCGATGCCGAATTTACCGAAGGTGCTGATCGATGCCCATCAACTCGACCGCATCCTCGACAACCTGGTGGCCAATTCCGTCGACGCGATGGCCAACGGCGGCCGCATCGTGGTGAGCACCAGCACGGCAACCGCGGGCGACGTGCCGGAGTTGCTGCCGGAGTTCGCCGCCGAGCACTATGTCTGCCTGCGCGTGGAGGACAACGGCAGGGGCATCGACGCCGACACGCGGCAGCATGTCTTCGAGCCGTTCTTCACCACGAAGGAACGCGGACGCGGGACGGGGCTGGGCCTGCCCGTCGTCTACGGCCTGATGCAGGCGCACCACGGCTACGTGGACGTGAAGTCGGAAATCGGCCGCGGCACCTCGATCTCGCTCTACTTTCCGGTGCCCAACTCGATCAACATCCCGCCCGCGCCGCTTTCGCACCAGGCCGATCCCGCCCTCAGCGGCACGGAGACGATCCTCATCGTCGAGGACGAGGCTGACGTGCGGTTCTTCCTCGAGACGGTGCTGCGCACGCACAACTACGCTGTGCACAGCGCGGCCGATGTCGAGGAAGCCATCGAGGTTTTCACCCATCATCGCGACGAAATCAGCCTGGTTTTCTCCGACGTGGGCCTGCCGAAGGTGGACGGCATTTCCCTCGGCCTGAAGCTGCGCGAGCTCAAGCCGCATCTGCCGATCGTCCTGGCGAGCGGTTACCCGACGAAGGATTTCCGCGAACGGATCAACCAGCTTGGCGCGCAGGCGTTTCTCCCGAAGCCCTACAACACGCAGGACATCCTGCGGACGGTGCGCCGCGTGCTGACCGAGGCGACGCGGTTGCATCTTTCGGCGTAGCCGCCGCCGTGAGGCGGTGAATCGAACCGTCCACGCCCTCACGGGCGCGGCTACCGATCAATGGCTTTGACGCTCGCGTGAATCCCGCTAGAATGCAGCGCAAATGCATCCGTTGGCTGGCTTGTTCAAGAAAAATCATGAGTGGGCCGAGTCCGTCCGGCGGCGCGACCCGGATTTTTTCCCGAAGCTCGCGCGCCAGCAGGCGCCGGAGTATTTGTGGATCGGCTGCTCGGACAGCCGCGTGCCCGCGAATGAAATTTGCGGACTGCTGCCCGGCGAAATCTTCGTGCATCGCAACGTGGCGAATGTCGTCGTGCATAGCGACCTGAATTGCCTTTCCGTGATGCAGTACGCCGTCGAGGTGCTGCGGGTCAAACACATCCTCGTGGTCGGGCACTACGGCTGCGGCGGCGTGCGCGCCGCGCTGGAAAAACCGAAGCTGGGCCTGATCGAGAACTGGCTGCGCCACGTGCAGGACGTCGCGACCGAATCGTCCGAGCATCTGACCTGCTATCCCGACATCTCCTCGCGCGTGGACCGGCTCTGCGAGCTCAACGTGATTTCACAGGTGATCAACGCGGCGGAGACGACCATCGTCCGAAACGCCTGGGAGCGCGGGCAGGAGCTGTCCGTGCACGGCTGGGTCTACAGCCTCAAGGATGGCCTGGTGCGGCACCTCGGGCTCAGCTTGTCCTCAGCGCAGGATCTCGCCGACACGCTCAAGCAGGGGCGCGAGAAATACACGGCCCAGCTTTATCAGGCTTGAGGGCCGCGCTCGCCGGCATCTCCTAAACAGGTCCTTGGAGGGACGGGCTCCTGCCCGTCCGTAACGCTCCTCTTCCATGCCACACGGACGGGCAGGAGCCCGTCCCTCCAAATCAGCCCGGCGCTAATGCGCGCCGACGGAAACGCCAGTGCCCCAGCCGTGGTCGTCTCCGGAAGAGGTGGGCGCAGGAGTCGAGTGATAGGTATTCATCTGGTCGTCGGCGGATTCATCCATCGAGCTGCAGCCCGAGGGCAGCAGCGCCACAGCGAGCAGGAGCAACAAACTGAAAATGCGCGTGAGCATAAGAAAAAGGAAATCCGTGCGGGCCGGGATGCAACTCACATCTTGATGAAACGGCTGATGCCCAGGATGAACGCGGCGATGGAGAAAGCCACGAGCAGGCCGAAGCTGCCGAGAATGGCGTATTCGCAGATCGTCGAGATAATGCTGAAGAATGACGGAATGCGCATGAGCATCTTGTAGAAGCTGCGCATGAACGAGGAGGTCGCCGGCTGAAGCGTGCCGATGTCGGACATGTAGTCATGCAGGATTCGCGCGCCCCTGGCGTCGAGATGATAAACGTCCGGGCCCACACGGAAAGTCAGCGCCTTGGAGTTGCTGAACCTCTTCACATTATCCGCCGAGAGGTAGAAGGAGACGTAGCGCATCGGCTGCGCGCCGCCGGGCAGTGAGCCGGAATCCTTCCGGTCGGAATCCGCCACGGTGATTTCGTCCGTATCCGTGGTGAAATGGATCTCGCTGAGCGAAAGATCGCCGCCCGCGCCGCCAACTGCGACGAAGGTCATTTCGAACCGGTCCGGGATTTGCGGCGTGCGGCCGTCGGTGACGATGCGCAGCGTCAACGACGAGCCTAACCCCGGGGCCGTCTTCGCGTTGGGGGTCTCGACGTCGATGGGAGGGCTGTCGAGATAGCAAACGTCGAGCGAGTTGTTGTAGGTGTAGCTGGCGACGGCGAGGTCCAGCGTCTTGCCGCTGGCGCCGACCACGTTATTGGGCGGGGAGATGTGCGAAATGGGTTCGTCGATGCTCGGCGATTCCACCGCCGGTGCGCCGGGGGGGGAGACAGCGCCGGGCGGCGTGGCCGGATTGTGCGCGCCGGCCGCGGTAGTCGCGGCGGTGCCGGGGGCCTGGCCCGGATTGGTCGCGGTGGCGGCGGTACCGGGCGCGGCGTTCGGCCCCGCAGGCGCGGAAGTTCCGGGCGCAGCAGTCGCGGTACCACCACCTGGCGTCGGCGTGACGCCCGGAGCTGGCGCAACTCCCGGCGCTGGGCTACCCGGCGCAGGCGCGGAGGGCGCGAAACCAGGCGCGGCGGCAGGTGCGAGAACCGGCGCGGCGGGCACGATGACGTCCGCGTTGGCCGCGGAGCGCACCGCGTCGGCGACCGCCTTGTCCACCGCCTGCCGTTTGAGGGCGAGACTGTCGATGTCCTGTCCGAACCGTTTTTGAATATCGACGGGCAGCTCGTAGTAGGGAACTTTGCCGACGCCGCCATCATAGGTGATACGAACGCCGTCGTCTTCCTGGCCCAAAACCGTCACATTATGATAAACGTGGCCATCCGCCGTGGTCCAATCCTCGGCGGAGACGGATAAAAGACTCGCCAGCAACAGACAAGCGGTGCAGGCCCAGCGCATGGGTAAAAGTTTAGGCCACGCTATAGGCCGGGCAAGCTAATACGGGTCGAGCCGCCTTCGGCACGCCATTTGCGGGACCGGCAAACCTACGCCGCGCTCTGGTGCAGTTGATGCGAGGCGGAGGCAGGCATCATGTCAGGCAGGGGGCCGGTCTGATCGGCCTGGAGCGGCGGGAGTTCCTGGCGCAGATATTGGTCCGCGTCGGCCAGCCACGCCTTCGATTCTTCGGGGGTCATGGCATGCGAGACCTCAATGCCGTGCTGTTCGGCGAGGTAGCTCTCGACCGTCATCCAGCGGTTCTGATGGTAAACTTTCTTGGAGACACACGACATGCGCAGGAACGGCTTTTGGCGCTGGCGGGTGATCGAGAGGCCGATCCAGGCAATGATGCCGAGCGTGAAAAAGCCCTGCGCGACGATGATGAGATCAGCCCAATAGCCCGTCATCAGGCCTTGGTGCGCCAGCTCGAGCTGAAGCACACCCGGTGCGACAGGAAGGAAAACGAGCGGCAGTAGAGTCTTGGTAAAGTAGAGAATCTTCATTGATACCTTCATGTGGCACCGGCCATGCCAAAGGCGCACAAACGTACATCAAGGTAAAAAAACACCCCAGAAAACACGTCTTTTTATGTAAAAAATGCCTAAAATGACCCATTTTGGGGGAAATCTACCGTTTTATTAACTTTTTCGACCGCTTGCTCCGAGCAGCTTATGGAAAAAATCTCCATTCCTGCGGAAGTTAAGTCCAGCGAGAGACCGATTCGACGGTGCTGCTTAGGTCGCCGCTAACGGGTTGCCAAAGCCGCGGTGGGCTCCTGTGCTTGGGCGCGCTACCGGCTGATTTCGGTTGACGTTCCGATACATCGCCATCCAACTAAAAAAACCGGCTGCGGGACCCTGAAACCCGCAGCCGGCACCAACCAACCCAAAATGTTTAGCGATTGTCCGAAAGCGCCGTATCCACCGGCAGCGCCACGGGCAACGCGCGAACGGCGTTGATGCGGGGCGCGGTGATTTCCGCCGGGCGCAGGTCCACCGAGCTGGTCTCGGTCAGCGGCGTGACGGAAGGCTTGAGGTCGACGGTCGAGGCGTGAGCCGTGGGAAGTTCCGAGGAGACGGTCGGCGCCGCCACCGGCACGGAAGCGGGAGCAGGCACGGAGGCCGGCGCGCTTGGGGGCAGCGGGACCGAGGGCGGCACGGGCGCGGGCGCCGGAGCGGCGCTGGCCTGCGCGACGCGAACCTGGACGTCGTGCTTGATCTTCTCAAGCTGGGCGGCGTAATCGGCGAGCTTCTTCTGCGCGTCCTGCTGCGCCTGCTGCAACTGGCCGAGCGTGGCGATTTGCTGGCGGATCTGCGCGAGCGCGTCGGTCTGTTCCTTGGTGGACTTCCCGATCGGCGCGAGCGAGGCCTGGAGCGCATCGACTTCCTTGCTCAGGCCGTCGAGGGCCGCGGTCTTCGAGGAGGCGGCCGAGTCCTGCGCGATCTGGAATTGCTGGAGCGCGACCGAGTTCTGCTCGAGTTTTTGGTCGAGCGCGGCGAAGCGCGCATCGAGGGTGAAGTGGTAGGAGACGCCGGCGCCGGTCATCGCAAACGCGATGAGGATCAGCGGCCAACTGGTGGTCTTGCTCATGGGGTTGGGGAGTTTTCGGGTTGGTACTGTCGGAAGTAAATGTTGAGGCAATCGAGCCAGTACTGCTTCTGGTTCTGGATCGAGTCGATTTGCGCGCGGATCATTTGCATCTGCGACTGGACCTTGCGGCGGGATTGATACTCCAGATCGGAGATCTGGGACTTGAGCATCACGATGTCGAGAGGCTCCAGTTCCGCCGGTCCGGGCGTCCAGTCGTACTCCTTGAGGCGCTCGGCCAAGGCTTCTTTCTTCTTTTTGAGGTCAGGAAGTTCCTCCCACTTGCGGCTGGTAATGGCCGAGAGCTCCCACATGAGCAACTCGGTCACTTCGCGCAGCAGGCGGATGCGGCTGGCGGATTCTTCCTGGGTCTGGGTGGTTGGCATTCTCCCCGTTTTATCGGTCGAACGATCCTATTTATTAGGGAGGGAATGGCTGATTCGGCCATTTCTTTCCGGCGATTCCGGGCCCCTTATTTAATGCGTATCCGCGCTCTTTCTGCCGATGAACCATGTGGGCCGGGGTGTTTTCTTAGAGGAGAAATCGGGGGATGGGAAAAATCCCTAATCTTTTCTCAGGTTTTGAGAAAGCAGTCCGATGAAGCAAGAAGATTGGCATGATGCCGGTCGCAGGACGGTCGGAGTCCTGAATAAAAACCCGGCGCCCGGGGAACCCCGGAAGGTCGCATGATGCGGCCTTGGTTAGTAAAGGAAAGGACATCCACTATGGCAGTCATTGGTTATAACGCCGCGGCCGTTAATGCCGCATTTTACCTCAATCAGAACACGAATAATCTCAACTCGGCGATCCAGGAACTCTCCTCGGGCAGCCGAATCTCCAACCCGGCGAACGACGCGGCCGGCGTTGCGGTGAGCGGCAACATGACGGCCCAGATCTCCCGCCTCCAAGCGGCGACCCAGGCCTCGCAGGACGTTGTCTCGTACGCCCAGACGGCGGACGGCTTCTTGAGCACGATCGAGCAGCAGCTCTCCCGCATGTCGGAGCTGGCCCAGAGCGCGACCAACGGCGCGTTCGGTTCGGCTGACTTGGCAGACTACAACACGGAGTTCTCGGACCTCGTCACGCAGATCAACAGCATCTTCACCCACGGTGACTTCAATGGCGCCAACATCTTCTCCGGCACGAATGCCTCTGCAGGCATCACGGTCGCGGTTGATGCGCAGGGTGACACCGACTCGTTGAAGGCGCTGACGATTTCGACGCTCACGAACCTGGGCCTGTCGACCTCCTCGACCATCAGCACGACGACCGCCGCCACGAGCATGATCAGCACGCTCAACACGGCGATCACCTCGCTGACCAGCCAGCGCGCGCAGATCAACGCGGACATCTCCAAGTTTAACTTCTACGTGCAGAACCAGCAGACCGAGACGACCAACCTGCAAGCGGCGAATTCCCGCATTGCGGACGTCGACGTGGCCACTGAAAGCACGCAGCTCGCGCAGGACAACATCCTCCAGCAGGCCAGCACCTCGATGCTTGCCCAGGCGAACTCCTCGCAGAGCTCGCTCCTGATGCTGCTGAAATAATCGGCGATCCTGGTCGCAAACGAAACGGGCCTCCCGCAAGGAGGCCCGTTTTTTTGGGCCCCCTGATCTGGCGTTTAAAAAAAATAAGCGTGCCAGGCGTGCCAGGCGTGCCAAGCGTATCAGGCGTATCAGGCGTATCAGGCGTATCAGGCGTATGGGGTGTGGGGATTTTTCACTCCAGGCTCGGCCGGAACGGTTATTCTGGAACGCCGAAACAAAAGCGGAGATCGTCATGCGCTCATCATCGCATGCCTGAGCCGGAAGCGTTAGCCTTGCAAAGACTGGGCAGCCTAAATGGCCTAATAAAATAGGCTCCCGAGGCTCCGGCAGAAATTCCGGCTGGAAAAATGCGCGGGATGCTTTGTGATGGGCCTGCGTCATGTTGAACGAGGCCTACACGAAGCAACTCGCCGAGGTCGCGCAACGCGTCGAGACCCGCGCCCGGCAGGGCCCCGTCGTCCTCGTCTTCGGGCTCGGCAGTTTCGGCGACGTGACGCAGATCACCTCCCTGCTGCGCGCACTCCGCGCCCGTTTTCCCAAGGCGCAGCTCGTGCTTTTGCACAACGATCTGCTCGGCGCGAGCCTGGTGAAGCATTCGCCCTTCATCGACGAGTACATCCGCCTGCGCGGCACGCTGCAGGCTTTCTTTCGCGCGCTGCTTCGCCCCGATGCCTGGGACCTGATCGTGGAATGCCGTTACGTCATCAAGTACACGCTCGCGCCCAAGCCGCGGCTGAGCGCGGACGAAATCGCGTTCGTCGAATCGGCGCAGGCCGTGCAGAAGCAATGGCTGCCGTTCGTGCAAAATTTCCCCTTCGACAATGACCGGCTTTGGCGTGCGGCGAAGGATCACGGCTGGTCCATGTACGGCCTGATGGCGAACACCGCCGGCTTGCCGGACGAGGACTTCGAGGCGCTGCAGATCGATCCGCCCACGGAAAAACCTTCGCTCGAGGCCTTCCGCCTGCCCGAACGCTACGCGGTGGTCAGCAACGCGGCCGAATGGCTGACGCTGCAAAGTTCGCTCTGGACCAAGTGCCTGCCGCACACGCGCATGCGCGAGGTGCTGCTCGAGCTGAAAAAACGGAAAGTGCCGACCGTCCTGCTCGGCACGCCCAACGACCCCGGCGACTATCCCGTGGACATCGACCTGCGCGGACGCAGCAACCTGCTCGAGGCGGCGGAAATCGTCCGCAAGGCGCGGCTCGTCCTCGGGCCGGAGGGCGGGCTGGTCAACCTGGCGCGGGCGGTGAGCGTGCCCTCGGTCGTTTTCTTCGGCTCGACCCCGGTGGAATTCTTCAGCTTCAAGGCCAACCGCAATCTCGCCCCGCGTTTTTGCGGCGGCTGCTGGTGGACGACCGAAAGCTACCTGCGCCACTGCCCGTTACTCGAGCCGATTCCCCCTTGCACCAACTCCATCGCAGCGCCGGCCATCGTCGCGGCGGTCGAGGAGCTTTTTCACCGCTAATCATCCGCGAATCATGAGCGATCCCAATCCCTTTTCCGCCAAGCTCGCCGAGGTCCGCACGGCCATGGAACGCGAGCAATGGGCCCACGCGATCAAGACGCTGGAGAACATCGGCCCGATCCCGGAAAAATTCCAGACCGTCGCGTCGAACATCCTGTTCTTCCTCTACATCTCGCGCAACGAGTTCGCGAAGCTCGCGCGCATCAGCGGCCAGTTCAACCCGCAGCGCTCGAAGGACGCCGTTTCCGCCCTGCTCCTGCTGCGCGACAAGGCGCTGGAGTATCCGCTGCAACTTCCCGCGGCGTGGTCGCTCGACGACTGGGAAAAAGCGGTGGAGGCGCACGCCCGCGCCGGCGCGCTCGAGACCAAGGAAATCCGGCTTTGCCTCTTCTTCCTCTCGCTGCTGAACCGGCCCGCGCTGTTGGAGATGCTGCACTTCATGGCCCTGGGCGCGGGCGAGGACCTCGACGACGAGTCGGTCGCCATCGTGGTGCGTTGCCTCATCCGCAACGGGCGCTTCGACCAGGCGCGCCGTTTCGTGTGGACGAACAACTCGCGCAACATCAGCTTCACCCGGTTCTCGTTCCTGATCGACCGGGCCGAGAAGGGCGCAACGGCCGTGCCGGAATCCGACGACAAATTCCTGCGCTTCCTGCGCCACCGCTTCGGCGCCACCTTGCCCGCGCAGGTCCCCTCGCCCGAATAAGTCGCCGTCCCGGCGAGACTAATGCCAGGTGCCGAGCATGGCGGCGACGCGGTGGTCCCAGAGATGTTCCCGGGCGGTGCGCTGGCGCGCTTTTTCGCCGGCGGCGAGGGCGGCGTCGGGATCGCGCAGGGCTTGCTCGGCGGCGGCCTCGAGGGCGGCGAGTGAATCGACCAGCACGATTTCGCCCGGGTCGTAGCAGGAGCGCACGTCGGGACTGTCGAGGTTGATGGAAAGCCGGCCGCAGGCGGCGATCTCGAAGAGCTTCTCGTTCGCGGTCGCGTCGCGGATGGAATTAGGCGCGTTGAGGTGCACCGCGTACTTGCGATAGTACTCGGGCAGATCGCGGAAGACCACGTAGGGGAGCGCGTCGACGCCGTAAAATTTCCATTCCGCCTCGGCACTGTAGACGTCGATCAATCCACGCTTCCACAAGCGATGGATGAAGGCGGGGCGGTCGTAACGGTTGACCAGCTTCACGAGAAACGCGAGGTCGAGGATGATCCCCTTTTCGTTGGCGTAGTCGAACGCGCGAGGATAGTGCGTGCGCACGAGGTGCAGGATTTGCAGCGCGGGCCGGTAGGGAAAGCGCCGCCGCGCCTCGAGCGCCACGCCCAGCAGCTTGACGACTTCCGGCTCTTCCTTGAACCACTCGACCGCCCGGACGTCGGGATATTTCAGCGTGGCGTCGCGGCTGAAGGCGCGCAATGCGTCGATGTCGGCGCCCGCCTCCATCAGCTTGATCGCCTCGGGATGGGGTTCACCGCGAAAGCCGGGATTGCCGATGAAGACGAGCTTGTCGCGATGCGTGCAGGGCGCGTCGCAGTCGAGCAAATGGCGCGGCGCGGCCAGCCGCGTGATGCGCTGCGAGGTAAAACCGAGCAGCCGCGCTTCCTGCGCCATGCTGTCGCCGTAGAAGTGATGCGTCACCTTCGCGTTCTTGATCGTGCTCTGGAAAACCGGGCCATCGACGGGAAAATTCGGGTTGGTGTGCGACGTGCACCAACTGCGGAAGTCATCGAACCAGAGCGAATGGACGCCGCGGATGGCGGCATCGTCGATGAAGAGTCCGGGCGTGATGTACCAGTTGAGATCGAGGCTGAAGACCGTGTCGATGCCGGCGTACTCCACGAGTTCGCGCAGCGCGTCGGCAATCGCTTTCTGCGCCTGCGGCCTTCGCGGCTCCATTTCCTGCTGGAAGAGGTAGGTCAGGTTGCGCGCCTCGGCGTTGTCGCGGACGTAGGCGGGAATGCCGCGGCGCTCGATGGCGGCGGCGATGAAGTCGGTCGTCTTGGCGAAGGGCGTGGCCATGTCGTTGCTCAGGAGGAGCACGCCGGAGGGCTTGGCGGACGAATTCATAAGAGGGCCTTTTTCAAGCGGTGTTCCCAGAGGTGTTCCTTCGCGGTGCGCTGGCGCGCCTTGCCACCGGTGACGAGCGCGGTGTCGGGATCCTTGAGCGCGCGTTCCGCCGCCGCCTCGAGCGCGTCGTCGTTTTCGGCGAGGACGATTTCGTTGCCGGAGTAGCAGGCGCGGACGTCGGGACTGTCGAGATTGAGCGAGAGGCGGCCGCACGCGGCGATCTCGAAAAGCTTCTCGTTGGCGCTGGCGTCGCGGGCGCAATTGGCCGCGTTCAGGTGCACGGCGTACTTCTGATAAGCGGCGGCGAGGCGCGGGAAGGTCACGGTCGGTTGCGCGGCGATGCCGTAAGGCGCCCACTGTTCCGGCGTGCCGTAGACGTCGAGCCAACCCCGGCGATGCAGCCGCAGCGCGAGGCCGGGGCGGTCGTAGCGATTCACGAGTTTGACGAGCAGGGCCGCGTCGAGAATGACGCCGCCGCGGTTCAAATACTCGAAGGCCTGCGGGTAGGTTTTGCCGGACTCGACCAGCAGCGCGATCGCGGCGGTGTGCGGCTGGGCGAGGCGCAGTTCGGTCGCCGCGGCGAGCAATTCCCTGACTTGGGGGCACTCTCGCAGCCACGATGCCGCGGGCTCGCCCGTGCTCAACTCCTCGATGAGTTCCTGCCGCGCCAGGGCGCGCAACGCGGCGAGTTTTTCGCCCTTGGCGAGAGCCTGTTGCGCCCTGGCGGTCGGCGGCGTGGAGAGGCCGGGATTGCCGATGAAGGCGATGCGGTCGCGCACGGTGCAGGGCGCGTGGGCGTCGAGGTATTCGGCGGGCGCGGCCAGCGCGGAGGGGAGCACGCGCCGCACGCCGAGCAGGCGCAGCTCTTCCATTTGCCCCTGGCCGTAGCAATGGTGGCTGACCTTGGGCCCGTTGATGAGCTCGAGCGGCGCGAGCGGGAACATGGGCGACGTTTTCAGGTGCGAGCGCAGATCATCGAACCAGAAGGAGTGAATGCCGGTGATGAGCTCGGCATCGACCATCAGGCGCGAGGTGAAAAGCCAGTGGAGGTCGAGGCTGATGACAGTGTCGAAGCCGTAGTCGAAGAGAAATTTGAACCACTTGCCGTAGATCAGGTCTTCGTAGGCGGCGAGGCGCGTGGGAAATTCCTTTTCCGTGGCGGCGATGGCCCAGCGCAGGAGGCGGGTGTCGCGGCCGACGGCGGTGTGGCCGAGGCGGGTGAGCGCCTGGCAGAGATGGCGCGAGGTCTTGGCGGCGGCGAGGCTGAAATCGTTGCAGAGCACCAAAACGGTCGCGGACATCGGAAAGCAAAATAAAGAACAGCGCGGCCAGCGGCGAGGACTTTTGCGCAGCCGCGTGGATTAGCGCGCGTGGGTCGGGACGGGCTTGACCGTGGGCGGATCGATCGGGCCCTCGAGATGGGCGAAGGGCGGCGCCTGGCTGCGGAGTTCGCGGCCTTCCATCAATTGCCGCCAGCGGATTTCCCAGGTGTGGGCAGCGAGGAAATCCTCGTGTAGCAACTGGCCCTGCTGGTCGAGCTCGCGTTTGGTCATCTGGAAGATCTGCGTGGCGACGAGCTGGAGGGACGCCTCGTCGATGGCGGTGAAGAGGCCGCGGCCGGGCGGGCAGACGGCGGCCAGCTCGGTGCGATGATCGCTGAGCAGCGGCACGGCGCTGGCGCCGCATTCAAAGACGCGGAAGGGCACGCCGCCCTCGATCGATTGCGGGTCGGTGATCTGGACCTGGAATTTGCCGGTGCGGAAGAGGCGGCTCCATTGCTGGGCGGGCACGTTCCTGGTGTCGGCGTAAACGAAATCGGCGCCCGGCGGAAGCGCGGCACGGATTTCCTCTTCACCCGCGTAGGCTTCCACACCATGCCCGCTGAAGACGGCGAGCGGGCCGGCCTTGGCCACGGCGGCGAGGCCGCGCAGGCGGGCGATGCGCTTGCCCCAGCGCCAGAGGAGGTGATTCCAAACCGCGAGGACGCCGGGGTCCTTGAGCGTGGCGTCGATGGCACGCGTGTAGCGCATGGGCATGAAGGAGCGCGCCTTTTGCGCGAGCTCGTAGGGGCGGATGGGCCACGCGGCGGTGTTCATGGCCGCGATGATTTCCTCGAGAAAGCGGCGCATGTGGGCGGGAAAGGCGGCGGCGTATTCGTCGAGCGACTTGCGCGCCGGGATGGTGCCGGTGAAGACGGCGCGGTCGCTCCATTCCTTGTTCCACGGCCCGGCATCGGGGCGGAACTGGCGCGGATCGGCGGCGAGATGGATGGGGAAGGCGTCGCTGCCGGTCAGCATCTTCCACTGGCAGCGCCAGTAGCCGTCCCAGATGCCGACGCGGACGTGGTGATTCGTTTGCCAGTCGGCCCACACTTCGGGGCGCGCCAGCGTCTTGGGCGAGCGGTAGTAGTCGTCGAACCAGAGGGAGATCTTGTCAACGGGGTCAAGCGAGGGCGCGTCCCAGATGTTCTTGAGATCGAGCGGCGCGTCCATGAGGAAGCAGATGGCATCGGCGTGGGCCTTGAGCAGGTCGATGCGCACGTCCTTTTCGGCGCGCGGGACACCGTCGCGATCGGCGAGGAAAATGAGCTGCGGATGCCAGCCGCAGGCGGTGGCGCCGGTGCGCAGGCCGCGGGTGAAGAGGGACTCCACGCCCTCGCGGCTTTCCAGGAAGATGACCCGCGGGTTCTTGTGCACGGGAATTTTTCTCGAAGGGGCTTAGGCGGCGATGGCGATGGATCCGGCTTGTTCCCGGCCGGCCTGACGATCGGCCTCGATCCAGGCGTGTCGCAGCTTCTGGATGAGGGGGAGGATTTCGCGGATTTTATCGGCCTGCTGCGTTTCCAGCGCCTCGGAAAGCTGGCGCGTGAAGAAGCGGTAGAGATCGCCCAGGACGGAGCAGAGCTTGGGCTCGACGCCGTGGCGCAGGCAGGTGTTGAGCTCGGTGAGGACGTTGATGCACCAGGAGACCTGGCGCGCGGCCTGGCGCGAATCACCCGGGATGGCCGGCGCGCTGATTTCCTGCACGGCGAGCTCGGCGTGCTCGAGGAGGCAATCGTAGAGCATGACGAGCAACTGGCCGGGCGTGGCGTTGTTGACCTGGGTTTCGATGTAATAATCGCGGAGGCGTTGATCCATAATTTTAGCGGTGGAGGTTTTTGACGAGGGTGAGGCAGGTTTCCATGAAGCTGCGCAACTGGCGCAGCCAGGGCAGGAGGCGCAACTCGAGCGAATCGGAAATTTCCAGGGTGTCGCCGGCGTTGAAGGCGGCGTGGAGCGAATGCATGACCTTGCCGAGCTCCTGGAGCTGGCGGTCGACGAGGTTGTTGACCTGGGCGTCCGTGAGCAGGCCGGTGAGGCGCGGGAGGAAGCCGATCTGCGCCTTGATTTCCTCACAGATGCCGTGCCAGGCGGCGGCGATTTCCGCGGGCTCACCGAGGAGCGCCTGGGTGACGAGGTTCTCGCACTGGCCCTCGAGCTTCTGCGCGTCGCGGACCTTCTGCTCGAGCGCGGCCTCGAGCGCGACGGCCAGGGGGATGGAGCTGATCTTGCAGATTTCGCTGCGCGCGTAGAGGGCGTGGGCGTCGTCGAGGTTGTTGACGACGGTGCCGTCGAACTCGCAGGAGCCGATGGAGAGATTGCGGGCGAGGAGCACGCCCATTATCTGTTCGCAAAACTCCGTGAAGGATTTCGGGAGGACGAAATCCTGCTCGAGCGGGTTGTTGTCGATGAGTATTTTCATGAAAGTCAGAGGTGGGATCAGGAACTCGTGCTGGAGGTGCCGCCGACGCTGCCGAAGCTGCTGGTGGAATTGGAACTGGAGCTCGAGCTGGAACTGGAGCTCGAGCTGTTGCTGCCGTTGAGAATGCTGGAAATGCCGTCAGACTGCGCCTCGACCTGGTCGAGGGTGGCGAATTCGTTTTGCAACTGCGTTTGCTCGGCGCTGAGGTTGGCCTGCATCTGGGTGATCAGGTTCTTGTTGTAGGTAATCTGCTGAGAGATGTTTTGCTGCTCGTTGACGATGACGCCGTTGAGATTGTTGTTGTAGGTGTTGATCACGGTCTGGACCGTGGTGGTGAGGCCGCTGGTCGGATCGTTGAAGAGGGCTTCCACTTGGCTGAGGTGATTTTCCAGCGCGTTCTGCAGGTCGGTGGTGTTGACCTGGGTAAGCGTGTCGTCATTGGCGTTGGTGTCGACACCGAGGTCGCTGAGCATGCGGATAGCCGCGCTGTCGCTCATCTCGCCGGAGGTGACGGAACGGAGCTGCGGCGCGAGAAAGGTCAGGTTCGTGTCGGTCGCGAGCGGGCCGCTGTCGGCGGTGTCCGAGGTGTTGACGCTGGTGAGGCTGGCGATTTCCTCCTGCGTGGAGTTATACTGCGTGACGAAGGCGTTGATCGCGTTGGCAATGGTGGTGACGTCCGGCGCAACGGTCACCTGCGTGGAGCCCGTGCTGTTGGCGGTGAAGGTAACGCCGGGAATGCCGAGCGAGGAGGGATCGATGGTGTTGCTGTTGGACTGCCGCACCTGCGAGCTGCCGTTGACGGTGAACTGCGTGGGCTTGCCGAGGGTGAGCGTGCTGGTGCTCGAGGTCAGGTCCAGCGCCGAGGCGATGTTGCTGGTGCCGTCCGCGACGGAAATTCCCTGCGCGCCGCGCGAGGTGGACGTGAGCACGAGCTGGTCTTCATAGGTATCATAAACCGCGGTGACGCCGGCGCCGCTGTTGTTGATGTTGCTGATCAGCGTATTGAGCGACTCACCGGTGCTGTAGGGAATGGACACGCCGTTGATGGTAAAATTGCCGGCGGTCGGCGTGGTGGCGAGACCGGACGTGGCGAGGTCGACGGTGGGGTCGAGCCGGCCGAGGCCGGTCGTCGAGGTGACCGAGGTCGTGCCGTTGGTAAAAAGGCCGGCCTGCTGAAGAAAGTCGCTGGTGTCGGCGCCGGAGCCGAGAATGACCGGCGAGGCGGAACTGGAAGCGATGCTGAAATTGCCCGTGGTGGCGTCGTAGCTGGCGGTCACGCCGGCGGCGGAATTGTTGATCGCGTTGACCACATCGGCAATCGTGTCGGAGCTCGAGAGCGTGATGACCTGGCCGTTGACCGAGAAAGTCTGGCCGTCGATGTCGCTTTCGCCGAGAGCGGTCTCGAGGCTGGTGGTGGCGGCAGGCGCGGCGGTAAGACGCGTCGAGCCATTGCCGCTGGTGAGGACGCTCGAGCTCGCGAGCTGGGTGACGTTGATGCTGAACGTGCCGTTCGTGGCCGTACCGTCCGAGGAGGCAGTGCCCATCGCGGTGTTGGACAGCGTCGCGCTCTGCGAGGTAAAAAGCGAGTTGCTGCCGAGGGCCTGCAGCGCGCTGCTGAGGCTGCCGAGGCTGGTGCCGAGCGTACCGAGATCGGTGCTCTGCGTCTGCAGAGTCGTGTCCTCGGTGGTGAGGTTGTTCATCGGAACGCTGTCCGCAGCGATCACCGCCTGGATGATCGACGAGACGTTCAGTCCGCTGAATTCGCCGCCTATGGTAACACTCATACGCTAGATAACTAATCTATCGGTATGAGAGCGTAGCCCTTGACTCCGTTTTTAAGCACCGTAAACGGGACAGGGCCGCGCCGATTTTGGCGCCGCCGGGCGCGTGGGCAGGACAAAAACGATACGAAACAATCCCCGCAGGGTGAGACGTTCGGGAGCCTTAAACGCCGCGGCGCAAAAACTGCCGCGTGTTATTTGCCGAGGGCTTCCTTCGGCTCGTCGATTTCGGAGTCGTCGACGTTGCCCTCGTACTCCTTGAGCTTGTTGCGGAGGGTGCGGACGTTGATGCCGATGAGACTGGCGGCTTCGTTGCGATTGCCACCGGTCTTCTTGAGCGCGAGATAAATGAGACGCTTTTCCACTTCGCCGAGAGTGGGGAACTGGTCGCCGTCGCCGAGGATCGGATCGGCCGAGCCGCCGCCCTGAGAGGGAACGATGTCGGAATAGTTGAGCTCGCCGTCGTGGGTGGCGAGGATGGTCGCGCGCTCGGCGTAGTTGCGGAGTTCGCGGACGTTGCCCGGCCAGGAGTAGCGCGAGAGCTGGTCCAGCGCGATCGGGTTGATGCGCGGCACGGCCTTGTTGTGCTTCCGGGCGAACTGGTCGAGGAACTTGCCGAGGAGAAATTCGACTTCGCCCTTCCGTTCGGCCAGGCGCGGCACTTTGATCGGCACGACGTGAAGGCGGTAGTAAAGGTCCTCGCGGAATTTGCCCTCGGCCACGGCCTTGACCAGATCGCGATTGGTGGTGGCGATGATGCGCGCATCGACCTTGATCGTTCGCGAGCCGCCGACGCGCTCGAACTCGTGCTCCTGCAAAACGCGGAGCAGCTTGGCCTGGAGCGGCAGGGAAATTTCGGTGATTTCGTCGAGGAGCAGCGTGCCGCCGTTGGCGAGCTCGAAGCGGCCCTCGCGTTTCATGGTCGCGCCGGTGAAGGCGCCTTTCTCGTGGCCGAAAAACTCGCTCTCGAGGAGATTTTCCGGGACGGCGGCGCAGTTGACCTTGATGTAGGGCTTTTCCTTGCGCAGCGAATTTTCGTGCAGCGTGCGCGCGATGACTTCCTTGCCCGTGCCGCTTTCGCCCTCGATCAGGACGGTGGCGTCGGTCGGCGCGACCTGCTTGATGAGCTTTTGCACCGAGGCCATCTCGGGGCTGATGAAGAGGAGCGAGGAAAACTCGGACTCGTCGGCGAGCTGCTTCTTGAGATTGGAATTCTGCTTCTTGAGTTCGCGCTGCTGGGCGATCTGCGCGATGGTGAGCTCAAGCTGGCTGGCGGTGAAGGGCTTGAGCAGGTAATTGGACGCGCCCATCTTCATCGACTCGACGGCCGACTCGATCGTGCCGAAGCCGGTGATGATGATCACCTCGACGTTGGGGTGCGTCTTCTTGAAGCCGCGCAACAGGTCCATGCCGTTGCCGTCGGGCAACTGCAGGTCGGAGATGATGAGGTCGGCCGGCTCCTTTTGCTGCTCCTCGTTGGCCTGGAAGCAGGAGCTGACGGCCAGCACCGGAATCTCGAATTTCTGGAGGGAGACGACGAGCGCGCGGCGGACGACCGGGTCGTCTTCCACCACCATGATTTTTTCAAACCGAAGCGAGTTCAAGGAGGCCATGAGCTAGGGGGTGGCGGCCGGCGGCAGCACTTTGTTGAGCCGGTCGTTCATCACGAGCAAGTCGTGCTGCTCCTCAAGGCTGTTTTTGTCGCCAAATTTTGAGAAGGAATCGGACTGACGGCCGGGCAATCCCTCCGTCTTCACCACCTGATAGCTCACCAGCGCATCATAGTGATTGAGCGTTTCCTGCCAAGTTTTACCTTGCGGCGGCAGCAGCGCGGACTCTTTCACGAGCGGCGGCAGGGCGTCGAAATTCTTTTGGTTGATGGCCAGCAAGAGCTGCGCGGTTTGCGCCTGCCAGTAGGGCTCGTCCTTGGGCCAGACGGTGCGCACGGTCCAGATCAGCGACTCGAGTTCGGCCTGCGCCTTGCCCGGCTGGCCCTTCACCATGTAGAGATGGTAGAGGCGCAGGCGGGCCTGCGGCGCGAGCGGGTTGAACGGATGCTGCGTGAGCGTGTCGGCGTAAAGCTTGATCGCGTTGCCGGCCTGCTTGAGCTGGTAGTAGCAATCGGCCTCCAGATACTCGGACTTCTCGAGCGAGAAAGGCGCGGCCGCGGTCGCCTGGCGGCGATAGCGCTCGAAGAGCTCCGCCGCGCGCGACCATTGCCCGGCTTCGTACTCATTGTCCGCGAGGCCCCAAAGCGTCGCGGCGGTGAGCTTGCTATAATAGGCGAGGTCATCCTTCGCGATGATGTCGCCCTGGTTCACCGCATGCGCGAGCGAGAGATAGTAAGCGTCGCGGGCGAGGTCGGTCATGCCCATCTTGTCGTAAAAAGAGGCGATGCGATAGGCCACGCCGGCGAATTCGCGGCGGCCGGGGAAAAGCGCGCACCAGGTCTTGAGCCAGCAGAGCGCCTCGGCTTCGTTGCCCTGCGACTGCAGCGTGTCGGCCATCTCGATGATGGCACGCGAGCGGTCCTGCGGCAGGACGGTGCCGTTGGTGGCGATTTCCTTTAGATAGGAAGCGGCGAGATAGGGATCGTGGTGCGCGCGGAGGTACTCGGCGTGGTTGAAGCAAACGGACGAATCCTCGTCAACGTCCCTCGGCGACATGGCCGGACCAGCGAGGGCGTCTTTGAAGCTGTCGGCGCCCGGAGTGGCGTCAGTGACCGCGTTGGGATCGGACGGCGCGGCAGTCTTGTCCGCGGCGAGCGCGGGAAATCCGGCCAGGATGCAGGCCGCGAGGATGCTCCAGGGGCGCGGGGCGATCATGATCGTTTAGCGCTGGGGCGTGCTGTAGATCGCGGCGCCGCTTCCGCTGATGTTGCCGGGGTTGGAGACAATCGGCGCGGCGTCGATCAGCGGCGGCATCCAGTACGGCGCGGGCGCCACGACGACGGGCACGGTGCCACTATTATTAGGCGCGGCATTCGGAGCGGGCGCGGCAACGATGGCGCCGCTGGGATCCGCGGCCGAATAGGCGCCGGCCTGCTGGCGTGCCTGCTCGGCGGCGGCATGGGGATTGGCCTTGATCCAGTCGAGGAAGGGCGAGACGGCGATCAAATTGGGACTCGGCGCGGGCGCGGGAGAAACGACGGTGGGCCGGGCCACAACGACGGTGGGTTTGTCCGTATCCTTCGGCGGAGCGAGCGGCGCGGGCGCGGGAGTCGGCGGCGTGGTAAGGACAACTTTCCTGCCCATCGGCGTCAGCACCGCGGGCAATGGCGGCATGACCACGCCGCGCGCCCAGGAGGGCATCGGGAGAAATCCGGAGTTGTAGCAGGGCGCGGAGGATGTTTGCGCGGAAGGCGGCAGAAGGTCCTTGGCATCGTCCTGCGCGAGCCCGGTGAGATCATCGGCGTGGACGAAATTCAGGGCGGGAGGCGTGAAGCAAAGGAGCAGGCAGATGATGCGAGGGAACGGGGCGCGCGTGGAGGAAGCCATATATCTCATCCTTTCCGTTAAGCGGGAGAATTTGTCCGGCGAAGCGAGTAATTTTCCCGTTTATAGTTCATTCGTTTGTCGTTTTATCGGGCCAGGGTCCGAAAAACTGAGGCTGGAAAGTAAAATTTTTCCCATGTGCATGGGATACAAATTCGGCAGCGCAAACTTATCAGAAAGCCCTCATTTTTCGTGCAAGTGCGACGATCAAATAAGCGTACCCGAGGGTTTCATTTTTATGAGTACTTTGATTCAAAAAACTTCTTCTCTCACCAGGAAATCACGCTCGGAGAAAAGCATTTTCGACTACCTGGAGGATCCCAAGGCGACCTCCACGCTGCCGTCGTTGAAATCGGTGCTGTCCGAGCTGGAGAACCTCACGCAAAAAAGCAATATCCGCATCGATGAGGTCACTCGTCTCGTGCAGGTGGACCAGGGCATGTCGCTGCGGGTGCTGCGCATGGCGAACTCGGTTTATTATGCGCCGTCGCAGCCGATCCTCGACGTGCAGGACGCGATTCTCTACATCGGCCTCAATACCTTCCGCGGCGCGGTGGTCTCGAGCCGCTGCATCGAGAAGACCTGCCACATCAAGCAGGAGACGCTCGACTGGAAAGACTTTTGGACGCACGGCGCGAGCGTCGGGCACCTGACGGTCGAACTCGCCTCGCACCTGAAGGTTTCCGAGCTGAGCCTCGAGTCGTTTTACCTCATGGGCCTGCTGCACGACATCGGCAAGGTGGTGCTGGCCCACCTGATGCCGGAGAAGTTCGACGTGCTCTATGCCGAGGCGATCCTGGCCCGCAAGGCGCCGGCGGTGGCCGAAAAGGAAGCGCTTGGCATCGACCATTGCCACCTCGGCGCCTGGTACCTGGAAAAGCAGGGCATTCCCCTCGCCTTGTGCGAGGCGGTGCGCTTTCACCACAACGGCGTGACGGAACAAAAGCCGTACTCGCGCCACGCGCTGGTCGTGCAGCTCGCGGATCTTTTGGCGCGGCACTATCACCTGGGCCATTCCGGCAACGAATCCGATACCGGCGATCCCTTCGCGTCCGCGGAATGGAAGACCTACCTGGGCCAGTGTCACGAGGGCGTGGTGGACGGCGAAGATTTCAAGGGGGCGCTGGTGGAGCGGATCGCGAAGATTTCCGACCTCGTGCGTTCCCTCATTGCCTAGGCAGTCTTGAGGCTTAACATGAGCGGGCGAAAAAACAAAAAAACGGTGGGAAAGCGATTAAGAAAACGAAACACTGATCCGATACACCAAGTAAGGGTTATGCAAATCAACAGCGCTATCACTGTACCGTTCGTGCCGGTATCGACCGATACCGGTACCAGCGTGGCGAAGGCAGTGGATACGATATCCAGCGCCTCGGACAAGCCCGCGCTTCAGATTACCTCGCCAACTTTTTCCGCCTTGGTGGAAGAGGCCAAGACGTATCCTGAAGTTCGCAGCCAGGTCGTGGCCGCTTATACGGCGCAGGTGGCTTCCGGCCACTATCCGCCATCTTCCGTCATTTCGGGCCTGGCCGACCTGCTCAGCGGCACCACCAGTTCGTCAGACTCGAACTAAGCGCGGCTCGCCGCTTAGTCCGATTTCCGCCGCTTGGAGGGGAAGGTCCGCTCTTTCGGAAAGCCTTTGCTCTTAAGCGCGTCCGGACTTTTCGTCCGCACCGTTTTTCGCGTGGAGGAAAGATCCCTGTTTCAACGGATTATTTTTCCGCAACCTTTTCGCATTTAGGACAAAAATTCCGCGAGAAAGGTCATGGCAAAAAGCTCAATTATTTCATAGTCAGCAGCTTATACACTAAATCGAGCCGTGGCATAATGCGTGCATAGAGGAGGCATGGCATCCGATGGCCTCTTCATAACCCCCGCGCTGCAAAGCCTCCGTCTGGCGATGGATGATGCGGCGCTCCGGCAGCAGGCGATTTCGTCCAATATCGCCAACGTCAATACTCCGGGATACCAGCGGATGGACGTCAGCTCGTCCTTCCAGCAAGCCTTCAGCGATGCCCTCAACCGTCTCGGCGAAGGCCAGACACTGGACGAAATGCCGCAAGGCACAATCGAGACCGCGGCGGTGCAAGGCCCCGCGCGTCCCGATGGCAACACGGTGCAGCTTGAAAACGAGATGGTGAGCATGGCCAACAACAGCGCCCGGTATGAGTTCGCCGGGGAGATGCTGTCCAACAACTACCACGGCATCAAGCTGGCCATCACCGGACAACCTTAACCCGAACCTGACGAGATCTTATGAGCATGATCCCCGGCATCGATTCCGCCGCGAGCGCCCTCGGCGTGGAACGCACGCGGCTCGACGTCATCGCGGGCAACCTGGCCAACGCCCAGAATACCTCGGACGCGAGCGGCCAGGTGTACCGCCGCAAGATGGTGGTCTTCGAGTCGCATCTCAACAATGCCCTGGGCGAAAGCACCGGCGCGAACGCGGGCAGCAGCGTCACGGCGAAGATCGTCGATGATCCCTCGCCCATGCCGAAAGTCTACATGCCCGGCCACCCGAAGGCGGACAAGAACGGCATGGTCGAAATGCCGAACGTCGATCCGCTCAACGAAATGGTCGACATGATGACCGCCAGCCGCTCCTACCAGGCGAACCTGCAGGCCATCCAGACCGGCCGCTCGATGTTCGAGCAGTCGCTCAAGATCGTCGAATAACTGAGAACGCACCGTGACGATCAACCCTCTCGACGCTCTCTCCTCCCTGACCCAGGGCCAGCTCGGCAACGTCGGCGGCACGCTCAACGCGAATCCGCCCGCCGGTGCCGTGCCCACGGGAATGGCCCCGGTGAGCGAGAGCTTCGGCAACCTGCTCGGCTCGCAGGCCACCGCGCCGTCCACTTCCTCCGTGGCCGCGACCGGCGCCGCCAGTCCGACGACGTGGGGCCACATGGTGCAGCAGATGGTGATGGACGTGAACAGCCAGCAGTCCAACGCCAACGCGATGGTCAACGACGTCCTCAAGGGCGGCCCCACGCCGGTGCACCAGGCCATGGTCGCCACCGAGGAAGCCAGCCTCTCGTTCGAATTCCTGACCGAGGTCCGTAACAAGGTCCTCGATGCCTACAACCAGATCATGCAGATGCAGGTCTGAACCCGCCGACCCTGACTTATGGAAGATATTAAGAAAAACCTGCTCGCCCTTTGGAAAGGCCTCTCGGCCCAGCGCAAAGTTTCGCTCGTCGCCAGCTTCCTCCTTTCCCTCGCCGTGCTCGGCGGCGTGGTTTACCTCGCCAGCAAGCCGAAGCTCACGCTCCTTTACGGCGGCATGCAGCCGGCCGAGGCGCAAAAGGTCGTCGAGTATCTCGACTCCAAAAAGATCACCTACGACGTGGCCGACGGTGGCCGCTCGGTGCTCGTTCCCGCCGCGCAGGTTTACTCCGTGCGCATGGGCCTGGCCTCGCAGGGCATCCCGACGATGTCCGATGGCGGCGTCGGCTTCGAGCTCTTCGACAAGCCGACCTTCGGCATGTCCGACTTCATGCAGCGCGCCAATTATTACCGCGCGTTGCAGGGCGAACTGGCCCGCACCATCCGTCAGCTCGATGAGGTCGCCAACGCGCGCGTGCTCATCGTCGTGCCGGAGGAAAAGCTTTTCGGCCAGGACCACCAGCAGGCCAAGGCCAGCGTGTTCGTGCAGCTCCAGCCCGGCCGTTCGCTCGGTGACGAGCAGGTGCGCGCCATCCAGTTCCTCGTGGCCAACGGCGTCGAGGGCCTCCAGCCCGAGCACGTCGCGGTGATCGACGGCACCGGCCGCGCGATGTCCGGCTCCGCCGATTCCGACGGCGACCTTGCCGGCGGCCAGATCACCAGCAAACAGCGCCAGGCCCGCACCGATCTCGAAAATTATCTCCAGGAAAAAGCGCAGAGCATGCTCGACCAGGTCCTCGGGCCCGGCCAGTCGGTGGTGCGCGTCGCCTCCGACATCGACTTCAGCAGCACGCAGCAGACGACGGAAAAGTACGACCCGAAGAGCACCGCTCCCTCGCAGGAAACCTCCACGACCGAGTCGAGCACGACCAGCACGCCCAGTTCCTCCGGCGCCGGCGCGGGCGTGACCGCGAACACCGGGGGCAGCTCCGACTCCACCACCAAGAGCAACGAGGAGAAGAAGGAAAACACCTCGACCTCCTATCAGGTCGGCAAGACGATGGAGACCCGCATCGACGGCGGCGGCACGATCAAGCGCCTGACCATCGCGCTCATGCTCAATGAGCGCAAGGGCACCGGAGCGGACGCGAAACCCACGCCGCGCTCCGCCGAGGAAATCAAGCAGATCGAGGACATCGTGAAGGAAGCGGTCGGCTTCACCACCGGCGATACGCGCAACGATTCGATCCAGACGCAGGAAGTCGCCTTCGCCGACATGTTCGACGACGGCAAGCCCGCCGCCGCGAAGACCGCGTCGATCCAGGACCAGGTCAACGAATACCTGCCCTACGTCACGCAGGGCAGCCTCGTGCTGCTCGCCATCGGGATTCTCTTCTACTTCAAGGGCCTCATCACTTCCTCCGGCAAGAAGGACGAGGCCGCGCCGGATGCCTTCGAGTCGCTGCTCCACAACTACACGCTGCAGTCCAACGGCGGCGTCAACGTGACCGGCGGCAGCGCCACCCCGCGCCCCGGCAGCGGCGGCCTCGCGCCCAACGTCCTCACCCCGCAGGAACTTTCCCGCCTGATTCGCGAAAACCCCGACAACGCCTCGCAGGCCCTCAAGGCCTGGCTGCGCCGCAACTAGACCGCTGTAACTGACCCACCTCCATGACGCAAAAAATGAGCGCCAACATCATCCGGCTGGCCGGAACCGTCTGCTGCCCCGGCCCCGTCACCCCTTCGCGCAAAAATCGCCGCCTGCCCGGCACCATCACCGGCAAGACCGGCGTGCGTTTCCTCGCCGGCACCGTCTTTGCCGACTCCTCCACCGGCTTCAAAAACTAATCCTTACTCACCAACCAAATCATCATGAGCACCCTCACCAAATCCCGCCGCATGCCGGCCAGGTACCGCGTTCGCGCGGGCGGCATCACCGAGATCGTCTACAGCGCCACGCCGGAAGTGATCGTTGTCCTGCCCGGCACGCGCTGGCTTGAGCAGCGCCGCGAGCGCGAAGCGCGCCTCGCCGCCGAGGCCGCGGAACGCCTCGAGGAAACGCAACTCTCGTCCGGGGAGGAAGCTTCCCCCGCCGCGGCGATGATCGACACCGAGCTCGCCGACTTCGAAAGCGCAAGCGCCTCGGACTACTGCCCGGCCGACGAACTCGGCGAACTCGATCTCTCCTGGACCGACCGCATGCGGATCGCTTCCACCAAGCTCATCAAGCGCCAGAACCTCTGGGTCTCGGCCACGCCCTAATCCTCCACGCTGCGCGAAGTTATGAACACCAACAAACGCAAGTTCATCGCCCTCATTCAGGACACCCTCATTCTCTGCACGCGGTTCCCGATCGTCTCGCGCCTCAGTTACGCAAAGCCCGCTTCGACCGACCCGGCTCAGCTCCGGCTCGTCCGCATCGCTTCATAACCCCTCCAACCCGCCACCCTGAAATCCCATGCCTGCCGCCACTCCCGAAAAAGAAAAGATCAGCCCCATCGCCACGCTGAGCAAAACGCAGAAGCTCGCCGGCCTGCTCGTTGTCCTCGGACCCGAGGAAGCGTCGGTGATTCTCTCCGCGTTCAACCAGCGCCAGATGGAAGCGATCATGACCGAGATGGCGAAGATCGAATTCCTTTCCGCCGAAGTGCAGCACGCCTTGCTCGAGGAATTTTCCTCCGTCACCCTCGAGGGGGTCACCTCCGCGCTCGGCGGTGTCGAGAAGGCGCAAAACGTCCTCGAGAAATCGTTCGGCGCGACGAAGGCCCGCGAAGTCATCGGACGGGTCGCCCCGGATTCGGCGCAATCGCCGATGGTTGAGGAACTGCGCACGCTCACCGCTTCCGCGATCGGCCAGATGCTGCGCGGCGAGCAGCCCCAGACCTGGGCCCTCATCCTCGCCCAGCTCGAGCACGACAATTGCGCCGAAGTTCTCAAGACCATGGACCTCGGCTTCAAGGCCGATGTCATGCTGCGCATGGCGCGCATGGAACCGGTTTCGCCTGACGTGCTCGACCGGCTGATCAAGGGCATCCTGGCGCGGCGCCCCGAGTCGGCCTCGCGCGATTACGTCTCCGCCGACGGCACGAAGTTCGTCACGGAGATCATGAAGAAGTTCGACCGCCAGACCGCGACCGACGCGCTCAACGCCCTGGCCGAATCCGACCCCGACCTTTCCGCCTCGATCCGCAAGATGATGTTTGTCTTCGACGACCTCGTCACGCTCGACGCCGCAACCATCGGAATCATCCTGCGCGAAATCGATTTCAACACGCTGGCCATCGCCATGAAGGACTGCGCGCCGAAGTTCAAGGACATGGTGCTGAAAAACATCACCAAGCGCGCCGCCGAGGGCCTGCAGGAAAATCTCAAGATGTCATCCAGCGTGAAGAAGAAGGAAGTCGAAGCCGCACGCGCCGCGGTGATGGAGCAGGTTTTCGAGATCGAGCGCCGCGGCGACATCTCGCTCACATCGGAGGACGGCAATGCCTCTTGATATCGTGCTGCCCATCACGATCAAGCGCGCGGAAAAATCGCCCGAGGCAGCTCCGGCTCCGGTCGAAGGCTCACACGCGGCCGGTTACACCGCCGGCTACGAGGAAGGCAAGCTGCGCGCCGATTGGGAAGCCCGCCGCGAGGCCCAGAAGCAGGCCGCGCGCGTCCAGGCGCTCGTGCACTCTCTGGAAACCTTGCACAAGGAATACGAGGCGCTCGTCGGCGAGCACCTGCCCGACCTGATTCACGGCGCATTGCAGCGCGTCTTCCGCCAGCACCCTTTCACCGCGGAGGAAGTCGCCAACGAAGTCTCCGCGCTCCTGCGCGATCTCGAGCAGGCCGGCCGGCTGACCCTCGAATGCTCGCCCGCCGAGGCCGAAGAATTGCAGCAGCGTCTCGTCGATTGCGGCGCGATTCCGAACGACTCGAACTGGACATTGCAACCCAGCGCCACGCTCAAGCCGGGCGAATTTTTGCTGAAGAGCGACCTCGGGGACGTCGATGGACGCCACTCGTCGCGCATCCGCCAGATCCACCACGCCCTGGAGAAATAATGACGAGCCAGGTTTTTCATCGCTACCAGGAAAAGCTGCAGCGCCTGCACGGCGCCGGCCCGGTGGGCCGCGTCGCGAAGGTGGTGGGCCTGACGGTCGAGTCGCAGGGGCCGCCCGCGGCGCTCGGCGAAGCCTGCGCGATCACCACGCGCGGCGGCATGGAAACGCTGGCCGAAGTCGTTGGTTTCCGCGATGGCCGCGTCTGCCTGATGCCGTGGGAGCAGCTCGAAGGCATTTCCGTCGGCGCAACGGTGCGCTCGACCGGCCGTCCGCTGGAAATCCCGGTCGGCCCCGAAGTCCTCGGCCGCATTCTCGATCCGCTCGGCCGCCCACTCGACGATTTCGGCCCGATCAACCCGCGCGTCGAGAAGAAGAAGATCGTGCGCGAGGTGCCGAATCCCTCCAAGCGCCAGCGGATCAAGGAACCGTTGCAGACCGGCGTGCGCGTGATGGACGCCTTCACGACCTGCGGCCGCGGCCAGCGCCTGGGCATTTTCGCCGGCAGCGGCGTCGGCAAAAGCTCGCTGCTCGGCATGGTCAGCCGCCACAGCTCGGCCGACGTGAATGTCATCGCGCTCATCGGCGAGCGCGGCCGTGAAGTGCTCGAGTTCGTCGAGAAGGACCTCGGCCCCGAGGCGCTGAAGCGTTCGGTCATCATCGTGGCCACGTCGGACCAGCCCGCGCTGGTGCGCATCAAGGCCGCGTTCACCGCGAACACCATCGCGGCCCATTTCCGCGACCAGGGCAAACACGTTCTCCTGATGATGGATTCCCTCACCCGCCTTGCCATGGCGCAGCGCGAAGTCGGCCTTGCCGTGGGCGAGCCGCCCGCGACGCGCGGTTATCCACCGTCCGTCTTCGGGCTGCTGCCCGTGGTGCTCGAGCAGGCCGGCTGCAACGAACGCGGCGCGATCACCGGCTTCTACACCGTCCTGACCGAGGGCGACGACTGGAACGACCCGATCAGCGACTGCGTGCGCTCGATTTTGGACGGCCACATTTTGCTCAGCCGCAAGCTTGCTTCGGAGAACCAATATCCCGCCGTCGAGGTGCTCGAAAGTTTGAGCCGACTGCAATCGGACTTGGTCACGCCCGAGCAACAAAAGACGGTCGCGGCCGCGCGGCATGTCTTGTCGATTCACCGCCAGTACCGCGAATTGCTCGACATCGGCGCGTACAAAACGGGCACGAACCCGCAGCTCGACCGCGCGCTCGAGGTTTACCCGAAGCTCATGGAATTCCTGCGCCAGCCGATCCATGAGAAGGCGTCCATCGCGAAAACTTTCGAGACGCTTTTCACGCTCCTCACCGCCCCCAGCCGGAAATAAGTCATGAAAAAGAATTCCCTTTCCATTTTGCACCGCTACCGCGACCACCTGCTCGAGCGCGAGCAGATCAACCTGCAGGAAAAAATCGCGGACGAGAACAACCAGAAGGCGCGGCTGCTCCAATTGCAGGCGCGCGTGAAGGCCACGCACGAGGCGAAGGCCAGCGCGAAGACGGTCGAGGAAATGAAGTCGTTGGACGAGGCCGCCGCCTATCTGCACAGCCGCATGACGCTGGCGAAACGCGCGATTCAGCTCACCAGCGCGGCACGCGAGGAAGCGATGCAGCAGACGCTGCGCACGAAGCAGTCGCGCGACCAGATAGCGATGCTGCTGGAAAAAGGCCGCGTGCTCAATCGCCAGGAACACGATCACAAGGAACGCAACCAAATCGATGAACTGGTCACGTCGCGCTACGCGATGGGCCTGGGAGGAGTATGAAAAACGCCCTGATTTCCGGAATCGTCGGCCTGCTCTTCATGGCGGGCGGATTCGCCATCGGCTTCAAGATGATGCCGCTACCGAAGCCCATCGTCGTCGCCCCGCCGCCGCCGACCGAAGTGACGCCCGCGGGCGCCGCGGTGCCCGTTCCGGCGCCGGATGCGATCAGCATCGACACGCTGAAGAAGACGTCGCAGTCGATGATGGACCTGAACCTGGCCCTGGCCGACCGCGAGAAGCGCGTGACCGAGCGCGAGGCAAAGCTGCAGCAGGAGGAAGCGGAGATGGCGGCCGAGCGCGACGCCATGGATGCCTCGCACGAGAAATTCAAGGCGATGTTCAACGAGTTCCAAAGCCGGCTGGAGCTGGTCGAGGCGAACCAGCAGGAGCAGTTGCAGAAGCAGGCCGACGTCTACAACGCCATGGGTCCCGAGCAGGCCATCGAGATGATCCGCGCGATGGACGACAGCACGGTGACGCGGCTTTTCTCCGTGATGGACACGAAGCCGCTGGCAAAAATCGTCACGGCGTGGAAAACGAAGTATCCCAACGATTCGGCGCGCCTGCTGCGCACGCTGAGCAACACCGGCAACGTCATCGACAAGAGCAAGGTGGCGATCACGGATTCGCTGCCCGACGCGGCGCCCGCCCCGCAGGCCACCCCGACGCCTGCGGCCGCGCCCAGCCCTGACGCCACGCCGGCACCGGCTCCCGCCGATGTGATCGCGCCCGCTCCGACGACTTCCACCGACACGACCACGCCCGCGACCGCGCCTGCTCCCGCACCGGAAGAGCCCGCGCCGGGCGCTGCGCAACCGCTCGCCCCGCCGCCCGATGTGCCCGCGCCGAAAGCGCCCGCGCAGCAGAGCAACCCCGCGACGACTGACGATACGACCGCCCCGCGCGCGCTGCCGGTCGCGGCGGACCCGACGACGCCGGGCTCGACCGCCGACGCGGCGAACATCCCCGTCGCGCAGCCCGTTTCACCTTCCGACCAGGGCGTCACCGCCTCCGATCTCCAGCCGCCCCGGGCCACCCCCGTCAAAGTCACTTCCACCACCTCCAATTAATATGACCTCTTCCGGCACTTCCTCCGCGTCCGTTCTCCCCTTCGCCCCGAGCCCCGCCACGGCCACCCCCGCCGCACCGACGCCCGCCGACGATCAATCGCAAAGCTTCTCCGACGTCATGGACCAGCACAACAACGCGGACGTGACCACGCCGAACAGCAAGGCCGCGACCATCGGCTCCGCGACGCCCGCCTCCACCTCTACTGCGAACGCCGTGACCACGCCGGTCACACCGGCGCCCGTCACGCGCTCGATGACCATCGTGGCCCCGGCAACGATCCGCGACGGCCGCTCGCCGCTGCGCGACACCGTCTCGCTGACGACGAGCGTGCTGGATGCGGCAACGGCCCGCGCCGCGAGCACGGATGCGACGGCGACCGCGGCGACTTCGACCGCGCCTCAAGGCCCGCTCTCCTTTACGCCCCGCGGAAAAAACTCAACGGCGCAGAACAACTCAGCGAACACGGCGCCCCCAACGACCGCAAGCACCGGAACGAGTGCCACCCCGGTCACCGTCACCAACTTTACCACGGCCAGCGTGACAGCCTCGGCGATGGCGACGATGAAGGCGGCGCAGCTTTTACCGGCGGGCAAAGCCCCGACGCCAGTGACGCGCGATTCCAACACGACCAAAACCAGCGCGGCGGCCGCGACCACCACGCCCACGACTTCCACACCCAGCGCCAGCGCCTCCTCGAGCGTCCCGGCCGGCTCTGACATGGCCACGATGATGATCCAGGCGATGCTCCAAGCCTCGCAGTTGCAGAACATGCCGTCGGTGAACGCGATCACAACGCAGCCCACCACGAGCAGCGCGGCGCCGCTCACCAACTGCCAGGTTCCCACCGCCTCCACGGCAACAACGGCCACGTCCACCGCGCCCGTCACAACCCTTGCGTCTATCGCGAGTACGCTCACGCCCACGATCACCACGGCCCGGACCGCGACACCCGCCGCGTCTCCGCTCACGCCCGCCCCCACGGCCCAAACCGCCACGCCTGCCGGCACTCCGCTCACTTCCAACCCCACGGCAACTCCCGTCACCACACCTTCGACATCGACGCCGGTTGCGGCCACTGCGACTCCGGCTCCAATCGTGGCTCCGCTTTCAACCCCCGCGCCCACGATCACCAACTTCACCGCTCCCGCACCCGCCGCGGCCAATAATCCCTCGCCGACCGTGAGTACGACGGTAAATCCATCCGTCACGTCCGCAACCACCGCGAATAACCCGGTGACGCCCGCCACGACGGCTCCGACGCCAGTCTCAACGCCCGTCCCTACCACCACGACGCCTGCCGCGAACTCGTTCACGCCGGATTCAATCACCACCGCGCGGACGATCACCGCCGTCGCCGCGACGACCCCTGCCCCGATCCAGTCCAGCGCCACGACGGGGAGAGAAATTCCGGTTTCGAGCTCAGGCCGGCCCTCGACGCCCAGCAGCGCGAAGGAAAAAAAATCCCCGGCTGACTCCTCTGAAGGGAGTTTTCTTCAGGCGAACAACACGGCTGGCACAGGCTACAACAGCGCTTCGAACCTCACCGCGAGCGCCGTCGCAGCCGCCGATAACAGCTCGCAAAATCAGCAGGTTGCGACTCCATCCGGATCCTCGAAAAACACCTTGGACAGCGTGAGTGCGACCGCAACGGCGAGCGTTGGCACAGCCCGTGATAATAACAGCACAACGATGAACACGGACTTGAATCTTCCGGACCTGCTCGCCAACGCCGCCTCCACCACGGCGCCGGAGGTCAACATTCTGCTCAGCTCGAACACCGATTTCAGCGACGCACTGAAGCAGGTCATCCACATCGCGCAACTCAACGACGCCACCGGCAGCAGCCCGGCCACGCCGACCCGCGTCGCCATCGAGCTGCAGACGCCCCCCGGCGCGATCGTAAACGTGTACGTCTCCAAGGTGGACGATTCCTACCGCGCGCAGTTGAGCACGACCGACCCGGCCGCGCTGAGCTGGGTGCAGGACAAGATCGCCTCGCTGCGCCAGGGGGACGACCTCGGCGTCGAGGTGAAATGGCTCCCCGCGCAGGTGGAGTCCTCTTCTTCCCTTTCCGCAACGACCCCTTCGAGCGATGGCTCGAACTTGAACTGGAACCGCGACGGCCAACAACAAAATAACCCTTCGTCCGACGATCGGTCCCAGTATCAGCGCCAGAATCAACCCTCGTACGAGGATGACCTGGTGGAGGACGGAGCGGACTCCTTTAGCGCGAACCTCGCAACGGTGGGAGGCCTGGCGTGATCCCGCTCGTGGCCGCACTTCCCGTGGCGCAGAGCGTCCTTGGCGGAGTCGTCGGGAACGTGGCGAGCATGTTCAGCTCGCAACCTACCGCGCCCGCGCCCACCAGTTCGCTCCCTTTCTCGTCCGCCTTGAGCAGCGCCAGTTCAGCCGCCGCCGCGGCGACCGTTTCCACCTCGTGCGGCGTCATGCGCTCGGCGCAATGGAGCCAGATGAGCGACACCGAATTGCAGTCCTGGGCCAAAGGCCTCAGCGGCCGCCATGTGGACGCGACCGACGCGGCGGGCCACGCGATCACCGGCTTGGTCAACGGCGTGACGACGACCAACGGCGACGTCTCGCTCCACATCAACGGGCATCCCGTTTCGCTCTCCAGCCTCAAGCAAATCAGTTGGTCGGCCACCGCCGCCTAATCCCTTTTCAAGACCATGAGCACCACTTCCCCCGTCAGCACCTCGAACACGAGCACGGGCACGAATTCGAGCACCTACACCGGTGGCTCGAACGGCAGCGGCGGCGCTGGCGGCCTGACGCAGGCCGATTTCCTCAAGATCATGGTCGCGCAATTCACCAATCAGGACCCGCTCAGCAGCAGCGACGGCAGCGGCAGCAGCGGCACGAGCGATTACGTGGAAGAGCTCATGAGCATGACCAATCTCACCACGATGCAGACGATGTCGAACCAGATGTCGATGCAGTTGGCCGGCAGCCTGCCGGGCTCGACGGTGATCCTCAATAACAACGGCGCATCGGTCAGCGGCACGGTCACGAACGCGCAGATCGAGAACGCCACGCTCTATATCACGGTCAACGGCACGCAGTACCCGGCCAGCGACCTGGTCCAGATCACACAATCGCAGGCCGAGGCCATCGCCGCTGCCCAGAGCACGGCGAACAGCTCGACCAACTCGAGCACCAACGGCAGCACGAATACAAGCACGAGCGCGACGGCGCCGGCGGCATCCTCTTAAAAAAACAAACCCACAGCCAAACCACACACAACAACAAACCGGTTCCTCCACGCAGCAGCCGGCCCAATCCAGGAAAAACAACATGATCCAGTCATTGTTCTCAGGGGTGAGCGGCATGCTCGCCAATCAAACGGAGATGGACGTCATCGGCGATAACATCGCCAACGCCAATACCGACGGCTACAAGTCCGCCACCGTGAACTTCGTCTCGTCGTTTGAGCAGGTGACGAACGAAGCGACGGCGAATGCGCCGGTCGGCCTCCAGGTCGGCCTCGGCGTCAACGTCGGCAGCACGGAAACGAACTTCAACCAGGGCGTCTTCCAGACGACCAACGTGCCGACCGACATGGGCATCAACGGCAGCGGCTGGTTCACGGTGCAGACCGTGGGCGGCACCGACCTGCTCACCCGCGACGGCGATTTCGTCGAAGACAGCAACGGCTACCTCCGCACGCCGGACGGCGCCTACCTCATGGGCGTCATGGGCACCACGGCCCCGACGACGCCGACGGCCGGCGCGCCGACGGCCAAAATCCAGATTCCGGCCACCATCACCGCGACGAGTTCGCCGGTGGTGAGCTTCGCGGTCGATTCGACCGGCGCGATCACGGCCACGGGCCAGGACGGCTCGACCGAGACCGTCGGCTACATCACGGTGCAGAAATTCAGCAACGACAACGGTCTCGTGGACCTGGGCAATAACTACTACCAGTACGCGGCGGCCGCGGGCACCAACCAGTACTACCAGGCCTCGCAGGCCGGCGCCGGCACGATCCAGACCGGTGTGCTGGAAGCGTCCAACGTCGATCTCTCGACCGAGTTCGCCAACATGATCATCGCGCAGCGCGGCTTCGAGGCCTCGGCGAAGGTCATCACGACCTCCGACGAAATGCTCCAGACGGTCACGAACCTCAAGCAGTCCTAATCCACTAAAAGGAAACGGCCATGGCGGACGAATCAGCAGCAAGCGAAGAAAAGGCGCCGGAGGCGAAACCCGCCCCCGGTCTCATGGCCACGCTGATCCCGGCGCTGGCCGTGGGCCTCGTGCTCGGCGGCGTCGGTTTCGCCCTGGCCTATTTCGTCCTGCCCAGCCGGCTGCAACCCGCGACCGTGATGGCGGCGGGCGCCAATGGGACCAGCGCGGCGGCGGCTCCCTCTGCGCCAGCTAGCAACGCGCCGGAAAAAACGGAGCGCAGCGCCGCCGAAGTCGCGGCCACCGGCGGCAAGGCCGTGACCAAGTTCACCATCGAGGAAGTGACGGTGAACATCGCCGACACGCGCGGCAACCGCTTCGTCCGCGCCGGCGCCTACTTCGATGCCGCCCCGGCCGTGCTCGAGGAGCTGGAGGCGAACCGCGCCCGCATGACCGACACGCTCGAGCAGGTGCTCTCGACCAAGACACTGGAAGAGCTTACCTCCTCCGACATTCGCGGCAACCTGCGCACCGAGCTGATGGGCATCATCAACCCGACGCTGAAAGCCGGCCGCGTCGACAACATCTATTTCACCGACCTGCTCGTGCAGTAAAGATTTCCCGACATGAGCGCCGACCTCGCCGATCCTGAAGTTCAAAATCCCGCGGCGGAGGCCGAAGTCTCCGCGCGACCGCACCATTTCTCCAGCGCCTCCACGCTGAGCCGGGCGCGGCAGGAAAGCCTGGAAAACTGGCATCGCAATTTTCTCAAGGCGGCCTCGAGCAGCCTGACCGACCTGCTCCGCCTCGACTTCACGCTCAATCTCCAGTCGGTCGCGATCCAGACTTACGGCGAGATGGTGGCCGAGCGCGGCACCGACAACCAATGCGTGCTCTTCCGCATGCAGCCGCAGCCGGGCATCTGGCTGCTCGACCTGCCCGTGCCGCTCTCGCACGCCATGGTCGACCGCATGATGGGCGGCACCGGCGCGCTGCCGGAAGGCGAGCTGAGCGACCTGACCGAGCTCGACCAGTCGATCCTGCAGGAATTCTCCGAGAAACTTTTGAGCGACTACGCGAAGAGCTGGCGCCCGCACGCGGAACTGAAACCCGAGGTCATGCGCCAGGTGCGCAACCTCAACTACCAACTCATCCACCAGCCCGAGGCGCTGATCCTGCGCGTGGCGATCGAAGTGGCGTTCAACGAGGCCAAGGCGACGCTCTGGCTCGTGGTGCCGATCACGTCGGTGGAGGATCTGCTGATCCGCTCCCTCGCCTCCGACGAAAACGTGCAGGCGGAAGACTCGAGCAAGGCGAAGGACGCGAAGTCGTCGGTCGGCTCGGTGCCCGTTCCGGTCTCGGTCCGCTGGCAGGGCTTCCAGATGACGCTGCGCGATCTCGAAGGCCTCGGCCTCGGCGACGTGCTCATGCTCGATAACAAGAAATGCCTGAACGCCGCCGTGTGGCTCGGCGACAAGGCGAAATTTTCGGGCCGCGTCGCGCGCGATCCCCAGAAGACCACCATTACCATCACCGGAAAACTCGAATAACCCGCTAAAACCCTTATGCCAACCGACACCCTGCCCGCGGCCCAACGCGACCTCGTCATGGACATCCCCGTCTCCCTCAGCGTGGAGCTCGGCCAGACGCAACTCGAAGTGCGCGACGTGCTCGCCCTCGGCGCCGGCTCCGTCATCGAGCTCAACAAGCTCCAGGAAGAGCCCGTCGACATTCGCATCAACGGCCGTCTCATCGCCCGCGGCGAGATCGTCCTCGTGAAGAACAATCTCGCGGTGAAGATCACCGAGCTGGCCAACAGCTAATCCACCGCCATGTACGATTCCGTTCGCTACGTCATCCTGGGCATCCTCTTCGTGGGACTCCTGGGAGTCTGGCTCTGGTCGCGCAAGCAGGCCCTCGATCGCAAGGCGCTGGGCAAGGAACTGGGCGCGTCGTTCCGGATTTTGCAGAAGCGCTGGCTCGACAAGGGCACCGGCGTCTGCCTGATCGAAGCCGAGGAGAAAACCTTTTTGCTGGCCTACACGGCCGGCGGCGGCGTGAGCTGGCAGGAAGTCGCGCCAAAGACCGAGGAGCCGGTCACCACCAACCGCATCCCGGCCAAGTTCCAATTTCCCGCCTAGATTTTCGTGTCATGTGTGCCGCCGCACGGGGGTGCGGCGGCTTTGTGACTGCGAGGGGATGGGACTTATAGGACTTATAAGACCTATAGGACTTGGAGTTAGGATTCGCTTGGTCGTATAAGTCTGTTTTCAGGCCAAACGGAGTATTTTTCCCCTCCCCACCCGTGAAATGGACAAATATTCCACGATTGGACGAATAAGTGAAACGTAAGCGCCTAATAACAAGCCTTTTAAGAGCAAAATTGTCCGCTGGCATATCGCGTGCATTCAGAGGCCGATGCTCTTGCGTAAGTTCCTTCCCCTTCTCGCTTTCCTCGCCCTTCTGATCCTGCCGCGGTTCGCAGTGGCGGATGTGCTGCCCGCCAATCCGCAGGTGCAGATCTCGATTCAAAACGGCCCCGGCGGCAACGCCAACCTCAGCGTCAACCTCCAACTCCTGATCCTCTTCACGGTGCTGAGTGTCGCGCCGTCGCTGCTGATCATGATGACCTCGTTTGTGCGCGTGGTCATCGTCCTTTCGTTCCTGCGCAGCGGCCTTTCGCTGCAACAGCCGTCGAACCAGATCGTGCTCTCGCTCGCGCTCTTCATCACCTTCTTCATCATGGCGCCCACGTTCAACAACGTGAAGAAGGACGCGCTCGATCCGATGCAGGCCGGCACGATCACCACGCAGGTCGCGCTCGACCGCGGCCTCGATGACATGAAGGGCTTCATGCTCAAGTA
>Ga0116229_10001278_pt1 | contig 38839 bp, 31 predicted proteins | sample S1TSphgellanicum_3_FD_87313 | JGI IMG/M metagenome (GOLD analysis project Ga0116229, IMG submission 87313) | Host-associated microbial communities from peat moss isolated from Minnesota, USA - S1T2_Fc - Sphagnum magellanicum MG | ecosystem: Host-associated > Plants > Peat moss > Unclassified...
ATGAATTCGGTGTCGAACGGCGGATCCTTGCGCATCAGGATGACGTCGAAGCCGCCGAGCGGCTGCACGCTCGCGGACCCGAGTGTATGCCAGCTGTGCGGATCGGCGCGCACCGTCAGCGGCCGCACGCTGCCTTCCGCCACACCGTCGCGCAGCCGCAAATCGCCCGGCGTCAGGTAGCTCAGCGCCCAGCCGCGCGACTGCGCCGCCAGCAGCATCGCCAGCGTCGTGTCCTTGGCGAACTTGATGTGTTCGATCGGGTCCATCACCACGGCGAGGCGAACATTGCTGCCCATCGATGCTCCTTCAAACCAACGTTCGCAGATTATGTTCCCGGGAGCGCTTGCGGGCTCTCAAAAACGTGACGGAGCCGGCATAGCCGGGGCGGAACCGGCATAGCCGGGGGTGTGCCGATATGTTAAAACACGATGCTAATTACGTGCACAGAAGGGTATCGGCCGCAGGGATTTTCACGGCCCTGATGATGTCCGGCTCGCCCGGAGGTTCTTGAGCATGGGATCGACGACGGAAGAGCGGGCGGGGCCTGCGACGCCCAGCGGCGGCTCGACGCTCAAGGGTCTGAAGGTGCTGGTGATCGACGACAGCAAGACCATCCGGCGCACGGCCGAGACGCTGCTGGCCAAGGAGGGGTGCGAGGTGTTCACCGCGGTGGACGGTTTCGATGCGCTCGCCAAGATCGCTGACCATCAACCGGATATCGTGTTCGTCGATATCATGATGCCGCGGCTGGACGGCTACCAGACCTGCGCGCTCATCAAGCACAACAAGGTGTTCCGCTCCATCCCGGTGATCATGCTGTCCTCCAAGGACGGGCTGTTCGATCGCGCCCGCGGGCGCATCGTCGGCTCGGAGCACTACCTGACCAAGCCGTTCACCAAGGACGAGCTGCTGGGCGCAATCGAGTCGCATGTCGGGAGATGAAGCATGGCACTGATCCTCATCGTCGATGATTCGCCGACGGAAGTGCATGTGATGCAGAAAGCCCTGGAGCGCCATGGCTACCGCACCGCCTGGGCGGGCGACGGCGCCGAAGGCATCCGGCTGGCGCGGCAGATGCGTCCGGACATGATCTTCATGGATATCGTGATGCCGGGAATCAACGGCTACCAGGCCACGCGCACGCTGCTGAATGATCCGAGCACGCGCGCGATTCCGATCGTGATGGTGACCTCGAAGGGCCATGAGGCCGATCGCGTCTGGGGATTGCGCCAGGGCGCGGTCGACTACCTGATCAAGCCGGTGTCGCCCGACCAGCTGGTCGAGAAGGCACAGGCAACGCTTGCCGCCTGACATGCAGGAGGCAGTAGCGCTCAAGAGCCTGCGCGACCGGCCGTTCGAGCTGCTGGCAGAGCTCGAGCGGCGCGGTCGCGCCGTGACCGCGAGCGCTGCCACCGATGCGGAGAAGGTCGGCGAATGGGTAGGGGTGGCGTTGCGTATGGCCGGGGAGCTCTATCTGGTGGCACGCGAGGAGGCGCGCGAGGTGCTGGGTGTACCGTCACAGCTCACGCGCGTGCCCGGCGCCAAGAGCTGGATCCTGGGCATCGCCAACGTGCGCGGCCAGCTGCTGCCGATCATCGACCTGCGCGCCTACCTGGGCAGCGGCCCGACGCCCAATGCGCGCGCCTCGCGCGTGATCGTGGTGAATCATCGCGACATCCCGGCCGGCCTGGTGGTCGATGAGGTGCTGGGCTTCCGGCGCTTCGCCGATGCCGAATTCACCGCCGACGTGCCGCCGACCATCGTGCGCTGCGAGCGCTACATCGCCGGCTCGTTCCGGCGCGCCGAGGAGCAGTGGCCGGTGCTCGGGTTGCGGGCGCTGGTCGAGGATCCCGCTTTCAGCGAGGCCAGCGCATGAGCGAAGATCGGGACTCGGCGCCACTACCAAAACCAGAGGGGCTGGCGCTGATCACGGCGGTACTGGTGGTGCTGGCGGCGGTCGGCAGCGTGCTGGTGCCGCAGCTGCACCTGCCGGCAGCAATGACGGCGCTGCCCGCGGTGCTGGGTCTGGTAGCGCTGATGCCGATCACGATACTGTTCTCGTACCTGCGCGCGGCGGCCCAAAGCAACGCACAGGCGCAGCACGCGGCCGAGACGCAGCGGGTCGAGGCCGAACGCAACCAGCAGGCGATCATGCGCCTGCTGGATGAGATGTCTAACCTGGCGGAGGGCGACCTGACGGTGCAGGCCACCGTGACCGAGGACATCACCGGGGCGATCGCCGATTCGGTCAACTACGCGGTCGAGGCGCTGCGCAAGCTGGTGACGACGATCAGCCAGTCGGGCATCCAGCTCGATGGTGCGGCGCGCCAGACGCAGGCGCTGGCCTCGCACCTGGCGCGCGCCAGCAACGCGCAGTCGAAGCAGATCGGCTCGGCCACCGAGTCGATTGGTGCGATGGCGGCATCGATCGAGGAGGTGTCGGGCAATGCCGAGCGCGGTGCCGACGTGGCGCGGCATTCGGTCGATGTGGCGCACAAGGGCGGCGACGCCGTGCGCCGCACCATCGATGGCATGAACACGATCCGCGAAACCATCCAGGAAACCAGCAAACGCATCAAGCGCCTGGGCGAGAGCTCGCAGGAGATCGGCAATATCATCGAACTGATCAGCGATATCGCCGAACAGACCAACATCCTGGCGCTCAACGCCTCGATCCAGGCGTCGATGGCGGGCGAGGCCGGCCGCGGCTTCGCGGTGGTGGCCGACGAGGTGCAGCGCCTGGCGGAACGCGCCGCCAACGCTACCAAGCAGATCGAGGTACTGGTGCGCACCATCCAGACCGATACCAACGAGGCGGTGGTGTCGATGGAGCGCAGCACCACCGATGTGGTGGGCGGCGCGCTGCTGGCGGAGAATGCCGGCGCTGCGCTGCAGGAGATCGAGCAGGTATCGAACCAGATCGCAAGCCTGGTGCAGAACATCTCCGCCAGTGCGCGCAGCCAGTCCACCGCGGCGCAGAACATCGCGCGCAACATGCAGGTACTGCGCGAGATCAGTGCGCAGTCGGCCGACTCCACCAGCGCCACCTCGCACGCAATCGCCAAGCTCGCGGATCTGTCGGCGTCGCTGCGCAAGTCGATCACCGGCTTTCGCCTGCCGGCCGGCAATGAGATGAGTGGCCGGCATCCGACGCTGGGTGAACCGGCGCCGTTGCCGAATGCGAAGTCCGGCACCAGTCCCGCCGCCCCTCCCGGCCCCGCCGGCCCGTTTGGCAATCCGAAGGTCAAGGTGCTCGGCGGCTCCTGATGTGCCGCCGCGGCAGATCGACGACAATAGGGCCATGACTGAGCTGGCCACGCAAACCCTGCACTCGGTTGCACGCGAGATCAGCGTCGCGCTGGCCGATGGCCGTGGCGCGCTCGAGGAGCATGTCGAGCAGCCCGGCAACCTCGAGCTGCTGGAGCGTTGCCGGCACGAGCTGCACCAGGTGCAGGGCGTACTGCGGCTGCTGGAGATCTACGGCGCGGCGCTGCTGGCAGAGGAAATGGAGCAGGTGGCGCGCTACCTCATCGGCCTGGGTGGCGAACGCAAGAACCAGGAGGAGGCGCTCGATGCACTGATGCGCTCGATGGTGCAGCTGCCGGGCTACCTGGAGCGCGTGCTCGCCGGCGGACGCGACCTGGCGCTGGTGCTGCTGCCGCTGCTGAATGACCTGCGCGCGGTACGCGGCAGCGCGCTGCTGTCGGAAGGCACGCTGCTGCTGCTGAACCTGAAGTCGGACCGGCAGGCGCAACCGGCGGCCCCGGCTCCGGGCGAAGCGCCGCTCTCGGTCGGGCAATGGGCGCGCCGCCTGCGGGCCCGCTACCAGACCGGGCTGATCGGCTGGATTCGCGGCGAGCGCACCGATCAGAACCTGGAGATCATGGCGGCGGTGGCCACGCGCCTGGAGCAGGTCGCTTCCACGCAGCCGGTATTCCAGCTGTGGTGGGTGGTCGGCGCGCTGATCGAGGCGCTGCGCGAGAACGGCATCGATGGCAGCATTTCGGTGAAGCGGCTGCTGGGCCTGGCCGATCGGGAGATCAAGCGGCTGTTCGACCAGGGCGAGCAGCGCTACGCGCAGCACGCGCCGGTCGAGCTGCTCAACAACCTGCTGTACTACATCGCGCGCTCCAACAGCGGCGGCCCGCGGGTCGCGGCGGTGCGCGCCTCATTCCGCCTGAATGAGCTGCTGCCGGTGGACGAGTCGATCGAGCAGGAGCGCGAGAACCTGTCGGCGCCATCGATCAAGCTGATGCACACGGTGGCCGCGGCCATCCGCGAGGATCTGGCGAAGGTCAAGGACGTGATGGATATCTACGTGCGGCGCGGCGGCGGTCAGGCCGAGGAGCTGGTGCCGCAGCTCGGGATGCTGAAGAAAATCGGCGATACGCTCGGGGTGCTGGGCCTGGGTGGACTGCGCGCCCGGGTACAGGAGGCCACCGGCAGGCTCGAGGGTATCATCAGCGGCGCCGAGGCCAACGGCGAGTCGGCGCTGGTACAGGTGGCGGCGGGACTGATCAAGGTCGAGGATCACCTCGACGACGAACTGGTCGGGCTGATCCTGCCTCGCAGCAAGACCGCGGCCGATGGCGAGTCGCCGGACCAGGACTTCCAGCAGGTGCAGGGCGCGGTGCTGCGCGAGTGCGTGGTCAACCTGGCGCGCATCAAGGAATACGTATCGCAGAATGTCAGCGGCACGCTCGACGCGGCCGGCTTCGACAACTGGCCGGAGCTCATGCGAGGCATCAACGCCGGCCTGCTGATGCTGGGCAAGTCGCGTGCGGTGGAGATCATCGAGGAGATCACGACGCACCTGAAGCGGGTGATGCAGCCGGGCGGCACCGCGCTCGCGCCCGAATACCTGGATCGGCTGGCCGACGCGATCGTCAGCCTCGAGTACTACATCGAGACGCTGCAGGCCGGCCGCAGCGATCCGTGGTACATGCTCGACAACGCGCGCGCCTGCCTGGATGCGCTCAAGCGCGCACCCGAGCGCGCCGCACCGCCGACGGTGAGCGCAGCAACCACCGGCAGCTATGCGCGCACACTGCTGATCGATCGCCCGTTCGCTGGCAGCGATACCACCGATGTCCGGCGGCTCGAGATGACCGCGACGACGCCGCCGGTGCTGGCCGCCGCCGCCGCCATTGCCCCGCCGCACCCCGAGAGCGTCACCGATCCGGACCTGATCGAGCTGTTCATCGAGGAGGCCAAGGAGGAGCTGTCGAAGATCGAGCGGCAGTTTCCGATCTGGGACCACAATCCGCTCGACAGCGAGGCGCTGCTGGTGGTGCGGCGTTCGTTCCATACGCTCAAGGGCAGCGGCCGCATGGTGAACGCGCGCGCCATCAGTGAATTTGCCTGGGCCATCGAGAATCTGCTGAACCGCATCCTGGACGGAACCCTGCAGCGCTCGCCGCCGGTGCTGCAGACTTTGCGTGCGGCGATTGCCGGGCTGCCGCAACTGATCGCCGAATTGGAATCGGGCAACCCCGACCGCACCGGCCTGGCGTCGCTGGCTGCGCGTGCGCATGCGCTCGCCAGTGGGCGCGAAGACATGGCGGCGACGGTGACTCATGCGCCCGCCGCCGCAGAGGCCACGACATCCACGACATCCGCGACAGCCACGGCAACCACGGCCAGCTTGCCGCTGCGCACGTCTTCCGGTGCGACCCCAGGTGCGGCCGCAAGTGCGACACCTGGCGCGACACCCACGGCGACAGCACCACCGGATGCCGCGCTACGCGAGATCTATGCGCGCGAAACCGCAAGCCACGTCGCCCTGGTACGTGGCTGGCTGGCACGCGAGCGGCGCCTGAGCGCACCGCATGTGCTGTCCGAGGAGGTCTATCGCGCCTGCCACACGCTGGCCGGCAGCTCGACCATGGCAGAGGTGCGCCATGGCATACGCCTGGCCGATCCGATGAACCACTGGCTGCGCAAGGCGTTCGATAGCGGCATTGGGCTGGACGACTCCGACCTGATCCTGCTCGGTGACTGCATGGTGGCGATGGAAGCGGTTGCCGGACACATGGACGAGCGCACCGGCTTTTTTGTCATGCATGACACCGTGCGTGGCCGCATTGCCCGGGCGGAGCTGGACCTCGATCGTCGCATCGCCGAGGCCAACGAGTTCACCGGGCGCAGCAGCATCAGCCTGCAGGTACCACCGATGTTGCTGGAACCGCAGGCACCGCCGGAACCGCCGGCACCGCCGTCCCCGGAATCGCCGCCGCCAGTGGCCGGGGAGCCGGTGATAGCGCCCGCGCCGGTGTCAGCAAGGCGCGAGGTGCGCGCCGCCGATCACGCCGAGTTCGATCCCGAGATCGCCGCGATCTTCAGCGAGGAGGCGGTGGAACTGCTCGAGGCGGCGGAGTCGGCACTGGCCGCGTGGAACGCCCACCCCGACGACGCCGAACAGTTCGCGGCCCTGCGCCGGCCGCTGCATACGCTCAAGGGCGGCGCGCGCATGGCCGGCATTGATGCGATGGGCGAGTTGGCGCACGAACTGGAGAGCCTGGTCGCGCGCATCGAACTGGGTGTTGCCAGCGCCGATGAAAACGCGCGTGGCGTGGCACAGCAGGCACTCGATGAACTGGCGCGCATGCGCGAGGCAATCGCGTCGGGGCGCCCGGCAGCCGCAGCGCCGTCGCTGATCGCACGTATTCAATCAGTCGCCGCCGGGGCGAGCGTGCCGCAGGTCGCGGCGGCTGAGGTCAGCGCATCGGCCAGCGATACGCTGATGCTGAAGATGCCGGAACCCGACTGGCATCCGGAACCGGAACCGCTGCAGCAGCAGGAGTTTCAGCCGGAGCCTGAGTGGCCGCTCAGGGCTGCCACCGAGTTACCAGCGCCGCCGCCGGCACCGCCGCCGTCGCTGGCACCGCCACCGCCGCCAGCAACGGCAATGCCGCCGTCGCGAGCACCGCTGCCGGTGCCGCCACCAGCACCGGAAGTGCAGATCCAGGCGAGCGCGGAGCCGATGCCGGATCAGACCATGCGGATGCCGGAAGCCAACGCAGCACCGACAATCGCTACGGTGACGGTGGAGGCCGCGGTGCCGGGGGCACCCCCCGCACCGCCGGTACCGGCGGCGCCGCTACCGCCCGGCCGCGAGCCGGTACTGACCGCCGACCGCCTGGACATGGCGCGGGTGAGCGCGGAACTGCTCGATCAGCTGCTCAACAACGCCGGCGAGGTCAGCGTGTCGCGCGCGCGGCTGGAACAGCAGCTCGGCTCGATCGAGTTCAACCTGGGCGAGCTGTCGCGCACCGTCACGCGCCTGAAGGAGCAGCTGCGCAAGCTCGAGATGGAGACCGAGGCGCAGATCCTGCACCGGCACGAGAATGAGACCGGCCACCGCCAGGAATTCGATCCGCTGGAGCTCGACCGCTATTCCGCGATCCAGCAGTTCTCGCGCGCGCTGGCGGAGTCGGCCAGCGACGTCGCCAGCATCCAGGGACTGCTCGAGAGCCTGATCGCCGAAGCGCAGAACCTGCTGCAGCAGCAGTCGCGTACCGTGACCGAGCTGCAGAACGGACTGATGCGCACGCGCATGGTGTCGGTGCAACGGCATGTGCAGCGGCTGGCGCGCATCGTGCGCCAGGCGGCGAGCGATACCGGCAAGCGCGCCGAGCTGATCGTCGAGGGTGCTTCGGGCGAGCTCGACCGGCAGGTGCTCGAGCGCATGTTGCCGCCATTCGAGCACATGCTGCGTAATGCCGTGGTGCACGGCATTGAAACGCCCGCCGAACGCATCGCCGCCGGCAAGGATGAGATCGGGCACATTCACCTGAGCCTCAAGCGCGAAGGCGCCGAGGTGGTGGTCGAGGTGCGCGATGACGGCGCCGGCATGAACCTGGCCGCGATCCGCGCCAAGGGCATGCAGATGGGCCTGATCCGCGCCGGCCAGGCGGCGTCGGACGACGACGTCATGCAGCTGGTGCTCGAGCCGGGCTTCTCGACTGCAAGCGAGGTCACGCAGCAGGCCGGTCGTGGCGTCGGCATGGACGTGGTCGCGGTCGAGGTCAAGAAACTCGGCGGCGCGTTGCACATGGAGAGCGCCCCCGGCCGCGGCACGCGCTTCACCATTCGCCTGCCGTTCACGCTCGCGATCAGCCATGCGCTGGTGGTGCGTACCGGCGATGAGCTGTACGCGCTACCACTGCCGACCGTGGAGGGCGTGGTGCGGCTGTCGCGCGATGAGGTGCTGACGCACCTGCGTGCCGATCACGCCAGCTTCAACCACGGCGGCCAGAAATACCGGCTGCAGCCGTTGCCGCTGTACGTCGGCGTCGAGGCGTCGGCGCTGCCCGAGGGCGATGTCACGATTCCGGTGGTGCTGGTGCGCGCCGGCGAGCATTCGACCGGCCTGGTAGCCGACGAGCTGATCGGCAGCCGCGAGATCGTGGTCAAGTCGGTCGGCCCGCAGATCTCCGGCATACGCGGCATCTCCGGCGCGACGGTGCTGGGAGACGGACGCATCGTGATCATCCTCGACATCGGTGCGCTGGTGCGCTCCGAATGGCGCGGACGCAGCACACCCGTCATTACCCGCGATCGCACCGATCGCCGCACCTTTGCGCTGGTGGTGGACGATTCGATCACGGTACGGCGCGTGACCCAGCGCCTGCTGGAGCGCAATGGCATGCGGGTCATGACGGCGCGCGACGGCATGGACGCGGTGGCACTGCTGGCCGACAACGTGCCGGATATCATCCTGCTCGACATCGAGATGCCGCGCATGGACGGCTACGAGGTGGCGGCGCACGTGCGTGGCGATCCGCGGCTGCGCGATGTGCCGATCATCATGATCACCTCGCGCGTGGGCGAGAAGCATCGGGCGCGCGCGATCGAACTTGGGGTGAACGACTATCTCGGCAAGCCCTACCAGGAGAGCCAGCTGATCGATGCGATTACGCCGCTGGTCGCGCAGCGTCGCGCACGCGCGCGTACCGCTGGCGCCGGTCGATGACCGAGCGCATTGCCGAGGTCTACAGCCTTCTGGTACCGCTGGCGGACGCCCGGTTGCTGGTGCCTCGCGCCTGTGTCGCGGAAGTCATCGGCTACCAGGCGCCGGCGCCGGCAGACAACGCCCCTGCGTGGTACCTCGGCGTGGTGAACTGGAACTCGCGTATGCTGCCGCTGGTGTCGTTCGAGGGTGCCTGCGGGCTGGCGGTGCCGCTGACCAATAATCGGTCCCGCATCGTGGTGTTCCACGCGCTCGCCGGCCGCGCCGAGTCCGGCTACATCGCGATCGTGTCGCAGGGATTCCCGCAGCTGGTGCGCGTCAGCAACGACGTGGTGCGGCCGGATCATTCGCGCAGCTTCCCGGAACGCGTGCCGGTGGTGTGCCAGGTGCGCATGCTCAATGAGACGCCGCTGGTGCCGGACCTGGAACGGCTCGAGGCAATGATCGCTGACGCGGCATCCGCGCTGCCGGAGCGCGACGCCGGATGAGTGCAGGCAGGCGCGAGCTGGGTTGGTTCGCGGCCGGGTTCATGAGTGCGGTGGCGATCGCGCTGTTTGCGTGGTTGATGCGCCCGAGCCCGCCCGGCGCCGCATTAGCAACTGGCGCCGCGATCGGCACGGGCGCCGCGATCGCAACCGGCGCTGCCGATGCCGGCGGCGCAGCCGATATCACGGCGCCTGCGGCAGTGCCGGATGGCAGCGCCGCAGCCAATGCCGGCTCCATGGGCGAGATGCTGGCGCGCCTGGAAACGCGGCTTGCCGCGCAGGGCGGCAGCGACGCGGACTGGGAACTGCTGGCGCAGACCTACGATTTCATGGGCCGCACCGCCGACGCCACCAGCGCCAGGCAGCACCATGTGCCCGGGGCCGCCGCCGGCGGTGGCGCGGGGACGAGCGCTGCGGCGGCGGCCGCAGGTCCGGCGCAGCTGGATGGCGTGGTCGATATCGCCGCGGCGCTCAAAGCCAAGGCGCCTGCGGGCCTGACACTATTCATAGTGGCAAAAGCCGTTGGGGCGCCCGGTCCTCCGGTCGGCGTGATGCGAACCAGCACCGGCCAATGGCCGCTGCGTTTCAGGCTCGACGATTCCAGCGCCATGGTACCCGGTCGCAACCTCTCGAGCGCCGGCGCGGTCACGGTGCAGGCGCGGATCTCGCGCGACGGCATGGCAACCCCGCAACCCGGCGATCTTCAGAGCGGCGTGATCAGCGTGAATCCGCGCGATCGCAAATCCCTGCAACTGCTGATCGACCAGGAAATCCGCTGACCGTGCGTCAACTTGCCAGCGCGCAGGCCCAGGCAATCGCGATCGAACCCAGCGCCGCGAGTCCCGAGATCCACTGCGGCACGCGATCGAGCAGGCGCTGCAGCGCGGGCCTTGCGGCCAGCGCGCCGAGCAGGCAGCCGACCATGAAACCGGTGGCGTGGGCAACGACGTCGACCTGGGTGGCCGCCGCGGGATCCACGTCGCTGTCGCCGCTGCCACCGCCACTGCCGAACCAGCCCAGCAGCACCACGCCGCCGACCAGCGGCGCCCAGCGCACCGCCCAGCGCTGACTATAAGAAGAGCGCAGGCGCCACGAGTGCGCCGCCAGCAGTCCCAGGGCGGTAAACACCGCGGTCGACGCACCCACCGACTGGTGATCCTGCGGCCCGAGCATCGCCTCGAGCAGGTTGGCGCAGGCGGCGCCCATGACGACCAGCAGCCAGGCGCTGCCGCTGCCGACCTGTGCCGCCGCGAGATAACAGAACCAGACGCCGGCCGCGAGGTTCGCGGTCAGATGGGCGCCGTCCAGGTGTAGCGTCAGTGCGGTCCAGGCGCGCCACCATTGCCCGTGCTGCACGCGCCCGGCATCCAGCGCCCCGAGTTCGAAGGCGTCGAGCCGCCACAGGCCGTTCGAGACCGTCAGTGCGATGCCCACCAGCGTGGCGACGTAGCCTACGCAGCCGACCCAGGCGAACGGATACCCGGGCGGCGGCGGCAGCGGCGGCGCTGGCGGCCGGCGCTCGAGTTCATATTGCCCGAGCTGCGCGCTGGCACGCGCCGCGTCCTCGGCGTCGACCTCGAGCGTGTACTCGAGGCCGTCATAGTGGATCGTCGCTGCGATACCAATGGCGGTCAGCACCAACGCGCGCTCGTCGCAATCCGCGCGCCGCGCGCAGCGGAACACCTCGATGACGGCCGCCGACATGCGCCGTCACGCCAGGAAGTCGCCCGCGAGCGCCTGCAGCGCCGCCAGCGCCGCCAGCGGTGCGGTCTCGGCGCGCAGCACCCGGGGACCCAACCGGCAGGCCTGGAAACCCTGCTGTGCCGCGAGCGCGAGTTCATCGTCGCCGAAGCCGCCTTCAGGACCGATCGCGAGGCTGACACCGGATGCCGACGCGCCTGGTATTGCCGGCGCGCCTTGTATCATTGAGGTCAGCGTGCAGTGGCCTTCCGGGGCGAGCAGCAGTCGCACGCTGGCGGCGTCGGACTGCGCGCAGGCGGCAGCCAGATCCGCCACCGCGCTCAGCGTCGGCACGCGATTGCGGCCACACTGCTCGCAGGCGCTGATCGCCACCGCTCGCCAGTGCTCGCAGCGTCGCTCCAGCGCCGCGCCCTCCAGCCGTACGACACTGCGCGCGCTACCAAAGGCCACGATCGCCGCGACGCCCAGTTCGGTGGCCTTCTGCACGATGAAATCCATGCGTTCCGCCCGTGCCAGCGCCTGCAGCAGCAGCACCCGCAGTGGCGACTCGCGTTCGACGTCGCGGTGCCGTTCGATGCGCACCCGCACGCCGCCGCGCTCGATTTGCAGGATCACCGCGTCATACTCGCCGCCGCAGCCATCGAACAGGGTAAGGTGCTCTCCCACCCGTGCCCGCAGCACGCGCGCGATGTGCGTCGATACCTGCCCTGGCAGCAGCCGCGTCTCGCCCGCGGCCAGCGGCGGCGGCACGAAGCAGCGCGTCAGGCGCATGTCAGGCGCATGTCAGGCGCATATCAGGCACATGCGCGATCGATCATGCGCATGCCAGGTCGATGCCTTCGACCGCGACCTCGATCATCAGGTCGATCTCGGCCGGCGTGATCACGTACGGCGGCATGAAATACACCACGTTGCCGATCGGCCGCAGCAGCACGCCGCGCTCGAGCGCGTGACGGTGCAGGATCAGGCCGCGCCGGTCCTGCCAGGGATAAGGCTCGCGCGTCGCCTTGTCGCGCACGAATTCGACCGCGCCGATCATGCCGGTCTGGCGCACGTCGGACACATGCGGATGATCCACCAGCGGCGCCAGCCGACTGGTCATGTGCGCGGCCAGGCGCTCATTGGTCTCCAGCACCGGTCCGTTCAGGAAGATACCCAGCGTCGCGCGTGCCGCCGCGCAACCGAGCGCATTGCCAGTGTAGCTGTGCGAGTGCAGGAAGGCGCGCTGCGCGGTGTATTCGGCGTAGAAGGCCTCGTATACCGACTCCTTGGTCAGCACCACCGACAGCGGCAGGTAGCCGCCGGTCAGGCCCTTGGACAGGCACAGGAAATCCGGGGTGATGCGCCCCTGCTCGCAGGCGAACATGGTGCCGGTGCGCCCGAAGCCGACCGCAATTTCATCGGCGATCAGGTGCACGCCATAGCGATCGCAGGCGGCGCGCAGCATCGACAGGTATACCGCATCGTACATGCGCATGCCGCCGGCACACTGCACCAGCGGCTCGATGACCACGGCGGCGATATCCTCGGCATAGCGCTCCAGCGCGGTCTGCATCAGCGCGAACTTGCGGCGCGTGTGATCGGCAAAGCTCTCGCCGGGTTCGCGGCCGTAGCAGTCCGGAGACGGCACCGTCAGCACGTCCATGAGCAGCGGCGCGTAGGTGCTCTTGTAGAGATCGACATTGCCCACTGCCAGCGCGCCCAGGGTCTCGCCGTGATAGGAGTTGCCGAGCGTCACGAACACGCGCTTGCGCGGCTGGCCCAGGTTCTGCCAGTAGTGGAAGCTCATTTTCAACGCGACCTCGATCGCGGCCGACCCGCTGTCGGCATAGAAGCAGCGCGTCAGTCCGGGCGGGGTGATGCGCACCAGTTCTTCGGCCAGCGCGATCGCCGGCTCGTGGGTGAAGCCGGCGAGCATCACGTGTTCGAACGCGGACAGCTGCGCGGCGATGGCCGAGTTGATGCGCGGATGCGAGTGTCCGAACAGATTCACCCACCAGGAGCTGATGGCGTCGAGGTAGCGGCGGCCGTCGAAATCCTCCAGCCACACCCCCTGGGCGCGGCGCACCGGTATCGGCGGCTGCGCCTCGTGGTCCTTCATCTGCGTGCACGGATGCCAGAGGTGCTGCAGGTCGCGCGTGGCAAGCGAGGCATTGGTCACTGTGCTCATGGGTGCATTTTGGCATCATGCGAGCCTGCTATGCATGACACCCTCAGCATTGATGCGACCACCGGGCTGTTGATCGGCGCACGCCAGGTGCTCTCGCCGCACGCCGATGAGCGGCCGCCGGGCGTGCTGCCATCGCTGCTGGTGGTGCATGGCATCAGCCTGCCGGCGGGGGAATTCGGCGGGCCGTGGATCGACCGGCTGTTCTGCGGCAACCTGCCGGCTACCGCAGGCGCGGGGTTTGCCGACATCGCCGGGCTGCGGGTGTCGGCGCATGCGGTGATAAGGCGGGGCGGAGAGATTAGTCAGTACGTGCCGTTTGGCGCGCGCGCCTGGCATGCGGGGGAATCGAGCTACCAGGGGCGCGCCGCCTGCAACGATTATTCGGTCGGCATTGAACTTGAAGGCACCGACCTGCTTGCCTACACCGATGCGCAATACGACTCGCTGGCGCAGCTGATCCGGGCGCTGTGCGCGGCCTATCCGACGCTCAGTAGCGCTCGGCTGGTGGGACACAGCGATGTCGCGCCGGGGCGCAAGACCGATCCGGGAGCGGCGTTCGACTGGCCGCGTCTGCGGGCGATGCTGGCCTGACGCGCCGCGGCTATGGTTCGGGTACGCTGCCGCGCTGGCGCTGCCATACCGGCTCGCTGCCGCACTGCGCGCGCGCCAGCACACGCGCCAGGACGAACAGCAGGTCCGACAGCCGGTTGAGATAGTGCAGCGATGCGCTGCCAACCGACTCGCTGCGCGACAGCGCCCAGCAGCGGCGCTCGGCCCGACGACAGATCGCACGTGCAACGTGGCAGGCGGATGCCGCCGCGCCGCCGCCCGGCAGCACGAATTCCTTTAGCGGAGGCAGAGCAACGTTGTAATGCTCCGCCTGCGCTTCAAGCCAGCTGACGCGCGTCACATCGATGAGCTGAGTGCCGGGAATGGCCAGCTCGCCGCCCAGGTCGAACAGGTCATGCTGGATCTCGATCAGGCAATCCTGGGCGCCGGCCACCGGCAGGCCGCCGGACAGCAGTACGCCGAGCGCACAGTTGAGCTCATCGATGCTGCCCATCGCCTCGATGCGCAGCGTGTCCTTGGCGACACGGCTGCCATCGCCAAGCCCGGTGGTACCGTCATCCCCGGTGCGCGTCACGATCCTCGAGAGACGATGGCCCATGGAGAGTACTTTACTACAGCGCGCGGCCGGCTGGCGGCGTGGCGCCACGTGGCGTAGCTTCGCGTCACCTGGCATCGCGTCGCCTGGCTGCGCCTGACCTGGCTACAGCGTCGCGCGCAGCCCGGCAAAGCAACCACGCGTGACCGCGCCGTAGCCAAAGGTCGGCTCGGCGAGGTTGTCGAACAGGTTCTCGATGCGCCCGAACAGCTGCAGGTGCGCGCCCAGAGCGTAGCTCGCGTACAGGTTGACCGAGGTGTTGCTCGACAGCCGCGTGGTGTCGGCATCGTCGTCAAAGCGGGAGCCGACGTAGCTGAAACTTGCCCCGAGCGAGGTCCTGGGCTCGGGCGTCCAGGTCAGTCCGACGTTGGCCGAGCTGTGCGGCCGACGCGCCAGTTCCAGGCCGGTCGCCAGGTCGATAGCCTTCATATTGGTGTAGTTGACCCAGGCACTGAAGCTGCTGCCCGGGCGGAACACCAGTTCCGATTCGTAGCCGCTCGAGCGCGAGCGGCCGACGTTATAGTAGTAGCCGCCCTCGGCCTCGCGTAGCACGCACGCGCCGGACGGCACCAGCTCGTCATAGCAATTGAAGAAGTCGATTGCATTCTGCTCGTGGCGGTCGAAGTAGGTGAGCGTCGCGCGCAGTTGCCTGTCGAACAGCAATTGATCGGCGCCGGCTTCCCAGCCGTCAGCGGTCTCGGCGCGCAGCGCCTGTGTTGGGTTCGAGTACTCCGAGTACAGCTGGTAGAGCGTCGGCGCCTTGAAGCCGCCACCGTAGTTGGCGCGCAGGATTGTATTGCCCTGGAACAGCTGCCAGGCGGCCGCTGCTTTCAGCGTCGTGTGGCCGCCGAAGGCGTCGTCATCGTCATAGCGCACGCCGCCAGTCAGGGTCAGCTGCCGGGCAATCGTGCGCTGCCATTCGCCGTAGTAGCCGGTCACCCGGTCGCGGCCGCTGGTGGGACCGGTGCCGTAGTCCGGCAGCGAGTCGGTCGACAGCGTGCTGAGCTGGTGTTCGGCCCCGTAGGTGATCTCGTTGGCGGCGCCCAGCTCGATGACTCCCTGGTATTCGATCCGGGTCGCGCCGCCGGAGGCGTAGAAATTTTCCGCCGGCGTGAACGCATAGCTCACCGGATCGAATTGGCCGAAGAAGCGCCGGTCGCTGTCGCTGGCGATGACCGCGACGCGCTGAGTCAGGCTGCTGTCGAACAGTGCCAGGTTGAGCGCCGCATAGCCGGCGCGCAGGTAGTTCTCGCCGTATTCCGCGTCGTCCTGGAAGTTGTAGTTGGGCGGAGGGTAGCCGTCGATCTCGGTACGCGAGCGGATGTAGAAGCCGCGCAGGTCAAGACTGAGGTTTTCGGTCGCGTGCAGGCGTACGTTGGCGGTGGCGTCAAAGTTCACGTAGCCGTCGGGTTCGGTGTTGCCGTTGCGCGCGTCGGCGGCCGATACGCCGCGCGTGCCGTAGTAGTTGGCCGCAGCGCCATATTCCATCGGGCCGTCGGTGCCGTTGGCGGCGGCATTGAATTGCTGGCTGTCGAAGCTGCCCCCCTGGGCCTGGAGCCGCAGCGACAGCGGCGTGGCGCCGCCGCGTTGCGTGAGGATATCGATGACGCCGCCGATCGCATCGCTGCCGTACAACGTCGATTGCGGTCCGCGCAGTATCTCGATGCGCTCGATATCGTTGTTCAGCAGATCGCCAAGAATCGGTTCGCCGTCCGGCGAGCTCGGATCGTTGATGCGGATGCCATCGATCAGCACCAGCGACTCGCCGGGTTCGGCGCCGCGGATGTAGAGGTTGGTGTCCTGCCCCGGTCCGCCATTGCGCGACACGATGAGGCCCGGGGTCTGCGCCAGTATGTCGGTGACGATCAGCGTCTGGCGCTGCTCGAGGTCTTGCGCGCTGATCACCGACAGCGAGCTGCCGGTCTGGTCGAGCGGCTGCTCGGTGCGCGTCGCCGTGACCACGATCTGCCGCAGGTCGGCAGCCTCATCGTCGGCGCAAGCGCTCCGGATCGTCGCCAGGGTGGCCAGCAAGGCCAGGGCAGTCAACACCAGCGACAACGGCACGCCTGCCGCCAATACGTTCAGCGCCGGCACGTGCGCCGACGGCACGGCCGGGAACATCGCCTTCGACACAGCGATCATGATGCAGCCTTTCCACGCACGCCCGCATGGACCAAAGCATTGGACACCCGGCTGCGGCGAGGGATGGAAAGGCGAGGCGCACTCACGCCCGACCCCTGGTACGCCCACCGCGCAAACCGGGAACACGCTCGTCAGGTCGGTCTCCGGGCTTGCGCACGTGGCCTCCCATGGGGTTTTTCCCCGGGGGGAGTCCAGCTGCATCGCCTTCCCACGCCTTGCCGGCGCAGTGGCTACAGATGCAGTGTCGTATCGCTTACCGTTGCGGGGGCAGCGCCGGAGTGGCGCGAAGATCGCGCGTCACCGGCTTCCCGAGCACCTGGCGAGTGGCGGACTCTAGGCAGGCGGGGTGTTGCTGTCAACGCGTAGATGTTTCCGGCGGCGCGTATAGGATGTCGGCAGCGATGAAGACCACGCCACCGCATGTTCCCAACGCCGACGCTGGCGCCGACACCGACACCGGCACCGACACCGGCGCCGATGCGGCCAGCGCGACGCCCGGTACCGCTATCCCGGTGCCGGAACCGACGGCTCCGCCGGTGATGGCGCCGCTCATGGTGGAGGCGGGTGACTTCTACCTGGAAAACGGCCGCATGGTATTTACCGCAACCTTTCACCTGCGGCGCGGCTATTGCTGCTGCAGTCGCTGCCGGCACTGCCCGTACAGGGACTGGCGCCGGTCACCTTGAGTCATGGCTTCCAGGGAATTGCAGGCGGCGCTCGCTGCCGCACGCGCCGCCGCCGAGGTCATCCAGGGTTACTACCGGCGCAATACGGAAGTCACGATCAAGCCCGACCAATCCCCGGTCACCCAGGCCGATGTGCGTGCCGAGGAGACCATACGCGAGCTGCTGCAGGCGCGCTTCCCCGGCTACGGCTTCTTCGGTGAAGAGGGCGGCCGGCACCGCATGGATGCGGACAACATCTGGGTGGTCGATCCGCTCGATGGCACCAAGTCGTTCGTGCGCGATACGCCGTTCTTCTCGACCCAGATCGCACTGCTGCGGGAAGGCAAGCTGGTGCTCGGGGTTTCCCACGCGCCGGCCTACGGCGAGATCGCCTGGGCCGAGCAGGGCGGCGGCGCGTTCCTGGACGGGGAGCGGCTGCACGTCAGTGATGTCGGCCAGCTTGGGCAAGCGTTCATCTCGACCGGTAACTTGAAGACCCTGGCTGCATCGGGCGCGGGCTGGACGCGTTTCGGGGCGCTGGTGGGGCGCGTCGCACGGCTGCGTGGCTATGGCGATTTCGTGCACTATCACCTGCTCGCGCGCGGTGCCCTGGACGCGGTCGTGGAGTCGGACGTCAACATCCTGGACATCGCGGCGCTCACCGTGATCGTGCGCGAAGCCGGCGGCACGGTCAGCGGTCTTGACGGTGGCGACATCGATCTTGAGTCCACCACCATTGTCGCGACCAATGGCGCACTGCACCCGGCGCTGCTGTCCGCCCTGCAGGGGTGACAGCGCTGCGCGCCATGCCCCGATGAACGCTATGCCGCGATGAACGCGCGCCGCGGCGGCGCGCCAATGGCGCGCATCGGCGTCAGGTAGAGCGCCGAGAGTTCTTCGGCGGTCAGCACCTCGGCCACCGGACCGAGTCGATAGCGGCCGTCACCATAGAGCAGCAGCGCGCGATCGGCGTAGCGCTCGGCCAGCGTCGGATCGTGCAGCGTGGCGACGACGCTTGCGCCCTCGGCACACAGCTGGCGAAACACGTCCAGCACCTCGATCTGGTGGTGCGGGTCGAGGTGATTGGTCGGCTCGTCGAGCAGGTAGACCTGCGGCTGCTGCGTCAGCAGCGCTGCCATCGCCGCGCGGCGCTGCTCGCCGCCCGAGAGCGTCGCGACCGAGCGCAGCGAGAAATCGCCCAGGCCGACGCGCTGCAACGCCGAGCGTGCAATCGCCAGGTCGCGCGCACCTTCGCGCTGCCAGAACTGCAGATGCGGATGACGCCCGATCAGCGCCGACTCCAATGCACTGAGCGCCAGCGATTCTTCGCGATCCTGCAGCAGCAGGCCGAGGCGGCGTGCGATGTCCCGGCGCGGCATGCTGTCGAGGTCCTGGCCATCGAGCAGCACGCGGCCGCCATGCGCGCGGTTGAGGCCGGCGAGCGCGTGCAGCGTCAGGGTCTTGCCGCTGCCGTTGCGTCCCAGGATTGCCAGGAATTCCCCGCGCTGCAGCTCGAGCGAGAAGTCCTGCAGCAATGTGCGCTCGCCGGCATGGATCGACAGGCCGATGACGCTCAGCGGTTGCAGGGCCGGCGGCACGGGCAGGATCGGCTGCAGCACGGCGTTCATGGCTGCAGCCGCGTGGCGCTCCAGCCGCTGGCGCGAAAGCCGCCGCCATCGGGTTCGAGCGTGCAGGTCCAGCGGGCACGATCGTGCAGGCGCGCCGCGCCCTCGACCCACAGTTCCACGGCGGACACCCACAGGTGATAGCCGCCCCAGTGCGGCGGGCGGGCAATGACCACGCCCGGATCCGGCGCGGCATCGTCGCTGGTGGCCGGGGAAGGCGCGCCGAAGCGCCTGGCCGCAGCATCGGTAGCCCGCAGCAGCTCGGCGCGCGATGCAATCGGCGCGCTCTGTTCGCTGGCCCAGGCGCCGATGCGGCTTTGCCAGGGGCGCGACGCGAAGTAGCTGTCGCTCTCGGCTGCGGTGGTCGGCGTCACGCGCCCTTCAAGCCGTACCTGCCGTCGCAGCACGTCCCAGTGCATGACCACTGCGGCGCGCGCGTTGGCGGCGAGCTCGCTGCCCTTGCGCGACAGGTAATTGGTGAAAAAGGTGATATAGCCGGCGTCCGGACGGATGTCCTTGCACAGCACGACGCGCGCGGACGGCGCGCCGTGCGCGTCGACGGTGGCGAGCACCATGGCATTGGCGTTGGGCTGCGACCTGGCGCGCGTCGCCTCAGCCAGCCAGTCCGCGACCAGCCGCAGCGGCTCGCGCGGCAGCGGCTCTGGCAGGAATTCCGTGTGCAGGGGCATGCACCGCATGGTAGCCGGCCTGCGGCAGGCGTGCCTACTTGCGGACTGCGCCGCCAGGCCCTACAAAGGCGGCCCGCTTCCGACAGGAGCTGTGCAAGATGACCCTGGACGAGCTACGCCGGCACCTGGATGAGCTGGACCGACAGCTGCTGCAGATCATTGCGCAGCGGCAGGCCACCAGCCGCGAGATCGCGCGCGTCAAGCGCGCCACCGGCTATCCGACCCGCGACTATGCGCGCGAGCGCGAGGTGATCGTCGGCGCACGCAGCCGTGCAGAGTCGATCGGCGTTTCCGCCGACGTCGCCGAGACCGTGATCCGGCTGCTGATCCGCTCCTCGCTGACCACGCAGGAACAGGCGAGCGTCGCCGCGCACGGCAGCGGCAGCGGCCGGCGGGCGCTGGTGATCGGCGGCGCCGGCAAGATGGGCGCCTGGTTCACCGCCTTCCTGAGCTCGCAGGGATTCGAGGTCGAGGTCGCGGATCCGAAGGCCGCCGCGGGCGGCGTCAACAGCATCGCCGACTGGCGCCAGTCGACGCTGACGCACGATTTCATCGTGGTGGCAGCGCCGCTGGGCGCGACCAATACCATCCTGCAGCAACTCGCCGAACTCAGGCCGCGCGGCGTGGTGTTCGACCTGGGTTCGCTCAAGTCACCGCTGCGTGCGGGGCTGACCGCGCTGCGCAGCGCCGGTGTCGCAGTCACCTCGCTGCATCCGATGTTCGGACCCGACACCGAACTGCTGTCGGGACGGCACGTGATCTTCATCGACCTGGGCGATGCTGCGGCGCTGACGCAGGCGCGCGCGCTGTTTGCGCCGACCATGGCCGAACAGGTGGTGATGGGGCTGGATGAGCACGACCGGCTGATCGCCTATGTGCTCGGCCTGTCGCACGCGCTCAACATCGCGTTCTTTACCGCGCTGGCGGAGAGCGGTGAGTCGGCGCCGCGGCTGGTGCGGCTGTCGAGCACCACCTTCGATGCGCAGTTCGACATCGCCAGCAACGTCGCGGAAGAGAGCCCGGAGCTGTATTACGAGATCCAGCACCTGAACGACTTTGGCGCCGAATCGCTCGACGCGCTGGCGCGCGCGGTGGAGGCAGTGCGCAGTGCCGTGTCCAGCGGCGACCAGGCGCGCTTCACGTCGCTGATGCGCCAGGGCCATGAATATGTCAAAGGCCGGCGCGAGAGCGCATCCAGGCGGGTCTAGGCGTCCGGGCGGCGACTTGCGCTCCTATCAGCTTGGCTATACCGCAGCGCCGCTCAGCGCGTCTGCCGCCGCAGCAGCACGATGAACACCGGGGCGCCGATCAGTGCCATCACCGCGCCGACCGGCAGCTCGCGCGGTTCGGCGACGCTGCGTCCGATCAGATCGGCCAGGCACAGCAGCGTGCCGCCGGCGAGCGCCGCGGCCGGGGCCACCACCCGGTGGTCGCTGGTATTGAGTCCCAGGCGTACCAGGTGCGGGGCGATCAAACCGACGAAGCCGATCATGCCGCCGCCGATGACGGCGATCGACGTGAGCGCCGCGCTGAGCGCGAACACCGCCAGCCGCGCAGCGCCGGCCGGTATACCGACGCTGGCGCTGCGCAATTCCCCGGATCCCAGCACGTTGAGCCAGCGGCCGCCGGGGAAGGCCCCGAGCAGGGTGACGCCGCTGGCCAGCAGCAGCAAACCCGGCCGCTGCGTCCAGCTCAGGTCGCCGGCCAGCCAGAACACCATGCCGCGCAGCTGGCCGTTATCTGCCAGCGTCAGCAGCACGGTCAGCACCGCACCGCAGGCGCTGGCGAATACCACGCCACACAACAGCAGCCGGGTCGCGCCGCCGCCGCGCGCCAGCAGCAGCACAGCCAGCGCGACCAGCGTGCCGCCGGCGGTCGAATAGGTGTGCATCGCCGCGAAGCCGGCCCCGATCAGCATGCCGATCAGCGCGCCGATGGCTGCGCCTCCCGACACCCCCAGCACCAGTGGATCGGCCAGCGGATTGCGAAACAGTGCCTGCAACAGCACCCCGGCGAGTGCCAGCAGGCTGCCGACCGCAAAGCCGGCGATCGCACGCGGCAGGCGCACGGTGCGCACGATCATGCGGCTGAACTCATCCCCGCCGCCGAACAGGGACCGGACCGCATCGCCGCTGGACAGCCCGGCTGAGCCGACCAGCAGTGCGGCACAGAACGTGGCCATCGCCAGCAGCGCCAGCCCGGCCAGGCCCCACCAGTACTGGGTTCGCATCATTTGTCCAAGGTTACCGGATGCACGTCGCAGCCACCCGGTTGGCAGCTTGAGCCCCCTGCCGCTCCGGGGTAAAACTGTCCCATGAGCGACGTGATCGATCGCGATGGATTTCGCGCCAATGTCGGGATGATGCTGATGTCCGGCGACGGCAAGCTTTTCATCGCGCGGCGCGCCGGCGGACGCGGCTGGCAGTTTCCCCAGGGCGGCATGCGCAGCGGGGAAACCGACGAGCAGTCGCTGTTTCGCGAACTGATGGAGGAGATCGGACTGGCGCCCGACGACGTGCAGATCCTCGGCCGCACGCGCCACTGGCTGCGCTACCGGCTGCCATCGCGCTATGTGCGCCGCCACGTGCAGCCGTTGTGCCTGGGCCAGAAGCAGCGCTGGTTCCTGCTGCGGCTGCGACACCCCGACATCCAGATACGCTTCGATCTTACGCCGCAGCCTGAATTCGACCGCTGGCGCTGGGTGGACTACTGGCAGCCAATCCGCGAGGTGATCTATTTCAAGCGCGCGGTCTACACCCGCGCGCTGCACGAACTCGGCCCGCTGGCCTTTCCCGACGGCCCACCGCCCTATCCTTCCTGGTGGCGAAGGCGCGCAGCGCAGCTCACGGACGCGGCGCCGACGGCGCTCTAGAGCCCACGGCACCTTAGAGTCCAAGCTCAAGCCGATGGAAATCCCGGGCCGACTGATCGTCCGCAGTTACGCGCCCGCGCGCCGCTGGATCATCCTGGCGATCCTGGTGCTGCTGGGCGGACTGTCACTTTATGTCGCCTTCGAGCTCGGCCGCTACAAGGCCGGCTACGACGCCATGCAGGCGGCGGCCGAGCGCGATGCCCTGCTGCTGCAGATCAGCAAGCTGCAGCAGAGCGAGCGCGAGACACGGGTACAGCTGGCGGCGGCCGAGGAGGGGCGCGTGGCGGAGGTGCGCGAACGCGGCGAGCTGGCGCGCACCATCGGGGAGCTGCAGGCGCAGGTCGAGAACGAGCAGCAGGATGTGGAGTTCTATCGCGGCGTGCTGGCGCAACCCGGACAGCAGGAGACCGTGGTGGTCGGAGTGCAGCAGTTTCACATCGTGCCGCTGCCGGGCACGCTGAAATTCTCCCTGCGCTTCAGCCTGAGCCGCCTGCAGCGGCCGGGGGAACCGGTCAACGGCGCACTCGGCATCACGGTCGACGGCACGCGCGATGGCGTGGCAGCCAGTGCCGACCTGGCGGCGCTGACCGGCGGCAGGAACGAGCTGGCCTTCAATTTTCGCTACACCACCGGGATTGACCAACCGGTTACACTGCCGGCGGATTTCAAACCCGACCGCGTCACGATCGAGGTGCGACCAGAGCGCAAGGGCACGACTCCCTACCGGCGAACCTTCGTCTGGACCGTGGATCCGAGCTAAAGAGCGCGGCGCATCGGCCGTAACAATGACAGCCGTACGCAGGGGATGGCGGCCCGGCGTGGCGATCTTCAGGCCCAGCGAGTCAGGGCCAGCGAGTGAGGCCCAGCGAGGTAGGCATGTTCAAGCGACGCGAAAAGGAAACCGTGGGCCGCATCGATACGCTGATCGGCCGCAGCGCCAGCGTACAGGGCGACGTCGAGTTCGCCGGCGGCCTGCACCTCGATGGGCGCATCACCGGCAGCGTGCGCGCCACGGCCGGGTCGGAGGCCTCGCTGTCGGTCAGCGAACATGGCGTCGTGGAAGGTTCGGTCGAGGCGCCGCACGTGGTGCTCAACGGCCGCGTCAACGGCGATATCTTCGGACGCGATCGCGTGGTGCTGGGTGCCAAGGCGCGCGTGCGGGGCAATGTGAACTACGGCGTCATTGAAATGGCGCTGGGCGCCGAGATCAGCGGCAAGCTGGTGCCGCGCAACGATCAACCATCGACGTCGCACTCGGACTGAGTACCGCGGCGGAAGCGTAGTGCCACGCGCGCAGATGGGCCGACTTCGTCTGGACCGGCGTCGTTTCGTGCAGGGTGTCGCCGGCGGCACGCTGCTGCTGGGCGCCGGCCGGCTGCTGGGCGCCGGCCGGGCGTCCGGCGCCGACCGCCCGGTCGGCGGCGAGATGGCGGCGGCACCGCAGGTACTGTCCGGCACCGTGTTCGACCTGTCGATCGACGAGCTGCCGGTCAACTATACCGGCGTCGCGCGGCTGTCGACCGCGGTGAACGGGCAGCTGCCGGCGCCGCTGCTGCGCTGGCGCGAGGGCGACGTCGTGACGCTGCGGGTCACCAACCGCCTCAAGGTGCACAGCTCGATTCACTGGCATGGGATGATCCTGCCGGCGGACATGGACGGCGTGCCGGGACTGAGCTTTCCCGGGATCGCGCCCGGAGCGACCTACGTCTATCGCTTCGCGGTGAACCAGCACGGTACCTATTGGTACCACTCGCATTCGCGCTTCCAGGAGCAGACCGGATTGTACGGCCCGATCGTGATCGAGCCGCGCGGCGGCGAGCGGCATCGCTGCGATCGCGACTACACCGTGCTGCTGTCCGACTGGAGCGATGCGAATCCCGAGCATATCTATGCGACGCTCAAGCGCCAGAGCGATTACTTTAATCATCACCAGCGCACGCTCGGGGATTTCGAGGCCGATGTCGCGCGCCATGGCCTGGCGGCTGCCAGCGCCTCCTGGGGCATGTGGGCGCGCATGCGCATGGATCCAACCGACCTGCTGGATGTCTCCGGGGCCACCTATACCTACCTGCTGAACGGCGCGACGCCGGACAGCAACTGGACCGGGCTGTTCAGCCGCGGTGAACGCATCCGGCTGCGCTTCATCAACGGCTCGTCGATGAGCTACTTCGACGTGCGCATTCCGGGCCTTGCGATGCGCGTGATCGCGGCCGACGGCCAGGATGTCGAGCCGGTGAGCGTCGATGAATTCCGCATCGGCGCGGCAGAGGTCTATGACGTCATGGTGCAGCCCGCGGACGATCGGGCCTACACCATCTTTGCGCAGGCGATGGATCGCTCCGGCTTTGCCCGCGGCACGCTGGCCCCGCAACGCGGCATGCAGGCGCAGGTGCCGCCGATCGAGCCGGCGCCGCGCCTGACCATGGCGGACCTGGCCATGGCGAATCCGGGAATGGCGATGAGCGCTGGCGCTGCGAACGATGGCATGGCGGATATGGCGGACATGCCCGGTATGTCCGCTTTGCCCGCTATGCCCGGCACGGGCGCCGCCGCCGCGCCGCCAGTACGGCACCGGGCCGCCGCGCGCGGTGCCGGCGTCGACATGCTGGCCGATGACCCGCGAGTCGGGCTGGACGACCCGGGAGTGGGCCTGCGCGGCAACGGCCGACGCGTGCTCGCCTACGGCGACCTGCGCACGCTCGGCGGCGCGCTCGATGCGCGCGCGCCGCAGCGCGAGATCGAGCTGCACCTGACCGGGCACATGCAGCGCTACCTATGGTCGTTCGATGGCCGCAAGTTCTCCGACAGCGAGCCGCTGCGATGGCGTTACGGCGAGCGCCTGCGCATCGTGCTGGTCAACGACAGCATGATGACGCATCCGATCCACCTGCATGGCATGTGGAGCGAGGTCGAGGACGCCAATGGTGAATTCCAGCTGCGCAAGCACACCGTGACGGTGCAGCCCGGACAGAGGCTGACTTACCGCGTCACGGCCGACGCGCCCGGCCGCTGGGCCTATCACTGTCATCTGCTGTACCACATGGAAGCCGGCATGTTTCGCGAGGTGATCGTGGCGGCGGGGCCGCCCGCAGTCGAGCCATGAGGCGCGGGGCGTCAACGCTGACAGTGATTGCCCTGGGGACAATCGCGCGGGGGATCAGCGCCGGGGCGAGCGCGGATGACCCGGTCATGGACATGAACGACGCAGGCAACTTCGGGCAGATCGTCGTCGACCAGTGGGAGCTGCGCGATGACGGCGCTGCGCGCAGCGGCGTGTGGGAGGGCGAGGGCTGGTACGGCGGCGACTACGACAAGCTGGTCGTCAGGAGCGAAGGCGCGTGGCCGTCGGGTGCGGCCGCCCAGGAGCGTGTCGAGCTGCTGTGGGATCGTATCGCGACGCGCTGGTGGAGCGTGCAGGCGGGAGCCCGCTACGATGCCGGCGGCGGACCCGGCAAGGGCTGGGCTGCTGTCGGGATGCGGGGGCTGGCGCCGTACTGGATCGACACCGAGGCAACCCTGTACCTCGGCAGCGCTGGTAGCGTCGCCGCGAGGCTGAAGGCGCAGACCGACCTGCGCATCACGCAACGCCTGATCCTGCAGCCCGAGCTGGAACTCAACGCCTATTCACGGGCGGATCGAGCGCGCCAGCAGGGCGCCGGACTGCCGGACATCGATGCCGGGTTACGGCTGCGCTACGAGATCCGGCGCGAGCTCGCCCCGTATCTGGGGCTGGCGTGGACGCATCGCGCAGGCGAGGCCGGGGGCGACGACGCGGGCGAGGGCCACGGCGTGGGGTTGGGCGAGGCCGACCAGCTGCAGTGGCTGATTGGCGTGCGGTTCTGGTTCTGACGCCGCACAATGTCGCGGTGATCAACCCAGGCAACGGCGGACCTCGCAGGATCGGCAATCCACCGCCGCCGCGCCGCCGGCGCGGTGGCTGGGTGCTGCTGGGTGCGGCGGCAGCGGTGTTCTTTGGCGGCGGTACACTGGTGTCGTACTACGTCAATGCCTTGTGGTTCGACTCGCTCGGCTACGGCAGCGTATTCTGGACCCGGCTCGACCTGCAGGCGGGGACCTTCGTGGTGTTCGCCGGGCTCACGTTCGTGGCCATCTATGGCGCGTTCCTGGCGCTCAAGCCGGCGCGCTTCGACCAGCTGATCGGCGGCCGGATTCTCATCAATCAGCAATGGGTGGCGGTGCCGGTCGAGCCGGTGCTGAAACTCGTCGCGCTCGGTCTGGCGCTGGCGATCGCCCTCGCCAATGGCGGCAGCATGAGTTCCAACTGGAGCACGTTCGCGCTGTTCTGGGATGCGCCGCGCGCGGCATCGATGCCGGATCCGATATTCGGCCGGCCACTGGGCTTCTATCTGTTCACGCTGCCGGCCTGGCAGCTGATTTCCGGCTGGCTGCTGACGCTGGCCGTGATCGGCTGCGTCATCGCGGGCGTGCTGGTGCTGGCGGTCGCGCGCGCCAGGGGCGTGATCGAGCGCGGTTTCGGCGCCGCGCAGATGCGGCTATGGCGGGGACTTGCGATCGCCGTGGCTGTGTTGCTGCTGGTGTTGGCAGTGCGCGGCTACCTCGGGCGCTACGAGCGACTGTTCCAGGACAACACCATATTCTCCGGCGTGGACTACACCGACGCGCATATCACGCTCAACGGCATGCTGGTGGTGTGCGCGGCGCTGGTTGCCGGCGCCGCCATTGCGTTGTATGGCGCGCTGGCAGCCCAGAGGCCGCGCTGGCTGCTGATTGCGGCGGCGCCGGCGGTCGGCTGCTACATCATCGTCGGGCTGACTGGCTGGTACGTGAGCAGTTTCATCGTCAAGCCGAACCAGCTGGTGCGCGAGCGCGCTTTCATCGAGCACAACATCGAGATGACGCGCCGCGCCTACGCACTGGATCGCATCGAGCCGCATGCGTTCCCGGCGGAGACCGGCGTGGCGGCGCTCGACGCGCCGCACAACCAGGCCACGCTCGGCAATATCCGGCTGTGGGACTGGCGCGCGCTGCAGGACACGCTGCGCCAGATCCAGGAGATCCGTACCTACTACGACTTCCCGGACATCGACATCGATCGCTACCAGGTCGAGGGTTCGCCGCGGCAGATGATGCTGGCCACGCGTGAGCTCAATATCGACAAGCTGCCGGCCAGCAGCCGCAACTGGATCAACGAGAAGCTGATCTATACCCACGGCTACGGCGTCACCATGAATCCGGTGAACGGGTTCACGCCCGAAGGCCTGCCGACGCTGGTGCTGAGCAACATGCCGATCCAGAGCACGCTGCCGGACATCAAGGTGACGCGACCGGAGATCTACTTTGGTGAGCTCACCAATACCGACGTCTACGTCAGGACGCGGCAGAAGGAATTCGATTATCCCCAGGGCGACAGCAACAACCTGACCTCCTACCAGGGCGATGGCGGCATCCGCCTGGGCGGGCTGCTGCGCCGGGTGCTGATCGCCTCTGACCGTGGTGACCTGACGAAGCTGCCATTCAGCGACGACGTCAGCGCCGACAGTCGGCTGCTGATGCGACGCAACCTGCGCGAACGGGTGGCCGAGCTGGCGCCTTTCCTGACGCTCGATCCCGACCCCTACGTCGTGGTCGGCGACGACGGGCGGATCTACTGGATGATGGATGCGTTCACGACCTCCGCTTCCTACCCGTATGCGCGCCGCTACCGGGTGGGTGCCGATGCGATCAACTACATCCGCAACAGCGTCAAGGTCGTGATCGATGCCTATACCGGCGCGACCACGTTCTACGTGTTCGACACCCAGGATCCGGTCATCGCGGCCTACAGGCGCGTGTTTCCGAGCCTGTTCGTCGACGCCGCGGCGATGCCGTCGGCGCTGCGCGCGCACGTGCGCTACCCGGAGCTGCTGCTGGAAGTGCAGGCCGCGGTGTTTGGGCTGTACCACATGACCGATCCGGACGTGTTTTATAACCGCGAGGATCTGTGGACGGTGGCCTCGCAGATCGGCGGCGTCGAGCAGCGCCAGCAGGTCATGGAACCGAACTTCGTGCTGATGACGCTGCCGGGCGAGAGCGCCACCGAGTTCATCGGTATCCTGCCGTTCACCCCCGCCAATCGCAATAACCTCATTGGCTGGATCGCCGGCCGCAGCGACGGCGATCATTATGGCCAGGCGGTGGTCTACGATTTTCCCAAGACGCGGCTGATCGACGGGCCGCTGCAGATCGAGGCGCGCATCGACCAGAACGCGCAGCTCTCGGGGCAGCTGTCGTTGTGGAACCAACAGGGCTCGCACGTGCGCCGCGGCAGCCTGATCGTGATACCGATCGGCCGCGCGCTGTTGTATGCCGAGCCGATCTACCTGCAGGCCGATCGCAGCCCGATGCCGGAGCTGCGTCTGGTGGTGCTGGCGGTGCAGGACCGTCTGGCCTATGGCCCGACGCTGGAGGCGGCGATGGCCGCGATGTTTGCCGGTGCACCGTCAACGCTCAGTGCCCAGGGTGGATCGCAGCCGGCGTCGGCGAATGGGCAGGGCCCGACCGGGCCGTCAGCCGCCCTTGAGCCGGCAGCTTCAGCGGGCACGGGTGCGGCGGCGCCTGGGCGTGGGCCGCCGGCCGGCACCGCGGATACCAGCGCGCTGATCGCCGAGGCGGCGCGCGACCTGGCCGACTACCAGCAGCTCACGGCCGCCGGCAAGCTGGGCGAGGCCGGCCAGAAGCTCGAGCACCTGAAGACCACGCTCGAGGAACTGCAGCGGCGAAGGCACTAGGGCTAGCGCAGATCCACCGCTCGCAACCGCAGCGCATTCGCGATCACCGACACTGAGCTTGCGGCCATCGCCGCGCTGGCGAGCATCGGACTGAGCAGCAGGCCGAATGCGGGATAGAGCACACCGGCCGCGACCGGCACCCCGATGAGGTTGTAGAAGAAGGCGAAGAACAGGTTCTGGCGGATGTTGCGCATGGTGCGACGACTGAGCCGGCGCGCCTGCAGTATGCCGCGCAGGTCGCCCTTTACCAGTACGATGCGCGCGCTGTCGATTGCGATGTCGGTGCCGGTGCCCATCGCGATGCCTACCTGCGCCTGCGCCAGCGCCGGGGCGTCGTTGACGCCGTCACCGGCCATTGCCACTACGCTTCCGCCCTGCTGCAGCGCCTGGATGTGGTGGAATTTGTCCTGCGGCAGCACGCCGGCCTGCACCTCGTCGATGCCGGTAAAGCGCCCAACGATGGTGGCTGCCGCGGCGTTGTCGCCGGTCAGCAGCACGATGCGTAGCCCCGCGGCGCGCAGTTGCGCGATCACCTGCTGCGCATGCGGCTTGACCGGATCGGCGACGCCGATGAAGCCGGCGTACGCGGAGTTCACTGCGAGGAACATCAGCGTCTCGCCTGCGGCTCGCGCGGCCGCGAGTGCCGGGTCGGAGGACGGCACGGCGACGCCATGGCTTTGCAGCAGCGCCTCGTTACCGAACAGCGCCTCGCTACCTGCCACCTCGCCGCGAATCCCCTGGCCGGTGATCGATTCGAAGTGCGTGACCGCAAGGTCGTGCGCCTTGTGGGCGGCGGCGTATTCGAGGATGGCGCGCGCCAGCGGATGCTCGCTCGCCCGCTCGAGAACGGCGGCGTAGGCGAGCACATCGGCCTCGTTGAATGGCGGCGCCGCGACCAGCCGCTGCACCCGCGGATGACCCTCGGTGAGCGTGCCGGTCTTGTCGAGCACCAGCGTGTCGACCTGCTCCATCAGCTGTAGCGCCTGCGTGTCCCTTATGAGCACCCCAAGCTGGGCGCCGCGGCCGATGCCCACCATCATCGAGATCGGCGTCGCGAGACCTAGCGCGCATGGGCAGGCGATGACCAGTACTGCGACGGCTGCCATCAGGGCGTGCGCCGGTGCCGGCGGCGGTCCGACGTTGGCCCAGACCGCGAAGGCGATGATCGCGCAGCCGATCACCGCCGGCACGAACCAGCCGGAAACTCGGTCGGCGAGCTGCTGGATCGGGGCACGGGTACGGCCGGCGTCGCTGACCATGCGAACGATCCGGGCCAGCAGCGTCTGGCTGCCGACCTGCGTGGCGCGCATGACGAAACTGCCGGTCTGGTTCAGGGTCCCGGCGGTGACCCTGGCGCCGGTGGTCTTTTCGACCGGCATCGCTTCGCCGCTGATCATCGATTCATCGACGCTCGAGCGGCCCTCGAGTACCTCCCCATCCACCGGCACCCGCTCGCCCGGCCGTACGCGCAGGCGATCGTTGACGTGCACCTCAGCCAGCGCCACGCCATGATCGCTGCCGTCGGCCCCGACGCGTACCGCTGTCGCCGGCGCCAGCGCCAGCAGCGAGCGGATGGCGCTGCCGGAGCGTGAGCGCGCCCGCAGCTCCAGCACCTGGCCGAGCAGCACCAGCGTCATGATCATCGCAGCGGACTCGAAATACAGCGGCGACGCGCCGTGCACCTTGAAAGCCGGCGGCAGCAGCTCCGGAAACAGCAGGGCTACGGCACTGAACAGCCAGGCGGTGCCGGCGCCCAGGCCGATCAGGCTGAACATATTCAGGTGCAGGCTCAGGTACGATCGCCCGGCGCGTACCAGCAACGGCCAGCCGGCGCCCCACACCACCGGCGTCGCCAGGAGCCCCTGCAGCCAGGCGGCAGTGTCGGGGGAGAGCCAGCGCTGGACAGCCAGTGCCGGCAGGTCGTCGCTTAGTCCCAGCAGCAGCACCGGCACGGTCAGCACCAGCGCGATCACGAAGCGGCGCGTCATATCGTCGAGTTCGTGATGATCCTGGTCGAGCGTGGCCACCTGCGGCTCGAGCGCCATGCCGCAGATCGGGCAGGCGCCGGGACCGGCCTGTCTGATCTGGGTGTGCATCGGGCAGGTAAAATCGCCGATACTCATGGTATCCAAGGGCTTGGCCGCGCCGGCGGACGCCGCCGTGCCAGTTCCCGTGTGTGGACGTGCATAGCAGAGCATAAGTCCGGGACATAAGCCGGCACCGTGTAATGATTTCCACGAACGCGTGCTTTGACGTCCCTGCCCGGCGCGCCTAGACTCATGAGTATGAGTGAAACCGCGACACAGTCCGTTGTAGACGCCGCTCCCGAGACCGGCCAACAGACCGCTGGCGAGACCGCCGCGCCGCTACTGTTTACCGACGCGGCCGCCCGCAAGGTCAGCGAGCTGATCGCCGGCGAGGGGAATCCCAAGCTGATGCTGCGCGTGTACGTGCAGGGCGGTGGCTGCTCGGGCCTGCAGTACGGTTTCGAGTTCGATGAAGAGGTGCAGGACGGCGATACCTGTGTCGAGAACCAGGGCGTCAAGCTGCTGATCGACCCGATGAGCTTCCAGTACCTGGGCGGCGCGGAGATCGATTTCCGCGACAATCTCGATGGTGCGCAGTTCGTCATTCGCAATCCGAGCGCACAGACCACCTGCGGATGCGGGTCGTCGTTCAGCGTCTGATGCCAGGCGCCTGCGCCTGATGTCCAGCGCCTGCGCCTGATGTCCAGCGCCTGATTGAGCAGGGCCGCGGCTACCGACGAGGTCATCGCAGCGGTCGACCTCGGATCCAACAGCTTCCACATGGTGGTCGCGCGCTATTCGCACGGCCAGATCGTGATCGTCGACCGCCTGCGCGAGATGGTGCGCCTGGCTGCCGGTATCAGCGAAGACGGGCGTCTCGACAAGCAGGCCGCGGCTCGCGCGCTGGCGTGCCTGGAGCGCTTCGGCCAGCGCCTGCGCGACATGCAGGCGAGCGATGTGCGGGTGGTGGGGACCAATGCGCTGCGGGTCGCGCGCCGCAAGCAGGCGTTCCTGGAGCGCGCGCGCGAGGCGCTCGGTTTCCCGATCGAGATCGTCTCCGGCATGGAGGAGGCGCGCCTGATCTATTCAGGTGTCGCGCACAATCTGCCGAATGAGGCAGGTCGCCGGCTGGTGCTCGATATCGGCGGCGGCAGCACCGAGATCATCATCGGCGAGCACTTCGATCCGCTCGAGCTCGAGAGCCTGCAGATGGGTTGCGTGTCGCTGAGCCAGCGCTTCTTCGGCGATGGCCGCCTGTCGCCCAAGCGCATCGAGCGTGCGCGGCTGGCGGCGCGGCTGGAGCTGGCGCCGATCCAGGCGGCATTCCTGCGCCGCGGCTGGGCGCGGGCGTTCGGCAGCTCCGGCACCGTGCGGGCTATTGCTGACAGCATCCGCGAACTCGATCCGACTGCCGGCAGTATTACGCCGACCGGCAACGAGCTGCTGCTGCAGCGGCTGGCGGAGGCTGGCCATACCCGCGAGCTCGACCTGGAAGCGGTCACAGAGGAGCGGCGGCCGGTGTTTCCGGGCGGCGTGGTGATCCTGACGGAGATCGTCGAGGCGCTCGGCATCCAGCAGCTGCGCTTCGTCGAAGGCGCGCTGCGCGACGGGCTGCTGTACGACATGGTCGGCCGCATGACGCGATCCGACGCGCGCGAACGCACCGTCGGTTCGATGCAAAGCCGCTACCACGTCGATCTGGAACAGGCCGCGCGGGTCGAGGCTACGGCGCTGCAGTTCCTGTCGCAGGTCAGGGAGCCGTGGGGCCTGAGCGATCCGCTGGCCGAGTTGAGCCTGAAATGGGCTGCGCGACTGCATGAGATCGGGCTCGATGTCGCCCACAGCGGCTACCACCGCCATGGCGCCTACCTGCTGGAGAACGCGGACATGCCCGGGTTTGCGCGCGAGGAGCAGCAGCTGCTGGCACGACTGGTGGGCAGCCATCGCCGCAAACTTGCGGTGCAGGGACTGGAAGACCTGATTCCGCCCTGGGACCGGCTGGCAAGGTACCTGATCGTGCTGTTGCGACTCGCGGTGCTGCTGCATCGCGGACGCAGCGGCGTGGCGCTGCCCAACATCGAAGTGACGGCGCGCGGCGGCACGCTGGAACTGCGTTTTGCGGCGCGCTGGCTCAAGGAGCATCCGCTCACGGTCGCCGACCTGCAGCTCGAGATCGAGTTCCTGCGGCCGCACGGGCTGCGATTGCGGGTGTTCTCCGGCAATCGTTCCAGCTGATAGACGCTACAGCGGTTCGGGCGCCTGTGGCTGCGGCTGCGGAACGCCGGCGTAGCGCTCCAGCAATAGCGACTGGGCATCCACCGGCGTGGACCCGCTGGCCCCGAGCCGCTCATAGGTGCCGTCCGCGCGCAGCTCCCAGGCATTGGTGTCGTCCGCCAGCAGCGTCTCCAGGTCCGTGAAAATGCGCTGGCGGTGCTCGATGCGCAGCACCGGGAATGCGATCTCAACCCGGCGGAAGAAATTGCGCTCCATCCAGTCTGCGCTCGAAAGAAACAGCTCCGGCTCGCCGTCGTTCTCGAACCAGTAGGCGCGCGAGTGCTCGAGGAAGCGGCCGACGATAGACACCACGCGGATGTTGTCGGATACGCCCGGAATGCCCGGGCGCACCGCGCACACGCCGCGCACGATCAGGTCGATCTTCACCCCGCTGCGCGAAGCGCGGTACAGCGTGTCGATGGTCCTGGGATCCACCAGCGCGTTGAGCTTGACGATGATGCGCGCCTTCCTGCCCGCCAGCGCGTGCGCGCTCTCGCGCTCGATCATCGCCTGTACCGACTCATGCAGATTGAACGGCGACTGCAGCAGTCGCCGCAGCTTCGAGGTGCGCGTCAGGCTGGTCAGCTGCAAAAATATCTCGTGCACGTCGGAGCCGATGTCCTCGTCGCAGGTGAACATGCCGTAGTCGGTGTAGGCGCGCGCGGTGCGCGGGTGGTAGTTGCCGGTGCCGAGGTGGCAGTAGCGGCGGATGCCGTCGGCTTCGCGGCGCACGATCAGCGTCATCTTCGCATGGGTCTTGTAGCCGACCACCCCGTACATCACGTGCGCGCCGGCTTCCTGCAGCCGCGTGGACAGCTCGATGTTGGCTTCCTCGTCGAACCGCGCGCGCAGCTCGATGATGACGGTGACATCCTTGCCGGCCATCGCCGCGGCCACCAGCGAATCGACGATCGGGGAATTGTCCCCGGTTCGATACAGGGTCTGCTTGATCGCGAGTACCCCGGCGTCGGTGGCCGCCTGGCGCAGCAGGTCCAACACCGGCGCGAAGCTGCGATACGGATGGTGCAGCAGCACGTCGCGCTGGCGGATGACCGAGAACAGGTCGGTCGCGCCGACCAGGCGCGGCGGCAACCCGGGTGTGAACGGCGGGTACTTGAGGTCGGAACGCTGCGCCAGGTCGTAGATCGCCGAGAAGCGGTTCAGGTTCACCGGGCCCGGCACCTGGTAGAAGTCGAGCGGCGTGAGCGCGAACTGCTGCAGCAGGAACTCGACCATGTCCTGCGGGCAATTGGCGGCGGTCTCCAGCCGCACCTCGGCGCCGTAGCGGCGCTGCGCCAGCTCGCCCTCGAGCGCGCGGCGCAGGTCATCGACCTCCTCGTCGTCCACGAACAGGTCGCTGTTGCGCGTGAGACGGAACTGGTAGCAGCCCAGTACCTGCACGCCCTCGAACAGGTGCGCCACGAAGCTCTCGACGATGGTGGACAGCGCGACGAAGCGGCGGCCAGCGCCGCTATCGGGCAGCGCAACGATACGCGGCAGCGAGCGCGGCGCCTGCACGATTGCCAGCTCGCTGTCGCGGCCGTAGGCGTCCTTGCCCGACAGGCGCACGATGAAATTCAGGCTCTTGTTCTGGATGCGGGGAAATGGTCGCGCCGGATCCAGGCCGAGCGGACTGAGCACCGGCTCCACCTCCGACAGGAAGTGGTGCTCGACCCAGGCGCGGGTTGCCGCATCCCAGTCCGCCTCGTCCACCACCTGTATGCCGGTGGCCGCCAGGGCCGGCAGCAGCACGTCGTTCAGGCAGGCGTACTGATCGCGCACCAGTCCGGTGGCGCGGTCATGGATCGCGCTGAGCTGCTCGGCGATTCCCAGCCCGTCAGGGCCGGTCTGCGTGGAGCCCAGCTCCAGCAGCTGCTTCAGTCCGGCGACCCGGATCTCGAAGAATTCATCCAGGTTGCTGGAGGAGATGCACAGGAACTTGAGCCGCTCGAGCAGCGGCACGCGTGCATCCAGGCTCTGCGCCAGCACCCGCTGGTTGAATTCCAGCGACGACAGCTCGCGATTGATGTACGTGTGCGGCGCACCGACCGAGGCATCGGCTGGGTCATGGACAATAGTGGGGCGAACGATCTTGGGCGCGCGCTGGGCGCGTTTTGTGACCATGGCAGTGCGATTCTAAAGCAGTGAGCCCCGGTACAGCGCTCCCAGCGGCACCGGGTGGCTGGCGCCGGTCACGGACGGCAGATTTCCTGCCAGCCCGGATACATACCGCTGCGCCAACCAGGCAAATCCGGCCGCCTCCACGTGTTCCGGCGCAATGCCGAGCGCGCCGGTGGTTTCCACCCGCGAATGCGGCAGCAGCCGGGCCAGGCGCGCCATCAGGTCGGCATTGAAGGCGCCGCCGCCGCATACCAGTACCCGCGCCGGATCGGCGCCGGCGTCGGTCCGCAGGCTGCCGGCGATGGTGCGCGCGGTCAGCTCGGACAGCGTTGCCTGCACGTCGGCCGGCGCCAGCGACAGCCCGGTGAACGCGCGTTGCAGCCAGTCGTCACTGAAAATATCGCGCCCGGTGCTCTTGGGCGGCGGGCGCGAAAAATACGGGTCGCTGAGCAGACGCGCCAGCAATTCGGCGACCACTCTGCCGGTCGCAGCCCAGGCGCCATTGGCGTCGTAGGCGTGCTGCAGATGCCGCCGTGCCCAGGAGTCGAGCAGGCAGTTGCCCGGGCCGGTATCGAAACCGGTGACGTCGGCGTCCGCGGGGAGCCGGGTGACGTTGGCGATGCCGCCGATATTGACCACCGCACGCAGCTCGCCGGGAGCGCCGAAGGCGGCGGCGTGAAATGCCGGCATCAGCGGCGCGCCTTCGCCGCCGGCGGCAAGATCGCGGCGGCGAAAATCGGCCACGACGTCGATTCCCAGCCGCTCGGCGATCACATTCGGATCGCCGATCTGCATGGTGAAGGGCGCCGCGCCGTGCGGCTGATGCAGCACCGTCTGCCCGTGGCTGCCGACCGCGCGGATATCGCCGGGCTTGAGGTTATTGATGCGCAACAACTCCTGGGCGGCATGGGCAAATTCCCGGGCGACGCTGGTATCGAGCTGGCCGAGCTCGACCAGTCCGATGTGCTGGTAGTCCTCGGCCAACCGGCGCAGCCGGCCCTGCAATGCGTCCGGCCACTCGCGACACACGGCGGCCTGCACGCGCATGCCGTCCTCGCTGATATCCAGCAGCGCGGCATCGATGCCATCCATGCTGGTGCCGGACATCAGTCCGAGGTACAGGGTCATGAGGGAATTTCGGGCATCATGGGCGGAAAGCACTCTACGCCATGCCGGGATGAATACCATTAAAGCAACGATCGACGAGCAGATGAGTGAGCTGGCGCGCGGTACGCAGGACCTGCTGCTGCCGGCGGAGCTGGAGAGCCGGCTTGCGAGCGGCCGGCGGCTCATCGTCAAGGCGGGCTTCGACCCGACCGCGCCGGACCTGCATCTCGGGCACACGGTGCTCATCAACAAGATGCGCCAGTTCCAGCAGTTCGGGCACGACGTGGTGTTCCTGATCGGCGATTTCACCGGCATGATCGGCGACCCGACCGGCCGCAATGCCACCCGGCCGCGGCTCACGCCGGAGGAAATCCAGGCCAACGCCCGCACCTACGAGGCGCAGATCTTTCGCATACTCGACCCGGCACTGACCCGTGTCGACTTCAACTCGCGCTGGTTTGGGCCGATGGGCGCCGCCGGACTGATCGAGATCGCCGCGCGCCACACCGTTGCCCGCATGCTCGAGCGCGACGACTTCTCCAAGCGCTTCAAGGGCAACCAGCCGATCGCGCTGCACGAGTTCCTGTACCCGCTGGTGCAGGGCTACGACTCGGTGGCGCTGCGTGCCGACGTCGAGCTCGGCGGCAGCGACCAGAAGTTCAACCTGCTGGTTGGACGGCAACTGCAGCAGCACTACGGCCAGGAGCCGCAGATCGTGCTGACCATGCCGCTGCTCGAAGGGCTCGATGGCGTCAACAAGATGTCGAAGTCGCTGGGCAATTTCATCGCGATCAACGATTCGGCGGACGATATGTTCGGCAAGCTGATGTCGATCTCGGACCAGCTCATGTGGCGCTATTTCGAGCTGCTGAGCTTCCGCCCGCTGTCCGAGGTGGCGGCTCTTTCCCGCGCGGTGGCCGAGGGTCGCAACCCGCGCGATGTGAAGTTCGAGCTGGCGGTGGAAATCGTGGCGCGATTCCATGACCTGGCGGCGGCGCAGGCCGCCCAGGCCAACTTCATGGCACGCTTTGCGCAAAAGACCCTGCCCGACGACCTGCCGCTGACCACCATTGCAGCCCCAGAGGGTCATCTGGGCCTGGCCGCGGCGCTCGCTGCCGCGGGACTTGCCGCCAGCGGATCGGAAGCGCGGCGCAAGATTGCCGAAGGAGCAGTGCGCATCGATGGGGCCAAGGTGCTGGATGCTGCGTTGCGGCTAAGCGCCGGCGAAACCCACATCCTGCAGCTGGGGCCGCGGCGCTTCGTCCGCCTGAGGCTTGAAAAAAAATAAGGCGTATCAATTATCTACGTGTTGATGAATATATTCGCGGCAAGCCGTTGACAGGCCGGCCTCCGGCCCTATAATGCGCGCCCTCAGCTTCGAGCCTACCTAAGGCTCCCGCCCCGGCGGGACCTCAAGCGGACTAACGCTGACTACTTATGTTGACGGGAATGGCCGCAGGGCTATACTTCCCGGCCCTTTCTGCGGCCCTTTTGCTCTTCAGGAGCGCGGCCGTGGATTGCTGCGGACAAGCGCCGCAGCTGCTCTTTAAAAATTTGGCAGGTAACTTGTGTGGGAACTCGCGTCGATGAGTCCTTTGGATGCAATTGACCGAGTGACCAAAAGTCCAGCAATGTAAGTTGGGCCTTTGAATCATTCATCACTTTAAGACTCAAGATATATTGATATTTAAGTGAAGAGTTTGATCCTGGCTCAGATTGAACGCTGGCGGCGTGCTTAACACATGCAAGTCGAGCGGTAACAGGTGTAGCAATACATGCTGACGAGCGGCGAACGGGTGAGTAATGCTTCGGAATCTGCCCAGTAGTGGGGAATAACTAACCGAAAGGTTAGCTAATGCCGCATACGACCTATGGGTGAAAGCAGGGGATCGTAAGACCTTGCGCTATTGGATGAGCCGAAGTCGGATTAGCTAGTTGGTGAGGTAACGGCTCACCAAGGCGACAATCCGTAGCTGGTCTGAGAGGACGACCAGCCACACTGGGACTGAGACACGGCCCAGACTCCTACGGGAGGCAGCAGTGGGGAATATTGGACAATGGGGGCAACCCTGATCC
>Ga0116229_10001280_pt1 | contig 38804 bp, 32 predicted proteins | sample S1TSphgellanicum_3_FD_87313 | JGI IMG/M metagenome (GOLD analysis project Ga0116229, IMG submission 87313) | Host-associated microbial communities from peat moss isolated from Minnesota, USA - S1T2_Fc - Sphagnum magellanicum MG | ecosystem: Host-associated > Plants > Peat moss > Unclassified...
AAACAAAATTGTGGTCCCCCCCACCGGCTGACAAAAAGACAAAGATTTGATATGGGGGGGGGTTTTTGGTACTAACATCCCCAGAAAAAAAAAAAAAAAAAAAGTGGCCACCTGAATATGAAGTAAAACCTACATGAGATTATGTTGAAAAAGTAATACCCACCGGACAAGAAGAAGACTGCAAAACTGAAAGAAAACTGCAAAAGTTCATACTTGGTTGAGTAGAAACCAAGACATATAATAAGGTTGGGGTTAACGTAAGAGACTGTTGGTTCATTCAGGTGTGTCCTGTTTTTGGTTCCAGTATCTGCAGGACACTTGTTCCAACAGTTCTGATATCGCTTTTCCCAGCCTACAGAAACTCTGGTCGGGAACCCAGAAGAATCACAGAACTTGAAACCAGTCAAGTTTACAGGTAAGGTACACACATGAGTGTGCCGGGCGGGTATCAGTGTTTTTTAAGGAATATAAACCAGATGTGAAGTAAAAAAAAATTTAATCGACGTTCTAAATTGATGGCTATACACTGAGAACCAAATATAAAAATCTGAAAAAAATTCCCATTTTTTCTTCTCACTTCTGGCGATTGAAACCCTCCAGAACCACTTGATTTTCAATTTTTAATTCTTGATTTCGCTTTTTAGCAAAAAAACTCGAATTAAAAAAAAAAGCTGATGGGTATCAGGCAGAAGCCCTAATATATGGACAGATACTGGCTCTACCATTAAAAAGACCAACCAAAACTGGTATGACCAGAGCAATAGCAGCATTGTGCCAATTCTTGCCTAGTAGGGACATGACACTATACCAGCCTCAAACCAATACCTGCCTGGTAAGGACCTGAGGTAATACCAGCCCCCATACCAAGGTTATACCATTCCAATACCAAGCATATATTCACCTCATACCAGTAAAAAATAAGCCTTGGACCCTAATACTAGACCCAAGTGGATATGAAAGTTTTTACAAAGCTCCAGTACAAGTACTAGGCTGGTATGAAATTTTACAAAAAGATCCAACACCAGTACTATGCTGGTGTAAATAATTTCAAAAGATCCAAGACCAATCCCAGCTGCTATGTTCAAAAGTCAATACCCACCCAACGTTGGCACACACATATCACAAAGCCATATGGCATGTAGAATTTCCCCCACTTATGGTGCATTCAGACTTAGGTGTTAGGGACTCTAGTGTTGAATACCTTAACACCATGCTAGTCATTTAGAACTTAAACTTACTTACCATAAAAATTTTACGTTGAGTTAGCATTCATTTAACACCCATTTAACATTGGGTGCCACCTAGGATGCCACCTAGATTTTCATTTAACACTGACTTAACATCAAGTGTGAATGCACCATTACACTATAATTGTTTTCTTGGGCTTAGGGTTAACACCAGACAATCCAAGGGAAGATTAGGGCAACCTACAGGAAGCCTAGCCAGCAATGTGCTACTACTGCCTACCGGGATCCCAAGCCAGAAGGTTTTTGTTTGGGGAGTGCATAGTGCATACTCTTCATCCTTTTCAAATTTGTATTTCTTTTCTTGTGTATTCTTGTGGAACCCTCTGCTTGGTCTTTGATTGATGCTGGGTGAGAAGATTTCCCTTCATTATTGTGTTGTTTGGAACCTGATGGTGCTGGGAAGCCCGCTACAGTATGTGTGTTGTCCCCACTGTGTTAGGTGCCCTTTTCTCTTCAGTTGAAACCGTTGACAGATTTTAGTCTTGGAGCCTGAGAAGAGGACAGGAGGAGGGGGGATCTTTCACTGTTTCAGTTGTTTGGAACTGGTATAAGAAAGATTGGATTGTATGGAGAATAATAGTACAAGACATGGCATTCTGGAAAGTATTGAACACTGGGATTCTCTGAATGATGTCTGTATGATCTATAATATGAATTTATCACCTACCTACTAAAGGGGCGAAAATTTCAGCCAATTTAAAAACTTTGGAAGCAGGTGGGCAAGACATTTTCCTTCAAGACATGAGTCAATTGTTCTAGTAATTGGAAAATCTCCAGCAGCTAATGGGTCCAAAATGCACCAAAGCTTGCTAATTTTGCTAGTCTTTTCTTATAAAGAACCACCAATCTACTACCGTATATAGCCAAATTGGCAGGGCAGATTGGAAGGTGAATGACATCCCCCCCTAGGTGAAGAGAGTGTACAACAAGAGTAGAATGGCCAGTGGTTGGGATCATCATCGCCTAGGCAAACAACAAATGAACTTTTGAGGTTTTTTCTTTTTTTGTGTTTCCCCTCAAACGCTTCTGGTTCTTCTACAGTGCAGAGAAGCCAACCATCCTCTCTTTCATTTTCACAGTTTGTTTCTCCTCTACTCCTCCTTTACTTTCTGTTTTTAGTCCTCACTTCAATGGTGAATGACGGCCGCTGATGAGTCATTGGAAGAAGGATTGGAACATTGGGCCACCAATAGTGGTTGATTAGGAACTGTTCACCCCTGTAGTAAGAACCTAAAGGAGGGCCCCATCTGGGATCCCACATCACTTTTACCTTAACCCTCAATTGACATTGGACCAAAACAGTCCCAACACAAAAGTTGAACCACCCTTAACAAATGTGCCCCAAAGTCATGAATTGCACACCTTGTATGAGCTGACCCCTCTCACATAATCCTCAGTTTTTTAAGCTGGGCAAAGAGCAGAGTTTGGAAGTGGAGTTGTTAGATGCTGCCCAAACTTGAAAAAACCTGCCAGAGTGGCTCAAGAAATCCAAATGAGACATCATGAGTGTGAAAAAGGAAATGTGACATCTCCCATAAACCATAGGAGTTTCAGTTTTTGGCCTCCTCCATTGTGGGTAGGAGAAACAGTCAGGTGGCGGACCATATTGGTCCGCTCTGACGTTTAAGGGTTAATCAGGTTTTTCTCCTTGAGAGAGAGCATCACTAGAAAATTTCTAGTGTATCTGGAGGGCACCTTATCCAGTGGAATTTGTCCTTGGCAAAGGGTGGGCATTTCAAAAAGCAAAATGCCCACTCTGGCCGGCTACTTAGTGTTTTTGTTTGTGATACCATTGGTTATCATAGGAAAACAAGTAAAATAAATTTCTGCCAGTGCTTTATGTGAAGTAAGACCTTGGAATGGGGCATTCTCAAAATAAGAACCCCTCAGAAATAAGCTCTCACTTGAGCGGAGCTGAGGGGTGCTTATTTTGGGAATGCTGTTCTCTCTGGGTGTTAATCTACACTTATCTACCCCTTGAAGGGTTGATATTCTCACTCTCTGGTGGGAAATCTTCTCACTTTCCAGTTTGAACTCTGAACTCAGCATGGAGTTTGTTGAGAGCAGATGAAGGATGGAAGTTTGCAAGCATCCCCAATGGATAGCAGCAAGTCAAGTTCACTTTGACTTTTTTGAGATTGTTTTGAGTCAGATGATTTTGCAAGTGATTTCGATTATTTTTTTAAGGTATGTGGGCATATTGTTCAAAGTTATGTTGCACTTTTGGTATTGTGTTTGGCTTTTAAATTTTGATTTTTAATGTTGGAGAAGTAGTCTAAAGGCATATATCCTATTGCAATCGGTGAGGACCTATTGCTTAATTGTTCACACACTAACTATTCAATTTAAAAATATTCTTGCAAAGGATTTTAATTCTCATTAGTTTAGTGTATTAACTCATCGTGAGTGTGAAACAATAGTTCATAACGTTTGAACAATGTTAGATTTGCATTCAAATTGAGTGGTGTTACAAGTGGATGTTTGTAACACTTTCGATTTGGTGTCACAATTAGTCATTTTTTAGGAATTACAGTATTTGCTTAGTTTTTTGGATTAATTTTTCCCATTTGTTCGACAATTTTATGCATATCCTCACTATATTTTTCTCAGACTTCCCAACATGGGAATCTCATAATAATTTTGTTGAAGTCACGCACACAACAAAGGATCCCCTTGGGAGGCATGTTGTTTATTCAAATTCACTTTCAAATTTTTCACCTTATAAAAACAACTCACCCTACTTGTGTTTTCCTTTCATTGGTGGATGATGTGTATATAATAAGTCCCACATTAAATGTGGTTCCTACTTTTTTACGATTGTTACAAGAGTTTTCAACACTAGGGCTTTTAGTGTAACTAATGAAATGTGCAGCTTGGTCTGCATAGGGGTTGGACCATTTTATGTGATTTCTTTTTTACTTTTTTACTCTCGACTTAAATTTTCGTATTTTGAGCGCATTGGTGAAATCCAAATCATTTGTTGAGTCATTTGTGGCTAAAGTTTTTCATGAAGATCTTGGGATGATATGTAATGTCTCTATGTTTGCAAATCCTCAGGCATCTTCTACAATGTTCTTGTTGTGTTATGCCTAGTGCACTAACTACTTGCTTCATATAATGTTTCCATTTTTAGGTCCTTTGGAACATTATGTTCAGTTTGAACTCATACCATAATTATGTTGGAAAAGTTACTTGGTGCAAATCTTTTGGTAGTTTTATTGATCATCTAACTCATCGTTAAACTACTTTTCTTGTTCTTCAAGCGAGCTTGGCTTTCCTTTGTAATTTGGGCCACTGCCCTTGCATTTTTGGATGTTAGGCACTAGTCATTCTTGCATTTATCACTTGTTCCAACAAGATGATCACTTTATTCTTTTGTATGTAGTAGCACATGTTGAAATTAACATTTCCCCATTCCAAATGGCACTACAAGATACCTAAGCCATGTTACCCCAAGTTGTCCATTCTTAGGTCCCACCTTTTGAAAGCCTAGTGGTTCAATCTTATCCCTAGTTGGAGGTTTTTTTAACAAAGCAACTACATTAACAAGAATTTGCTTCATTTTTAATAAACAATCCATAATATATCATGCGAACACATCTCGACTCACTTGTAGGTCTAGGGGTAGGTGTTTGGTTATTAATTCATCTTACCACACTTACATTTTGTTTATCTTCAACCCACTTCCTTACAACATTACATACCCATGTTGGCTTACCACATCCTACGGTTGCCCATATTTCATAGTGTCAATGTGGACATACCATTGATAATCTAAATACATACCCATTTGTTTTAAGTGCCCATGTGGGAGTGAATGTAAAGCAAGGTGAAAGCATGAATAGGGGGAACTATTTGGATTGTCACACATATAATTTTTATGGACTACATATAAACATAAAATTTAAAACCATATTCAAAATTAACATTTTTAATTTTGTAATTATTCATGTTGTCATATACTTTAATGGGGATCATCATAAAAAAATTGTATGAATTCTAAAAAGATTATGGACTCATAATGAACTTTTGAAATGACAACACTTTGTCTGTCACACAAAAAAATGAAAAATGTGGAGTAAAAAAATTGTCAAAATAATGTCAAAATAAAAACTAAAAAATAAAGCATCATCAAATGAAAAATTTATTAGTGAAGTGTATTGAAACTTTCTTAATATATATATTTTTAATTTTTAAAAGTTTTAAATGACACGATTGTTGTAATTTTTTTTCCTTGATAGTCCATTTCACATTAAAAAATTTAATCTTTTGCATCAGTTTTTTTATTAATCACATGGTTAGTGATATTCATAGGTTGGCTTATTAAAATTCATGATTAAAACCATAGGGTTAATTATAGGATTTATGGTTTGATAATTGTTAAGGCTATGATTTTTTTTTGCTAATGTTAGATTATGGATTCTCAAATGTTAGTTTTGAAACATCTACCCATGCTTTCACCCAATAGCCCACAATACATTTTGAAATATTGTCACAACTATCATTTTGGAGAGTGAACACATGTTCAAAGGGAGATTTCCCACCTTTTCTCTTGTCATGCCCAATGACAAGTGAATATCCTTATCACCAAAGATAGGTTCCAAACCTTGATGGATGTTATCATTGTTGGCCCAACTCACACAAATATGGTGTAATGAACATTGATGACAATAGCACATACAATGATGATATCTATTCAAGAAAAGACATGATCATATGTTGACCGAGCACCAAGCGATGATGTCATTCCCCTTGCTATTGAGACGTGTGGGCGTTTTCATCATTGTTTTGATTCACTTTTTATTGCTTGTGCACATACCATTATCGCACATCATCAATGGTCTTCTTTAGTGCCCTTGATGCTTGTTTCTTATTGTCAATAACGTATGTCCATAGCCCTACAACATGTGCAAACCATAGTGATTCTTAAGTGGGCTATTACACTTGGTTGGGGTTTTCATCTCTGATTTGTGGCAACTAACAACTCTTTCATCTTAAATTTTCTTTGTTATCTTTGATTGTCATTTCCTAACCATGAATCCTCTTTGCATAAGGAATTTACCTGATTTTTGTTGATTGTTTGCTTTTGTTTTTTCTTTGGGTTGTGTCTACTTGTGTTCTCATTTGCCTTGTACTTTTGATAGATGGTTCCCATCCTTGAATTTTATTTACAAGTTTTTTCTTCTACTTGATTGTCTGTATGGAAGCAAATTAACACTCCAGGAGTTCAGATCAATCATTCCAACAGGAGATGATGGTGCCCAGCTGCAATATTCAGATTGTGAGCTTGATCATGGGTCACATCTAGCATCATCACCCCCTACCTTGCTGCTTTTTACAACAAGATGGTTACCAGTCACCACCACAATCACATTACCTCTGCATCTCTGATAAGTTGGCCAAATGATAGAAATCATGATGGATGTCATAAAGACCAGCTCTGATTATTTGGGTGTAATTGGAGAGCCTCAGATTATTTGAGTGTAATTGGAGAGAGCATATTACCCAGTGTAAATTTTCCTCCACTGTTTGGAAAGCGTTTCTGTAAGTGGAATGCCCACTGGCATTTCAAAAAATGTAATGCTGGCGTGGAAGGCATTTCTGGTTTCTACTGTGACGCTCGTGGGTACCCCAGAAATTGGAGCAGGTCTTTACTCTTTACACCCAATTAAGCCTGCAGCCTCTGGCTTTGCCCTGCAATTGCCTCATGCCCATGAAGGGGAGAGATAGTTTCTTCAATCAACATTCATCCCAACTATTAACTTAGGGGCTAACTACGTCATGCTTAGGCCAGCGTGAACCAACAACAGCCACCACCACACGATCTATTGGAAGCCTGTTATCACTCAAGTGTGGATGAACCCCAACTAAGTTGATGTGAGGTTTCACTTTTGGTACTCCATCCTGTGAAAGATATTTCCAATTGTGGATGAAATGCAACAAAGTTGATGTTAGGTCTCTCTCACCTTGGTAATCCATCCTGAAAGGTAGGTCTTGTAAGTAAGCGGGTATTTAGTACTAAATACATAGATGCATGTAGATTGTTAGCACATAGGTAAAAGCTACTGGGTTCTTCTTAAGTAGGTAATAAAACAGAAACTGAGCTAACCACTAAGATAAGCTAGGGAACTGGAACCCAATGGAAAAATGATTCCTGAATTTAAACATTTGCTTCATGCTCAGGGCGTAGGCTCTCTATTTTTATTAGGCCTTTGCAAAGTGGAGACAATACAGGCTTGAATATTGCCTATATTATAACTGTAGTAGCCTAGCAGATTTGGCACTTTGATGCTTAATATCTTTTTTTTTTTCCTTAAGATTTTGGAATAATCATTAACAAATTAGTAAGATGCAACTTTTTACCTGTTAAGTGCATCTTAATAATTTCTCAAAAAGTCCTGAATTTTTATCCTCACAATTATTTAGTGCCAAACCTGGTAGGTTACTATGGTATTCCTCATCAAGCAAGAGGAAAACATTTAAGCCTTCTATTTGCTTGGCATTGACTAGTTACTAATACTGGACTGAGTAAGAAATGTAGGAAGATGGAAGAAACTTTCAAACACAGAAGAAGAATATTTGTAGTTATCTTTGTGTTATACTTACAGGCTGTTTCTCTTGACGATAACATATGAATCAGGACAAAGATTCATTTGGACAAGATGGTAACTTTGTCCAACGACTTGTCAAATTGGGATGGTAATTGTGGGTCTGCAACTGTTTTGTGGGTTGAATGAGCCATATCCACATTTGCTTATCTATTAAGGTGAGCATTGAGTATGCTCTGCTTCTGGGCTTACCATCCCCCAGTCTAAACTGGCCTTACAGACACCGGCTGATTAGGGATACCTGCTGAAGCAACTTGTGATGGCTCAAGTTTAAACTCAGGCAGGCAGTCCTTTGAGCTTTGTTAGACACGAGTTTTCCTGGATATACAGAAGCTCTTTATATATCCAGCATCTGGGTTATGGCTAAGATCCCTTTTCAACTGTGAATTGCCATGATAAAGTAGAATCCACCTTGGAGAACTGGAGCAGCAACTGTGGCACAGGGAATTTGAGTGTTTCTTTTTTGTTCTGTACTTGTGCCTACTTTCCCCTTTATCTCAGGGAAGAGCAAAAGTTTGGACTAGAGGACAGGAAAGAGATTATTTTCCTTTTGCTTATAATAGAATTGGAATCCCCAGCCAGTGTTAATGCCTCCTCTAAGCCCAGGAAGGAATTTTGGTCCACGGAGATGCTTGAAAAGATCACAGTCTAGGTTCCAAAGGGTGTTACTATCTTCACCACAGGTATGGATTCAGATATTAATTAGCTATAAGCCTGTGGAAAATGATGAAAAGTTTACCGCTGAACCTTGATTGAGTGTCCATAGGCTATGCACTTGTGGGCCAGGAGGAACCTGAGATTTGGGTAAGCCCATCTGTATATAACCATTTGATGACTCTGCATCACCTCCCTCAGTCCTTCTACAGTGAATGTTTTTTTTTTTTTTACAACCTGAGGTATATATATCCTGGAAGAATTTATTCTCTCTTACTATAGGCTTCAAGAAGGTGAATGTGCCAGTGTCGGTGCCCGTTCACGCTGTCCCTCATACGGTGGCTTCTCTGGCTTCTCTTTCAGTTTTTTAGAGAAAGGGGAGGGAACCTCAGCACACAGCATTTTTATCCATAAGTAGGTTTGAAGGTGTATGCTTCTATTTTAGTGCCTGGACTGTGCTGTGCAAAGGAGGCAGACGTATGTGACAAAGAGCAAAGAGGAGAATTTGAAATTTCCCATATACTTACTAGTTTGAACATTTGATATTCCAGTTTTGAATGTTGTGTAACCTTTTTAATTAATAAAAATCAAGAATGAGGATACAGCACCAAAAAACTTTGCATATTTTCTCTCACTCTCTCTCTATAGAGTTGATGATTTGCTTCACACCTCAAGATAATATGATGCAAGGTTCTAGATTTCAAACTTTGCATGGAGTTCAAAGTTCAAACACCAACCAGATAGCTTTCCATATGTGAGACCAATATAGGAAGAAGAGGAGAGGAAGGAAAGTGTTGTTTTTTTCCTTTTTGTTTTAGATTTTAGAAATAAGCTTATGCATTCTGGGCATTCCTGACTTGACGGAAAACTCAGCCCACAAATTGTAAATTTTTTCCATCAAGCAATGTCCCAAGCCTCCTCGATGCTAGGATGGGTGATTAAAGAGGCCCTTGGCCCACATTTTGTCTGGGGGGTCTGATAGTCTAATCATGTTAAATTTGGATTTTCCAAAAGCAACTTGTCATTATGTCAGATTGACGTTTGAACTTTGAACCTCAGTTTTAGGGACAGTGTCCAATGTGGCTCTGTGCGGCTTGGCCAAACTTGGAAAGTAGCGGGGTGTTTAACGGCTTGCAATATTTTCTCATTGGGCTGTTAAAGCTTAAGATCCAAACCAATGACCTAGCACAAGTTGTACTGCTATATGGGGTGTGCACCAATGCAGAATTTGCTGAAACCCAATGTGAAGCATTACATCATCAATAGCTTTTTCCCATCATTTCCATCATCCTTTGTTGCCTTCTCTTTTTCCCATTGAATTGAAATGTGAGCCAAGGAGGAGCCAATGACACTGAATTGACAAGTTTTCACATCATAACCTATCATCCTCATCAGCAGCTGGGAATCAGGCAAGGGAGCAGATTCCACAGGCAATGTTGGTGATGGAAAAGTCTACTGATTACTTACTATACACATCATTTGTCTAGCATCTTTTTGGAGCACAAACATTGTGCCACCTGCTAGGCACGTGACCACCTTCAGGTCCTCAGGGTAGTTATATGGGCTTATTCTTCACCTAAATTCAAAAGAAAGACACAGTACTACTCCTGCCCTACCACTAGTGTCTACAGTTTGCTGTTAAAATAATGTGTTCCCATTTGTTTCCAACTGTGATCTCATCACTATACCCCAAACCCTGATTCTCCAGATACATCATCTTTGAAGTTCAAACACAAGGGTTGACGGAATCCTACCAATAACAAAAATTAAACCAAACCTACTATTAGTTTATGTGTATACAAGTCTGATGCTAAAATCATTTGTACGGTCACATCAGAGACATCTGATAAGAAAAATAATTTGTTCCTATATATGCTTTCAACTGTGACGATGATCTCTCATTACTGATCCCAAAAAAATTGGAACTTATGCGTTACATCATCCTTGAACTTTAAATATTTTATGGTCTACACAAGCCAAATACTAACAACAAAATGGATGAAACACACAAATGGATAAGCCCTAGATATCAACCCACTAGAGGTTTGACCAAATGACATAATTCTTATGAACATTGGTTCCACCTCTGTACCTAAATAGGCTGTCAAATAGATGGAAATGCTAAATTAACTTACAAGGCTTAAGTTTTCAGTCACTAATGTGTTCAGAACTCAATTTTCAGTAATCAGTACCAGCATCAATACAACTCCGAATTAAACTCCTATTAGTGTTTAACTTAAATTGTTATCTTTCTTGTGTTGCTCTGGGGATATTAAAAACTATATATTTAAATGGAAGATTTTACAAACCACAAACCTTTTAGATGGGTATATTCACCAATATATGTAAACTCAAAAGCACCTTATAAGAGAAAGACGTAGAGGAATTACATTTAAAAGCTCTCTTACACAATTTACAACCACCTAACTTATTACTTATTTTGGTTAATAATGCATTTCAAAACCATAGTGTTAGGATAGGGTAATCATAAATTTGATATTTCTTTCCCCCTCTGTATTTTCTTTCACGGAGACCTAGACAATCTGAAATAGGTTGGAGTAGGTACACCATATTCAGGGCCCATAGTCTATAAATAAATAATTTATAAAAAAAACTTCATTGGAAGCTTGGCCCAGGGCACTCTTGGGCCTCTGAAAATTATTGAACAGAAAAACTGATGGCTCAATAAATGACAGTTGTCTTGACACGGAAAACCTGTGCCAATCCAGCTGCTGTTGATTGATTGGCCAGCCGACCTTCTAGCACGTGATGGTTGATTCTCTCATTGGCCCACAAGCACAACTTGAACCTCAATTTTACCTGCGGTATGCCGCTACGTCAATTACCCGGATGTGCAAGATCTGAAGATCCTGACATGCACATATCTGGTTACAAGGATATGTGTACCAGTGAGTGTGGTGGGGCTGTCTGCTGAATCAACACTGTTTAAGGCAATTAGAAATCAAGATCAGCTGGTGGGTAAATTTTATTTGCAAACTTAATACTCATACATCTCAAGCATATGTTAAATAATAATTTTAAGCAGAATATTTATGTCTGATTGATAACCAATAGGTAGACATGGGTTGGTGTGACACCAGTGAATGTTTTTGCTAATGCTTTGTTAGCATCTTGTTGATATTCAACCGGCTAAAATTTGACCAAGAGACATGGGTCAGTGACACTAATGGATGTTTTCTGGCTAAGGATGTTTAACTTACTAATCTGCTCAAACTCAATGGGCTGTAACAATTGCTTCCGTTTCCCAAACGACCCAACTCTCCACCGCCTTCATGAATGATAATTTGTGAATACTACGTTCCCATTTCTGCTTCAAAGGATTTTATCGGCCCTGAAATCGATGTAGGACTGGGTTTCCTTAATCCTGTGTTTCCTTGAGGCAGCATCGTTCCATGTGCCTGTCATGGATTTTGCTTGTCATTTAAAGTTGAAGATATGACTGCAATCCTTGTTCTTATCTGTTGCTATCCGAAGGACTAACGTGACTTTGCAGGCTGGACAGAACTCAAAAAGGAGCCCCTTAAACCTGAAGTGGTGTGAAAACGAAATTGACAATGTGGCATAGGAGTTTATGAGATACCGTGAAGAGCGACTGATTAGGGTTTGCAGTAATCAAATCCCCCTTTCTGCTGGAGGACAGAGGTTGTTGGGATGAATGTTGTCATTCTAAGATGGAAGCTTCAAATTGGAGAAAGCATCAAGAATTCCAGCGTGGAATGTGGTTGCTTTCTTTTGTGTTTTGTCTTTAGTTTGTGTAGGTGATGAGGCATTCTCTAGTTTTGGACTTGAGGATCATAGGATCTTGAGTCTATGCTAGAATGAGGATGCACCAATGTTTGAAGGTGGTGTGAGGTGACAACATGTGTGACATATATGCATCATTACCTAATGTGAAATTGCCATTTTATTGAAATATATGCCACAATAAACATCACATATTGTACATTGTAATGGATGAAAACAGGAAATTTATCTCACACATGTGTCATGAGCCATGACTTTTTGTACAAGAAAAATTAAATAGTCTTGTAATGCAAGTATTTGCATTTTAGGGATTGGAGAAGGAAAGAAAGGTTTGAGAGCAGTGTACCTCAGAATTCTAAAGATGGATGTTGATGTGTTGGTCTTATGTATGAAGGCAATGGTGGGAGGTGAAAGACATTAGTCTATGCTTATAAGTATTCATAGTATTGAAAGGAGTGTGTATAGTAACATGGCAATAATTATTTACATTTTGATGGCATTCATGACATGGGAACTCGGAGGAGAGAAGAGCCTCAAGTGAATACAACGGAGTGTTTGACCCTAAAGCCATTTCCAAACTTGATTGTTGTAGAATTTGCAGTAAACATATGTTTATATGTTGTTGGTTGTGGTTCAAATAAGTAATGTTACAAAGATCTCATCTTAAGTTGGAGAAAGGTACGATGCTCTTAATGACTTAAATATTGCAATAGAATATTTTGATAGTGTGTAATTAGGCAAATGAATTGTGAAGCTTTTATTGCCTTTTTTTTGTTACACCCCTACTTTGGCATACAACACACATATAAACAATTTGGGGGGAGTAAATAGTTGGGAGGAGGAGCATTTCACTCATATACCTTTTTATAATTTAAATAATAGAACCATATTTGATTCCTTTATGTTGGCATGGAGTACCTATAGGACTAATTCATAGTCTAAAAAGTTTATTAATGATAATATTCTTTTTGGGTTATATAACACATTGTGAAAAACTACATGAGCTTGAGAAATTTTTCATAGTTGGCAATGTTAAAAGTTATATTCTAAATTTTTTGGCTATTAAAGCTTGAGTTTTTTTTTTCTAAATCAAAGGTTTTTGCATTTTTTTTGTAATTGAACAATGTTACCATTGATGGGAATGAATGTTCATTGTGTTGCACTACATTGCAATGAATACCAATTTGATGAATTTTTTTTGCAATAGTAGTTATTACATAATAGATATCTAATCTAAAGCCTAGCATGGCAAACATTATGTTCCAATAAGTACATGGGAAATTGGTTCAGCATCATTATGAATTCATCATCATGGAATTAACAAGAGTTGAAACATTTTGAGCATTGATTTTCTTTAAAATTTAAGAAAGCTACTATACATGTATTGTGTTCAATCAAAATGAATGGTTCAAAGCTCCTTGTTTCTCTTGGTGAAATGTAAGCCACCATAATAATCAACTTTAGTACTAATGACTTCGAAAGCTTCTTTAAGGCAAACAATAATTGCATAGTGAAAACACTTTAAGATGGATCAAAATGAACACTTGAAAGTCCATATATCTAATGTATTTTAACGCTAATGAAATTGAGCTTCAAAAAACACATTTAAATGATGTTAACATTTTTTTCCATTTCTAAGTTCATATCATTCAAACTTAAACATTTTAAACACATTTATTAGATATTTATTTTTAAAAATTTAATCTAGCTATCTAAATGAACTTTACAAGATTTCAATTATTTATGTGATTATCAAGTTTTTATTTTAAATCTTAAAAGAAAGAATGGACCTTTTATACTTCTTTTTTTCATTTGAAGTGTTACAATACATCAACATGTAGTGGTCCAAAGTTTTAAGTTGTTTTCCAACTCCATTAAAATCAAAAATCCATACTCATAAGTTTTTGGACTATGACCCTAGATGTACCCTGCATTGGAAGGTCCACCCATGATTGAATACTAATGTTTTTAATATTATTATTTTTTCAGATTTTAGAGGATTGAAATATAGATTTTAGTTTCTCATTTTAGTATTCCTAAAAATTTCAAATGTGTTTTAAGTTGTATATATAACAAGACTTGACTAACCCCAAAAAACCACCATTGTGACTTTCATAAAAAATCCATTACAATATGCTCTCACCCAACACTAATGCATTAGTATAATGTCCAAGTTTCAAAACCATTGTGAACAAAGATGATGGTAAGGAAAATGGCATACATGCAAAATAAATAAATGCAAGGATTTGCCAAGGTAGGATGTAAATTAAAATCAAGTAAGAACTCATTGTTCAACTTAACATTCCATTGTTAAGAAGTTCGATTGACAACATACATGATCTTCAATCATTTCCAAATTTAGATTCATTACTAGGGATAACAAAACCATTTAAGTTTGACCCATGTAATCACCATGAAAGAATGTAGTTTTGATATCAAAGTAGGATATTGAGACATATATTGTTCTACGACAATAGCCAAAACTACACAAATGTAGTTCAAACATGCAATCAATGCATAGGTTTGATCATAGTTGATTCTAGTTTTTTTATTATATCCTTTTGCTATAGGTCTTGCATTGAAATGAACTATAACAATTGGATTTACCTTTATATATGCACTTATGCTTAATTGGTTTATAACTAAGAGACAAAGTAACATGTGTTCATGTTAATTTTTTCTAAAAAGATAATCAAATTATTTTTGTGTAGTTTCAATTCAAGATAATAAAAAAACATTACAACAATATTAATGATTCAAGTGGCAACTCGACAAATTCGGTGAAGCAAACAAATGTAAAATGAATGTTTTCAACATAAACCCAATCAAAATATTGAAAAGGAATTTAACTTAAACTAATAGAAGGGTGTTTGCACATTACAATGCACCCAAAAGTGGTCAAAATTGAGTGTATCAAAAACATATAAGATGACAAACATTTTAGTTGTAATCATTCCAAGACTTTGATTTTATTTATCACTAAACTTGACATCATTTTTATTTTTAAAATTATTCCACTTTCAAATGAACTTAGTCAGATGATCAATCATTGGTAGGAAATATTGTAAATAATTAATTCATAATGGTGCACATTGACATCCAATAATACAAACCACTAATGATAAAGCTACACCAAGGCTTGTTCTTGAAAGTTTTCCTATTCTAGCTAGGTAATGAGGTATTAACTAAGTTTTGATTAGTTTGCATCCTAGGATTGGGTAGGTAAATCTAAATCATCCCTTTTAACCCACCTTGTTCAATTGAATCTCTTCTTGGCCCAACTTTCCCAAGTGCCCTTTTGCAAGTTTGAGCTTCCCTTTTACTAGAGCTCAAAGTTTGATGCAGTTTATGTTTTTTTTGTTTTGTAGCAAGTTGCAAATTTCATACCCTTTTTTTTTCTTGTGTGACACATCTTACACATTGAGCATCATGAGGTCTAGAGAGTTTGATGAGGAGGTTAAGGATGATGGTTCGGAAAATGAAGACATGTTACAATGGACATAAATTGAAAGGACTCTAAAAGTAAGAACAAAGATTCTTTGAGTGAAGTAGAAGGTAGAATGGAGAGAATGATGTAACCACCTCTAAAATATTTCATGAAAATAAGGTTAACAAGGGCAGGGGTTAATCATCATCAATTGAAGGCCAAGAAAGATGTGTCTAATGAGAAGCTTGTGGAAACTTTTGGTAAGGGCACTCCTTGTTCTAACTTTTGTTCTATCAAATGTTGCACCCAACATCAAGGCCAAAGTGGAGAAGATATGGTCACTATGTTATGGGAAGGCAAAAATGCCATATTCAATGCTTATTGTTAAAAAGTTTGCACTTGGCATTGTTGCAAAGAAATTCAAAAAGGGTATCTCTTGGGTGGCATTTGTTGAAAAAAGAATACGAACCAACATTCAAGTTTTTTCAAAAGGATGTCTAAATTGGAGGTTCAACAAAAAGATTTGAATTGGCTAAAAATTATTAAATGAGTCACAACTCAAAGGTGATTATGCACATCAAAAGTTATGAAGTAGTTAGAAGTTGATTTTGTGTTGAAGGGTGCAAAATTGAATATTATAAAAAATCACATGTGCATGAATGGGCACAATTTTTGAAAGAGTGGAATTTGAAGTTGGTGGGTGAGGTGGCCCAATTATTGCAACTTGCATCTATGGAGCTGGAAGTGTCCAAGCTTTGAGTTGAATGCAAGGTTATCAGTGTCAACCTTGTCACATCACATCAATCACATTTGTTTAAACATTGACCTAGTCTTATGTCACATTGGTTTAGGGTAAACCCAAGGTCAAGTTATACTAAGTATAATAATTTTTGTATCTAGGTTCAAATAGTTACCCTTGTGCACATAAGTGTTAATGGGTAGAAATTTCTAAACTAATTAGTTCCATAGGCCTCCTAATGACTACTAGTTATTAATGGTAGACTTACCGTCCCTTACCCAAGGGGTGAAACTAGTGGGATTAGGTAGCTTGGGTTAGTGAATGGTTGGGGGCAATCCACCCAATCATCTAAAAGATTTCTGGGAAGGGATTAAGATAAGGGCCCTATTTTCTAAGGGTCAATGTGGGCCTTGTATGTGGTATGTGGGGAAGGGGGATAGAGGTTGTGTGAAAGGACGAGGAAGTGATATCAAAAAGTTGTGTGGGGATATGTAAAACTCTCCTTGGAAAATAATAGGAAAAATGAAGAAAGATGTACGCACTTGATATGTGATTTTAATGGAAAATGGTTGAAAGGCTCAAGTCTCTTGTGTTGCATTGTTATTGTGTTAAATGTGAAAGTTAGAATAGGGTATGTTATGAAAGTAGGATGTTTCTTGGAGTTGATCTTTTTGCATTTTTATAAGACAGAGAATAATGGGTTGACCATGGGTAATCTTTGGAACATTAAGCTACTAGCTACCACACAAGGGTAACAACTTGTCCTTGGGTGGTGGGAATCAAGGGAAAATAGACTATCAAATTACCCCTTGTTAGTTAAAAGGCATTGTTGTAGGCAACAGGCAAAGGTTCAAAATGAAGACAACTGGTTATGAAAGGTACATAATAGAATAGGGATTTTTCGAGGGGTGCAGGTGGCAAACAAAGCCGCCAAAAAACTTGCAGGCATGGGGAAGGAGGGACATGAGTGGTGGAAAGTTCTACAAACCTCTTAGGCCCTATCCCAAGGGCATTGAAAGTATTATAAAATTAGTGAAAGTAATTATTCTCAAGTTCTCCCTCGCTTTCTCATATTGCTCCCTTCCCTACATTCTATTCCCTACTCCTTGGATGAAATTATAGGAATGTAGGTTTATTCATAAACAACGGAGCTTTATCTTCCTTATTTTTTGTATGACCTCTTACTTATTACTTGAATAGTTGTAATAAAGTAAATTAAAGAGGGTAGTTCTTTACGTGGAGTAATAAGGTGTCAACCTTGTCCCTTGGTCTTACCCCCCTAGAGGATGGTAATGATTGGGGACTATAATTTTTGCATTTTACATTTGGCAACCATCCCATGGATCGTATTTGGAATATTTTTTGAGCAATGAGACTATTGTTGAATTTTTTTGAATGATTTTCAGGCTTTTGAAGGTAGATAAGGGAAAACTTATTATTGGCAAACAAAATAGTACTCTCCTAAGGAGTGGACAGTTTGGAAAATAAAATGTAGAAGGTGTTTGAGAGCAGGGTATCTAAAAGTAACTAGAATTGGAGTGAAGAGTGGAAGGTATTATTGCCCTAAAGGAATAGAAAAAAGACCTAGGACTTAATACGCAACCAAAAACTATAAGATAAACCCTACCTCCACACTCTTCACTTTTACTACAAAGTTTATTAAAAGGGAAGGTAACTATTGTTAAATAGCCAATAGGAGAAGTAATTTTGTCATGTTTTCACAAAGAACCTAAAGTGTTTTTAAGTCATGAATTATGTAGTGACAAAGGGATATAAAAAAAAATGGAACAAATCTTGGAAGAGGAATTGGAAACATTGAATGTTAGCTACTTGGAGAGGATAATAGAAAAAGTGCTGCCATCTTGGACGGTAACTATGGGTGCTTCCATACCTATTATAAAAATGGAAAGACCTATGGAAGACAAGGAGGTAAAGGCAGCCTATTGGTATCATTCATGGTGGAGGGATACACAGTCAAGGGTGAAAAGTTTCGATGAAAAAGCGAATGGAGATAACCCCTCTCCAGTTGGAAAACAAATAGAGAAAATGACAAGGGGAGGACAAGGTGGGTTCTACCCTCAGGAGGATCTAGTACCTAGCTGTTTTCAAGGCAGGTGGCGCGAATGGTAGTAAAGTAAAAACAGACCAAAACCTTATGATATCAAGATGAAAAGACGAAGGAAGAAACGATATATACATGGGGGGGTAGTCGTGGAGCGTTACAAGAAGGGTACCAAAAGGCAACCTGGAACTTGCACTTCATGAAACCCCACACTACAGTGACAACCATGGAAGTCCCATCCATAGTTGCCTTTGAGGTGGAGGTGGTAAAGCCAAATTTACAATATGAAAGGAAGTAGGCCTTGAGGAGGCTTGAAAAACTTAGACAACCATCTAGGGGCAAGAGTTCGGAAGTAGTGAAACTACCTCCCTTAGGAATATTGAATGAAGGAATGGCCACTACTTACTTTCACATAAACAGATATCCATTAGTTTGCATAAGTCCCAACCCTTTCAATTTGTAGGTAATGCATGGAACAAAGGGGGGGACGATTACTATCACCAAAAAGCTAGGGAGGAATATTTGAACAAAGGGCAACCATCACGGTGCAAGTTGTGTGGGGAGGTAGGGCACTAAGCGATAGGATGTCCTTACCATCTTTCAATTCTAGATGACAAAAAGGTGCCCAACTCAAAAAACCAAATTGGTGATTCTGGAGAAGACATGGACATGAGCTACATTAGATTGACAAAGAAGAAAGAATGGAGGATGGTAGAGGTGCCCATTTTGGAAAACCAAATGAAACAACCCAAACCAAAAAATGAATTAAACGCAAAAGGTAACACCTCCAACTTTCCAAATGCCGTGGGTTGGTATACGTTTTAACATTGGGGGTTCGAGATGGGGGCCCCAAATGTATGGAATGGGTCCACCCATGTACCTTGCAATGATAGGATTTCAATTACCCTTACCTCAAACGACTGCCTTACCTTCAAGACTTAACAAGGAGGCAATAGCAATGAATGCACAATTGGATTAAGCAATAGGAAAAAGGGGGACTTGCAACCATCCAACTCCCATGGGACTAGCTAGGAAGCCCCTTCAAAATGACAGTCCAAAAAACACTTTTCTATAAGGGGTAAGGGGGGAGATCCACACAAAGGTTTTTCTAACTCTTCATCAGATTCAAACAAAGGGGAGGATGATAAGAAAGGCCAACCTCCCCTCCCATTAGTACCTCTAGGATGGGGAGGAATACCACCCAATTGGAATCCCTATTTTCCATGGTATCCTACCATGCCACTTGTGATGGTAGCCGTTGGAAATTTTAATGGGGGGAAAAAACTCTTGAATTATCCAAAATACACTAAAATCTCAAACCCAGACACACATGTGCGTGTGTTCAAACAAGCGATAAAGGTCAATGGTGTTACCCAAGAAGGTACAAAAATTACATACTTCCAATGGACGTTGTGGGACACGACTTTAGCTTGGGGGGACAACTTTGTGGACAACCACCTTGATTGTACCTTCGGCAAGTTTGCCCAATCATTTTGTAGAAGTTACCGCAAGGTTGTTGAATGGATGAACAAGTTTACATGATTTTGAAAACCATTAAACATAATATGAACGAAAAGGTGGAAGAGTATTACGAGTGAATTTTCAACTCGACGAATTCTCTACAACACCTAGTAGATGCTCGTCTGTTAAATGCAATTTTTAGGGTAGGACTACTACCCGACCTTCATGTGGCTATTGTTGGCATGGAGAAGGGACCTTTGATCCAACATTTGGAGGTAGCAATCGTTTGTGAAGAAAGTTCCACAAATGCTAATAATAATAGGGTCATATTAGATGTATACCCAATTATGAAAGGTGAAAAGAAAAAGGTAGAAAAACCCATGGCCAATGTTAGTAAATCAAGGGAGGAGTGCCAATATTGTAAGAAATTTAACCACCCAGAAAAGAAGTTTTTTTGGAACCCTAATAACTTGGAAAACAAACTAAAGGAAAAACATGAAGTATCAATTAATGAAGTGGCAACACAATAGCCCACATAGAGTAATTGGATTAAAAAAAAGACACAAGGAGCTATTATCGTTAGTAACACCTTTACATGTTATACTTGTGGGTAACCAACACATGTTTCCAGTAATTGCCCATGGAAGGAGGAGATTTAAGAAATGGTAAGGAAGAAAACTCAAGACCACAAATCGATGGGGGGGGCCTAATGAGAAGAAAAATGAGAAAACAACTATCAATATGGTGATGGCTATCACAACTAGGAATGAAGCGCTTAATGAAGTAACCTTTCAGGAGCAAAAGCCTCTCAAAAGGAAGGAACCCTAAAATTGGCAAAAAGAAGAAAAGTTCAGGCAACTGATAATAAAGATTGTCCAAGAGTTACAAAAGGATGAAAAATATATAGGAAGGACAGTAGGAGGTAGCTAATGTCCTAGACCCATCTGGGTCCACTGAATGGGCAAGGTTACCATTTATTATGGAACATCCAGAGGTATTACCAACCCTTGTCTATTTGGAAGTGGAAGAAGAGGTGGGACAACAAATACGGAGCAATTAGATTACCATCACCATTGGCCAATTGTTGATGTTAGCACTTTATCTCAATATGTACTTTATAGTAGCCAGTAAGAAATCTACTCCCAATGACAGTATTATTTCCAAGGCCACAATCATTGTTGTTGTCACAATTATAAACCACCAGATGGAAATAATAATAATACATGTCAAAAAAAAATGGTAGACAATGTGCTTTTGGATGGAGGGTCAAAGGTGAATGTTATAACAAACGAATTAAGGCAAAAACTAGGGTTACCACCACCCCAACCAACTCCATTCAATTTACAGATGGCTATTTTTTCATTCAACAAACCCTTAGGGATTATTCCCAATATTAGGATTAGAATCCATGGCATATTGTACATAGCTACCTTGATGGTGATGAATAATAAGGCAATAGACCTTATGTAGTTCATGCTATTGGGATGCTAATGGTTACAAAATGCCAAAATGATCCATGATTAGTAGACCAATATGATTGCCATAAAGGGTAATGGGACTATCAAGACAATTTTTATTTCCAAATACTTGAGTGGGAATATTAAAAGACCACAAACTACCTAATCAATTACAATTTCATAGAGGGGGTAATACATGAGGAAAAGGAGATTTTGTTTTTTTTCTGAACTAGACTTCTTTTCCATAAAAATCATTACCTTCCCTAATCTAGCAATATCTGAGTCACAAATTCAATTTCACCATGAACTAAGGATGGTAGTGGTGGATGAGACCCATGTTGTCACAACCCTAGTTTGGGGCTCGTGACCGAGGCAAAGTCTTGCAAAGGTGCAGGCCAATAGTGAAGCCTGGAAGTCACATTTCATGTTCCCCATAATGTAGGATAGTGTGAGGGAATGAACCGCCACACTCACAAATGAACTCCCACTTTGGGAGTTGGAGTCCCAATGGATTCTTGAATTTTCAAAGGATAATTGTAAGGGTCAAAACTCATTGGATTGAAGAATTCCTTATATCATTGAAAATATCTTGGAACGTAGATATCTAAAATGGGCTTGTATGACCCATTTGGGTACTTAAAACATAAGTTATGGTCAAAAGAAAGGTCAGGAGTCAAATTGCCAATTTGACTCCCGACCACTAAAAGTAGAGAATCACCCTGATTTACTTACGTGTAAGTGATGTGTCACATACCATTGGAAAAATCTTGACGAGGGCTACATCTTTGCTTAAAACCTCACCTTAATCAAAGGTCTACACAAGAAGTTATGGGCCTTCAAAGTCATGAGAGTCCCAATTTTAGGAATTTTGGAACAAAATGACATTTGGGTGCTGGCCCCGTGGCCAAGCATAGAGAATATTATAAGGGGGAAGGTGGTGGTTTCCTCAAAGTCCAAGCTGTGGTGAGTCTTGTGAGTTTATGTTTGCTCGTGACTGGTCCATGTATCAAAAGTGTTCCAACTATTTGTTTTGTTTATGCAGGTCCATGTGAATAATTGATTTGCTTGTCATTTTTCCTAATCCCCATCCCAGAGCTCCAACACGCCCCTCTACCCCCAAAGTGTTGTGAACCAAGGAGCGTGCTCCAACTTCTTATCCTTTCATTGTTTTCACCTTGGACTCACATTTGAGTCTATCAAAGAACTTGGGAGTGTGTCACCTATCATGGAGAAGGTAAAAAAATTTAGGATTACAAAATGGACTTTATCCCAAAACTCTCGATATCACAACCCCACATTGAGGGAAGTGTGAGGTCGAAAATGGGACTTGGGAGTCCTCCGGGACTCCCAAAAACTCAGAGCTCAATTACAGGGGTCAAAACACCTTGCATTGAGGCGTTCTTTATACCGTTGGAAAGGTCTCGAAGTTTAGATGTCCAAAATGGCCTCGCATGAGCCATTTGGACATCTATAGCACAAGTTGTGGTCGAAAGAAGGGCCGGGAGTCAAACTGGCAGTTTGACTCCCGACCACTAAAAGTCAGGAATCGACCTAATTCTGATGCGTGCAGGTGAAGTGAGACACACCGTTGGAAAGCTCTCAAGGAGAGCTACAACTTTGGTTTAAACCTCATCCCGATCTGAGTTTGGGGCGAGGAGTTATGAGCATCCAAAGTCTTGAAAGTCCAAACCGAGACAATTTTGGGACTCCACTTTGCGAGACCCAAGAAAAAAAACCACTTGGATGCAAATGCGGTAGAGAGCTGCAGAGAATACTATATGGGGAAGGTGGTGGCTTCCCCCGAGTTCGAGCCATGGTGAGTCAAGTGAATCCAAGGTAGCCCATGGCTTGTCCCAACACCAAAAAGGTGCAGAATGAGTTCTAACTAACTTGTTGGTTGGATTTGGATACAGGATCGCATAATTGAGTAAGCTTGTCCCTCTTCACAATTTGAGTGACTTAGCCCCACTTGGAGCTAACTTGGGACTTGGGAGCGCGTCACTCGAGTTTGAAAAATCAACATGGGGACAATAGAAGACCCAAAATACTTCAAATTAAACGTTGACCTAAAGGGGATGATAACTACAATAGTAAAGGGTCTATTGTGAGAATTTAAAAATGTGTTCGCATGAAATTACAAAGAACTTACAGGATTCCCACCTCACATTGTGGAACACAAAATTGAACTCAACACTACCATTCCCCCTGCACACTAAACACATTATTGCATGAATCCAAACTATGCAACGGTCATCAAATAAGACCTTAACAAATTGTTGGCGATTGGCTTCATTGAGTTGGTAGAGTAAGCAAATTGGTTATCATTAATTGTGGTAGTACCAAAGAAGAACAATACATTGTGCATATGCATTGATTTCTGAATGTTGAACATCGCCACAAAAAATGACTTATACCCATTACCCTTCATAGATAAAATTTTGGACAAGGTAATGAATCATGAAGTGTATTCATTCTTGGATGGTTTTTCCGGATACCATCAAATTCAAGTTGCCCTTGAAGACCAATATAAGGCAACATTCATTATGGATTAAGGAAAGTTTGTGTGGGTAGTAATGCCATTTAAACTCAAGAATGCATCTACCTACCAAAGAACAGTAAGGCATTTGAAAGGATTACTTGGATGACTTTACAAAACTTTTTTTAGATGAGTTCATGGTCTTTAGTGATTTGGATACACATGTATCAAAATTACAAAAGTGTTTCAAGAAATGTTGGGAGTATGGGATAGGTCCAAACCCCAAAAAATGTGCTTTTATGGTATTCTCAGGCATGATACTAGGCTTCATAGTTTACACACTCCCATGTTCCTAATTAGACCTAAGATGGGCCTAAGTTACTCAAATAGCGGAATTGTGAGCAACTTGGGGCACGCTCCCAGCTTTTAACACTAGAAGGGCGTGCTAAAGCTCCGAAATGGGACTAGGAAGAGTGACAAGCTTTAGTTACTTACTTGAACCTGCATCAAACCAACCAACAAGTTGGTTAGTTCACTTTTTGGAGCACCTTTAGTGCTAGGACAAGTCAAGAGCAACTCTGGACTCACAAGACTCACCACGACCCCGATTCAGGGGAAGCCACCACCTTCCCCCATATAGTATACTATGTGCCTCTCCACGGCACCCACATTTGAATGGCTTTTTGTCCCAGGACTCCCAAGGAGGAGTCTCGAAACTGTCTCGATTTGGACTTCCAAGACTTTGCGACATCATAACTCTTTGCTTAGACCTCCGACTGGTATGAGGTCTAAAACAAACTTGTAACTCTCCTCGAGAGCTTTCCAATGGTGTGTTGCACTTCACTTGCACGCACTAGGGTCAGGTCGATTCCTGACTTTTAGTGGTCGGGAGTCAAATTGCCAATTAGACTCATGGCCCTTCTTTTTGCCATAACGTGTGCTTCAAATATCCAAATGGTCCATGTGAGCCCATTTTCGACATCTACACTTTGATAGCTTTCCAATGATATAAAGAACACCCCAATGTAAGGTGTTTTGACCCCTGTAATTGAGCTCTAAAGTTTCAATAGTCTTGGAGGACTCCCAAGTCCCACTTTTTGGGAGTGTGAGTTTCATCCTCACACTCTCTCAAAGTAGGGTTGCGACAATAGTTTCAAAGGAAGGGAAGTTACTAGATCCAAAGAAGGTAGAAGTAATTATAAAAATGCCCGTTCCATAAAAACCTCATGATATTCAAGTCTTCAACAGTTTAACCCAATTCTATCAATGTTTTATGAAAAAAATTGCATTCATTATGGCATCGTTCACAAAACTAATGTGGAAATTAAAGGAGTTCATTTGGATTTAATAGTGCCAAGGTGCATGGAAGACCATAAAGTGAAAATACGTGGAGGCCCTAATTCTAATTGCATTAAACTGGGATTAAAAATTCCATGTACATATAGACACATCCAATTTGGCAATAGGGGCTATGTTGGCCCAAAATTTGGACGGTAAGTGCAATCAGCCTATCACATATGCTTTGCGATTATTGAATTCAATAAAACAAAACTACACCATAACAAAGCAAGAAACCTTACATAAATTTTGCCACTACCTTCCCAACAACCAATTTGTCTTTTATGTGGACCACATGGCATTGACCTACCTTGTCAACAAACCACAGTTTTTCGGTAGAATCATGCAATGGTTACTACTATTTTTTGAATATGATTTTACTGTCATCTATAAACCAGGGCGTACTCATTCAGTGGTAGATGCTTTATTTAGTCTCCCTCTAAACACAAAACCATAGGGGGTACTTAACCAGACAGTAAATGCCCCTATGTTCACGATACAGCTTGATTGGTTGTTAGATGTCAAAACCTACCTTCATATTAGGGTATTCCCTAATAGTTACCTTCTGAAATATAAGAGGATTGTTTTGAAAGCCTTACACTTATGTTATTGGAGGGGAACCTACACTACTTAAGCCAATACAAAGTATTGAAACGTTGTTTGGACCCTAATGAAACCACTACTATCTTCACTTAACTACACAAGGGTGTGGGAGGGGGCCATTTTTTTTGTTGAGATTACTGTTAGAAAAATTATGAATGCGTGCTACTAGTGGCCTACCATCTACAAAAATACATTACATTTCTACAAATCATGTGATGAATGTCAAAAACAGGGAATTTGACCTTCTCAATTGTAGTTAAACTAATGACAACATTATTGTCAAACTTGTTGATGAAATGGGGATTATTCTTTGTTGGACCAGTAAAACCAATAGGAAGATACATAGGGAATAATTATATTATGGTGGTGACAAATTACACCACCAAATGGGTGGAAGCAAGGGCATTATGCTCCAACACAACAATGGTCATGGCCAAATTCTTATATGAATGCATTTTGACCAAGTTTAGATGTCCTCTAATTCTAATCTTGGACCAAGGTGTGCACTTCATTAACAACACAATTTCTCACTTAGTGAACCATTTTATTTTTTAGCACACTATCTCTACTACCTATTACCCTCAAGGTAATGGGCAAGCAGAATCGACGAACAAGGTAATTGGCTCCATGTTAACCAAATTGGTAAATGAAAATAGAAATGACTACGATGAACATTTGGGGGAGTACTATTTGCCTACTATACTACCTACAAAATTAGCACGTGGCACACACCATTCCAATTGGTGTATGGACTATACCCACTAATGCTTACAAAATATTTGTTGGTTACCTTCACCAAGGAAGGTACTTCAATGACATTGTGAGGGTATTGACCAATAGGATATCTAAGTTAGAAAAACTAAAGGAAACAAGATTGGACGCAATGGAAAACACAAGAGAATAACAATAGAGACGGGCCTTATGGTCACAAAACCACAACCATCCCAAATCTTTCAAATTGGGCGATTTTGTGCTATGGTTTCTTAAAGGGCAGAAGGAACATTAGAGCAAATTTAAATGTCATTGGTTTGGACCCTATAAGGTACAGTACTACCTTCCAAACAACATGGTTGGTCAATATCGACAAATTTGACCCAAGTTTTGTTTTGGTGAATATTAATAAACAAAAACCCTATGTGCCTTATGACAGTAATATCGAAGGACTAGTCTTTGAATTCCAAGGGGGGAAGAAGGAAGGTACAACATTAGAAACACAAGAATTTTCAAAGGAGTCTATGGAAGAAAAAGGTAAGCACAAGATGGATGAGGGAAAGGGTAGCCAATAAGAAAAAACACATGGAACCTTCCAAACTAATTTTCCACCAAAGGAGACAATAACTAAACCGACCAATAAAAATGAAAAGGCAATTACCCTCAAAGACGGAATTACCACCAATTGGGTAGACCCCACCATAGCCCTACTCTAGGTAATTAAAGACCTAAAAGGTGGGGCGGACCCAAGAAGTATAGTAATCTTAGACCTTAGGGGAGCTATGGAAGGTAGGGCAAATCTAAAAATTAAGGTAGAACCATAAAAAACGAAGGAATTAAGGCTAGCCGCCATGGGCATGTATTGCCTACAGCCCATTCTTGAGGATGAAGACCCACAAATGATAAGTGGAATTAATGCCATCTCAAGAAGCCATCGTGAGGGGAGATGAAGGGTCATTATCAAACACTTAAGGGGTGAAAGTGGAAGGTGGTGTCTTTATGAGACTTACCTTGTCCCATCAAGTAGGACGGTTTTGACAGGGAGGTATAGCCCTCCCACACATGTGGGAAGAAAAAGGTGTGTGTCCCTTCACCACAAGAAAGGAGTGGGATAAACTTTTCCTCATTTCCATTTTTTGTTGTTGTTTTGAAAACGTGAGAAGAAAAGGAAATGAATTTGGAGAAGGCAAGAAATAAAGGGAGGAAATCTTCTAAAGGAAATGAAAAAAATCAAGCTTTAGTGCATTGGAAAGAGGAGGGGAAGGTGCTTTCATTACTACAAAAAGAAATCAAAGCGCAACTAGTACGGGAAATGAAAAAAAGGTAGGAATTAGTTTTTGGAAAGAACATAAACCAAACTAGTACTTGAAAGAAACTCAATTGGTAGAAGAAAGAAAACAAGAAAAATAAGAAAGGAGAGTAGGGGCATTAGAAGAGAGTAGGAAGGAAGAGAAAAATAGACTGTAGCAAAAGGTAGACACGGGTGTGGAAAAGTAATGAAAGAAGATGCATTAGAAACAAACAACACAATTCGTAATGTTCGACAAAACGTTAATCTTGTTATAGTATTTAAAGGATAGCCACGAGAAGATCTAATCAGTTGTAGAGGGAGATGGCTTTCATGAGAAAAATGCTGACAAACAAGACAACATCCACACAAAAGCAAGAAGGTAGAGCTAAAAAGAAGGGCAAGGCCAGGGCGAATGATGAGGGGGAAGGTAGAAGTGACCCTCCACCCCCAAAAATGAAACCCTTCTAAAATTTTTTTTAAATGGTTTGAATTTGAGGATGATTTTAGATGGGCCGTGATATAGGATTAAGAAGATTATGGAGGTTGCAATGGGCCCCCATCAGAGAAAACCTCGTTTATGATTTCCTTAAGGGAATCATAAGTGTAGACAAGGTTCAAATCAAAACAATAGTTAGAGGGTAGAAGGTAAAGATTACTCGTGAAGTGATATTTGACATGCTACTACTACCTTGTCAAGGCCTTGACATAGAGTGGCCGAGCCCTTTATAGTAGGGGGTACCAAAGATGTGTAAAAACTTAGTGGACGAGATGACAATTCTAGGAAAGGAGGGTTGGTCAATGGTGAAAATGAAGGGAAGGTATCTCCAAAAGGTAGGCATAGTCCTCTAGATGGCATAATTGAAGAATGCATCAAGACAATAGCCTTGTTGATTGTAGTAATGGAAAAGGGGAATACATCAATTGGGCAAGAGTGTTTTTCCAAGGCTTGAAACCTGACATGGAGAAACGGCTGCCAAGGGGTACCAAGCCACCTATAGTGTATGTGGCCCATGCCATGGACATGTTGCTACAAAAGTGGATTCCACTTGAAGGCCATTAGGTCATTGGATGGTTTATGGAAACAAGTTGTGAAAAGGATGAAGAGGGTATTGTCCAACTTGTAGTAAGTAACCTTACCCCCATAGCTTTCCAAGCTATAAAGGAGATTACAATGTTTGTGAACGAGGATTTGTGATCTTTGCACGTCCCGTTACCAAGTATAAGGGAGATTGAATATAGGACAACTATCTCTCCCACTAGTGGGAGGCCTGCCACAGAGGGGGAGGTAACTAAGAAAGCAAAAAAGGACTAGGCAATTGAAACCACGTCCAAAATAAAACCCGTTGTAGTTGTCATGCAGAAGGCCCCCAAGGTATTGTCACCTCCCAAGACAACAATAGCAGGTATGAGGGTGCAAACTAAGAAGCAAGTGCACTTTCTACTCAAATCACCCCTTGGAGGGAACATCCCTTCGATAGAGGGTAGGCAAAGGTGAATTTCGATCCCAAGATTTCCTATTTCAAAAGAAGCCACTGTGTTCGATGTGGACAACAATTCGAATGATGAACACCCCATTGGGAATCTGAGGTAGGGGCATACAACTTTTGGAACACCATTGCCTTCTTTTAGAAGTTTTCAAAAGGGGAGGATTGCAACACCTCGCCAACTTGCCTCCATAGATGGTAAGATCCACCCAAACTGATCCCAATGAAATTCAATTGGATCACATCCCAAAAGATAAAAACATGGAGGGACAAACAACTTGGGAGGAAGGTAATTTGGCACCCTTAGAGGTAGTGGAAGAACATGTTATGTGGTTCCACAAGCATGGAAAAATAAAGGGGAACCTAAACTTACTAAGGCAAGAGGGCTAGATGCAAGGCAACATATTGAGGGTGTTACCCTCCCTACCACCAAGATGGTCTAGAGGGAGAAGCTCCAACCAATCAGCAAACTACCCTCTCCCTTGTGCAATCTGCAAGAAATGGACCAACATTGTCTATTGACAAGAAGGTAACCAACCAACAAACAATAACTCTTCGTAGAATTACACAAAATCAACAAATAGTGAGGGTAAAGGAGGAGTCTATGGCTACATGAAAGGTTAAGAGTCAAAGGAATAGGAAATACAAATAGCGCTCCCCTACCCCCCTCTCAATAGTTAGTTCATACCACTATGCTCATTGAATACGAGAACCCTATTATTAATGGGTGCGTGGTACTAGTGGTTAAATCAAGAGGTAGTAGGGGGAGATCCATTGTAAATGTAATCCTAGACCTAAGGACCTCAATAAAAGTGGTAGAACAAAGGGTAGAGGGTCTGGAGGAGGTAGTGAAGCAGATGGAGATATTGGACAAGGAGAAGGTAGCTACCATTAGGGGGTAGCAGAAGGTAAAAATAGTTGCCCAATTGCACTTGGAAATAATAGCTGAATTGGAACGTAGTTTCCAAGAAGAAAACATGAAAAATGAAGACCTCAACCATCTACTAGGGCAGGTGGGTGAGACGACGATTTCAACTACATGAGGGCAAAAATGTCGACACAAGGTAGCCAAGGCATTTGTTGGGGATGAACTTGATGACCAAGGATGCCCCAATATGAATATCAACATTGTTCAAACTTCAAACTTTTTGTCCTTGCAATAAGAAAAATATGACTTAAAAATTAACATTAATATCCCATGACATATGGGTGCTTACTTTTGTCAACAAATAATAATTTTGTAACAAAATTTTCCAACCATATTAAGGCATTTTTAGAAAATATTTTTGAAAATCGTAACAAAATTTGATTCTTGTTACAAAATGCAATCCCAAAAGCCTAAACCCTAGTTAGATCCATGCAGATAAGCCCCTAGCCATTCATAGAGCAACCTGGACAATTTTGGTCACACCATGTCCTAGGCATGGACACGTAAGGTTATTGGGTTGAAAGTCAAATAGGGGTCAACCAAATTGTTGTAGGGGCTAGCAACCGAATGGTTAAAATGGTTAGCGACTAAATGGCTAAAATGGTTGGTGATTGAATTGTTGTAAAGGTTGGCAACCAAACGGCTAAAAAGGTTGGCAACCAAATTTGGTTGTAGATTAGACATTGGACTGTGCCACTTTAGTTTACATTGGTCATCAATTTTCAATTGTGAACAAAGTTGTCAAAAGGTTAAGAGGCATGTGGGTGGTCAAAAAATTGAATGAAGTGACCTAAGGACTATCATGGTCAACCAAGTGATTGTAAGGAGGAGTTCTTTGGTTGATCAAAGGGGGGAGGACTCCTACAAGTGACCAAAAATGGGGGGTTATAAATATAGTGAATGCCAAATGTTTTTCAATCAATTCCTAACCTTCATTGGCTCATTTCCAGTTCTAAGACTTTGCTTGTAATAAGCAATCAATGCTTGGAATCTATGAGCCTTGGGGATTTTGTCTAATGGGGATGCAAGACCTTGGTTGTTTCATGCAATCAATGTTTGTAAGCCCCCTTGGTTAGGTTATATATGTGGAGATTATGTTTTTGCTTGTGCTTTGCAGATTAAAAAGATGTTGAACCCATGATCATTGGTTGTAATTGTAAAATTTGCTTCACAAATGTAACCATCCACCTAAATTCATTTTCACCCCTCTCAAGGCTTGTGTACTTGTGTTATATGACCACAAAAGAATGAACCAAATGTTGTTTAGGTGGAAAAAACTCATAATCAATTCTTCCACATTGAAGCAACATTGATTTTGTTGATAGTTGTCATGGTACCCCAAGTTCACAAGTTTGAGATAAATGAATGTGAATGATGTAGATGGATGGTTCGGTCCATGTTAAAATGTATTCCCAAACTTGTAGATAAATGTGTTTCTTAATTTCATTTATTTTATGAATTTAACCATCCAGCTTACATTATAAAAAATTGTGTCTACCGAAACCACACTACCTTGCAATTAAAACTCAAAAAGTAACTCGTATACAATTGTTATGCAACTATCCTTTGCGTATTACAATTACTATGCAATTACCCCCTTTAAAACACAATGTATTAATAAATAAATTGTTGTGTCAAAAAAATGGTCAATTGTATAATAATTACAAGTGAGTTGAAAATGAGTTTCTATACAATAATTTATATACATCATACATACATATGTTGTCAACCATGTTTGACTTTTTTAGGAGTTGCATTATAGTTACATGTGGCAACTACTTTAGAACTATTATAAATGTGTCACTAAAGTAACAACTATGTTGCAACTAATGTACAATGTACATACTTGCGATTATGCCACGTGTCCACATCTCCACCGCCCATTATGCGATACATTTGCAACAAGTTTTGATTATGATTCCCATTGACATGATTAGTATGTCCATTAGTGTGCCACTACTAAAGTACTATTGTTCAACTATGTTATGATTATAAAACAACTACTTATAACTTAATAAAAATACATGTTCATCAATTATTTATATTTTCATCGTATGTGTTACATTTCGAGTGATTTAAAATGTTATGGGAACGTTACTTCGAGTTTTAGAAATCATTTTTAAAGTGCAAAGGAAAATGAGTAATGAAAAAATAACAAGAAGAGAAATAAACTTTCCAATTTACAAAACACGTTTTTTATCAATTTTTTTCCTTTGGACCCCTCCTACTTTCAAACCTCATAACTTTCTTATTTCTTATTCATTTAAAACAATTTAAAGTTATAGGAGCACCACCTGAAGTTTCACAAATTATTTTATAACTTTAATAACAACAAAACAACATGTAAGGAATTTTTTGGGTGTTTAGGAACCAGCCTTTGTAGCATTTGGTGGTTTGTTTTTTAAGTTATTGACCTTTTTATTTTGAGGGACCATAACTTTTTCAATTTTATTCCATTTTTGACAATTTTTAGTGCACAAAACACACTAATAGAAGGGGTTCAAGTTTTGTTTAAACGCCAAAAATAATGGACCCCCCCTTGGATCTGGCCTGCTTTGAGTGCTTAAGTGTTATAAATGCAACTCAATTGCAACTAATGAACAACTAAAAAATTTAACCCATATGTTTTGTTTTCGAATCCCATGTTACCAACTATATAAAAAAGGCTTGTTTTTATTATGTTTTCACATTGAAATACATGTGCCATTTTGGGATCAATTGAAAAAAACTTAACCTAAAGGCAAAACATAAAATAAAAAATAAAATTTCATGGTTATTTTTAATGCACCTAATCTTGTACTTTCCTACCTACTTACCTACCTAGGTAAGTAAGTAGGTCTTATTTTGTTACCTACCTAAGTAGGTAGGTAGGTCCTAGGTAATTATGTAGGTATGTAGGTTTTAAGACCTACCAACCTACCTACATGTGGTTATGTATGACCTACCTAGCTACTAAAATAAATTTTTTTATTTTTTATTTTTTCCAAGATATGCCATGAGGAATTTTTTTATTGTGCCACATGTTATAATCTTAGATTGTCATTAATAATCATAATGGACAATGGAGATTAATTTTCGAATTTTTTAATGTCCAAAAATCTTCATAATGCCACATGTCAGATTTTAATAGATGGATGACAATTAATGACGTCAACATGAAATCATGGGTTTGGTTATAATGGAATTGAATAGAAGTTGAAGATGAGTTGTTTTGACTAAGTTGCAATTGAGTTGCACCATATATATGGTGAATTGCAACTTTGCAACTCATGCAATTTATCTGTTGGAACTCATAGCGTATAAACAAAATGAGTTGTAAATGTCAGTTGCAACTCAAAAATTGAATTATAAGGCCAGTTGCAAAACGCCCCTTTTTCTTGTAATGTTGATTCACTTTCGTCTAGGGTAGATGCAAGCTACAGTGGTTCACTTTTGTGATGAAACGATGTTTTTTCCATTACCCTTTATTCAAAAGCATGTGGTGATTAATATATCCTTAGATCTATTAATTGGGACTTGGATTTAAGCTAACAACTTCATTACTAAGAGAATTGTGTAGTTATTTATTGATAAAAAAAATTATTTGTTAGTAGTAATGGACTTTTGAAATTGAAAATATGGATTGGTCGTTTGACAAAATCGAAAAATGTATATTAATTCACATTCCAAATTTGTTATTGGGACTTAATATATAATGTAATACAAGATGACAAATTCATATGAAGAATTATTTTTTTGAAAACCTTAATCGTTTTAATAGTTAAGGGCTTTTGAATGGTTAAAATTTGAACATATTTTCATAAGTCTATATGAGTTACAATTTTTGTTTGTTTTTCAATTTTTTTGTTTCAAAAACATATTTTTTGAAAATTTTAAATGGGGCACTATTCCTTTGGACTTTATAGGTTTTCCTTTTAGGACTTACAAATCAAAAAATGACATTAGTTAACATTAAATACCAGTTTTCACATAGATTTGGGAAGGTTTGTAGGTGATTGAACATGTATTAATTAAAGATTAAAATACGAATATTTAAAAAAATAACAACCATGTCCATTTGAACTATTTTAAAGAATCTCATATGGATTTATAGGAAATGTATTTTTTGTCGTTTTTGGGCCACTATACTGTGCATTCACCCTCCATATGTTGACAAGTGACTTGTAGTGGTACCATGATGACAAAAGAGTGAGCCAATGTTGATATAGGTGTAAGAGGGCGGTTATAAATATATTGAGCACTAGAAGTTTTTTAATCAATTCCTAGCTTATGTTGGTTCATCTTAGGTTTTAAGTCCTTGATTGTAGTAAACAATCAATGCTTGGAACTTATGTTTTTTTAATTTCAAAATATATCACACATTACCACAAAATGCCTTGGAGAGGAGTCATTTTGCAAAACATTTGTTTCATGGATCTAACCATCCAACTTAAACTCACTTTCATCCATATGTTGGCATGTGATTTGTAGTGGTACCATGATGACAAAAGAATGTCCTTTCCTATTTGAAACACATTAACTTGGTTTTATGTCATCGTAGAACACAAGTCTAATGTCATCGATGAATGAATGTGAGTTATGTAGATGGATGGTTAGGTACATGATAATAAATAATTTTAAAAAATAAAACAATGTCTTTCTATATATCAAGTCAAATTAGCATTAATGATTCATAATGTTGAGTGCAAGATACTTGTGGTTTTGTTTACTTTCATTATGCAAAAAACATATAAATATTCTCATTTTGAATAGTGTATTTTTTAAAGTGGGAAATTATGTTATGTGATTGGTCTTTTTTTTGTGAAGTGGCTTCGTGTGGGTTGGGTTTTCCATCCATTTTACATCACTAAAGAAAGCTTGTTGTAATGCTAGGAAATTAAAAGATGTTTGTTGAAAGCAATTGACTATGGAAAGATATAGTTTCTTGTCCATTCATATGGGCCATTATTTAGAATGTTATCTTAAGACATTCTTTTATTTTTTGGGGTTGCAACTAGGTTTTTTGACATTGTAAAATGAACAATAAACATGCCCATAGAAAGCCACATCACATACAAAGACTTGCAACATGATATGGTTTGAACTTTAATAAAGTATTTTATCCTAACGCAAATATTTAGAAACTATTCATCTTCATTATGATGGGTCACATGGATGGAGTCAATATATGGCAAGCATTGGGTGGATCAATGGTAACGTAAATGGTTCCTAAAAGTTGGCAACACTTGGGGTCAAATCTTACAACTTTCAAAGATTCTCAATAAGGGTTGTACAAATCCCCATATATTTTGTTTCGCATTAATATATTATGTAGGGCCCTTATCGCTTGACAAAAAATCGATCGCAAGCTGGACTTGGGTCCTTTTGGTTGTGGCCCTTGACAACCTTGTGACCAAAATTCGGTCGTAGTTTGGACTTGGGTCCATTTGGCAAAACCATGTCTAGATTGCGACCAAAATGAGGTCATTAGTTAGACATGGGTTCTTTTGGCTACCACCCTTATCACAAGTTAGACCTTTTTTGTTTTAGATGCGACCCTTATCCAAATTGTGACCAAAGTTTGATTACATGTTGGACCTTGTTTGTTCTAGTTGTGACTTCTGTCTAGATTGCAACCAATATTTGATCAAAGGATGGACCTTGTTTGTTTTGGTTGCAACCCCTATCTAGATTGCGACCAAAATTTGATCATAAGCTAGACATGTGGGTCATTTTGATCGCAACTTTTGTCCAAATTATGACTGAAAATCAATTGTAGGTTGGAGCTTGTTTTTTTGGTTGTAACCCTTGTCTAGATTGTGATCGAATTTCAGTCATAGATTGAACCTGGGTCATTTTTGTTGCGACCCTTGTCCAAATTATGACTATAAATTGGTTGTAGGTTGGACAAGGGTCCTCTTAGCTACAACCATTCATTACTACAAAAGTTGTCTTTTACACTATCTTTTTTAGATTTACATATAGTGGTGTCTACAAGTGGCACATATCTAACATTTTAGATTAACCACATAATTTTGGAGCCTTTATTGGTTTTAGCTTGTTATATTAAGGTTTGGCAATTAAGGTTTATAGTAATATGCTAATATGTTTTGTGTACGAGTGTTGTAATATGTTGTATATATAACACAACCAAGTACAACACTACAAACAAAACACGCATGCATATGACACACCTATACATGTTAAACCCTAATAAAGCAAGCTAAAACAAGTAGAGATATTTAGTACACATGTGTATACACAACTAAAAACACACAACATACATGTGAGTTGAAAATTGAAACTTATATTGATATTTAGATGGCATATTAATTAGAACATGTACATTGCAATCAAATACAATAGTTTCATTGAAAGTGCAAGGTTTACAAAGTCTGGCATACATAAAGGGAATTGATTCAAGACCTAGTAGGTATTAGCTTCCAAGGCCATTATACAATGTAGCCTACTACATCCCCTATTGTTTGTAGTGGAGGATCATGTTCATTGTTTGGAATTAGCAATGCAACATTAGTTACTAAAGCAACAATGATAACAATAGTCAAACAATTTAGTGGGATGAACTTGTGATGATGAACAATCCCACCACCCCCAAGTTTCACAAAATTTTTGTTGGCACAATCCTTTCTTCCAATGAATGTCATGAGGATGAGCTCGTGATTGAACTTGTATTACAAAACAAATGAAAGAAAAATTAATAACACTACATATACAATTAATATAACATATGACAATGAACCAAATGCAAATAAAATTTGACAAATGATTTGGGGAACAACTAGTTAATCAATCATGGCATGGTGTTACAACAAAAAACATGGACATCAACAAAATAAAAATTTCACAACTTGTCCAAATGCAAAGTGCCATACTAGAGTAATATGGTAAAATAACAAATTGTAGATTAGTTACACAAGAAGCCATTTGATGGATTGACTTAGTGGAAGATGTGGCACATGTACCTTTAGCAGATTTTCTACACCTGAAAATGTAGTTGTACTTATTTTGCAATTGACCTTAAAGTCAATTGTTTACTTATACCCCAAACCTTATGGTCATCTCCAAAAATTCAACTTATCCTATAAGTTTTTATACATCTCCAACAATCCTTGAAACCTACAAAATTATCAATTCCAATAGTTACATAACTTACAATTCATTTGGAATTTTATGCCTAATATAACACTACATTAAATAAATATGGCATAATTTTAATAAATAACAAGTTTAAAACAAAAAGAAACTTGGGTTTGGGGTATAAAATTGCAAATCACCTAAGTCAGAGGTGACTATGCATAAGTTTTTATGGATTTCCATTGTGGGTTTTCTTTTTTAATTTGCTTCTACCCATGCTAGCATGAACCATCATAGCACAAGGTGTTTGGAGCCTCAAAAAGTCCAACCAAATAAGGCCACAAAGATCATAGGGCACAAGCACAATAAGCCCCCCAAAAATTGTAGTCACAAGTATAATCTTTCTGTAGTTATTTTTGTTTGTTTTAAGTATATTTGATTAGCTTGAAACTTAATCTAATCAATTATTTTTAAAAATCCAACAAAAAAATAAAAATTGAATGTATGGAGTATATTTGTGACAAAATAATATATGTCACAAAGTTTCAAAAAATTGCATATATACTTCAAAACTAAAGTTGTGAGTGGAATTATTGCGTGATTTTTTAATATTGTGTATGCTATTGATATACATGAATTAAATTTAGGACCATTTAGAGATTTAAAGTTTTTGGATGAAATTTCATTCAAAAAAGTGTGTTTTTTGCATTTGTGAACAATAAATGCATAATAACATATATTTTAAAGAAAAAAACCACTACCGTATGAAAAAGAAGGAGATTTTATGGATGGACATTGCATTATTTTTTCAATTTTTTTTTATAGTAATGTTTCATGAACCACAAACATGAGGCTTTATGGCCGTTGAAAAACTATAAATTATATATTGTATGTACATTAATTTTATCCAATCCTTTTCATCTAACAGTTGGATCAAGATTAATTTTGATTAAAAGTAAACTTTGAGTTCCAAACTCTTGTCATATAAATTTTTAAGTTTTTTGCTTGTGTTTAGGGTAGCTAAAGAATACCATCAAGATTTTAGCTTATTACATATTATAATATTCATTATACATCTCCTTTTTTGGTGAAAAATGGTTCACCCTTAATGTGCTTTCACCCCATAGTAGATAATTGTTGTCTTTTACCTCACTATCAAATGGATTAGGTAGTACATTGAATAGGGCACATTGCCAACACATTTGTAAAGGTGATCATCTATTAACAAAGTGTTATTTGGAAACAATGGCCTAAACCCTAGGCTACTTCATCAAACACCTTAACCATGTTTTTCAACACTAAAAACCTATTTGGGTTCAATGGATGGCAAATGCAGGTTCACATTGTTCACTCCCCCACACAAACACATGTTTAATTGTTGATTCATGTCCTATTAAAAATTGGACCTTGGGGATCAAATGAGGCTTTGTCGTTGAAAATAATAGGAGTTTCATGAGGACTGAAATGTTTATTTAGATT
>Ga0116229_10001282_pt1 | contig 38732 bp, 41 predicted proteins | sample S1TSphgellanicum_3_FD_87313 | JGI IMG/M metagenome (GOLD analysis project Ga0116229, IMG submission 87313) | Host-associated microbial communities from peat moss isolated from Minnesota, USA - S1T2_Fc - Sphagnum magellanicum MG | ecosystem: Host-associated > Plants > Peat moss > Unclassified...
GTCCGGCGTAATGGTGGCGCATTTTACGCCGACGCCGAATTCGCGGATCGCATGGGCCGCGTCTATTGTCACCTGGTCGTTCGTCTGGTCGCGGTATTCGATGCCGAGGTCGTAATAGCGCAGGTCGATCTCCAGGTAGGGCAGAATCAGCCGTTCCTTGATGAAGCCCCAGATGATCCGGGTCATCTCGTCGCCGTCGAGCTCCACCACCGGGGTCTTCACCACAATCTTTGCCATGCGCCCTGGCCTTCCGTGCCTGCCTTGCCCGCCGGGATTTGCGCCGTCCGGCGCGGCACGGCAAGAAGCGCAGCGCGGCGGCAGCACTGCATCAAGCCGGAATGGGGGGCGATATGGCGTTCAAGGGGTTCGATCTGACCGGCAAGGTGGCGCTCGTCACCGGCGGCAATGGCGGCATTGGCCTGGCGATGGCCGAGGCGGTGGCGCAGGCCGGCGCCGATATCGCCATCTGGGGCCAGAACCCGGCCAAGAACGAGGCCGCGCGCGCGCGCCTGGAGGCCACTGGCCGGCGCGTGCTGGTGCAGCACGTGGATGTCGCCACCAGTGCGGCGGTGGACGCGGCTTTCGCCGAGACGCTGGACAAGCTCGGCCGCGTCGATGCCTGCTTCGCCAATGCCGGCATCGGCGGCGGGCACCGCGGCGGGTTCGCTGATATGGCCGATGACGCATGGGACCGGGTAATGAAAATCAACCTGGACGCGGTATTCTACACCTTCCGGGCGGCTGCCCGCCACATGGTCGCCCGCGGCGGCGGCGGCGCGCTGGTAGGCACCGCCAGCCTGGCCGCGCTGATGGGCGCCGCGCGCGCCGAGCATTATGGCGCCACGAAAGGCGCGGTGGTGTCGATGTGTCGCGCGCTGGCGGTGGAATATGCGCGTCACGGCATCCGCGCCAACGCGATTCTGCCGGGCTGGGTGCAGACCGACATGACCGAGAAACGCTTCGCCGACGAGCGCTTCGCCGCCGCCGTCATGCCGCGCATGCCGATGCGCCGCTGGGGCGACCCCGATGATTTCGCCGGCATCGCGGTCTATCTGATGAGCGACGCGTCGAGATGGCATACGGGCGACAGCTTCGTCATCGACGGCGGCTACGTACTGTTCTGACAGCGCAAGAGCAAAAGTTTTTGCTTCTCTTTTTTTAAAAAAGAAGGCCTGCTTCCTTTAGAATAGTCGTTGTTTTGTAGGCTGCCGGCATGAAGGCTACGACCTCAATTCTACTGCTAGCGGGTGCCGCACTGATCGGCACCGCGCTGTGGCTCTACACGCCGGATGCCTCACGGGCGTCGCTGGAGGCGAGTTACGCCAAGCCGCCGAGCATATTTGTCACTGTAGATGGCGTGCGCCTACATGTACGCGACACCGGGCCGCGTGACGCGCCGGCGCTGATCATGCTGCATGGTTTCGGCTCCAGCCTGCATACCTGGGAGCCATGGGCGGAGGCGCTGTCCCCGCAATATCGCGTCATCCGGTTCGATCTGCCGGGCTTCGGGCTCACTGGCGCCGATCCAACCAACGATTATTCCGATACGCGGGCGACGAGGATCCTGGCCGATCTGATGGATGCGCTGCATGTGGCGCGTGGCACGATCATCGGCAATTCGCTGGGCGGCAAGATCGCCTGGCAATTCGCCGCCGCCTATCCGGATCGGGTGGCGCGGCTGGTGCTGATTTCGCCGGATGGGTATGAAAGCCCCGGTTTCGAATATGGCAAGAAGGCGGAGGTGCCGGCGGTGATCCGCGTGCTGCCGTATCTGCTGAAGTCGTTCTTGGTCCGCATGAATCTGCTGCCGGCCTATGCCGACCCGAAGCATCTGACCGATGCGGTGGTGACGCGGTATAGGGACATGATGATTGCGCCGGGCGTGCGCCGCGCGATGATTTCGCGCATGGAGCAGGTGGAATTGCAGCCGCCGGAGCCCACGCTGCAACGGATCCGTGCGCCGACGCTGCTGCTGTGGGGCGAGAAGGACGGGATGATACCTTTCACCAATGCGCAGGATTATCTGAAGGCGATTCCGGGCGCGAAGTTGGTTGCATATCCGGATTTGGGGCATGTGCCGTTTGAGGAAGCGCCGGCCGAGGCGCTGCCGCCGTTGCGTGCGTTTTTGCAGGATAATAAATAATACGAGCAGGCTTCGACAACGACTATACCCGTCATTGCGAGTCGCGGCGAAGCAATCCAGGACAACACGCGAGATCTCGCTCGTAGCGCTGGATTGCTTCGCGGCGGCTCGCAATGACGGTGAGCGCTCAGGTTAATCGCTGGTCTTTCGCATTGAACAGCAACGCGGATAAAATGAACGCCGCGCCGATCAACGAAGGCAGCCCAAACCGCTCGCCATGCAACGCGCCGAAAAACGCGCCCCAGACCGGTTCGGTGGCGAAAATCAGCATCGCGCGGTGCACGCGCACACGGCGCATGCACCAATTGGTGCTGACCTGCAGGAAAGCGCTCGCGGCGCCGAGACTCAGCGCGCAGGCGATCCAGCCTGGTGCAAAAGCTGGCAGATGGGCGCCCGTGATAACCGAAACGGCCACCGCGTAGGCGGCGGCGCCGGCACATTCCAGCACCGCCAGCCGGCGCGGGTCCACGCGCGGCGCGAAACGGCTCATCAGCAACACTTCCGCCGCCACGCCGAACGCGCCGCCAAGCGCGAAAACATCGGCGCGGGACGGCGCGCCGCCGGGCCCGCCCGCCATGAACATCAATCCGAACGTGGCCAGGCAAACGCCGACCCAAATCCGCGCGCCGGTCACCTGCCGCAGGACCAGATATTGCAGAACGGGCACAATCGGCACGCACAGCGCGCTGATGAATGCGGTGTGTCCCGCGCCCAGCGTCTGCAACGCAACTGCCGGCAGTATGTAACCCGCCGCCATCGCCATCGCGAGGCACGCCGCACCCTGCATTTCGATGGGCGTCGTCCTGGCCAGGCGCACGCCGGTCACGCCCCAAACGACAATTGCCGCGGTGGCGAACCGCATCGCCACGAACGGCGCGGGGGACACGGCGGCGACGCCGAGGCGCGTGAGCAGGAACGCCAGGCCCCATAGGGCAGTGGCGAACAGCAAAATACCTTCCGGGGCAAAAGGGTGCGCTAATAACCTTTTCAAAGGAAGGCTGGGTGGGGCGTGCCGCCCCCCCCAGACCCCCCGTCGCTACTTGTTACGCGGCCTCCTGATAGAGGGTGCGGGACGCCGGTGGTGCCGGGGACGCTTAGCGGCAAACCGCGCGTTACCCTTGCGGCCAGATAGGCGAAACATTGCGCTTCCAGTGCATCGCCGTCCCAGCCCAAGACTTCGACCGCGTCCACCGGGCATAAGGCCGCCGCGCGCAGTGCCGCCATGATCGCCGGATTGCGCCTTCCGCCGCCGGTCACCAACAACCGCCGCGGCACCGCCGGCCACGGCGCCGCCATCGCCGCCCGTGCGGTGAACGCGGCCAATGTCGCCGCGCCATCCGGCACTGACAGCCCCGCCACCAAACGCAACACATGCGCGAAATCCTGCCGGTCCAGCGATTTCGGTGCCGACCGGGCAAAGAACGGATGCGACAATAATTCCGTCAAAACCGCCTCATCCGGCGTGCCGGCCGCGGCCAGCTTGCCATCCCTGTCCATCGGCTCGCCCAAATGAAGCGCGCAGAAATCGTCGAGCAGCGCATTGCCGGGTCCGGTGTCGCACGCCAGCAACGCGCCATCCGCGCCGATATAGGTCACGTTCGCGACGCCGCCGATATTCAGCACCGCCAACGGCGTTTCCAATCCCGCCGCCAGCGCCGCATGATAGAGCGGTACCAGCGGTGCGCCCTGCCCACCCGCCGCAACATCGGCGCTGCGGAAATCATACGCCACCGGAATACTGGTCGCCGACGCCAGCAAGGCGGCATCACCAATTTGCCAGGTGCGCCGCTGGTCCGGCCGGTGCAGAATGGTCTGACCATGGAAGCCGAGCAGATCGGCCGGTTCCCCCAGAGCGCGTACCGCCTCGGCATGGTGGAGCGTGAGTTTCTCGGTCGTTTCCAGCAGCGCCGGATCGTCCGGCGGTGTCGTTTCGGCGCGGTCCAACAGGGTGCGCAGTCGCGCCCGTAGCACCGGCGGGAACGGGTGCGTCAGCGCGCGGCCGGTGGCGAAGACCGTTTCGCCATCGGTCTCCACCAGCGCAGCATCCACGCCGTCCAACGACGTGCCGCTCATCAGGCCAATGATACGCATGCGGCTCAATGTGCCGCCGCGTGGGACTGGGTGCCGCGTGTGAACACGACGTCGGCGGGGTCGATGGCGGGAAGCGGAATGTCGGGCAACGACGCGAGGTCGACATAGAGCGGGGCGAAATCCGTGTTGACGGTTTCGTCCAGCAGCGCCGGCAGGCTGTCGATGACGAAATAGGTTTGCTGGAAATCATCGATGCGATAGGGCGTGCGCAGGACCCGCGGCAGCGAAAATCCGAGCCGGTGCGGCGACGCATCCTCGAGCGCGAAGATGGTTTCGCTGGCGGAGGACACGATACCGGCGCCGTAAATCGCCAGGCCGGCATCGGTGCGGACCAGGCCGAATTCGACGGTATACCAATAGAGGCGGGCCAGGTTCGGCAGGCTGCCGTGCCGGAGCGCGCGCTGGCCGCCGCGTCCGTAGGCCTGCATATAGTCGGCGAAGACCGGGTCGGTCAGCATCGGCACATGGCCGAAGACATCGTGGAAGATGTCGGGTTCCTGGAGATAATCGAGCTGGTCGGCGCGGCGGATGAAATTGCCGGCGGGAAAGCGGCGATTGGCGAGATGCTCGAAAAACACCGCGTCCGGCACCAGGCCGGGGACGGCGACGACCTGCCAGCCGGTAAGATGCTGCAATGTTTCCGACAGCACGCGGAAATCCGGAATGCCTGCCGCGAGATCGAGCGCGCGCAGGCCGGCGAGAAATTCGGGGCAGGCGCGGCCGGGGAGCAGCGCGACCTGGCGCTGGTAGAGCCTGGCCCAGGTGGCGTGCTCGGCCGCGGTGAAGCGGTCCCAGTTTTGCGGAATAACGTAGTCTTGCACTAAGGAAGGCCTTCTTTTTTGAAAAAAAGAAGCAAAAAACTTTTGCGACTAGGCATACGCGGCGAATGGCGACATGGGCCACATACACCAATGCGCAAAAGTTTTTTGTTCTTTTTTTCAAAAGAGAACATACTTCCTTCTTACGCCTGCGCCAACCGCATCCCCAAAGCCGTCGCGGCCAGACACAGCACAACCGACAAGCCGACATTGGCAATCGCGCGGAGAGTTTCGCCGCCGCGCAGCAGGTCGATGGTTTGCAGGCTGAACGCCGAGAACGTGGTGAAGCCGCCGCAGAGGCCGGCCATCACGAGCGCTCGCGTCGGTTCGCCGGCGGGGTGGCGGCCATAGGCGGCGGTAAATTCGGCGAACCAGCCGATGACGAAGCTGCCGACGATGTTGATGATGACGGTGCCGAACGGAAACCCCGGCCCGGTCAGGCGTGCGACGGCGAGCGCAAAACCGTAGCGGGCGACGCTGCCGGCGGCGCCGCCGGCGGCAACCAATAGATACGAAATCATGCGGCTTCCTTATGAGCGACACGGACGCATTTGCGCATGACGCTGGGGAGCGCCTCGTTCGCCAGCGCCGCGGCCGGGCGCAGGAAACCATCCGCGGCGATGCGCGGCACCGTGGCGGCATAAACGTCCAGGAAAAGTTCGAAGTGGGTGAAGACGTGGCGGATATTGCCGGCGCGGCGCCAGGTGGCGGCCATGGGGGCCTGTTGTTCCGCCTCGTGCGGCAGGAACGGCGTGTCGCGCCAGGCGGTGCCGGGCAGTTCGGTCATGCCGCCGAGCAGGCCGGTGGGCGGGCGGCGGCGGAGCAGCACGTGGCCGGCGGTGTCCTGCAGGAAGAAATGCGCGCCGTGGCGCACGGGACGGGCGGATTTTGGCGTGCGGCGCGGCAGGTCGGCTTCGATGCCTTGGCGATGGGCCTCGCAGTGCGCACGCCAGGGGCACAGCGCGCAGGCGGGGCGGGGCGTGCAGATGGTGGCGCCGAGGTCGAACAGCGCCTGGCAGAAATCGGCCGCGCGTGCAGCGGCCGCGGGCGCGGTGTTGAGCCTCGCGGCCTGTGTCGCCAGCTCAGGCTTGGCGCCCGGCATCGGTGTTTCGATGGCGAACAGCCGCGCGGTGATGCGCTCGACATTGCCGTCGACCGGGACGACAGGACGGTTGAAGGCGATCGCCGCGACGGCGTTTGCGGTGTAGGGGCCGATGCCGGGCAAAGCGCGCAGGCCGTCCACCGTGCTGGGGAAGTGGCCGCCGCCGGCGGCAACGGCGCGGGCGCAGGCGTGCAGATTGCGAGCGCGTGCATAGTAGCCGAGGCCGGCCCATGCCGCCATCACGGTGTCGTTGTCAGCGGCTGCCAGGGCCTGCACGGTTGGGAAGCGTTGCAGGAACCGCTCGAAATACGGAATGACCGCGGCGACGGTGGTTTGCTGCAGCATGATTTCGCTGAGCCAGACGCGATACGGGTCGGGCGTTTCGCCGGGCAGCGCGCGCCACGGCATGCGGCGGCGGTTGCGGTCGTACCAGGCGAGGAGGGCGTCGGCGGGAGGCGGCATGCGCGCAGTTTATGCGCGCGGCGGGAGTCGCAGAAAGGCAAGGTCTTCTTTTTTGAAAAAAAGAAGGAAAAAACTTTTGCTCACTGGCATATGTGGTGCACTTCGCCGTGGACCGCCTACGCCAAGGAGCAAAAGTTTTTTGGTTCTTTTTTTCAAAAAAGAACTGCTTTCTTTCTCACCCCCCCGGCGGCACCGCGAGGCAGGGCCATTGGCGCGCCGAGAGCGCGCCGCAAGCGCCGTCCGCGGCGGGCTGCGTAATGCCCATCAGGCGCGCGCGATAAAAGACTTTGCCGTCCGAATGGGTGACGGCGCCGACCACGGTGCTGGCGGGCCTGCGTCGGGTCGGTGAACGCGCCGACTTGCACGCCCCAACGTGCGTCGGTGGTGCTGGGCGGCAGCGTATCGGCATAGGCGCTCGGGATGAGCGAGAAGCGGGACGCGTGGGGCGGCCGTGCCGGCGCGGCGGTTGCCACGACAGGTGCGGCCTGCGACGTGCCCCAAAGCTGGCTGCCGGTCTGCGTTGGTCCGCTGGCGTCGGCGACCTCGACGGGCGCCTGGGTTGGCACGGGGGACGGGGAGGGTGCCGCGCCTGCTGGGCCGGCGAACGCGACCAGCGGGCCTGTCATGGGGCCGGCGCCGACCAGTTGCGGGGCGACAATGTCGAGATAGCCGATCGTCTCGTTCGGCAGTTCGCCGCGGCCGGCGAGGTAGTCGTCCAGCCTGCGCGGGCCGGCGTCATAAGCGGCGACGAACGCGGGGGAGCCGTATTTCGCATAGAGTTCCTGGATCAGCGCGGTGCCGGCCAGGATATTGTCGTGCGGGTCGTATGGGTCGGGGCCCAGGCCGTTGCGGTCGCTGAGCGTGGCGTAGGTGGCGGGCATGACTTGCATCAGGCCCATGGCGCCCGAGCGGGAGGTGACGAGTTGGCCGTTCAGATACTGATGGCCGCCGCTTTCCTGCCGCATGATGGCGCGAATGAAGGTTTCCGGCACGTTGAAGCGGGCCGACGCCTCGTGGATATAGGGGCCCCACGGGTCGCTCGGTGGGCCCGGAGGCAGGTAATTGCGTGGCGATGCGGGGTGATAGCTGGTACTTACGGTGCCGCCGCCCCCGCACGCAGCGAGCGCCAAGGGCATGAGCAGGCAACCGAGACGTATTTTTCCGCGCATCGAAGCGAATGCTTGCCTGGGCTCGGTCAGAATATCAAGAAAAACCGTCAAGTGCCTGCCCTGCCAACATAAACTCCTGGTTTGGGTGTTGTGTTTGTGTTGTCCTACCTGGCCGCGAACATGCCGGGAACAGAGTGTCACATGATTGATCTTTACACATCGCCAACGCCGAACGGTTGGAAAGCGAGCGTTACGCTGGAGGAGCTGGCGCTTCCCTATGCGGTGCATGCGATCGACCTGGCCAGTGGCGCGCAGAAGGCGGCGGCGTTTTTGGCGATCAATCCGAACGGGCGCATTCCGGCGATCGTCGATCGTGACGCGGACGATTTCGCCGTGTTCGAGTCGGGTGCGATCATGATCTATCTGGCCGAGAAGGCGGGGCGGTTGTTGCCGGCGGATGCGCGCGGGCGCAGCCGGGTGCTGCAATGGCTGATGTTCCAGATGGGCGGGGTGGGGCCGATGATGGGCCAGGCGAACGTGTTTTCGCGCTATTGGCCGGAGACGTACCAGCCGGCGATCGATCGGTATCAGAATGAAGGCCGCCGGCTGTTCACCGTGCTGGACGGGCGCCTGCGCGACCATGAATATCTGGCCGATGATTTTTCGATTGCCGACATCGCGAACTGGTGCTGGGTGCGCACCCATCGCTGGAGCGGGGTTGCCGTGGACGGGCTGGAGTCGCTGCAACGCTGGATGGCCGCGATCGAGGCGCGCCCCGCGGCGCAGCGCGGCGTGCGGGTGCCGGTTGATCTGGAGGCGCTACGGCGCGGTGACGGGGAGGGGGCGAACGCGCTGGTGGAGTCGGCGAGGGCAATCGTGCAACGATAGCGTGACGCGAGTGACGAAGATTAAGAAATTGAAACCGCAGATGAACGCAGATATTTATCGACTGGCGCCACGGGATTGGCAAACTTCAAAGTAGTTTGAACCATCGTCACAAGCATTGAATCTGACTTTCCACGTTATTGCGAGCCGCAGCGAAGCAATCCAGCGTCACGCGCGAGGTCTTGGGGCATTCGCGGCGTTTCTGTGGGTCGAACGCGACGCAGGCCATGTATGTTTGTGCAGAGCGGCTGCATCTGCGTTCAACTGCGGTTCCAATTCTTAAGACTTCCTAATTCGGCCAAACTAAGTTTAGATTCAGGCCCCGGCCGTCGATGGCGGCGACCTTTCGGGTTGAGAGTGAATTCACCAGAAGTGCTGCATCGGATCGTTGCAGTATTTGGCTCGATATACCCGCTTCGGTCGCAACGCCGCTCTCCAGCAGCAGCACGCGGGCGATGCCCGGCAGGGCGCCATCGGCCACCGGCGGCGTGATCCATTTGCCGTCCACGCGTATAAAGATGTTGGCGGCGGTGGCTTCGGCGAGATTGCCGCGCGTGTTGAGCAGCAGCGCGTCGTCGGCGCCAGCTGCGGCGGCCTCCATGCGTGCAAGCACGCTATCGAGGTAATTCAGCGATTTTATAGCAGCAAGCGGGGAGGATTCGTTGCGGCGTGTGCGTCGGGAAATGATGACGCGCGCGGGCGGCGCTGGCGGCGGCAAAGGGCCGGCAGTGATCAATATGGTGGGGTGGGTGGTTGCGGTTGGCAGCACGCCGCGCGGTGCTGGGCCACGTGTCAATGTCAGACGAAGTGCAGCGCTGTCGAGCGCGTTTTGCGCCAACACGGCACACATGGCGTCGTGCAGAGCTTGATCGCTAAATGAGATTTCTATGCCGAGTATGGCCGCGCCGTGTCGCAGGCGAGCGAGATGGCGGGCGGCGTGTGTGGGTGCGAATGCATCCGCGCGGATCGTTTCGAAGATCCCGTCGCCGAGCGTAAAGCCGCGGTCGGTCGGATCGATACGGGCAACCGCGTCGTCTACGAGCGCCCCATTCAACCAGCAAACGCTCATCGTAACCTTTGCGTCACGCGAAGTCCCCTAGCGCGCGCAGCATGGGCAGCACTTTCACCAGCACCTCGTCCCACTCCGCCGCCGGGTCACTGTCGGCCACGATGCCGCCGCCGGCCTGGGCCACCACGCGGTCGCGCGCCACGGTTACGGTGCGGATCAGCACCGAACTATCCATGGCGCCGTTGAAGCCCAGCCAGGCCGCGGTGCCGCAATAGGGGCCGCGCGCGGCCCCCTCCAGCTCAGCGATGATCTCCATGGCGCGGATTTTTGGCGCGCCGGTGATCGATCCGGGTGGGAGTGCTGCCCGCAATAGCTCGATCGCCGAGCGGCCCGGCTGCAACTGGCCTTCGACCACCGAAACCAGATGATGCACGCTGGGAAAACGCTCCAGCGCGCAGAGCGAGGGCACACGCACGCTGCCGGGTACGGCGACGCGGCTGATGTCGTTGCGCAGCAAATCGACGATCATCAGGTTTTCGGCGCGATCCTTGGCGCTGGCGCAGAGGGAAGCGGCCTCCACCGCGTCCTCGGCCGCGGTGGCGCCGCGCGGGCGGGTGCCCTTGATCGGACGGGTTTCGATCGCACCGGCTTCGTCCAGCGCGATAAATCGTTCCGGTGATACGCTCGCCACCGCGCTTGCGTCGCCGCAATCTATGTAGCACGTGAACGGCGCTTCATTGCCGGCCCGCAACGCCAGAAATATGTCCGGCGCGCGCACGCCGGCGGGCCGCGCGGCAATAAACGGCGCGGTCATGTTCGCCTGGTAGATGTCGCCGGCGCGAATATAGTCCAGCGTGCGTGCTACCCGCGCCATGTGCGCCTCGCGCGTGACCGCCCGATGCCAGGCAAAGCAGGGCGCCGGCGTTGCCGGACGCGCGCGCGCGTCCAATCTTGTCAGCAAGCGCTGCGCGCGCTCACGCGATTCCGCGAACGCGCACAGCAGCCACGTGCGCCGCGCCTGATGGTCCCACGCGAACACCAGATCATAGAACCCGAACTGCATGTCCGGAACGCCATCTAATGACCCCGGCGCACGCGGCACATGCTCCAGCGCGGCCGCCATTTCATAGCCGCAGAAACCTGCCGCACCGCCGATAAAAGGCACCGGCGCGTCAGGCCAGGCAAAATCCCATGCCGACAACGCGGCTTCGACGGTGGAAAGGGAGACGTTACGCATTACCCGAAACGGGTCGACGCACAAATAGCTATACCGGCTGCGCGGGCCAATGTCGCCGCGGCTCTCGAAGAACGTTACGAACGCATCGGACAGGAAACACAAAAACGCCTCGACGGGCTCCAACCAAAGGAGTTCGACGGCAAGAGGCTCCAGGCACGCTGCGGGTTTGCTGAAATCCAATTACGCACCAAACGCCAGCAGGCGCTGGGCCATCTCCGCCGGCTTCGACCCGTCATCCATGACGCCGAGGAAATGTCCGTCCGGGCCCATCACATACAGCACGGAACTATGGTCCATGCCGTAATCCCCATGCGCCAACGGATGCTTGGCGGCGTAGACGCGATATGCCTGCTCCACCGACGCGATCGCGGCCGCGCTGCCGGTCAGGCCGACGAAGGACGGCCCGAACGCATGCGCATAATCGCCCATCACCGGAGGTGTGTCGCGCTCCGGGTCTACCGTAATGAATATCGGCGCTATGCGCGCGCGCTCCTTCGCCGGCAATATGTCCAACGCCGCCGCCATGTCGGTCAGCGTGGTCGGACACACGTCGGGGCAATGCGTGTAGCCGAAATAAACCAGCATGTAGCGGCCGCGGAAATCGCGGTCGGTTACTGTCTTGCCGCCGCCATCCAGCAACGCGAACGGCCCGCCGATCTGCAACCCGGCGGAACCGGTCTGCGCGGCCATCCGTGGCACCACGACAACGGCACCCAGCCCCGCCAGCGCCACCACGGCACATGCGGCAATCAAGACCGCGCGCATGTCAGCGGCACGGCCCCGGCGCGCGCAGCGCCAGCACCGGCACGCTCACTGCCAGCACCGGCGCCTTCGCGAAATGCAGCGACAGATGCAGCGTGCTGCCCGCTGCCAGCGGCGCCTTCATGTCCATCAGCATCAGATGCGTCCCGCCCGGCGCCAGCACCACCTTCTTGCCCGCGGGCAGCGCCACGCTGTCCAGATCGGTCATGTCCGACATGCCGTTCGTTGCCGTGCTCTGATGCAGCATCACCATGCCGGCCTCCATCGCGTCCACACGCGTCAGCGTGTCGCCCGCTGGGCTGGTCAGCGTCAGATACGCGGCGGATGTGTCCTGGTGCGGCAGGCTGGCGCGCGCCCAGGCGCAGCTTACCGCGATGTTCTGGGCATGGGCGGCGGGGGCAAAAAACAAAAAGCAGAAAAGACTTCTTTTTTGAAAAAAAGAAGCAAAAACCTTTTGCTCTTGCGCTCTTTCCACCTGGCGTGCCCCTGCTTCATCTTGCGCGTGCCCAAACGGGCAAAAGTTTTTTGGTTCTTTTTTCAAAAAAGAACATACCTGGTTCCTATCACGCCGGCGGAACACTCGCCACCACCTGCTGCGATCCAACCTGCTGCGATCCAACCTGCTGCGATAACGTCATCACCGTCTGCATCGGGCTGGTCAGCCTTATGCCCTCCTCGCGCAGGCGCTTGGCGAGCCGGCGGTTGAATTCGCGCTGCACCGGCCAGCGGCCGCCATCCGTGCACACGATCTGCCCTACCACGGTCACCGCGCCGGGCTGCACGGCGTCCACGCCCCACAGCTGGAAATCGCTGCGCATCATGTCGGCGAAGCGCCGTTCCTCTCGCATATCGTGCGCGATCTCGGCCAGCAGGTCGCTGAGGTGATCGGTGTCGGTGTCCGACGTGACGCTCACCGACACCGGCACGTTGCCGATGCCGCGGTTGACGTTGGTCACGGTGCTGACGCTGCTGAACGGAATGATGTGGACGGACCCGTCGCCGGCGCGCAGCCGCATGGTGCGGATGGACAGATTCTCCACCGTGCCGGACAAGCCGGCAACGGTGACGTTGTCGCCCACCTGCATCGCGTTCTCCAGCAACAGGAAAATGCCGGTGATGAAATCCTGCACCAGCTTCTGGCTGCCGAAGCCGATCGCGACACCCAGGATGCCGGCGCCGGCGAGCAACGGCCCGACATCGACGCCGATCACCGCCAAGGCGTTCAGCCCGAATATGCCGAACAGCACCGCCAGCAGCACGGTGCGCAGGATCGGCATCAGCGTGCGTAGCCGCGCGGCCTGCACGTTCTGCGCATGCCGCGCCAGCTGCGCCAGCCGCCGCTCAAACTGCGAGTTCGCGACCTCCCAGATCAGCAGCATGATCAGCCCGACGACCAGGATCGAGGCGATGGCGCCGGCCAGCTTGCCGCCTAGCGCATTGCCGCGGAACCAGGCCAGCACGTTCAGGCCCCACACTTCCAGCAGCCCCAGCGCGGCGACGATCCACAGCAGCGCACCCACCGTCCGCCGCAGCACGGGCAGGTAGAAATGCGTGCGATCCTCCAGGCCTGGATAACGGCTGGCCACCTCCGGCTTGATGCGGAAGAAACGCTCCAGGCCGCCCAGCACCACCACATTGGCCAGCCGCAGCACCGCGGACACGGCGGCCGTGCCGAGCAGGATGCGCCACATGATCTGGTAGCCGTTCGGCACCTGCGCGGCCCAGACGAGCCAAAGGCCGGCGATCAGGAAAATCGCCACCAGATGCCAGGTCGCTGCCAGGCGCCGCGCGATCGCGGCACCCCAGCCGGCCTCGCCGGCGCCGCGCCGGATCGCCGCTGCCACTTTCTTGCGGCACTGCCACACGATGATGATCAGCAGCAGGTGCGCGACCAGCGCCACGGCCTTCAGGAACGCCTCGCGCGCCGCGCCGGAAAGTCCGTATTCGGTGCCGATCAGGGTCGCCGCGTAGCCGAACGCAATCCAGGCGGCCAGCCGCCGGACCCAGCGCACGATATAGGGCGCGGTGCTGTCGCTGACATGCAGCACGCGCAGCGACGCGTGGTTCGGCGCGACCAGCGTGCGCGCCACCACGACCGCTACCCGCAGCCCTGCATAGGCGGTGATCGCGGCCCACAGCACATATTGCGTCTCCGGCCGCAGGAACCCCATGCCGAGCCAGTTCAGGCCGAGGAACGTGGCAACCGGCAGCAATTCCAGCAGCAGCCGCGCGAGCACCAGCGGGATGCGCCGCAGCGTGCGCAGTGTGCGCGCCAGCCGGCGCTGCCGCCCCTCCGACACATCGGGGCCGGTGCTCTCGGGCAATGCCGCCTCCGCTTCGGCCTCGCGGTCCTCGGTGGCGTCGGTATCCGGCGCATGTGGCGCGAGGCCGGGTGCGGCGACGTCGAGGTCGCCACCGGGGCCGCGCCGCGCCAGCGCGTTGATCGGCCGGCGCAGGAGCAGGAAGAAGGTCCATTCCACCGCGCCGGCGACCAGCACGACGAGGCCGAGATGCCACGCCGCATCGATCACGGCGGCGCGCCGGTCCGGATCCTCGAACGTCTCGCGGGTGAAATTCCACACCGCGGGCAGGTTGCCGCCGACGTTGCGCAGCGCCTTCACCTGGTTGGCCAGGTTGGCGAACCAGCCGGCGCTGGAGGCGATCACCTGCGCGCCGACACTGTTGGCGGTCAGTGGCACGGCGGCGGGCGGCGGCTTCGGCGCCACCGCGTGGGTGGCGCGCACCATGGCCTGCAACGTCGCGGTGAACGCCGCGCGGCGCACCGGGTCGTTCAGCACGTCGAGCACGGCCTGCATGTCGCCCGGCGCGATCTGTGCGGCCGGCGCAGGCGCGGGCGCAGGGGGGGTGGCCGCCGCCCGCGCGCCGGCGGGCAACGCCCAAAGGGTCAGGAGAAGAAAAATGACGCGTCGCATGTCGAGCACCCTGCACCACCCCAAACCCAGGCCTGTCAACGCGGCGGGCGGCGGAGTGATCCGCGCTGGGGTGCATACGCGGCATGACGCACATATGTTGATGCTATGACTCGCTTCCTCACCATTCTGCTGTTCATCGTCATGCTCGCCGTGGTCGGCGTGCTCGGCGCCGGTATCGTGGGCGTTGTGCGCGACGGCGACCCGGCGCGCTCCAACCGGCTGATGCGCGCGCGGGTGATCCTGCAAGGCGTGGCGCTGGCGATTTTCGCGTTGCTGATGCTGAGCCGGAGGTAACGCCCATGCCGCTCGATTCCACCGGCGGCGCCCGCCGCCAGCCCGCGCTGAACGTGCTGGGCGGGGTGCTGGAACCCTGTTCGGCCGACCCGGTGACCGGTTTTTTCCGCAATGGGTGCTGCGATACCGGCCCCGACGACCGTGGCAGCCATACCGTGTGCGCCGTCATGACCGATGATTTCCTGGCGTTCAGCCGCGCCGCCGGCAACGACCTGTCCACGCCACGGCCGGAATTCGATTTTCCGGGTCTGCGCGCCGGCGACCGCTGGTGCGTGTGCGCGCCGCGCTGGCAGGAAGCGTTCCTGGCCGGGCATGCGCCGCTGGTCGTTCTCGCCGCGACGCATCGCGGCGCGTTGGACTATTGCCGGCTGGAGGGTTTGCGGGCGCACGCAGTTAAGTAAGAAAGTAAGTGAGGCCTTCTTTTTTGAAAAAAAGAAGCAAAAAACTTTTGCTCTCGCGCTCGGATGACCTGACGCATCATTGCGGCATTTGGCGCGTAACCAAACAGACAAAAGTTTTTTGGTTCTTTTTTTCAAAAAAGAACATATTTTCTTTTTTCATTTTGCCTGCAACAGAAAAATCAATGTTGCAATAAGCCTGTCGCAGGTCTAACGATACCGCGGGGCGCCTTCCATCGAGAGGGCAACATGACCAGCACACATACTGCACTACACGGCAGCGAGCGCCGGCCATTGCCGGGTGCCATTGCAACCGGTCCTGCCAATCCACATGCCACTATCGAGGTGTCGCTGAAACTGCGGCGCCGCGCGCCGTTGCCGGCGGTGCCGGCGCAGCCCGCGACGTTCATGACGCGCGCGCAACTGGCCGACGGCTTCGGCGCCACGCAAACCGACATTGATGGCGTGGTCTCGGCTTTCGGCAAATTCGGGCTGAAGGAGGTGGCGGCGGACAAGGCGACGCGCACGGTGCGGCTCAGCGGCAGCGTCGCCGCCATGGAGCAGGCGTTTCAGGTGAAATTGATCAGCTACGCGCATGAAGGCGGCAGTTATCGCGGTCGCGTCGGCGCCGTGCATGTGCCGGACACGGTGCGCGACATGGTGCAGGGTGTGTTCGGCCTCGATAATCGGCGGGTGGCGCGGCAGCGGCGTGCGCTGGCGCGCGATCACGGCCATGCCAGGCTCGGGTCGGTGCCGTCGGCCTGGTATGTGCCGAGCGAGCTTGCGGCGCATTATAATTTTCCGGATGGCGACGGATATGGCGAGACGGTGGGCCTGCTCGAATTCGGCGGCGGCTATTTTGCCAGCGATCTGAAAAAATTCTGTGGCCTGGCGGATATTCCGGCGCCGCCGAAAGTGACGACGATCAGCACCGACGGCACCGCCACCGACAGCCGTGACGGTGCGGAAGGCGAGGTGATGCTCGATATCGAAGTGATTGCCGGCGTCTGCCCGCGGTCGCACATCGCGGTCTATTTCGCGCAATGGACCGAGCAGGGCTGGATCACCGCACTCGATGCCGCGGTGCATGACGACACGAACAAGCCAGTCATCGTCTCGGTCAGTTGGGGCAATGCGGAGGATAATGATATCTGGACTTTGTCCGCCATGAATCAGGTGAACGAAACGTTGCATGAGGCGGCGTTGCTCGGCATGACCGTGTGTGTCGCCGCCGGCGATGACGGGTCGAGCGACGCGGTGATGGACGGGCTGGCGCATGTCGATTTTCCGTCATCGAGCCCCTATGTGCTGTCGGTGGGTGGCACCACCATTCCGGTGAAGGGTGGCGACGGGCCCGATATTGCTTGGAAGGAAGGCGACGGGTTGCGCGCCGATAATGGCGGCAGCGGCGGCGGCGGCGTCAGCGCGGTGTTTCCGCGGCCGGCCTGGCAGGAGGCGATCGGCATAGCGCCGGTTAACCCCGGCGCGATCGCGGGTCGTTGCATACCAGATATCGCGGCGAACGCGGATTGGAACGCGTCGCCGTATTTGCTGGTGGTGGACGGGCAGTCGCAGCCAAATGGCGGCACGAGTGCGGCGAGCCCGCTGCTGGCGTCGTTGTTGACACGGATCAACGCCAGCCGGGTGGCGGCGGGCCGGGCGCGCGTCGGCTACGTCACGCCGACTTTGTATCAAAGCGTGGGCGGCAGCACGATCGGTGCAGTCGGCTGCCGGGATGTAACGCAGGGTCGTAACGATACCGACAAGGTGGGCGGGTTCAGCGCCGGGCCGGGATATGATGCGGTATCCGGGTGGGGAACGCCGGATGGGCAGGCGCTGGCGGCGGTGCTGCCGTAGGGAAGGGCGCCCCGGCGCGCATTCGTTACGTGTGTTTGATACAGTACGGCTCTGATGGAGCGACGGCGGGTTGGGTGGGTGGCACGCCCCACCCAACCTTATCTTGTTTGGCGTTCTGCATTACGTTCGGTGCATGCGCACCGCCGAACTCCTGCTCCTCAGCCTCCCGGCGCTCCTGCTGGCGGCCTGGTTCGCGGGCCTGCGCCGCGCGCGGCTGCGCGTGTTCATGGCGGCGGCTTTGGTGCTCGCGATGCTGGGCGGCGGCCTGCTGTGGTTTGGGGCGCAGCGTGACTTTACCGGCCGTTACGTGCCGGCGCGGCTGCAGGATGGCCGCATCATACGATGATTGCGGAGCTGCTGGCCGACCCTGCCTTGCTGCGGGTTTTCGCGGTGCTGCCGCAAGCGCGCATCGTCGGCGGCGCGGTGCGCGATGCGCTGGCGGGCGTGCCGGTGGCCGACATCGACCTTGCCACGCCGGAGCCGCCCGAGGTGACACAGGCCAAACTGACCGATGCCGGCCTGCGTGTGGTGCCGACCGGCCTGGCGCATGGCACGGTCACCGCCCTCCTCGGCGACCGGCCGTTCGAAATCACCACACTGCGGCGTGATGTCAGCACGGACGGGCGCCACGCCGAGGTCGCGTGGACGACCGACTGGCGCGCCGATGCGGCGCGGCGCGATTTCACCATCAACGCCATGTCGCTCGACCGCGCCGGCGCCGTGCATGATTATTTCGGCGGGCGCACGGATTTGGCGGCCGGATGCGTGCGGTTCGTGGGCGACCCGGCGACCCGCATCGCGGAGGATTATCTGCGCAGCCTGCGCTATTTCCGCTTTTTTGCCCGCTATGCCAAAGGCCCGCCCGATGCGGCGGCGATGGCGGCCATTCGCGATGCGGTGCCGGGTTTGGCGCGGCTTTCCGCCGAACGTGTTTGGTCCGAATTGAAGCGCATCCTGGCCGCGCCGGACCCTGGGCGCGCGGTGGCGCTGATGGCCGAGCTTGGTGTGCTGGCGGCAATCATGCCGGAGGGTGCGGCGCCTGACCGGCTGGCGGCGCTGCTGGCGACCGGCGCGCCGCCGGACCCCTTGCTGCGGGTGGCAGCGCTATTGGCGGGCGACGCGGCCGCATTCGGCGCCCGGCTGAGCCTTGCCAAGGCTGAGATCGACCGGCTTGTGGCGTTGCGCGCGGGTGCCGTTGTGGGCCCGGATGTCTCCGACCCGGATTTGCGCCGTATGCTGGCAGACGAAGCGCCGTCGGTGCTGATCGACCGCACGTTCGTGGCTGGGGGCGCCGGGCCCGCTTGGGAGTCATTGCGTGCGCGCATTGCCGCAACGCCACGCCCGATCTTTCCGCTGGAGGGGCGGGATGCTTTGGCGCTCGGCGCGGAACCGGGGCCCGCGATCGGCGTGGCATTGCGGGAAACGCGGGCGGCGTGGCTGGCGGCGGGCTGCATGCAGACGGCGGAAGCGTTACGGTTGATGTTGCGCGACCGGCTGCGGATGATCGATGCACGCATTCATCCGATTGCACGTGCCGACATCGCCGCGCCAAGCGCGGTGCGCGAAAAATTATTGGCGCTCAATAATCGACATGCCCAGGCGCTGTCCTGGCTGACCGAAGAACGATTGATCGCGTTGGTAGGTGACGCGTTCGTGGCGCGCCGTATCGGCGACGTGGCGGCTTTCATTCTCGCATTCGACCAGGATGCCTCATATGACGGCGAGAATTTTCTGTGGTTCAAGGCGCGGTATCAGCGGTTCGTCTATGTGGATCGCGTTGTCGTTGCGGAGTCCGCGCGCGGCCGTGGCTATGCGACGCGCTTATATCGCGATCTGTTTGCGACGGCCGCGCGATGCGACCACAAACTGATCGCGTGCGAGGTGAATGCGGATCCGCCCAACCAGGAGTCCGATGCGTTTCACGCCGGGTTCGGATTTGAACAGGTAGGGGCTGCATCGTTGCGGTCAGGCGAGAAAACGGTCAGATATCTCTTGCTCGATCTCACGCGTTGATTCGGACCTTCTCCGTCAATTGCGAGCCGCGGCTAAGCAATCCAGCAATACGTGCGAGATATCGCCCGTAATTCTGGGTTGCTTTGCAAGGGGCCGCAATGACGGCGGGAGCTCGAATCACCGCCGGCTGGTATGACCGTCAATGCAGGATGAGCGTGAAATCGGCGCTTGCGGCCGCGCTGTCCAACGTGACGTTCTGCGTCGCTTGCGCGCTTTCCTCGACATATTTGGTCACGCCGTAGCACGTGACATTGACGGCGGCGACCGTCTTGGCCGGGAAGAGATAGTCGACCACGAACGTCACGTCCCGCGTGTCGACCGGCACGAAGGTCTGGCCGGGCCAGGATGCGTTCTCCCCGTTCGTCACCGTGTATCCGCCGTAGCACCCCATTTCGCCCGGAATATCATGATGCAACTGCTTCAGCGTGACGTGAACGGTCAGCTTGCCGGCGACCGTGCTGGTGGCGGGACCGGCGGTGTCAGGAAATGCGGTGAATCTGCCCGTTATCGGATCGAACGTGCCGAACACGCGCGCAGGCGGCGGCGCCGCGTGCGCGGCGTGTGCTGCCAGCAACGCCCAGGCCGCCACGCCGCAGCACGCCGCCCATGAGAGATTGCGCCGCATCACGCTACAACGTCCCATCGATGGTGACGGCGGTGGTGGCGCCGTTCGCCGGCAGTTTCCCGCTCGAGGACACGTAGTTGATGAATGAATACTCGCCGATCGTGTCGACGTCCGGGTCAGCATCGAGCGAGACCTCGATATAGACTTTGTCGTCGGTCGAGGCGACCTGCCAGTCGTATGGTATATCCACCGTGACCGTGGCCGTGCCGCCCTTGGCGTTCACGGTGGCGCCGTTGGAGCTCGTATCCTGGAAGGTTTCGTCATTGGCGGTCGCGACGACGTCGATGTTCACCGGCGTGCCGTCGACGATGTCCTTGTTCAACTGCACCGTAACCGTAACGGCGTAGGTCCCTTCGATGTTGATTTGTTTTGCTGCCGGTCTATGCGGCAGCAGGAATCCAGCCAGCTGTTTCACGGCGGGCTGTGCTGCCGCTGGCGCGCGCGCCGGCAGGCCAAGCAGCGTCAACACCAGCGCGGCAAGCCATGCTATCGGTGCGGCGGGACGGCGGTTCATAGCGAATTCACGATCTTGACGGTCGTGGTTGCCCCGTTGTGCGGCAAGTCCTGCTGGAAAAATAAAAATGTGCTTGGGTCGATGGATTCGTTGCCCTGGTCTATTTCAGCCGAAACCGAAATATACCCGCTGCACAGCTTCGGATGGGTGGACAGAATCCAGCCATACGCAACGGGAACGGAGAATGTCGCTTTGCCGTTCGCCGCGGTTGCGCTGACCTCGACTTGCGTGCTGTTCGTGTCGTGCAAGCTTCCGGTGCTGTCGTAGGCGCCGACGGAGATCATGGCGGCGATCGTCGTGCCGTTCGGAATCTCTGGGCTTAGCGTTAGCGTGATTTCAAAATCGAACGTGCCGTAATAGGTTCCCCCGGCGGCACGGGCCGGTGGGCCGGCAGCCAACATGCAGGCAAATGCGCCGATCGCGGCGCAGGCAAGCTCCCGCTTCACTGTCATAGCTTCAGTGGCAGGTTGACGGTGGTGGTGGCGCCATTGGCCGGCGTGGCGATGGTGGCGCCGACGGTCGTCGTGTTCAGGAAAGACTCCCCATTGCCGACACCGGTCTGCGCGCCGATCGACACCCCGACAGTCAACGGCCCGGCCGCAACGGTCCAGCTATACGGTATCGATATGGACAGCGTCGCGGTATCGCCCTTTCGCGTCGCAAAGAAGCTTGCATAGGTGCTGTGTGATACGCCGCTCGAGTCCAGGACGCCGGCGCTGACATAACCGACGATCTGGGTTTTGCTCGAAATCGAAACAAGCGTGATCTTGCTGACGAACGTGAACGTGCCGGTGAGCAGGGTCGGCGTCGAGGCGGCGCGTGCCGGCGGGCATGCCGGCACGCACGCCGTCGCCGCGGCCAGGATCGCCGCGCGCCCGGCACGGCTACCGAAGCTGCGATGCCGCTCAGATGGCATTGCCGATAGCCAGTTTCGTTGTCTTGCCGGACGCCGGCAATGGGATGCTTTGCGAGAAGCTGACATAATTATTTGCGCTGCCGTAGGCCGAGACGGTGAAATATATCCCGAATGTGTCCGCCGCGCTGGCGACCACCACGTCATAAGGCAGCGTGAACGTGATCGTGCCGACATTGCCGGTGCGCGTCAGCGTGCCGGAGGCGGAAACGCCGGAATTGTAATAGACGCCGGTCGTCGTCGCCGGGTCCGTGACGAAGGCGGAGATCGATGCGCTGAGCGTGGTGCCGGCCGGGATCGTCGGGTCGATGCGCACTTTGGCGACGACATCGAGCGTGCCCTCCAGCGTTATCGGCGTGCTCGCGGGTGCGGCACTCGGCACCGATACCGGCGTGAACACGCCGGTTCGGATGTCGAGATAACCCGGGATGGGTGGGCCGGAACGTGGCGCCGGCACGATCGGCGCAGCCGCCAGCGACATGGCTACCACCACCGGCAAATATGGCCATCTCAACGCCATGGTTCGTTGCTCAAATGCCCGTTGGTTAATGTCTCGACGCTGCACCGGGCCTGGGGGACCGTCAATTCACAAAAACGGTAGCATTTGCACGCGGATGTCGCCATTGTTACATGGCTGCCAAGTTCAATGACACCATAACAAAAATGATTCAGCAATGAGCCCAACGGAAATGTGCGGTTGCGTGCTTCGCGGCGTCGCGCGGCCCGAAGAAGATCGATTGAAGGTTGCCACATGACGATCATGCCCGATCATGCGCCACCCGTCAGGCCGCCGTCGTTGCGCGGGCCAGCGCGGTGAACGCGGCGCGGATGGTGGGCGCGCCGACCAGGTCCGGCGTCAGCGCGTGCAGGAAAACAAGCCCGTCGATCAGCGCGTGCATGGCGCGGACGAAATCCTCGGCCGGGATCGGCAGCGCGCCTTCGGGCAGCGCGGCGCGCAAGCCCTCCGCCATGCGGCGGTAGATCTCCGCGTTCGCGGCCGCGACACGCGCCTGCATCTCGGGATGCGTCAGCGCGTAGACCTGGAACGATGCGGCGCCGACCGCGGCCGCGCGGCGCGCCGGCAGGGCCGCAATCACCGCGTCGGCCAGCCGGTTCATATGCGTTGCGAAGTCGGCGCCCGGTTCGAACGGCGGCAGGATCGGCTCCCACCGCGCCGACACCATGGCCAGAAACAAATCGTCCCGATTGCGGAAATTTCCGTAAATCGCGCCGCGCGTCATGCCGGCGCGGGCAGCCACGTCCTCCAGCGACGTGCGCTCGAACCCGCGCTCGCGCACCAACTGCGCCGCCGCCTCCACCAGAAGCGCCCGCGTTCGTGCTCGCTTGCCGCTCACCGCTGGCGGATCGCTCGCTGTCATGGACAAAATATACGATGTTGCATTTTATACAGCAACGTATATTCTACGGGCGGTGTGGCAGGAGACGGCAATGGTGTGGGTTTGGTCTGCAATCGGCGTTCTGGCGGCCGCGCTGTGTGCCGGCGCGATTGCCGAGCATGTCGGCGAGGGGCGCGATCAAGCCCGGTTCCCGCCACCGGGCCGCATGGTCGATGTCGGCGGCCGCCAGATGCATATTCTCTGTAAAGGCAACGCGCCGGCTCCCACCGTGGTGATCGAACAAGGTGCCGGCAGCCCGTCGATGCTGTGGTGGCCGCTCATGGACCAGGTCGCCGCGTTTGCCCGCGTCTGCACCTACGACCGCGCCGGCTATCAATGGTCGGACGCGGCGCCGGGCGCGCGCAGCTTGCAGGACCGGGTGGCCGATCTGCACGCCGTGCTCGCCGGCGCCGGCACGCCGGGACCGTATGTGCTGGTGGCGCACTCGTTCGGCGGGCCGCTCGTGCGGCTATTCGCGCAGGCCTACCCGGACCAGGTCGCCGGCATGGTGCTGGTCGATACGCCCGACGAGACCGTCGTGTTTCGGCCGTCATATCTCAAATATGCCGGCCAGATCGGCAGCTTCGCCCGTGTGCTGAATGTCGCCGCGCGGTTCGGCCTGGTGCGTGCGGCCATCTCGTTCTGGCGCACGGTGCCCGACGGCTTCACCGCCGACCAGTTCGCCGCATTGAAAGCACATCTCTCACGCCCGGCCTTCTTCGCCGCTATGGCTGACGACGTCGCCGCCCTGGCACGCACCCCGCCCGGCTCGTTCGGCCATCTCGGCGACAAGCCGCTCGTTGTGCTGCGCCACGGCATCCCGTTCCCAGGTCCAGCGGCCGTGCTGGAAGATGGGTGGGAGGCCGGTCAGGAACGGCTCGCCAAGCTCTCCACACATGGTGAGCTCGTCCTCGCGGCAAAGAGCAATCACATGATCCAGTCGGATGAGCCGGAGCTGGTTGTAAATGCAATCCGGCGTGTGGTGGCAACTTTTAGGCCCGGGGACTCTGCCCCCTGGACCCAAGCTGGGGACAAGTCCCCAGACCCCGTTCCTTGGGTGGGGGATCGGGCGGGGGGCACACGCACATTATCAACCACGCGCAAGCCCCCCGCCTGATCCCCCAGCCAAAAACAGGTTCTAAGGACGTGTCCTGAACGGGGGGGCCAGCGGGGCGTCAGGCGACGGCGTGCTGCGCACGCGGCCCCCCGGCGTGCTGCGCACGACGCCCCCGGCGTGCTGCGCACGACGCCCCCCGGTCATTAGATGACAATTCAACGACGCATTGCTACACACCGCGCGCGCCAGCCTGCCGCGGATATATAATGAGAATCGTCGCCTGCAACAGTAATCGTCCGCTCGCCGAAGCCGTTGCCGCCAGCCTCAATATTCCGCTCACCCGTGCCTCGGTCCGCCGTTTCGCGGATCTCGAGGTATTCGTCGAAATCCAAGAAAATGTCCGCGGCGAGGACGTGTTCGTCATCCAGTCCACCAGCTATCCGGCCAACGACAATCTGATGGAGCTGCTGATCATGCTGGACGCGCTGCGCCGCAGCAGCGCGCGCCGTAAGACCGCGGTGATTCCTTATTTCGGCTATGCGCGGCAGGACCGGAAATCGGCGCCGCGCACGCCGATCAGCGCCAAGCTGGTGGCAAATCTGATCACGCAGGCCGGCGCGGACCGTGTGCTGACGCTGGACCTGCATGCCGGCCAGATCCAGGGGTTTTTCGATATCCCCGTGGATAATCTGTTTGCCGCCCCGTTATTCGTGGCCGACATCCGCAAGCGCTATGCCGGCCGCGACATCATGATCGTGTCGCCCGATGTCGGCGGCGTGGTGCGCGCCCGCGCGCTGGCAACGCGGCTGAACGTGGACCTGGCGATCATCGACAAGCGGCGTGAGCGTGCCGGCGTGTCCGAAGTGATGAACGTGATCGGCGACGTGAAGGGCCGCGACTGTATCCTGATCGACGATATCTGTGATTCCGGCGGCACGCTGTGCAACGCCGCGGACGCGCTGAAGGACAACGGCGCCAAGTCGGTCGGCGTGTATGTGACGCACGGCGTGCTGTCCGGCGGTGCGGTCGCGCGCATGGCGGCCAGCCCGATCGAAATGACCACCATTACCGACAGCATTGCCGCCACCGAGGCGGTGCGGGTGTCGCAGAGCATGCGCCAACTGACGATCGCGCCGTTGCTGGCGGAGGCGATGAAGCGCATTTCCGAGGAGAGTTCGGTGAGTAAGTTGTTTGATTGAAAAGGAAAAAAGGCCTTCTTTTTTGAAAAAACGAAGCAAAAAACTTTTGCTCGTGCGCTGCTCCAGCGTGCGCGATTCTAAACGAGCAAAAGTTTTTTGGTTCTTTTTTTCAAAAAAGAACATACTTCCTGTGTGACGATCCTTCTACGCCGTCCGTTCTGGTTCCTGCGCCACGGCGAGACCGACTGGAACCGCGCGAATCGCACGCAAGGCAGCACCGACATTCCGCTCAACCAGACCGGGCTGGCGCAGGCGGCCGAGGCGGCGGAAAAGCTGCGCGGCCGCGACATTGCCGGCGTGTTCTGCTCGCCGCTGCAGCGGGCGCACCGTACGGCGATGATCGTCGGCGATGCGCTCGGCCTGGCGGTGACGATCCGCGAGGGCCTGCGCGAGGCCAGTTTCGGCGTGCATGAGGGTGAGGTGATGGGCGCCTGGTTCGCCGCCTGGGCCGAAGGTGCCGTGGTGCCGGAGCGGGGCGAAAGCTTTGCCGATGTGCGTGCGCGCGCCGTTGGCGCCATCAACGACGTGCTGGCGGCGCCCGGCCCGGTGCTGATCGTCGGGCATGGCGGTTTTTTCCGCACCGTGCGTGCCGCCATGGGGTTTTCGGCGGCGGTGCGGACGCCGAACGCGGTGCCGCTGCTGTGCGTGCCGGATGGGCAGGGGTGGCGCCTGGATGCTGCTTAGGTCGTGCGCATTTGGAAGCCACGCCTTAGAGATGTATCATTCGCCGCGCAAAATCTCGGAATGTGCGACAATTTACGATATTTAGATGATGTTTTTGGTGCTGATGCCATCGGCACGCGCTTTTTTCACACTTGCGCCGCAAAATACGTCGATTCTGTTTGTGCTCACGAAACCGTTATGTCACGAATATGTGAACAGGTGCTCTGCGAGCCCTGTGGGGCAGACAGGAGGCAACAGAATGAGCGAGTTCGGATCCTTTCAGGGTGCTTTCGATGGCGGCCAGCTCAACCTGCATTCGTGGCTTGGCCTGGCGGTCATGTTCGGCGTGCCGCTGCTGGCGATGTGCGGCAGCTCGTTCTTCCGCATCATCACCGGCAAATAACACCGGCCGCGGTACCATTTGAGAGTTGGTGCCGTAGCCGACGCGCCGCTCACGGCGCGCCCCGACCGCGTAAGAAACTAACCACGAAGGACACAACCATCACAAAGAGATAGGCACGCAGAAGAATGAGGTGGCTGATCTCATGTCCAGCTTCTTCTTCGTATCTACTCTTCGTGATCGTTGTGCTCTTTGTGGTTCAATCTTTTCAGACCGAGTAATACATTTCGAATTCGACCGGATGCGGCGTGTGCTCGAAACGATACACTTCGCCCCATTTCAGTTCGATATAGCTCTCGATCTGATCGACGCTGAACACGTCGCCGGCCAGCAGGAACGCGTGGTCCGCGGCGAGCGCACCGAGCGCCTCACGCAGGCTGCCGCACACGGTGGGAATGCCTTTCAGCTCCTCGGGCGGCAGGTCGTACAAATCCTTGTCCATCGGGTCGCCCGGATGGATCTTGTTCTTGATGCCGTCCAGGCCTGCCATCAGCATGGCCGCGAAAGCGAGATACGGATTGGCCGACGGATCGGGAAAGCGCACTTCGACGCGCTTGGCTTTCGGGCTGGTCGCATATGGAATGCGGCATGAGGCGGAGCGGTTGCGCGCCGAATAGGCCAGCAGCACCGGCGCCTCGAAACCGGGGATCAGTCGCTTGTAGGAATTGGTCGACGGGTTGGTGAAGGCGTTGATCGCCTTGGCATGCTTGATGATGCCGCCGATATAATACAACGCCGTTTCGGACAGGTCAGCGTAGGCGTTGCCGGCGAAGAGCGGCTTGCCGGCTTTCCAGATCGACTGGTGTACATGCATGCCGCTGCCATTGTCGCCATAGATCGGTTTCGGCATGAAGGTTGCGGTCTTGCCGTAGCTGTGCGCCACGTTGTGCACGCAGTATTTGTAGATCTGCAAATGATCCGCCATGCGCGTCAGCGGCCCGAATTTGGTGCCGAGCTCATGCTGGCTCTGCGCCACTTCATGATGATGTTTTTCGATCGCCAGGCCCATTTCGCCCATGACGGAAAGCATTTCCGCGCGCAGATCGCTTTCCGTATCGACCGGCGGCACGGGGAAATAGCCGCCCTTCACGGTCGGCCGGTGCCCCATATTGCCTTCCGGATAATCCTTCAGCGAGGCCTGCGGGCCTTCCTGGCTGTCGATCTGGTAGGTGCCGTAATTGCCGCCAGTGCCGAACTTCACGCTGTCGAACACGAAGAACTCGGCCTCCGGCCCGAACGACGCAGTGTCGCCGAAACCGCCCGAGGCGACATAGGCCTCGGCTTTCTTGGCGGTACTGCGCGGGTCGCGGCCATAGGGCTGGCCGCTGCTGGGCTCATAGATATCGCAAATCAGGATCAGCGACGGCTTGGCCGCGAACGGATCCATCACCGCGGTGGACGCGTCCGGCAGCAGGATCATGTCCGACTCGTTGATCGCCTTCCAGCCGGCGATCGACGAACCGTCGAACATGAAACCATCCTTGAACACGTCCTCATCGATGGTGGAGACGGTCTGCGCGGTATGGTGCCATTTGCCGCGCGGATCGGTGAAGCGCAGATCGACGAACTCGACGGAATTCTCGCGAATCAGTTCGAGAACTTTGGCGACTTCGGAGGCTTCGGCCGGGGCTTTTTTTGCCATGCGAATGTTTCCTAGTTTGATTCAAGAAAAAGAAAGACTTCTGTTTTGAAAAAAAGAAGCAAAAAACTTTTGCTACCTGGCTTACGCGGCCCATGTCGAAAAGCGCCGCGTGAACCAATGAGCAAAAGTTTTTTGGTTCTTTTTTTCAAAAAAGAACACTGCTTCCTTTACAGTGCCTGCTCCCCGCGCTCCCCCGTGCGGATTCGCACCACCTCCAGAACGTCCGTGACGAAGATCTTGCCATCCCCGATCCGTCCGGTGCGGGCGGCGTTGACGATCGCCTCGACCGCGCGCTCGACCAGGTCGTCGTTGCAGACCACTTCGATTTTCACTTTGGGCAGGAAATCCACGACATATTCGGCGCCGCGATAGAGCTCGGTATGGCCCTTCTGGCGCCCGAAGCCCTTGGCTTCCACCACCGTGATGCCCTGCAGCCCGACTTCGTGCAGCGATTCCTTCACCTCATCGAGCTTGAAGGGTTTGATCACGGCCTCGATTTTCTTCATCGGCGGCTCCCGCTCTCCCAAAGCGGCGGTGTCGCACGCAGCGTGGGACCCTGCAACCGGCGCCGGATGCAGGGCTGTGCCTCCCAACGGCGTGCTATCATCGGCGCGCATCTCCGAGTCGCAGGCCTGCCGCCATGACCGCCGCCATGCCCGCTTCGACCGCTTTTCTGGCTGAAATCCGCGATTTCGACCGCGCCGGGACGCAGACACGCCAGAGTGTCGCCGACGGCATGCCGTATCTGGTCAACGCGTTCTGGACCGCCGGGCAGCGCCGTGCGCATCCGATCCACGAGGTTAGCTATCGCGCCTGCTTCAAGCCGCAACTGCCCGAATTCTTCATCGCGCGGCTGACCGCGCCGGGGGACGCGGTGCTGGACCCGTTCATGGGCCGCGGCACCACGCCGGTGCAGGCCGCGTTGATGGGCAGGCGTCCGGTCGGCGGTGATATTAATCCATTGTCGCTGCTGCTGACCCGGCCGCGCCTCGCGCCGCCCGGCCTGGCCGCGATCGCAGTCGGCTTGCGGGATGTGCCTTGGAACACGCCGTGTGAGAGCCCGGCGGATCTGCTGGCGTTCTATCATCCCGAAACGCTGCGCCGTCTGTGCGCGTTGCGCGCCTGGCTGCTGCGGGTGGCGCCGCTGGACGCGCCGGCGCCCGACCCGGTCATTGACTGGATCCGCATGGTGGCGCTGAACCGGCTGACCGGTCACTCGCCGGGGTTCTTCTCGGTCTACACCTTGCCGCCGAACCAGGCGACGTCCGCGGCGCACCAGCTTCGCATCAATGCGCGCCGCAACCAGGTGCCGCCGGAGCGTGATATTGGCGCGCTCATCCTGCGCAAATCGGCGCAGTTGCTGAAGCACGGCGTGCCGCCGACGCACCCCGCCGCCAACCTCGCGACGGCGCCCGCCACTGCGTTGCGCCATGTGGCGGATGCGTCGGTGGCGCTTGTCGTGACGTCGCCGCCGTTCCTGGACGTGGTGCAGTATGCCCACGACAATGCGTTGCGCGGCTGGTTCGCCGGCATCGATGTGGCGGGCGTGAATATTGCCATGCATCGCACCGAGGCGGCGTGGGAGGCGATGGTGCGCGCCACGCTGACGGAGCTCGCGCGCGTGGTGCGGCCCGGCGGCCATATCGCGTTCGAAGTCGGCGAGGTCCGCGGCGGTAGAGTGTTGCTCGAACGCAGCGTATGGCGCGCAGCGGAGGGTTTGCCATTCGCCCGCCTGGCAGTGATGGTAAACGCGCAGGCTTTCACCAAAACAGCTAATTGCTGGGGCGTCGCCAATAACGCAAAAGGAACGAACAGCAACCGCATCGTGCTGCTGCGCCGGCTGTAGCGGGTGGGCGGGAGAGTTTGCCGCTCTCATACAAGCGTGCAACGACCCTGCGCCACCATCATTGCGAGCCGCAGGGAAGCAATCCAGGGGGCACACGCGCGTTCTCGCCTGTGACGCCTGGCTTGCTTCGCCGCGGCTCGCACTGACGGGAAAGCCTACCGCTTCTTTTTCGTGCTTACGCCTTCGTGATCATCGTGTTCGTTGTGGTAAAATCTTTCTTGCCAGGCCACGCAGATGAGCCGCCAGGACAAGTGCTGCGCGTGTCAGAAGGCCGCGATGCCGGTAATGGCGCGCCCCAGGATCAGCGCGTGAATATCGTGCGTGCCCTCATACGTATTCACCGTCTCCAAATTCGCCGCATGGCGAATGACGTGGAATTCGGCCGAAATGCCGTTGCCGCCATGCATGTCGCGCGCAACGCGGGCGATCTCCAGCGCCTTGCCGCAGTTGTTGCGCTTGATCAGCGAAATCATGTCCGGCACCACGTCGCCCGCCTCGAACAGGCGGCCGACGCGCAGGGCGGCCTGCAGGCCGAGTGAAATTTCGGTGACCATGTCAGCCAGCTTCTTCTGCACGAGCTGCGTCGCCGCCAGTGGCCGGCCGAACTGCCTGCGATCCAGCGTGTAGCCGCGCGCCGCGGCAAAACACGCCTCGGCTGCCCCCATCGTACCCCATGCAATGCCATACCGGGCCCGGTTCAGGCAGCCGAACGGCCCCTTCAACCCGGAGACGTTGGGCAGCAAATTCTCCTCCGGGATTTCCACGTTCTCCAGGACAATCTCGCCGGTAATCGACGCGCGCAGCGACAATTTCTTCTCGATCTTCGGGGTCGAGAACCCCGGCGTCCCGCGCTCCACCAGAAATCCGCGGATCGCTCCGCCATGCGCCGTGGATTTCGCCCACACCACCGCCACGTCCGCGATCGGACTGTTGGTGATCCACATTTTTGCGCCATTCAGCCGGTAACCGCCAGCACTAGGCTCCGCCTTCGTGCGCATGCCGCTGGGATCGCTGCCGGCATCCGGCTCGGTCAGGCCGAAGCAGCCGACCCATTCGCCGCGCGCCAGTTTCGGTAAATATTTGCGCCGCTGTGCCTCGCTGCCATAGGCAAAAATCGGGTGCATCACCAGGCTGGATTGCACGCTCATCGCGCTGCGATAGCCGGAATCCACCCGCTCCACCTCGCGCGCCACCAGCCCGTAGCTCACATAGCCGAGGCCGGCGCCGCCGTACTCGGCCGGAATGGTCGGGCCCAGCAGGCCGAGCTCGCCCATTTCGGTCATGATGGCGCGATCGAACGTCTCGTCCAGATACGCGCCGGTCACGCGCGGCAGCAGCTTGTCGGCCGCGTAAGCGGCGGCGGTGTCGCGCACCAGGCGCTCTTCCTCGGTCAGCTGATCGTCCAGCCGGAACGCATCCTGCCAGTCGAAAGAAGCCGTTCTGGCCGGCGTCGCACCCTCATAGTCGGCCATACGGCCCTCCCAAACTCACATCCACGCGTCGTATGTGGTGTGTGGCTTTACCCGGCAAGAAAGAAAGGGCTTCTTTTTTGAAAAAAAGAAGCAAAAAACCTTTATCTGTTTGGCTCCGCGCAAGCTGAACGAGCAGCACGTCAGGTTGCGATGGCGCAGGAGCAAACGTTTTTTGCTTCTTTTTTCAAAAAAGAAGGCCTTCCTTTCCGAGCAATAGCGTGGCCGGCTATTTCTGCAACGCCTTCAGGCAAGCCGAATAGTACCCGCCACCTTTCTGTATCCAGCGCAGACCGCCATTCGCGTTTGCGGCCTTATTGGCCTGATACTGGTCGCGGCACGTATGCAGCCGCCCCTTCGCTGCCGGCTCCTGCGCATATTTCGGCGCCACTTTAGCGGGGAACACGGAATTCTGCGGCGCGGCGGCGCCCAAAACCAGCACCGCACCCACCCATCCCAGCCGATAAAACACGCTCATCGCGATCCTCCATGATCGCGCCCCGAGAACATTATGAAGCTAAAGCGGCACCCCCGCCAGCGTCCTGCTCGTTCTGATCGTTTGCAGCGTCTGCACGCGTGCGACGTTCGGGGCCTCGGTCAGCCGGCGCGTCAGTTCATTCTCCTGTGCCGTGTCGCGCGCCACCAGCCGCAACAGAAAATCCCCGCCGCCGCGGATCATGTGGCACTCGCGCACCTCCACCCAGGCCCCCACCAGCGTCTCGAACGCCGCGAGTGCCGCTTCCTTCTGGCTCTCCAGCCCGACAATGACGAAGAACGTGATCGCAAAGCCCAGCGTCTGCGGGTCCGTGTCCGCATGGTAGCCACGGATAATCCCCGCCTCCTCCAGCCGGCGGACCCGGCGCAGGCAGGGCGGCGCGGAGATGCCGGCGCGTCGCGCCAGCTCCACGTTCGTCATGCGCCCATCCGCCTGCAGCTCGATCAATATCCGGCGGTCGATCGCATCAATATCCGGCGGAACGCTATCCTGGCCCTTCATCCAACCCCTCTCGCTACCGCACACCGTGCGGACGGAGAAATATTATTGCACGGCGCAGCGTTCGGAAAGGCCAGGAAGACGTGTTCGTCTTTGAAAAAAAGAACCAAAAAACTTTTGTCTGTTTGGCACCGCGCAAAGCGACGCAGAGAAAACCCCGTTCACCCGAGCGCAAGAGCAAAAGTTTTTTGGTTCTTTTTTTCAAAGAAGAACAGTTTCTGCTTTTTCCCTGGTCTTGTGAGCACACACGCCGTGCCCGATATTGGTCGCATGTCCCTGCCCACACACCAGACCACACACCAGACCAAACACACGAAACTGCTCGTCATCGGCGCCGGCCCGGCCGGCTACACAGCCGCGATCTATGCCGCCCGCGCGGGCCTGGCGCCCACGCTGATCGCCGGCCTGCAACCCGGCGGGCAGTTGATGATCACCACCGATGTGGAAAACTACCCCGGCTTCGCCGCCGCCATCCAGGGCCCGTGGCTGATGGAGCAGATGGAGGCCCAGGCCCGCCATGTCGGCACCGCTGTGCTGCACGACCTGATCACCCACGTCGATTTCTCCCGCCGGCCGTTCCGCTGCACCGCGGATTCCGGCGAAATCTTCCTCGCCGACTCGGTCGTCATCGCCACCGGCGCCCAGGCGCGCTGGCTCGGCCTGCCGTCGGAGGCGGCGTTCCAGGGCGCCGGCGTCTCCGCCTGCGCAACCTGCGACGGGTTTTTCTTCCGCGGCAAGCGCGTCGCCGTCATCGGCGGCGGCAACACCGCGGTGGAGGAAGCGCTCTACCTCACCCACCATGCCAGCCACGTCACGCTGGTCCATCGCCGCGACACGCTGCGCGCCGAAAAGATCCTGCAGAAGCGCCTGTTCGAGCACCCCAAGATCAGCGTCATCTGGGACCACGAGGCCGACGAGATCCTCGGCAGCGGCATGCCCGCCACCGTCACGGCACTCCGGCTGCGCCACGTCCGCACCCATGCGCCCACCACGTTGGAACTGGAGGGCGTGTTCATCGCCATCGGGCATACGCCGACCACCGCCCTGTTCGCCGGCCAGCTCGATCTCGACCAGGAAGGTTACATCCTCACCAGCCCCGGCAGCACCCGCACGTCGGTGCCGGGTGTGTTCGCCGCGGGGGATGTGCAGGACAAAGTGTTCCGCCAGGCCGTTACAGCAGCCGGAACGGGTTGCATGGCGGCGCTGGAAGCGGAAAGGTGGTTGACTGAAACCGCACCGAGTCCCGCGCTGGAGCTGGCCTAGGCCGCGGACTGGGCATCCGGGGAACAAACATAAAGATGGATTGGGACAAGCTGCGTGTTTTCCACGCCGTGGCAGAGGCTGGCAGCTTCACGCACGCCGGCGATACGCTCAACCTGAGCCAGTCTGCCGTCAGCCGGCAGATCTCCGCGCTGGAGGAGGCGCTGTCGGTGCCGCTGTTCCACCGCCATGCGCGCGGCCTGATCCTGACCGAGCAGGGCGAGCAGCTCAACCGCACCGTGCGCGAGGTCTTCGCCAAGCTGGCGATGACCGAGGCGCTGCTGACCGAAAGCCGCGACAAGGCCGCCGGCCGCCTGAAAATCACCACCACGGTCGGTTTCGGCACCAGTTGGCTGGCACCGCGCCTGCACGGCTTCCTCGAAGCTCAAGCCGAAGTCACGGTCAGCCTGCTGCTCGATGACGGCGATCTCGATCTCGCCATGCGCGAGGCGGACGTCGCCATCCGCATGCACGCGCCGAAACAGCCCGACCTGATCCAGCGCCATCTGATGGAAATCGACTGGATCGTGGTCGCCGCACCCGCCTATCTCGCCCGCCACGGCACGCCAACCACGGTCGAGGCGCTGGACGAACATAAGCTCGTGCTGTTCGGCAGCCATCACGCCCCGGTGCCGGACATGGACTGGCTGGCCGAAGCCGGCCGCCGCGCCGGCGCGCCCCGCCGCGCCGCGCTCGAAGTGAACAACCTGGCCGCCATGGCGCTGTCGATCCGCGCCGGCGTCGGCATCGGCGCGCTGCCGAGCTGGATGGCGCCGGAGCTGGAAGGGCTGACCCGGCTGCTGGTCGATGCAAAACGCCCGAAAGTGGATTGTTTCTTCGTCTACCCGGAGGAGCTCCGCCACTCCAAACGCGTCGCGGTGTTCCGGGACTTCCTGTTGCAGCGGTTGCAAGAGAGGTAAGGAAGCAAGGCTTCTTTCTTGAAAAAAAGAAGCAAAAAACTTTTGCTCTTTTACGTTGGTGCGGCAGCATGAATGACGAAGAACGGACCCTGCCGCCGGGTGCCAAAGCTTTTATGACCCCCCAGGGGGCGGCGCGGATGCGGGCCGAACTCCATGAACTGATGCGGGTGGAACGGCCGAAAATCGTCGAGATCGTGCACTGGGCCGCGGGCAACGGCGACCGTTCCGAAAATGGCGATTATCTCTATGGCAAGAAACGCCTGCGCGAAATCGACAAACGCGCCCGCTTCCTCGGCAAGCGCCTGGAGAATGCGGAGGTCGTCGACCCCGCCGCGCAAACCAACCGCAGCCAGGTCTTCTTCGGCGCCACCGTCACTTACGTGAATGATGATGACATCGAACGCACCGTCACCATCGTCGGCGCCGACGAAGCCGACCTGCTGCGCGGCGAAGTCAGCCTCTACAGCCCCATCGCCCGCGCCCTGCTCCGCGCCCGCGTCGGCGACACGGCCACCATGTACGGCCCCTCCGGCCCCGAAACAGTCGAAATCCTGTCGATCGCCTATCCGGGGGCGGAATGAGATACCGGTCTTCGTAGGGTGGGCTTCAGCCCACCTCCTTCGCACCGCGAGAGCCCGCCGCCCATACCGCGAACGTCATTGCGAGCCGCGGCGAAGCAATCCAGGAGTCACACACGAGATATCGCAAGTAACACGACCTGCCATAGTGATGGACCGGCCTAGCGCCGCGAGAGAAATCTAACCACAAAGCGCGCGACGGCCACGACGGGGTATGCACGAAGAAGAAGGTGCAGATCAGAGCAGCAAACTCTTCTTCGTGGTTTTCTCCTTTGTGATCTCCGTGATCTTTGTGGTTAGATCGTCCTTGCCCCCGGCGCAGGTCAACGTCCAGCAAGGTTGGCATCACGCCTCCACACCGCGCCGCACACTCTCCCGCGCCTCGCCCAGCATGTAATCGCGCGTGAACGGCAGCGCGGTCTGACTTGGCGAGAGCTGGATCTGAAATACCGCTTCGCGCTCGCGCCGGAACGCCAACTCCGCGCCGACGAGATAGAATTCGAACATGCGGCAAAACCGCTCATCGTACAGATCACGAATCGCATCGCGATTGGCCGCGAACCGGTCCCGCCATAATGCGATCGTCCGCGCATAATGCAGACGCAGCACCTCGATATCGGTGATCATCATGCCCGACCGCTCGATCGCCGGCAGCACCTCGCTCAGCGCCGGCGAATAGCCGCCCGGAAATATATATTTCCGCAACCAGGCGCTGGTGGTTCCCGGCCCGTCGCTACGGCCGATATGATGGATCAGCGCCACGCCGTCATCGGCCAGGCACCCGCGCACCACGCCGAAGAACGCATCATAATTGACCGCGCCGACATGTTCCATCATCCCGACCGAGACGACGCGATCGAAACGACGCCGCACGCTGCGGTAATCGGTCAGTTCGAAAGTCACACGATCATCCAGCCCCGCCGCGTGCGCCCGCGCGCGCGCGAGCGACAGTTGTTCTTCCGAAAGCGTAATGCCGATGACTCGCGCGCCGTATTCCGCGGCCAGCGTCAGCGCCAGGCCCCCCCAGCCGCAGCCGATATCCAGCACCGTCAGGTCGGGCCGATCCAGGTACAGCTTGGTCGCGATCAGCCGCTTCTTGGCGCGCTGTGCCGCCTCCAGCGTTTCATCGCCGTGGCGGAAATAGGCGCAGGAATATTGCTGGTCGCTATCGAGAAACAGACTATAGAGCCGGCTGTCGAGATCATAATGATGTGCCACGTGGCGCCGCGCCCGCAGCGCGTCGTTGCGCTGCTCCCAGCGCCGCGTCAGCCGGCTCAGCATGCCGTGCCAGCGCAGCACCGGGTGCCGCAGCGCCGTGTCGAAGTTGAGCAGCACCAGATCGAGCAGTTCGAACAGCGAGCATCCCTCCGGCGCCAGCGTGCCGTCCATATACGCCTCACCGAAGGCGAGCGCCGGGTTGACCGCGATCCGGCGCACCGTGGCCCAGTCGCGCAGCCAAAGACCCGCATGCGGCCCCGCGGCCCCGCGATACTGCGTCTTGCTGCCGTCCGGCCAGGTGACCGCCAGCGCGCCGTGCGCGATCAGCCGGGCGAAGATGGATGAAAGCAATATTTTCATGACTGCGTCATCTCCACGGCGGAAGAAAACGCGCACAGTTTGCATTGGTTCGGTGCACTCGGGAAAGATGTCGAGGCAGCGCGGTCTTAATCTTCCCTGCCGCGCCGCCTTACGCGCCGAGCGCTGCCCCGGTCACCGGCTCGACCCACACCATGCGGTCCAACACACCGATCACGCCCGGCGTGTTCTCCGCCGCCACGCGCAGCGCGGGGCGGATCGCCTCATTGAACAACACGCCCTCCAGCGTCACGACCCCGGCATCGACACGCACGAGCACGTTATGCGCGTTCACCCATTTCGATGCCGCAAGTTCTCGCCGCACGGCGTCGCATATCGTCGTGTCGGCCGCGCCTTCGCCGGTCGCGCGCGCCTCCGGCGCCGCGCTCAGCTTGCCGACGAGCGCGCGCACGATATCCGCACGGCTGACCAGGCCGACCAGCGCTTCGCCGCGCATCACCGGCACGCGCTTGATGTGATGGCGCTCCATCAGCGTGACCACGTCGGACAGCGCCGTGTCCTCGGTCACCGTAAGCGGCGTTTCGGTCATCAGATCATGCACCGCGCGCGCATGCGCATGCACATACTCGCCAGCCAGACGCCCCGGCCCCAGAAACAGCTCGGCCCAGCCGGAATGGCGCCGTGCGGTACCGGTTTCGGCCCGCCGCAGCAAGTCGCCCTCCGACAAGATGCCCACCAACTTCCCGCCGGCATCGACCACCGGCAGAGCGCTGATATGCGCGTCCAGCATCCGGCGGGCGGCCACTACCAGCGTCGCATCCGGCGCGACGGTGAGCACGGCGCGGTTCATGACATCCTGTGCGCGCATCGCACGTCTCCTTGATATTCGTGCGCACTCAAATAGGCCGGTTCACGGTTATTGGCTTTGACTCAGGTCAAGTCACAAGAAAGGAAGCAAAGCATTTTTTTGACAAAAAGAAGCAAAAAACTTTTGCTCTTGCGCGGTTCCCACCGAGCGCATCTCACGTCAGCTTGCGCGGAAAAAAACAGACAAAAGTTTTTTGGTTCTTTTTTCAAAAAAGAACATTTTTCTTATTCTGGCGCATCGGCGAACTGAACGGCGATGGCGCGATAACGTTCCTGCTTTTGCGCTTCCGCATCGGGCGAGCGGAACCGCCGTACCAGATGATGAATATGCGGCCCGCCGCGCCCCTGGCCCAGCACCGCGGCATCCAACGGCAGCAGGCCGATAGCGACATCGCGCACCTTCTCATGCACCGCGCCGCTATAGCGGACCGGCGGCACGCGCCCGTGCCGGAGCAGCCGCACCTGCCGGTCAGGATACGGCGCGACCTCGCCGTTCTTGTCGATACCGGGATAATTATAGCGCGGCAGCGCATAGGCGTCGTGCGCGCCGGTGTTCAGCACGGCCAGCAGCGGTGCGAAATCCTCGGCGCAGAGTTCCTCGTCGGCATCCAGCATCAGCACCCAGCCCGCCTCCGGCGGGACCAGGTCCAGCGCCGCGTTCCGCATGTCGTCGAAACGCTGCGCGGCACGCGCCTGCAGTTGAAACGGTTTTCCCAAATCCTCCAGATAAGCGCGCGCATGCGACATGGTGTCGTCCACGCTGCCGGTATCCACCAGCACGAACCCGGCGACGATCGGTGCCACGCTGCGCAGCATGTTGACGATGCTGTCCTGCTCGTTGCGCATAATCGCCGCAAGCCACAGGCTCGGCCCGGCCGCCGCCGGCAACGAAGCTGCCGCCGGCGGCGCATAGCGCACCGGCAGGAACCACCCGCCCATCATGCGCACATGCCACGCGCCAAGCGCCAACATCCGTTCCGCACCCGGCCAGTCCTCCGTCGCGCCGGCAAGGCCGGTATCGCCCAGCAAAATCGCGCGGTCCGACAGCACGCGGCGCAGCGCCGCCAGCCACGGCGCGGCATCCCCCATCACCGCCAGCACGTCGATCCGCACGTCACACGCGGCCAGAAAATCCGCCAGCGATGCGGCATCGAACCGTACACGGAACAGCACCCCGCCGCCCGCCAGTTCACCGATCTGCGGCAGAAAGGGTGGAAAATCCGGCGCCACATGCAGCACCGCGGCACGCGCCGTTTCCAGCGGCAGCAGGTCGCTCAACCGCACGCCCGCCTCGCCCACCACCACGCACAGATGCACCCGCTCATGCCCCCGCAGCAGCAGCCGCATCCCCCCCGCGAGCGCCGCATCCGCAGGGCATCTATCGCCACAAGCCGCCCCACCCGCGCGACGCGCAAACCCCAGCGCCACCCGCGCCGGCGCCACCCCCGCGACCTCTGCGAACAGCGACGAGAATTCGGCCGATTGCAAAATCGCCGCGCGCCCGCGGGGAAAATCGCCGTAATAGGCCTTGAACGCCGCCACGGTGTCGGAACCCTCCGGCGCACGGCCGAGCAAGCAGCGATACAAGCTCGCCACGTCGTCATCAGTCATCATGCTCAGCCAACCAATCCGGCCAGAGCGCCCCGCCGCAATTTGCAACCTTGCGTTGTGTTTGTCATCGTTAAGAAAGGCGGGGGCTTTGCCCCCGCGACCCCCGTCACGCGCATGCGTGCTTCGCA
>Ga0116229_10001285_pt1 | contig 38719 bp, 27 predicted proteins | sample S1TSphgellanicum_3_FD_87313 | JGI IMG/M metagenome (GOLD analysis project Ga0116229, IMG submission 87313) | Host-associated microbial communities from peat moss isolated from Minnesota, USA - S1T2_Fc - Sphagnum magellanicum MG | ecosystem: Host-associated > Plants > Peat moss > Unclassified...
AAGGTTTACTAGGTGCTTAACTGATTAAGCGTTACATCAACTGAAATAAAGAAAGTATTATATGCCTGGAAATATCACAAAGGCTGATTCAACTATTAATAATCACTACTTGGAGGCTTATAAACATTCCAATCATTAGTACTAAAGAAAATTACGGAACTAAGGCTTAACTAATTATTGAGATATAATCCATGGCTCACACCTTGGCTACCTTTTGTGCATGTTTTTTTGGAGGTGCCATTTCAAAAGAAACAACCATTTTATTAACAAAAAAAAAACACAATTTATTTATCTTCTGATGCAACATGCAAGATTAGATGGAGTTGCTATTAATTTTATTTAAAGTTTAAGGGTTCAATACTTTTTAAATTTTCATTTAAATTTTTTGATTATAATTATTTTATTTTATTTTATTTAAAAATTAAATGATTATACATAATTTGTATCATTCTTAATTATATAGTTAATATAATTAATTATATATAATATATTCTTATTATTAGTATTATTACTTGGTATATTAACTAAGTAGTTATATTAATTAATTTAAAATGAATCTTTATATTTAAAATTATATTTAAAATTGCTTCCAAATTGACAAGTGTTTTCTTCATATTAAAAAACAAACAAACCACCAATAGATGACAATGATGATGTTCATTGTTGTTATTTTCTTTTAGAGCGCTTGTAAGAGGAAAAACAAAAGCAAGAAGATGACGACAGTGATGCTCGTTGTCGTCATTTTTTTCTAGAGTAAACTAAAAAGAAGAAGAAGATGGCAACGAACTTGTCATTGTCATCTTCTTCTACAGTAAACTAAGAAGAAGAAGAAGAAGAAGAAGATGGTAATGAGCTTGTCGTCATCGTCTTCTTCTAGAACATAATAAGAATAAAAAGAAGATGACAACGAGCTTGTCTTCTTCTAGAACACCTATTAGAAAAAAAAGGAAGAAGATGATGATGATGAGCATCATCGTCATCATTTTCTTTTGGAGTGCTTGTAAGAGGAAAAAAAAGAAGCAAGAAAACAATGACATTAAACATTGTTGTCATCGTCTTCTTTTGGAGTAGACTAAGAAGAAGAAGACAATAATGGCAAGCTTGTCATCGTGGTCTTCTTCTAGAGGATAATAAAAAGAAGAATAGAAACAATGACAACGAACATCGTTATTGTCGTCTTCTTTTGGAGCAAACTAAAAAGAAAAAAACAACAATGGCAAGCTTGCCATCATCGTCTTCTTTTGGAACACAATATGAAGAAGAAAAATATGACGATAGTGAAATGCTTATTGTTGTCATTTTCTTCTAAAGCACCCGTAAGAAAAAAAAAACAAGAAGACAATGACGGTAAACATTGATGTTATTGTCTTTTGGAGTGCTTGTAGGAATTTTTTAAAAAGAAAACAAGAAGACAACAATGGTGATGCTTGTCATCATTGTCTATTTTTGGAACAAACTAAGAAAAAAAAAGATGATGACAATGATGTTTGTCATTGTTGTCTTCTTCTAGAGCACAGTAAGAATAAGAAACATCGAAAAAGAAATGATGATGGTTATTTGTTGTCATCTTCTTCTAAAAAAAACGTATAAAGAAAGGAACAAAAGACAATGACAAACAGATGTTCATCATTGTCTTCTTCTACAAGCTTGTAAGAAAAAAAAAACTTGTGTAGTTGCATAAAAAAAACAAAAAAAACATGTTGTAGCAAACTTACGTTGGCAACGTTCCTTTTATAGCACCGCTCTCATTGCAACTTCATTCTACTCCTCTTGCAATGTCGTTCTTCGCATAGCTTCGCTTTGCTCATAGCAACATTCTTGAATGTAACAATGTTTTCCCACTCCCTCACGATAACAAGTAACAATGCTCCAAGTTCCCCTTAGTAATGCTCCCTTCAACAATGCTCCTCATTTCCCTTACAGCAATAGTGCTCCTTCACTCCTCTTGCACACAGCTTGAACTTGCAACGCCTCCTTCACCCGAGTGGGCTCTTGCACAACTTGAGCTTACAACACCTCCTTCACCCAAGAGTGCTCCCATGCAACAACCACAACAATAGAAGATTGTGAGAAAGTGACAACGACTTATGGCTAGCTTATGGTTTAAGGTTTAGAAACATTTGGGAAAAAAAACAAGGTAGGTGGGTGAACAAGGTAGGTATGGATGTATAAAAAAACTTTGAGGGTTAAAAGGTAGGCAAAAGAAAACTTTGACTCAACTTCTTTGACTACATGGAATTTGGTTACTGGGATGAGAACTATTTCATCCCAAATGGAATTGGTGCAATCATGGGGACTAGGTAACTCAAGCCTATTTACACTAATAATATAAACCCTTAGACAAGTAGGATTGAAAATCCTACAATTTTAAACTAGGTAATAAGGTGGTGAAAAAAACACTTTAGCCATATTGAAGGTTATTATTGGGTTCTAAACTAAATTAAAAAATTGTAACTCGAAAAAGACAAGGAGAGTTCTCACACTAAATGTTTTAATATTATGTATGACATATAACCTAATTACTTGACCAACAAGCCATGGAACTTCAATTTGAGGAACTACAGATTCCTTCCCACCATAACCCCTGAACTCCTGATAAGCCAAAGACCTCCAGTATGGGCCTAGGAAGGTGGGAGCAATATTTTGGAAGTAAGGGCTTAGTTTCAAGTGGCAGACCTAGGCCATGAATTCAAGAATAAATCAAAATATCAAAGAGAAAAAAGGCAAGAATTCAGAAGAAGCATCCTACAAACCCTAAAGCATGTTTTAGTGTATGTGGAATGCACCTTATATCCATGAATTTCCCTCCTAGAAATTGGGAAGGATATTATGCCAACTCCTCAAGGGTAGGAGGGAAATTATACCTAATTATAGGTGTAAAAACCATCCCACTATTGAGGGGTAGGCACAAAAACCCTCCCACTTATAAGCCTTGTGATTTACATAGGTTTGGTTCATGATAAATTTTGCCTCTTACTTTACTAAAGGTAAAGCCCATGTCTGGGGGACATTCCCAAAATGCAAGGCTGGACTCAAATATTATTTTGTCCTAGGACCCTAATTTTGAAAATGCCCCTCACCCTAGGGCTTTATCCTACACTTATAGTGCTACCCTAAATTTTCCTAATGATCTTTGCTTTCTTCTTTCATATAGTCCATTGTAGGGGTTGGAGTGAACCAATAGCCACCAATGCACACATTAGGTCTTTTCTTTGCTAGTTGTCTCTCCAAACCACTCATCACATGATTATTTATTTCCTCCTCAATTTTTTGCAAGTAATATATGTTTTGCATCCACATGTTTTTTTGAAATAATTATTCCATTAGTTTTAAAATATGATATAACTCATTTTTTGAATTTGGTTCTTGTGATAAAAGGGACATTGTGACAAATCATGCAGTGTGTCAATTGAGGTTCCTTGCCATCTACTTGTGTATTGTCATTAATACCATAAAAGGCCCAATATAATGCATTTCTACCATGAGGTTTCCAAAATAATCTCTAAGCATGCAAAACCTAAAGTCTCTGATTCACACCCTCCTAATCACTTTTTAGAATTGTCTTCATTTAGGTTTACAAGCCCACATTTCCTTGTGATGTTTTAGGAAGAGGTTCCTTTTCCATAATACATCATTATGGAATATTTCTCAAAACTCTATTTCAATTTTCATAACATTTTTCATTCTTGTTGGACTAAGCCATTACAACAAAACATAATTGACTAAAACAATTATGAAACTTAAAAAATAGGTAAGGAAGAAGAATTAAGGTTTATGATTGAGAAATGATTTACAAGATACAAATCAAAATGTTCATTTCTAAACATAATTGAATGAAAAATGTATAATAGGTATTCTCTAGAAATGTAATGTTCCTACACCATCTAACCACAAAAATAATTTTTTTAGGTTTTACAATTAAATTTTAATAGACAATAACAAAACAACCTAACCCTAACCCTAAAAAGTAAACAAAGAAAAAAGACACAAGGGTGTAAAGACAATCAAATGCTTGAGAAATTTTGTTGATCAAAAGATATAAGAAAAAATCATATCTATTATAAATTTAACATCTATGACCAGTAAATGCGCCAAGTGTTATAATTTGATGATTTAAGCATGATTTTTTAGAATTTAAAACTAAGTTAAATATTTCAATATCTTTGACGAAATAATATTATATATATTATAAACTTAATATCTAGTGACCATTAGATGTTCCAAGTGTTATAATTTGGTGATTTAAACACCATTTTTTCTTCATTTAAAACTAAGTTAAACATTTCAATACCTTTGACAAAATAATATTATATATATTGTAAATTTAGCATCTAGTGGTCACTAAATGCTCCAAGTGTTATAATTTGATGATTTAAGTACCATTTTTCTTTAAAACTATGTTAGATGTTTTAATGAAATATTGTAAAGTATTGTTAATTTTGGTAAAATTTTGTTCATTAACATCCAATTTGAGATTAAGTTTTTAAAATGGGAAAAAAATATGATTTTGTGTCAATCCCATGAAAATTCAATGTTTTGGGCCACTAAACAAATTGAGTTATGTCCAAAAATAACATTTAAATCCACAATTAATCAAATATTTGTTGCATTGACAAGAGTTGAAAGTTTAGCCAAAAAATAAAGAGGTTTTAACAAAAGATAAAAGCTTAGCCAAGAAAAAATATTGATTTGGCTAAGAAATAAAGGTTTAACTACAAAGTTTTGTTGAGAAATGAAAGTTTAACCAAGAAATCATATTAGTTTTGTCGAGAGATAAAAGTTTAGCCATGAAAAAATTTTAATTTTCCCATTAAAAAAAGTTTAGTCAAGAAGAAATAAAAGCTTTTTTACTTAGAAAGTAAAAGTTGAGCCAATGAAAAGATAAAAGCTAAGATAGGTAGTAGAGAGGTAAGGTGTTAGTAGGTAGCGAGGGTAACTAGGTCAATAAGATAACTAGTTCAGCAAAAGTAACTTGGTCTGAAGGCTTACTATGCAGGTCAGAGTTCAGAAAAAAATTGCCCCAAATAAAACTCATAGGTCAGAAACCAAAGACAGTTGACTGAATGAGACTAGATGAAAAGTTGAAGCCCATCCCATGGACAGAACGGCCAACTGGTGCACTGGTGGGTGCTGGTTCACATTGGCCCTGGATACAAAGGTTCTAGTCCCTATTATTTTTCAAAAAAATGTATCATACTTTCAGTTCCGGTTCTAGATGGAAATAGAACTGAGAATTTAGTAATGGGTTCAGTTCTTCCACAAAAAATTCCAGTTCCAGTTTCAACTCCATTTGTTAAAATCAGATCCAATTCAGACCCCGTTCTTACTACCCAAAACTGGCCACAGTGAACCAGCACCCACCAGTGCACCATCCACTGGATGCCTGTTATGACTCAGTTATGGATGATCCTCAACTGAGTTACTACCCAATTTCATCTTGGTAACCTGTTCTATAAGAAGTAGGTCTAACATATAGACAGGTAGGTAAAAAAATAGGGGACTACTAGGTACATAGATAGTTTATACAAAGTAGAGAGGGACTGTTTTTACTACCTACCTTGTTGGTAGGTAGTAAATAAACCAACTGAGCTAACCACCATGGTTAGCTAGGGAACTGGAAGCCAACAAAAACTGTTTCCTGATCACATATCATCCATCCTTGATGGTGCACCGGTGGGTGCTGGTTCACTGTGGCCCCCAAAACCAAACTCAACGAATCCTACTTGCCAATGTGAATACCTGTCCAATACTGGTTTTTCGTGGTCAGGAACACAGGTCTCCCAGTTTCCCTCTCAATGTGAATCAAAAGTGACAAACACTCTTGTAAGTGAATTGAAGGTGGGGAAACAAACACTGCTTTTGCTCTGGAACAGGCCCTGATACCATAGTACCTTAGCAGATTTGACACTGATCATTTTTATTTTTTTAAATGTTGAAATTTTCACCCAAAATAGTTCGAAAAAACAAAATTTTGTGAAGGAAAACATTGAATCTTCAAAATTATCGTATTGTCCATATGTAAATTTCGAAATTAATTAAATATTCGACAGACATGTATTCGTTACCAGCTAACCGGAAGGCGCGACCCTACGGGACCAATTCTGTTGGAAAAAACCAGTTTAGGAATTTTCGGAGAACGTTGCTGGACGGTTTACTCGGTCAACAGTTGGGAACTACTTGGAAAAGCCGAAGAGCAAATGCTTACAAAAAGCAATCAAGTAGCTAACGAACTTCGAAGAAACAACAAGTCTGGCTGTCTTCGTCAACAATGACCCTTCGAAGAAGAAATTCCACAATTTCTTCATCAACACGGAGCCTGCGAATCTTCAACAGAAACCCAGGAAGGCGAAGGGGCGAGCGGATTTGGGTAGGGGGGGGGAGGGGAAGGGAAATGGGAGGCAGCTTCTGATAAGATTTTTATAATTACAGCTCCAATGGTGAAATCTGCGTGGTTGAACGGATCAACTGGACTTGCATTGTGTGGAGCACACAGATTGTTTACTGTTTAAAAAGAAGTCCTCCAAATGCCTCTAACAAATGATCATCACATTTCCTCTTGATGAGGGGTGAAGAGGGAAATGGGAGGGAGCTTCTGATAAGATTATAGTCTAGTTACGGCTCAAATTGTGAAACCTGCGTGGTTGCACGGATCAACTAGACTTGCATTCTGTTGAGCACACAGATTGTTTACTAGTGCTGGAGAAAAAATTATCGAGATGCAGCCTCCAACAAATGCTCGCAACAAATCCTCTTAATGGGTTCTGATCGATACTCGTGAGTCCTCTCAACAGTAGCTCGCTCAGGAAGAAATTTTGAGCTCCTGTTCAGAATTCAAAGAGTTAGATTGAACGGCCCTTGTTACAACGATCTAGTGATTGTATCGGTTCTTCAATCAAGATCTTTACTCCTGTCTCTTTGATCAGGCTGAGTTCACACTAATCTGAGTTGCTGGATGTCTGATCGTGCGCAATGGGTAACTGGTGCAGGTGTTATTAAAGACTCAGTGAACGTTTTACTGGAACCATTACTGTATCTAACTTTATCGCTGAGCAATTTCCACAACATGGCGGCCATAGATTCAGATGCTCACCGCGTCGAAGCTCAAGCACAGCTAGATTGGGTGACCGAAGTGCAATCTGCGCTACGCAGTTATCAGAATTACATGGATGAGGAGGTTCTGGTATTCAAGCTGCCAGACTATTTGCGATCACCACCAGAAGATTTCACTCCAAAAGAATGGCGATTTGGTCTCCATAACCGTGGTGCCCTTCACGTTGGTGGATCCGAAGCTATGAAAATTTGTGCCGCCGCAGCATTTGGGCTAGTAGGATCTGCGTGGGATGATTTCTGCGATGAGATTGTGGACGACTGTGGGAGGGTACTGAAATCATATGGTCTACATGATCAATTGACGACCAATTTCAACGAGCGCGAAGTGAAGTACTTGCTAGCTTTAGACGCCCTATTTCTAGTTCTCCGTTTTGGTTCCGTCTCGCAAGTCACACCTGCGCTCGAGTCTTTGCTGCAGAGCCCATATGCAATTCCAAGACTGCAAGCCTTAGCACTGGGAGATATTGTTTTGTTGGAAAATCAGATACCAATGGAATTACTGAGGAAAGTCGTCAAGAAGTGCACTAGCAACAACTGTGTGCAGAGTGCCTCAAGTACTCATACCAACGATGACACTGCCGAAGAGATTGAAGCCTTGGACAAGATCTTAAAGGAGGCAATGGAATGTGCTTCTCCATTTCTTGATGAACTCATCATTGATGGAAACGACTACACCATTCGCGAGTATCTGAATCTTACCTACAATCCAGGTACATTGGGCAGTTGTCGACACATCTTGGATTGCGTTCACAACATGATTTGTGGCCCTAAGGATGTAGCTCGAGTACCTACCCATCCTCACCTCAGCATACAGCCAGCAATGAGCTTGAAGAAAACTGGCATTAGGCTTAAGAAGATTTCTGGCACATTGGAACACATCTCCTTCAGAAGAGGCTGTCTGTATCTACCGTGTATAGACCTGGAAGACAAAACGAGAGCTCTCTTCCACAATCTTTCCTTGTATGAATCCCTCTGCACGGATTCATGTGCTTTCAATCAATACATGCTCCTCATGCTAGACCTTATACACAGCGAAAACGATGTGAAATTGCTGATTGATTGTGGTGTGATTCATAACCACCTCGGGAATGACATGAAAGCACTGGAGATGTGGAGTAGCTTGAGCAAGAATTTCATCATCACTGGCTCGTCAGCAGATTTCCACCGGATGAAGGCCCAAATTAAGAAGCATTGCCAATCCATGAAGTATGTCCTCTGGACTGAATACTGTGAGTTGTTTTGTTCTAGACCATGGTATGTGATCTCTTTCTTGACTGCCACCATTGTTATCATTGCCGCATGTATTCAGGCTTACATGTCATTGTTTCCAAAGAAACAACATTGAAGCCACATACATTTCTCTGGAACAAAATGTTTTATAACAGCTCACTGCCATGTTTCATTGAGAGTGATCACAGTGCTACTATTGTTTCCCAATAGCACGAGTAACACTTCCTCCAACTTCAAATATATCTTTGGCTGTTGCAACTTCACTACACAATACTCTTGAGAGCTTCATGTGGGGTTTTCATTCATGTCATTTGGTTAATTGCAGAGTAGGCTAGAGGAGTACATGTGCAGACTGTGCAATAGCCTATGACACTCTACACCTCCTATTGCATCTCCAAAAGAAATGATGGAATTGAGTGGTGGCAAAGCAATCAAAGGGTTGCTAAAAATTTGATTTGAGCATCTCAAAAGTATTTGCTGACTTGGTAGTTGCCTTGAACAAAGTCACCATGTTTTATAGGTGCCCTTCTATTGATTAGACACTGATTTGACACCTTTCTGCCTCCAATCCAACTGCTATATTTCCACTGGACCTTTAAAACCATCTTTCCATGCTCCATTGGACCTTAAATGGGTTTTCCCCATGTACATCCATCAAACACCCCAACCAATTGATTCATGTTCAATTCTACCAACCTTGATGCTGAACTTGACAAGCCTTCTAATCCACCACAAGATTTGTCATCCAACTGGCAACCGTAGTCAGTGTTCTATAAGGCCTTCTTGTTCAATTGGATGGGCAAATATAGAACCAAGGCACCAAATTTGCTCATTGGAGTGACAAAGTGAAGTTACATTGGTGAACTTTGCCAATTAGCAAACATCTTGGAGACCAACTTTTAAAGAATGTAAGCATCAAAAATGATATCATGGTTCACATCTATGTAAAATAGAAGCTCATTCTATTCCATATCACAAATGACAAACCCATGTTCCAATGTTTGATGTATGCAATATAGAAATTTGGTGTGTAATTTGTAGGAAATTCTAGCTCTTGAGATGGACCATGTTAGGGATAATTGTCAGGGATCAAGGCCTCCTGAAAGGGCAGACAACCATTAAACCTGAAGAAACAAATTTACTATCTAAATCTACACTCATCTAAGACTGGTGCAAAAGTCTTTGTGAGAGTTATGCATTGTGCTTTGACATCAAGCATCATATCCACACCATGAAGAGGCAACCATAAGAACATCTGACATGGTTTATACCTGATGAGTTTACATTATATTGTCCTGAAAATTGTATGCTTCAGCCACCAAACAGGTACCCAGCTGCTTGATCTTCATCTCCTTGAAATAGACAAAGAGCATGAAGCACCAAGTTCTTGTCAAACCCCAACTCCACAAGTCTTTGCACCTTTCCATCCCACTCTGATGCCTGCAATGTGCAGATATTAGAAAATAGTAACAGATTGAAGCTAGACATTCAAGCATAGTGAACACAATATGACAACAATATGGGCAGTTAGTGAATTGTACAGTTCTTAATTCTCAACAACTTCCTGCAAAACTCCTTTGAAGTTGAAGATTTATGAGCAATTGAAACCAATTTCATTCTCATATCTTTGAATTACACCTCCAATTGGTGAGAGATTTTTGGGCATAAAATGAAGCCAATTTGAGGCCAATCAGACCAAGAAGTCCACCACATCTTCTTCCCAGTTACTCCAGGCAGATCTGGAAATTTTGAGAGTGACTGAGGCAAGTTATCCTAAACATTAACAAAGGAGTGACTGGAACTACTATATAATTGTGAAAGAATCACCATGCATGTTTATGTCCATGGACATTGTGACCTTAGCTGTCACAAGATTCCCACAAATCATAACAGTGTGGTGATGAGAAAACTAACAATTAAGAAATAGTGTGAATCATTCACCTGTGGGCTTCTGGCTCTCTTCTTCCCATCATGGGTGCTTACTGCACTCAAAGACATAAATATTTGATGAAATCAGTTGAGGCCCCAAGAGCCAATGGTACCTTGGATTTGAACATACCACTAAAGCAACCTGAGACAATACATGATCTTCCAACTACAGAGAATGATGGCCAGCACCACAATTCACCATTTTCTGATGAATATAAGAAGATCTCCTGCAAACCTCAATAGCTACCAATGAGAATTTTAAATAAACAGCTGATGTGGGTTTGGAACCAAGTTCTAATAGCTTAAAGGAAAATCCCCAAAAAAATTCCTCAGAGAAAGTGGACATAAGCAGGAGCATGTACTGGAAGTACTAATAGGTGAATTCATGGGAACTGGTGGGCCCAACTCCACTGCCAGGCTGCTGCTTGTGGTTCCCTGTTTTTGAATCCACCAAAGTGTTATGAGATTGCATTAGTGGCAATGTTGCAATAAGGCTTTCAGAGGTAGCCAGCTTCTCACAATGAGTTCAGTGGAACTTGAAAAAATAAATTTCCAAAATGTGAACCCAAAATTTTCTCAAAACATCTACAGGAGTAGTGGAGAAACAAGGTTGAGAGAGGCTCACAGCAGATGATGGGAGTTCCTCTAGTCGAGTATCGTCATGTAAATGCAAGGGCAAATCATTTTCTGAAACCAAAACAGACTGTCATGTTCAGGAAGACATAAAGAATGGTAAAACATTTGCCAACACAATTTTCTGGCATATGTGGATTTCATTATTCAAAGTAACAGCTCTAGCATTGGTTCCATGTTTGATCTTGGACCTTGGTAGACTCAGGCTTTCACAGAAGAAAAACAGGGACTTGCTACCATAGCTAACATTTTGGTTTGTTGATCATGTCTTCTTCAGATGATACCACTACTTACTGTCAGGTTGATTGCAAACACCTTCCTTGAGAAGATGGCAGTGGATCTAACATAATGTCTGCATTATAATTGCCTGCCAATTTATGTCAATGCCAAGTACTCAGATGGGATAGCACTGCTACGCATTCAGAAAAGTACCTTGCAAGAAGGGGACTGCAATTTCACCTCCACCAACCCACAATTTGTTTTCCTTCAGATCTATTGTACACTATCCAGCCCATCCAATCCACATTGTAACTGACAGAGGATGCACCATTTAGCATGAATGAATCCAATAAATCAATCTATAAATCCTGTGACATCTGGATATGTAGTAACTCTTTTGAATGCTTGGCTGTATGTGTATTTGGGAATTTCACCTGGTGCTTACGGAGCATGTCCAGGCCAAATATAAACTCAAGATCTGATTGATCCAGCACTGTGAAGGAACATGGATAGTAGTTCCTCCCTATCTGTACCCAAAACCACTGCCAATCCCTGTAACAAATGCAAAATAGTTGGAAATGTTTCTGTGACTAGGACTTGGAGAATATCTCCAACATTCAGGACAAGATTGTACTCAGCAGGCCTAAGCGGCAGGTCAGGTAGCAAGAGAACTCTGAGAGCAAAAGGCATGGACTGGGCTTTGATGTAATGCAAATTGTTAACTTGTGAAATGCAAATGTATGCATATGGGTTCTGTACAACCTAGTATGCCATTTCAATGGCGGATCATGATCTTACCTTGAGGGGTGCAACATGAATGCGACCCACAATCTCTGATTGGCCAACTCCTTTTGCAATGCCTGTATACTGTCTGTCCAAAAGCCTTAAGAGCCTGCGCCAAAATTACATGTGAGATAAGGCAAGATTGCCACACTTGAACCAAGTAGAACAATGTCTTGATCTGTTATTCTTGAGCAGTCATAATGACTAGGCCAAGCGCATTGTTCACCAAGTTAACTCCAACTACAGCAATATGGAGAATACACTTGAATCCACCACTTGGATGGCAATCATGAGTCCTACCAGTGTACTATTGGCTTGATGTTCCACTGATGCCAGTGTACTACATGAACAGATGTGGGTAGACCAGAGTATTTACCCACAGCGTTCTGCACAATTTTTTGAGATTATTGTGCTCTGTGCTCCACTATCCACAAATGCCTGTCCAATTTTGGTCTGACAAATTTAGAATCATCAGATTGTACAAGTTTTGTCACAATGGAGAATGAATAAGAGAAACATCTATTCCAAGTACACCAACACACTGACATTTATCTATGAGTGGCTGTTGTTTACTAAGTTTCTTGTTTTTTGTGCACTGGGCTGACAGCTCAACATCAAGGTCAAATGACTCATGTATTTTCTTTTGATAGGAAAGAAGGGATAGACAACAATGGCTTAAAACACTATGTGGGAGGCATAAGGTCATCCTGTGGTAGGGATCAGCATCCTCTCACATACCTTGAGTGGAATGCCATTAACCTCCATATCCACATAGAGCATTATCTGAAACCAACAATCCCAATGGAGGAATTTTAGTACACTCCAACTCACCAAGTGTTTCTGAAAATCATTCAAACATTGGTGTAGAAGTTCCAGAGACTATAATTTAGTGCAAAGGTTTTTCAGGAAATTGGCATACCACACGAGCAAAGGATTCAGGATTATATTCAAGAGCTGCCTCCCAATTGTCATACACATTTTTCTGTACCAGCACAAGGAGGTCTGATGAACCCATTATTCAAATCTATGAAACTGAAGAGTTTAAATCTCCACAACAAACAAATTGAAGGTAACATGACAATGAGTGGAGTCAGAACCTCATGAAAGTCACTCACAAAGTGTCAGAACGTCACCTTCATCACAAACAGCAGTGACAAGCTGCCATGACTACCAACTTACTTCATTGACTTCCAATGATGGGTAGACACCAGTATATAATTATCTACTCAAAATCTGGGTAAACCATGTTAAACAAAATCTGCACCCTGAGTTTCTGTCACATTTCTGGAAGCAAAGTGAAGACTCAGCCTTGACCCATACAAAACCTACTATTTTGCTTGTGGCCCTCGTGCCTTTATGTTCATTCACAACAAAAAGATTTGAGATAGCACATGGGAAGAAAAAATATATAACCTGTCGGATTGATTCTTCAATTCTCTTTTGTGCATCCACATCAAAAGGATCTGCATTTGACAATTCCTGCAACAACAAGACACATGACCATCACTGCCTGAAAGTACAATTTTCCTCTTCAAGCACCCTTGAATACTAGCTCTTATTCCTGTTTTTGAATTTGTGGGAGAAAACTATGTATCTGTATATTGATGGTTGACCTTCATGACCCAGACCATGATCTGAACTCAATTTGCAAAATAAACACATTCTGCATAATATTGGATGATCACAAGACTTATGCAAGAAAATAACAAATTTCAACAGTTCCAATCAAATGATGTTTCACAGCATGGAGTTGGCAGTGCTTTCCTCCAAATGATGTTGCCTTTTAGAAAGTCTCCCATTCCCCTTGAATTATTACAGAAACAAAAGAAAAGTGAGCAATAAACAAAGGACTAAACCAATGCATGGATATGGATTGAAGTAGAAAAGAAGCTAGTAGGAACCAACATGATTTGTACATGTCTAACAACTTGTGGCTCTCAGGAGTAATCCAGGTCTCACTGTCTTTAGGTGGGTGTCTAATGAAACCTCTCCAGTACAAATTGGACCACATTTTGGGACTGTAACAAATCAGGGAGTGTTGATGCATCACACATAATATGCCACTCACACTTGGCTGCTGAGATTGGTGTTTCAGGTCTAAACGGCGTTGATGTTGTTGTTGCAAAAGCCTTTGGAACAACTCTATATCATTCTGCATCACTGCCTGTGCTATCTCAGGGTTCCTCTGCACACCCAGTGCAAAAACAGTCAATCAACCACATACCTTTGCTTAGAGATTAGATAGATTCTACAGGTTTTCAAAAAAATCAGAAGGTCTGATACCACCTTCCTGCATAGAAACAAACATGTACAGTCCTAGTGGTAATCATCTTTTTGCAAAAATGGAGACCGTTGTTGTGCTAGTACATAATTCTCAAATACCCATCAGTCTCACATCCTAACACTAAAGACATATTCATACTCAGCCACTTGAGGTTGGAGTGTCAGTTTAGAGAGGGTGTACATATCAAGGGCTCATGGAATAACCTACCTGTTGGAGCTGAGCCATGGCCACAGTATCACCCCTCAGCTGCTTCTGAAGTGCAATGGGATTGGCAGCTGATCCATCTGGGTTTATGGACCAATTGCTTGCATTCGACCACCCTGCACTGTGCATTACTCAACTTTCTGAATGTAATGCACCTTCACATATGAATCATGAGCAGAAATTTGAAACCCAACTAATCACAGATGGGAAAAATCTGATACTTCTAATTCCAGGGATTGGTATTTGGATTGATATCTCCCAGATATCAAATCCAAAACTAAGCACCCATAACACAGTGCTGATCAAATCCAGAATTCATAGTCCTTATCCCCATCAGAGAGGTGGACATCAAAAAGTAAATATGTCTCCAAATTTGGCACATATTCCAAACTGATGTTCAACAAAAGCACACAAGATATATGTACACAAGCTCAGAATAATGTCAGAAGTTCAACTGTGAACAATCTGATATTTTGGAGAATGGACATGGGATGTACCTGGAGGGTGCTAATTTCGAGATGAGCTTGAGCATTGAATTTTCCTTAAGCCCTGCAGCTCTAAGTTGCATTGTGTCTTGCAATTCTCTCCCATCTAGCAAAATTTGCTGGTTGATCAAGGATACTCCTGTCTGTCCCAGCTCATGGAACCCCCAATAAGATCATGAAGTTCAGAACAAGAAGAATGATGACACAATTCCTGAACACAAGCATGACTGACTGGTTCAAGACATGTGCACCAGACCAAATAACACAACATTGACATGAGGGTGACAACACCATGTCCTTGGACCCATGTCTCCACCTCCATTCTCCAACTGTGACTAAATTATGGGAACCACAACCCTAATGGCAGACAATTCAGTGAAAGAGCTAATAATATTAGACTGTGACACACCTCCACCTCAAGGATAGCCTTCAAATTCTCCACCTGAAAGATCACCATAAGAGCTTCAGCTCCATAATTCAATGATCAACACTGTATGTAAATTGACTGTTGTAAGATGAATCAAATCCAACAAATGCTATGTCTGAACCTCAAAGAACATGTCCAAAATTTATAGTAAGGCACCAAGTCTAAACCCAATGATAATTTGAGCTGTGTTGGGCTGTGAAAAATGTAAAATGATGATGATTCTATAAGCTCAATTCTGGGTCAGGTGTGTAAAACAAGGCAAGGGGCAAACCGATTCTTCGGGATCAACATCCACAGTTATGAGTTTCTCACCATCTGTCATTACAATCACCTTCATCACAACCAGCTTTTTCTGTCCCACCTGCTCCACACCTTTCTGATCAAACCTAAAAACCTGCACCCAAGAGTTCCAAGCTTTATGAAAATCCATAACCCTAAAAGATTGTTAGATAAATAGAAAGTTGTGAAATTTAAACTTGGACCAGACACATGATGCTTTGCATCTCTGAGTACAAGGAGAGTGTGTATCCACAATCCTGATCTGACAATTTAAACAAAATCAGAAAATATTTTATACCCACAACATCACTTTTTTTTTAATTACTTTATCAGGCAAGATGCATCAAAATGTGTCTATAAAATTGTATCTCAAAATTAAAGTGATGAAGAGAATAATAATAGCCAAAGCACAGAAGTCCAATTGAACATTTGTGAAGTTGAAACTTGAATACCTGAAGCATAGATTGGTCGATGGATACAATCATAGAATGCATTGTTTTAGGTTCTGGATTGTAATCTAGTACATGTAACCAACCTCTTGGTTAAGAAATGCAAAGAAAATGAAAAAGGATAATTAGAAAATGTGAAAGGTTTCAAGCATGTACATGGAATTTATCACTTCAAAGTTCAAAAGAATGTAGTTTGATCTTGTATAAAGTCGCCAAAGTAGCAATACTGGTGTGAAGTAAAAAGCAATCTGCAGAATTGGCAAAGTAGCAACAATGCTGTGAAGTATGTCAAGAAATCTTCAGAATTGGGCCACGAGAAAAAGAAGGTCAAGATCCATAGCTTAAAATAAAGCAATTAAGACAAAGAATGCAAGCACTGCCATACAAATCTTCCACATAATTTTGAGCCCCAAATCCAACCCACTAAACATAAGAGGAACACCCTAACTAAGAATTTCCAACACAAAACCCTAATTTTTAGAACTCAAAAACAAAACCTCATGTACAATCTTTCCAAAAAAAAAAGAAATAAACAAGAAATAAAGCCTTAAAACTTACAATCTCAATTACGAAACAGACATGGTGCAATCTTCACTAACTCAAAATTTTGTGTGAAGCTCAAAATATCTCAAAATTCCTGGAAAATTGTCATGTTCGCATGGGAAAAACATGTCCATGCAAAACTTAAAAGGTGGCCATGCATGCAATCAATCCATACCAATTTTTTTCAATTTTCCAATGTTGCATTAATTGCAAGCATTCCAAGAAGGATTTAGTGTAGAATGGCTACAAGTTTCTAGAATATGTCCAACAAGTGGAAAATTGCTAAAACCATTACCCCCAAACTAAAATCAAAGCTGGAACCTGGCAAAAACAAATTTGAAATCTTCTTCCCAAAAAACAATGAAGATGTGATCAAATTTTCTTATTTTCACACCAAAAACAAAAGGACTTGTCCATACGACAGAAATGAAGAGTTGGATAGGAAGGGGAAATAAAAGAGATGACAAAAGACACACTTTACATGTATTTATCTAAAAGCATCTTCAAGTGCATCAATGAAATGCAATGCACACAACACTTTAGATAGTGTGAAAATGAGTTTGGACTTGCAAATATATGCACATGATATAGTGATCCACAAAAGAGGACAGGCCTAGGTGATGGCATTTAAATATCTAGTCTCTCACGTATAAAGTGAGAGACTATTTAAATGCTATTAATTTGGACCAACTTTTAGGTATAAGTTTGATCATTCAAATTTTTAGTGTTTATAGGTGAGAATGGGGAAATAAATAACACTCTATATGGGTGTTGTGAGTAGTGGTAGAGGCCCAAATAGGGGGGTCCAAGGTGGAGATCCTTTAAGGAGTGTTCCAATAACTTTACCTACCAAGGTTTGTTTTAACATATCAGCCTCTTATATGTCATTTTGTAAAGTGTTGGAATATGATATTAGACTTGTCAAACTTTATTACAAATGAGTGAAATAACAAAAGAAATGGAAGGGAGAAAGTGAGATTAATATGACTTAGTTGCATTTTAGATTTGACAACCTAAGGCTAAACTAAAAACTATAAAGGTCAACTACCAATATCATGTGATGAAACATACAAGAAGTGACAATGGTTAAAGGGTCTTCAACAAACGAAAATCAAAAGGTACATCTCAACCTCATCATCTATACATGAAGGAAGGTAATTTGTTTATTTTGTTTTATTTGTCAAGTTGAGACCTCCCAAATGACAACACCTCCTTTTACATTCTTTGTATTAATGGAAATCCCAAAATGAATAGTGGTGCACAAAGGCGGTTCTGTAATGTTTAGACATACGGTGCAAGAGTTTTTGAATATTGAATTATTTTGTCCAAAAAAATTCAAAAAAATCAAAACTAAAAAAATGAAGGAAATCGGTATGTAATCCTTATATTGTTAGAAAATCTTTGATGAGTGAGTGGGATTTGGTGGAGGTGATTTCATAATTCTTGGACTCTACAATGCTCCATAGCACCAATGATAATGAAATAAAGAAAAATTGAGTTGATTTTGTGAAAATTAAGTTTCCTTTGGATGAAAATTAGATTGAATGATTTTTTATGATGCAACTCAATTGAACTAAATTGAATTAAACAAAAAAAATTCCCATGGATTCAACAAGGTTAATGTTCCCATTGAATTTAATTTGATTGAATTGAATTAAATTGAATCATATTGAATCCAATTAGGGTTGGTTGAATTCATAAAAAAATATTTAGTTTCAATTTAAATCAAATTGAATTCAACCAAATTATGAAGATTTGATTATTAAAAAGTATTATGTTGAATTTGTTTTTCCTATCCATGTAGGTGGGTTGGTGAAAAGAGTGAGGTGCTTAGGTCATACTATGGAATGTTTTCATAATTGTCAAATGGACAACATCCAAAATTATCATGGTGATTACCATTAATGGACCCTATGCTTGTATCACCTAAACCAATTCTCATTATCATTGTCATAGAATTGTTTCATTGAAAATTTAATAAAATTTAAACTAAAATTTTTAGTGAAACTTTTCAATATTCTCCATATTTTAAAAAGCCTTCAATGAGTAGGATTTTGTGGAAGTCAACTTCATATTTTTTTAACCTAGGATACAAAGGCTATTGAATTTTGAACTATTTTAATCATTAAAAATTGTTAAATTTTTTCAATTTCATTTTTTAATGAAAAATAAAGTTCAAGTTTTGGCTAAAAAAAGTGTACCATTTTCCCTTTTAAAATTCATTCAATACAAGTTCACAATGCACACTTGAACTAATGGCACATGATGCCACACTAGCACAACTAATATTGTGGAAGCTTGTGTTTTTTAAAGTGTAATGGTGTAATGGAAATTCATTTCCTATGAAAAATGATTAACTAGTATGATGCAAACGGAAACCTTTTAATATGAATGTTAAATTTAAATACAAGTTTGTCTTGTGTAAAGTCAAATGGGGTTGACTACCACCCCATTGTGAACTGATTTCCTTTTCTTGTTTATAATTTGTTGCTTATTTTTACCTTATTCTCATTAATTCCATGGTCAACATCCCTAGTTCAAATTCTCTTCCATTTTCAATTATAATTTTAGACTTGGTATTTGTAACTTTCCACCCCTTCTAAGTCCACCTTCTATTCTCACATCTATTTTGGTACTTACTATGTACCAGAGGTTATTAACCTATGATTATGATTTGGTTGTTCAATTAGGACACTAATGTTATTTCACTTGGGTTTTTTTTTCAATTTTGTCAAGTAAGTGGATTGGTGATCATCCACCAAAGGAATGAGCCAAATATGGCTAAAGGTCAAACAAGACAATAATTGTTTTTGGGAATCTTGCCTAATTCTAATGACCTATTGAAAACCACTATCTAAATCTAGCAAATTCTAAATTTTCCTTCTCAAAATATGGTGACTTTTGTGTATTTTTTTGCAAAAAAACCTTTCATGGAATTTGCATTAGAATAGTTTTTGTCACCGTGATTGTGTGAAATTTTACCAAAATCCTCTCTAATGTATTGTTTTTAATTGATAGTTACATTATGATCTTTGAATTACAAACATTTTTTGGTTATTGAATCAAAACATCAATTGCACACTAATTATTGATAATTGAATATTGATGTTTTCTTTATTTTCCCTATTTCTTTGTTTTTATTTTTTTTGACAGTAATGTTTACCAATAGTGCATCAATCAAACTTTCCCAACAAATGACAATTATAAAGAAAAATCTTACACATATCTTTTTTTGTGTGTGAAAATTCATAGAAATGTTGGGGGAAAAAATTGTCACATATTCCCTTTTTTTGCAAAAAAATCACTAAATTTCAAGGGAAAAAAAAATTTTCAAAATTTGCCACATTTTGACTTGGATTTCAATTTGAAGGCATTTTTAAAACAATTTGATTTTTTAAACAAGTTCTAGAAACATTTCACCATTCTATGCTAAATACCTTTTTGATGCTTACAATTGATGCAACATGAAACATTTGAAAAAACAATAAAAATAGAATTAGAAATAATTTATTATGTGGATACTAATATGTTTAATTATGTAAATCATAAGACCTTTGTGTCAAAGGCACAAAACTATCATAACTTAAAACATTCTAACATAAAGGCTAAAACAAACTACAACAAAACACGCCTAAACATTATTCTATCTTAGGCAAATGAAAGCATGGTAAAATAGACATCTCATAATCCTTATCACTTATATGGAAAATACTAGCCATGAGATAAACCTTCATAGCCCTAAAGGATAGGCAAGTAGACTTAAAAACATACTTTCCTATGGTGTCACCTAGATTAAGGGGTGGTATGTATACAAATATCTTTGGTTAGAATTGTAAACTTTATGCATCCTTTGTGTGATTAAAGTGAAACATACATATTGGAACCTTTTGGAAATTCCAAGGCTAAAACAAATTGAACTCTCTCAAGGAAGAAGCACTGACAAGTGTTGGGCATAAGATATGGAAACGTCTATGAGATCCACATATGCATATGCTTTTTCTTTGACATGTATATTCCAAATCTTGTTTTTACTTTACAATTTTATTATATGAACAAACATTAAAATTGTCCAATAACTTCATTCAACAACTAAATTGCCCCTTTGCACTAGAAATTGAAAATTCTTGACCATTAAAATACAAATTCCTGAGCAATGGATGAAATGGTGAAATTGATACTTACTCATTTTACATTCATGATGCAAACCTAAAAGACCAAAAAAATGTGAATGGACATAAAGTTGACACATAATTTTACATAACCAGAAATGGATAATGTTTCATCGCGAAAGAGCCAAAGGGGAACCAACTACTCAACTCTAAGCCTTAAACAACAATTGTAACTTGTGAAACTTTGAGCTTCCAAGAAAGTTTGTTCAACTTCCACACTTTGATCAAATTTTCACACAATTAGAACTTCATACCTCACTACAACCCTTTAATCCATTCCATGTGATCATTGTTTTTAGGTTAATTAACATGTGGGTATCTAAAATTAAAGTTCCATAAGGAAAAGTTGTGGATTGAAAATCAAATTCCAATGATGATGGTTTCTCAATTCATTGGTTTAAGGATAACAACTTTAGGTTCCACTAGGAGTCTCATCTAATGTTGGGCAATATTAAAATCACAAATAGTCCCCTACAAATTATCAACCTCGTTATATATTCAATTAATTGGAGTGGGTCAAAATGGGAGATAATTGGCTCCCTAGGAACTTTCAATTCTTTGAAGCCAAAAGAATTTCAAAGTTCAAGAAACCACCAACATAAAGTGGTGGATTCTCACACTTGAACTCTAGTTGGGGTTCCTACAAAAGGAGGCCAGTTTTTTTTGTTTATCAAGGTGAAAAAACTTGCTTCATGATAGTTTAGTGACAATCTTTTATATGCATTGGTGATTGTGACCTTAGGGGTGGCCAAGGTGTCCATAAGTAAAGGTTCCTAATGCTTGTATCAATAGTAAATGTTATTTAATATTGTACTCCCAAAGAAGATTACCTTAAAAACATCTAACAACAATAATGGATCTAAAATGCAACCACTTTGCATGCAAGTTGTGAAACTTATGCATGCATTATGTGAAAGACGGATAAAACTAGAAAGGCCAATTTTAAAAAACCATGCATTATTATACGATGTAGGGAAATGACCTTCACATTAATGACAAGGTTGCTAATGGGATGGCATATATTCCTCTCACCAAACCCAAAATAAATGCATATAGCCCCAACATTAAAAAATTAAAAAATAGTTGCATATAGTTGTTTGTTTTTTGGTCAAGAAATAGTTGATCCAATTAGAAACCAAGACGATTGTAACTTTTTAAACCGAAACTAGATATTTTCTTTGATTCCAAAAAATTGGAACCAAACATTCTTTAATTTTCAATTTAAAAAAAAACTAGAACTTAAGATTATTTTTAAAATAAAACCACCTAATATTGGTTTTGTATTTTTGGACAACATTTCTAAAATTGATTTTGACATGGATTTTTTCAAAATTGGTTTATTCTCTTTTTTAAAAAAATTCAATCCCTTTTCATCCCCTATTCATTTCAAAGTTTGAATGATGTGGTTTTAGCTATACATCATTTTTTCCCTCTAGAGCTTTGGGATTTCACTTTCAAAGAGTATGCAAATGGAATAGATAAAAATTTAATCCTTTACAAGTGAAATGACTAACTACAACATAAGTTTGATGTAATTGTAAATCAAACCAAACAAGAAAAATATTTTTGAATTTTTAAAATTGTATTTGAACTATGATAAGCATTTAAACTATCTTTATTACACAATATTTTCAAGTAAAAAATGTGATGCAATGGTTATATAACCCTTTCCATTTACAACCCAAAGGTCCAAGGTTTGATCATTTTTCCAAATTTTCCTTTTCTTTCATGAATGAAATGGATGATAGAAAATATATAGCTTCTAGGCAACTTTTTCAAGTTGGTGCCCCAAGGAGCAATTTCCTTGGGAGAAGAGGATTAAATGGTAGCCCAACCAAATTTCCCAAGGGAGAACTTGAACTACTCAATGAAGAAAGGGACTAAGTGGTGGCCCCAATCAAGATGCTCGAAAAGCATTTTTCCTAAGGAGATTAGAATAAATTGCCAAAAGGAAAAAATGACTTGTAATGTCTTTAAATCTTTGGGTTAAAAGTACAAGGGGTAAACTTGTTCAAATCAAGAATTCTTTATACCATTGGAAAGTTGTCAAAATGTAAATATCAAAAGTGAATTCTCATTTTCCATTTTAAACTATAAACTAAAAATTATGGCCAAAAGTAGGGTTGGGAATTAAATTAGTAGGGTTTAACCTTTAAACCCTAAACCCTAAAGTTTTCCAAGTATTTTTTTTCACTAAGATAATGAAGCTATAATTTAAGAATTATATCAAAAAAAGCGCCAAAAATCAGATTGGTAATTTGACTCTAAACCATTAATTATCTGAGAAATAAAGACTTTTGAGATCTTTTTCCTAGGCAATTTGGTTCAATATTTCAAGTTTTCCCCTAAGCAATTTGGTTAGGCTAACAACTAGTCCCCTTCTCTTCAAAACATTTGTTCCCTATAGGCAATTAGCTTGAAAAAATTGCCCATGGGCTTTTTGAAAAATAATTTGCCTAAGGGCTATTTTTATTAATCCATTTCATACGTGAAAAAAAAGGAGAATCTACCATAAGGATTAAACCTTGGACCTTTGGGTTGAAAAGGGAGATTTTAACCACTACATCACATTTCACAAAAATAAATCTTGTTTTTTTCCACTACCCAAATTCATTAGGTTTTTAACGAAATGGGATAAAATTGACTAATATGTAACTTGTATGGTTTTGATAAAAGAGAACTAGTTGATTATAATTTTTTTTTTGAAATGTTTTTTAATCATTTTGGATAATTACATGTTACATCACACAATTTATAATTTTAAAATTATGACATGGATATATGAGGTCCTAAGGTAATATGATGTTGAATAAAGTGCCATGTCATCATACAACTTTTGTTCAAAGAATTTCAGTCTTTTTCTCCTTTTTTTTGTCAAATCATGGAGTCACAAATTATATTGTTTTCACATCACGCTATGAAAAATTACATGTTATGAAAAAAAATTAATTTAAATTTTATTCGGTTTTGTCAAAAAAAGTTTTGACATCATTTGCCATGATGTACATGTTCATTTATTGCACTTATACAAAATACAATAATGCATGCATTCATCAAGGTTTGGACCCAGGACCTAGTGGACGCACATCATGGTCTTAACCACCAAACCACTTCAAGAATTTATTGATAAAGAAGAAAACAATTAGCATTGTTTTGTTTGGCATAAAATTGTTTACAAAATTCAACCTTTAACGTACATTTTTCTTTATCAAAATTTGTTCAAATGCTATAATTGAAAACATGATATTGAAAATTGATCAATGATGTATTCAAGAAAATATTATTATTTTAAAATATTAAATGTAAAATGTAAAAAAACACTTAAAATATCATGTCATGAATAAATTTACAAATATTGTTTTAATTTAAATCAACTTATAATCTTTTTGAATTCAATGTGAATTAAAGAATGCATTCATTAAATCTTTAACAATGTTTTTTTCTTTATGTAAAATATATCCATTTTTTGAAAATTTGCAATTTTTAATTTTCCCCAATATGATTAGGTACAAAAAAATTTATTTATTTTTGCAATGTTGTTAAAATGGCAATCGTCCATAAAAAGATCTAACCACATTTGGTTATAGACAAGTTGTGGAGTTGGACCCTTATTTAAATCTTTCAATATTATGGCTACCTACTATAATTTGTTGTAAAACATTGACGATATATATCTAAATTTGAAAAAAATTGAATTTTTTCTTTCAAAAAAATCCTTTGTTGATGTTGCTACCTTTTCAAAGTGCTAAAAATGCACAAAAAGATAAATCAATTAAGTAATCAATATGGCCATTTAATTTCCAATATTATATTTGTTTAACAACATGAATCATACACTAATATAAATGATTCATTATACAACATGAAAAACATCACAAAATAAATTTTTTTTTATGATGTAAGAATATATTTTATTTTCATTTCCTTTGGAAAAGTAAAAGTAAAATAACACAATGAAATTTTGGCATTAAATATTTGAATTAAACCCCCTGCCCAGCCAACATGTGTTTTTTTGGTTTTGAATTTGCTAATTATTTTTGGGAAAAAATGGAAACAATTGTCCAAATTCAAGGAAAATTGTAAACAACAAAAAAAATTGCCAAAAAATTGAAATCACAAATTTGAAGGAAAAAAATGTTACTCCTAATGAATAATTTTTTTTAATTAATTTAATAATTACAACTTTAAACACATAAACAATTCCAACATCAAGTTTATTTGAAAATTTTAAACTCGGTCTTTAAAATCACTACAAACTTAATGCAATTTTTTTGAAAACATTAAATAAATATTAATGATGTAATTGAATTTTTTCTTGGTGGTGAATTTCCACAAATTTTGTAAACATTTAAAAGGGTCATCAACATCAACAAAAGTTTTTTAAATTGAAAAACCAAAAAAATTCATCTAAAGTTTTCTAAAGTTATAATTGTACAATTAGTTCTAAGACTTGTGGCCAAAATATAGAATTATCTGAACAAATTTATACTCCATGTACATTGTTTATAACCAAAACATGGATAAACCTTCTTATGGATGATCTTGAAGCACACCATAAATTTGAAAAAATAAACAAATAAAAAAAAATTTCATTGGTGTAATTATTATTATCAACATTTGTATTTCATTCATTTATTTGATTTTTTTAAATTAAAAAAATCACCTTTAAATATTTAAACATAAATTAGTAACCAAACAAACCTTTAAAAACTGAAAATTCAAGTTTAACATAATAATAAAAAGTAGAAAATATTGATAATTTATAATAATAATATATTAAATAAAAATTTTAAAATTTTAAATTTAACCACTTTTTTTTAACATGTATTATATTTTCATACATGACCAAAAATGGAAAAATGGGGAAAAAATTAAGGATTATTTTTGGGGTTTTTGGTGTGGCATCATGAACATTCATAATAAAAAACTTTTCCATGATGACTTAAAAAAAACTAAGGAAAAATATATTTTTTAGTTTACATAAATGTATAAAGATTTTATATATGAAAATTTTATAATTTAGAAGCTTGCATGCATCCTAGACTTGGCATGCATGAACATTTGACCTAATCACTAATCCATTCAAATGTAAATGTGAAATTTACCTAGTTTTTATACATCCATTTCAAAAAATTGTGGTGAGTGCAAAATGCAATTTGTGAATAATGATAACACATTCAAAGTGAATGATTTAATTCATGTGCAAATGTTGATAATTCAAGAGATTGAAAAAATTCACTAACATGTTCAAGTATAAATGTGAAGCATTAAGTTGTTATGTGTGTTTCAATATATACTAATAAGTGGAATGTGCAACATTTGGATAATACTTTCAATAATTTCAAAGTGGATGATTCAACTCATGTGTAAAGATATTGGTAGTTTAAAAAAAATGACAAAACTCACTAAACCATTCAAGTATAATTACAAAACATTGAGTTGCATGTGTTTCAATATCTTTTAATAAGTGCAAGATGCAACTTGTTAATAATGGTTTTAACATATTAAAAGTGAATGGTTAAATAACTCATGTACACATGTTGATAATTGAAGAGATGTGAAAAAAATCATTAATTTGTTTTAATATAAATGTGGGGTCTTAAATTGTTACATGTGTTTGAATAAATTATGGTAAGTATAAAATGCAATTCATGAAGAATGGTCTCAACATGTTAAAAGTTGATGGTTCAACTCATGTACACTGTTGATAGTTGAAAAGATGTCAAAAAAATCATTAACCCATTATACTTCATTATGTAAATAAAATTAAAAGCTACCTCAATTTCCACATCAATAATTTGAAATTATTAAAGAATAAAATAGGGCCCAAATTATACTCATAAGTAAACAACATAATGAACATAGCAATATTGATCATTAATTAGTGCAATAATTCACTTACAAACTTAAGATAGCCAAATGTAGTTGAAATGTAATCAAATTAAACAATAGTTGCAATGTGTGGGGTGAAAAAGGTCAAGATTTCTTCTTGTATTTTTTCTTTTTAAATTGTGCAAAAAAATTTATTATAGTTTGGGTACAATAAAAGAAATTTGAATTTTTTTTTCTTCTTGGTCATGATCCTACAACTACATTGAGCTTGATGTCGCATTTAATTTGTTGCACAAATTTAGTGATTTCATTTTGCTTCATGGTATGGAAAATACCTACAAGAAGCTTTCATCGTTATTTGAAATAATAAAGCTTTCACAAACTACAACTCTTGTAGTTTTTGGACCTATTTTCCTTCTCCAAAAGAATTGATTGATGGCCAAGCATGGTTCACAACTTGTAATGAGAATTGGAACCTAATTATATTACCTAAAAAAATAAAAAAGTAAAGGATTTTGAATTTGAACCAAAGACTAATAAACTCATTGAAAATTTGATGGAAACATTGTTTACCATCCAATGTTAGTAGACAAGAGATGTTATTCATGTACTTGGATTTTCACAAGGAGGATTTTCATGGAATCTTGTATCTTTGTTTATGTATTGTTTGGAACTTAAAGCATATGTGATTTCATCATTTTTAAAAAACTTTAACCAAATTTGCTATCAAGTTAATGTTTATGATTTCAAGCTTTGGCAATTTTGCATTTCACTTAAACCTTAATGTAAAGTTCCAAGAAGCTCAATTTGTCCAATGACTAATACGCAATTATTTTATAATTTTTATTTGGGAGTTTTGTGTGCAACATGGATATATAATTTCTACTTAGGTTGATTTGTGTCTTTTTTAATAGAAATTTGTTTTGACCTTTATGCTTCCATCAATATTTATATTCCTAATTTAACAACCACTAAAGCCTTCAAAAGCAAACAATCAAGGTCTAATTCATTAAAAAAATTCTTAAATTTATGACTCCATATATGACTAATTTTATAATCATATTGAACATTATATGACTTAAGGCTTAAAACATTAGTGGCTCTTGTCCCACCTTCTTTTGAAAACTTTTCATGATGTTTTTTACCTTTTAAGCATGCAATAGTACACACACTTAAATTTTTAAAATCAAATTCTTCAAGTCCAACAACCATAAAATTTGTCAACAATTGTTGCATTCATGCATGATTAATATTCCCTAGGCACTTGTTGCCATAACTTTGTTTTATTTAATTGAGTTGTTGCTAATATGACAATGGCATTGACATAATTTTGTGATGTGGTACCAAGTTTATAAAGTTCATTTTCAAGCATGCAATTTGCTATTATGGCACTAGTTGGTTATTTTAAATTACACCTTCTAGATTTGATAATCATTTCACCTCCAACCTAATTGAACTTCTTTATAAAGAAAAGATTTTTCACAAGACTTAGTACATGGAGTGCATAAGGAATTCTTTTTTTGACCATGAGTCAAAATAATGACTACATATCCTTGGCCTTCAATGTGATGTGAAGAGTAATCACCCAAATAAACAACTTGACCTTTCTTCCTTGAGGTTTATATGAAAAAAATTAAAAGGTGATTTCATGTGCCATGGTTGTGTTGCTCCAATGTCAATATACCACGTGGGATCTTTTCCCTTGATAATTAACATTGTTGCAACATACAATTTGTTTTTTTTTTGACAACTAAATTTCCTTGTCTTGTATTAGACCTTTCATTAGAAATTCTCTTATAATAGTCCTTGATGACATGTGTTTTGGTTTCTTGCAATAGAAAAATGTTACCTTTTTCTTATTAGGATAATAAGGTTTACTAGAAGATGCATTTAAGTTTCCTCGTTTTAATAAGGTTCTATAATGGATTTTTTTTATTTTTAGAATGACTTAAGTTTCTTTCCTTGTGGAGAGAGCCTTTGAATTGTCATTTCTAAATCCAACATCCTTCATCAAGATCTACTCTTGAAGAAGGGTTCATGATTAAAGATTGTAGGGTCAATCCCATTCAAGTTTTCTTTTGAGGTTGATAAAAAATGTTTGTAGTTATTTGACATATTGCATATTAATGACAAAATTGCATCATCTTCATCAACTAAAATTCCAATTGAAGCTAAAATTGTTCAAGTATCATTTGAAATGAATGAACATGTTTTGTTACACTATTTGTTTTTCTCATTTTTAGGCTTTGTAATTTATTTATGAAGTGTATTCTAGTGACAACATCTATTATTTCATACAACTTGCATAATTCTTCTTGTGTTTCATGAGAATTATGATCATGAGAAATATGACATGATTGAAAATGAAATACTATTGTATTACCAAGGCAATTGATTACGATGGATAATGTATTTTTTATCTTCCCACTCAACAATGTTCCCCTTCCCAATAAGAGGAAATGGTTGAACATTCGTTATTGTGCATGTTACATGTTTCTTTTTTTAACCATGCACAATAGTCATAAACTTTTTTGTCTTCACGATAAGTGATAATCGATGTTCCCATACATTGATGTATGAAATATTAAATTTAATGAAAATGTACTACACCAAAAGGCATCTTAATTCACTTTGGGTTTCATTAGATTTTGAGTGAATTTGGACATTTTTACAATGGTGAAACTAGTCAACCCCCTAGTGAACAAAGATTAATTGCTATGGACAATGAATTGATTCACTAGTATCTAATGAAACAAGGTTACTTTAAAATGAAATATAAATTTACCAAGCCATTCACTTGCTAGTTAATTAACTAGACAACATGGAAATCAATTAAATTTAAATTATTTTATATATAATATTATTTGATCATTTCATGATTTTCAACCTATGAGTTATTAACACATGTCACTACCTAGGCTAAGTTAAAAACCTAACCTAGGTATGTAAACCATGTAATCAACCTAAGCACATACTCTAAGAAACTAGATAAGAAAATATTCAGTCAACTTGCCAATGTTGACCACACACACAATTTGTGAGGTTTGATCCATTGACTTTTAAAATGGCGGCAAACACCCTTACCATCAAACCACCTCGCTTGTTCTGATAATATGTTACATTGCATTTTATTTATCAAATACTTCATTTTAAACATTATGAAAACATAAACTTTGAAAATTCATATTTTAGTGATATTTTGTCCAAATGAAATTATTCGGGTTTACTTTTTAAAAAATTCAATAATGCACATAATTACATTTATTATTTTTTGAAAGTGTAAAATCATTTGAACAATTTTTTTTTAATATCACTATTTAATAACATTTCAATGACCATTTTTTTGAAAAAAAAAATTTTTAATAAATGGATAAGATTTTTGTTAATATAATAATAATACCTATGTTAGGTTACTTTCAGTTATTATAGGGCCACTTTTCATTAATCTAAATTATTTCACTTTACATTATTTTCGATTATTTATGGTTATTCTTAATTACTTTTGGTTATTTCACCTTAGGTTATTTTTGGTAATTTTAAATTACTTTTGACTATTTTATGTTACTTTTAGTTATTTTAGCCTATTCCACTTTAGGTTATTTTTGGCTATTGTAGATTTTTTTGGTTATTCTATGTTATTTTTGGCTATTTGTAATTATTATAAGTTATTATAAATTATAAACCTATTGTAAATTATTTCATTTTAAGCTATTTATAGTTACTATAAGTTATTTTTGGTTATTTTAAATTATTTCATCTTAGGTTATTTTTGACTATGTGAGGTTATTGTTGGTTATTTTTTATTAGTAAAAACTATTTCACCTTATGTTATTTTTGGTGATTTTAAGCTATTGTAAGTTATTTCACCTTAAGTTATTTTTGTCTATTATAGATTATTTCACCCTAAATTATTTTTGGCAATTCTAAGCAATTTTAATATATGGCTATTGGTGGTTATTAATATTCATTTTATTAATGGCTATTTTATTGGTGGCTATTAGTGGTTATTTTGTTGTAAGTCATTGGTTGTTATTTTATTGGTGGTTATTATATTATAAATTATTGTTGGTTATTTTATGTTATATTACGACTATTGGTGACTACTTTATTATAAATTATTTTTGTTTTTTTTATGTTATATTATCATAGTTTATTGGTAGTTATTATATTTTAAGTTATTCTAAATTATTTTTCATAGGCTATTATTAGTTATTCTAGATTACTTTACATCATTATATTTTAATTTAGATTATTTTAAATTTTTATATTTAAAATAAAAATAAATTATAATAACATAAAATATAATGACCTTGACTAACCTAAAATATAACTTGAAATAACATATATTAACTTTAAATAAAATAATTTACAATATAACCTAAGGTTGGTTGAATAATTTAATTTAAAATAATTTTAAAATGTATAATAAATTAGCTAAGATACCTTAAAATGAAATAATGTACAATAGTTTAGGGTATAATAATTTATAATAACATAGGATATGAGTTAGAATAACTAAAATAACCTAAAATAATATAGTGTATATCATAAAATAACATATATAAGATATTTAAAACAACATAGAAATAAACCTATTTATTATGATAAATTATAATAATGAATTATGTCAAGTAATAGTGAAACACAATGTTTATATAGAAATATTATAGTGAAATAACTTTAACCATGGTGAAATCATTAAAATGAAATGAATTTATTTCACTTTTAAGATCCCATAATGATTTAGGTTAATGAATTGCACCCCATTTTTATAATAGTGTTGTTTTTATCACTTGTCATTTTATGATGCAACATGATTCATAAATTTCTTATAGTGTGTGAAATTTGTTCATTTTGTGTATGTTATCAAATTGTGTAATTTTTTCTCAATTCTTACAAACAACTTGCTCTAATACTATAAAACAAAACACAAAAAAGAGAAAGTTGATGTGAACATGTTAATTCAAATATAAGATCACATGCATCACCAATGATTATGTAGGAAAGGAAAAGACATCCTAGAAAGGTTGTAGTTGTTGGAGACATGTCTTTTCATTTTTATACTTACCAACTATTAGTCATTTATACCCTAAAATATTAATGTTTGGTAATAGTTCTTTTGAATTTTTTGTTAATGCTTATATTGCAATTGACGTAACATTTAACATCCTTGATGAGAATCCTTGAAATATATTATTTCACAAATGACAATCCATATTAAAAATTGTTTATCAAATCATTTTGTTATACTATACTTGAAACAATGTGGACCCGTATTAATTTTGAATGAATATATTAATGTGGATAGAATTTGGACCAATACGTAGATTGCATTATAATAATCCTAGATTAGATAATCTGTAATGTTAAATAACATAGTTTAATAGAGATAAACAATAAATTCATTGTCAATTAGATTAGCTCAAATGTAGGATAATAATTAGATTGAGAGAAATTTTAACCTTAAATTATAAACTTTAATAAGCACCCTTTGTATAAATTTCTAAACCTACAACATTAATCCTCTCAAACAATAAACAAAATAATTAGTGGTAGAGCACAAGACAGCAAAGCACTATTCATAATCAATAGTTAAAATAAAAATAGAAAGGGGACATTGTCTGTTAGTAGGAGTAGGCTTGCAGTGAACCATTAATAGAAAATTCAATTGATTTTGAACAGAAACAGGGTAAGGATCATTTTTCCTTTGTCAATATGTAGGCAAAAGGAGGTTGTAGACGGTTGGGGCTCCAGCAAAAATCTAGGAGGTCAAGCAGCTTGTCAGTATGCTAGCAAATGGAGTTGTGGACAGTCTAGGGCATTCTAAGATGTTGAGTAGCCTCATAAAATAGCCAAACAAAAAACATGGCAAGAACCACCACATGGTGGGTTGTGGAAGGGAAGATGGCAGTGATTCTTGGAGAGTGGCATGCGAGAAAGTGGTGTGTGCAGCTGATGGAGAAGACTAGGTAGGAAGCAAAAGCAAAGAGTGGGCTTTCTTGGAAGCTCAAAACTTGACAAGTTCCAATTGTTGTCTATGGCTTAGAGTTGAATAATGTGTCCACCTTTGGTTTCCAAATAGGTCAAATATGCCCACACCTCTTTTCAAAGAGGTGGGTGTGGCACACAACCCACAATTGGACGTGAAGTTTAAATTATCTTGAGTGTCAGTGAAGTGAGCTAGTACCAGTTTTACCATTGCCTCCAATGAGGGAATTCATATTTTAGTGAGAAGGGGCTTTAAGTATGTAGTTAAAAGGAGCTCTTAGTCTTTCAGCCAAAGATATTGGACAATTTAAATGTTCTTTCACGGCTAAAATTTTAAAAGTAAGAACAAAAAGTATATGTCAAAAAAAAAAAGAGCCTATACATATCTGAATCTGATAGATGTTTCCACATATATGTATACCCAACACTTGTCAATGCCTCTTCCTTGAGAGAGTTCAATTTGCTTTGGCTTTGGAATTTCCAAAAGGTTCCAATGTTTATATTTAAAGCTTATTCAGACAACGAATGCATAAAGTTTACGACTTTGACCAAAAGTATACCTATTTATGTTTGCCAGGGTTTTGTCATTTCCCTGTTTTTAGGCTGAACCCTTGGGGAAGTACGTTTTTCTAGCTGCCTGCACATCCTTCAGGCCACACAGTTTGTGCCCCTGCCATTAGCCCAGGCCAAAATTGGTGACATACCAAAGTTATCCGTAAAGTCACGAAAAGACGGCACCAGAACCCCCTGTTTGGTCACATAATGACCAAAAAAGTACACTGGGCTTCGATGGGGGCATGAAACTCAGTTTAGCAGCAAATTTAGTGCTAAACTGAGTTTGCCCTGTCCTTTCTTTTCCTGAACGCCTTCAACCAATCACTGCTCCTGCTATGTGTACTACAGCTATAAATCCTCTCGGGCCTCGTGCATTTAATCCTGAGTCTCAGTGTTTCATGCCCCTATTTAATAAAATTTCATTACTTTGCGGACAACAGCCAGGAGGGGATGAAGCATCAAATGAGGGGTGCAACTCAGGCCCAAGAGGGCATGACTTTACGGATAACTCTACACTCTTGGAAATAAATGTTTCATGCAGCTAATGAGAAGACCTGATGCACTCAAAAGGGGTCCAGCTTTTTTCCTTTTGCTAAGGGTGGTTACAGAACCATTTTTTTCCCCCTTGTTCCCATCAGGTTCTCATCAGGTTCCCCAAGTTCCCAAGTTTTTCCCCCAAGATGTTCCGAATAACACCTCAAATTTATCCCATATGGTTTGCACAAAGTTCAACTGGAACAGTGGGCTATAGGGTGCACACTTGTTTCTATTTTGTGATTGGGGTCCAAAGAGTTGCTTCTATTGGGCAGTGCCCAATATTCCAAATATTTTTGATGATGGGCCAATTAATATGGCACCTTCTGAAAAAACAAAAAAAAGGAAGTTGTGAGTGCACTGTTGAACTGATTAATACAAATAACACTATGGTATGGTACTTGCATGTATACAGACAAGGTTAATGTCCAGTGATATACCATAGTACCTTGGGCAACTTCAGCACTAATCATATTATTTTCAGAAATGTTGAACTTGCCATGGTACTATGGTATAACTTGAATATACCCATAGCCCACAAGCCAAAAAAGTGCATTAAACAAAAAAGCAAAAACTCAATGCCCTCTTCCTATCTGATGTCATTTTGTCAGAAGAGTGCCCAACTCGACCAAATTGATAAAGAACCAATAAAGATTTCATAGTGTATTTTAAAGTTAACTATAAGATTGAAGATGCCAGAGGACTTTACCAATGGTGGGGTGAAATTTCTTAGTGTATTTGGAGGGCACCTTATACACGTGAATGTCCCTTCTAAAAAAGTCAATAATAAACACTTTTATTATGTTAAGGGACAATCTTGTGTGTCTAGATCGTGTCAGTCTTAAATTCTTGAACTTTAAGATTTCCAGTTCAAACCTGACAGTTGAAAACTTGCAAATTCTTAAATTTTATAAAAATTATAAAAATTTGGGCACAAGTAATAATTAATTTTTCAAAAATTCAACAAAACAAAAAGTAATTTCATTTATGCCGAAACCCTTCATGTACTATGGTATGTGATATAATTTTTGGGGTGAGCTCAACACGATGTAGGCAGCCATCTCATGATTGAGAACTAGCAATTAGGAAGTTTCAATTCTTGTTGGCCACTTCTAAAGGTTCCATGTAAACTGCGCCAAAGTCAGCATTTTCAGACAAGCATACTACTACTTGTCCCGCTACTTTGTCCCACTGTACTTGAATAGGCTTGAATTCCAATGCTCATCAGAGCACCAGCATTCAGCTACTAAGAGACTTATTATTCCACGCAATGTAGACCGACATACTGACTCTAAACTCTAGTCCTTGTACTTCACAAATTGTCTAAATAAGTCAATGGGTAGCAATTTCTCAGACCAAGGCACCAGTTGGCACTCACCCACCTCCACATCATAAATCATTGCATCTAGTTGCTTCAAACTTATACCCGGTCTAAGCTCCTCGAAGACTTATGTATCTGGGACTGGCAGAACCTTCTTCATACATTCTTCGACATCTAGATTTGTGAGAGCAAGTTCATCGCAAAGCTGCTCTAAACTCTGAGTGATCTTAATTTTGCAGGTTTGTGCAGAATTTATTAAGTATAACTTCAAGTGTGGTGACAGTGGCAGGTGCGAGGATGCAAGGAGGTTGGGGGCCTGCCTCATGGCTGCTGACTGTAATCGCATTACTAGCAATTTTGCAGCTTCACAATATGGTGAGTGTAGCTGGTACACGGATGCCACGTGAACTCCTCCTTCAAAATTGTTTGAAGGTATGGATTGTAGGCATCATTTGTTTGGGGACGGTCTGCTTGCTTGTAAGTTTTTCATCATTTGTGTTTTCCCATCTTCTTAAACTGCTCTCACCCTCTAAGAAGAAAAAAGTGATTAATAGCTAAGTCTCATAGTAGTGTTGCACTTTGGTTATGACAGGACCAAAACGGGACCTCTGAATGCATCCAAGAAGGTGCTCAGCTGACTTTTCCAATGCCGTCATATCCAATACTAAGCCCTCCAATTGCTCATGTGTCGTCCCACTTATGCCCACGAGAACCCCCAAGTAAATAAATCATAGTGTCTACAAGGGCACATCCTTCCTATTATTTTGTAAAATCTTGGCTCAAAGTAACTTTTATTGGATTATATTCTTTTATTACATCCTTTATCTCATTGTGTGGCATACAATTAGCTTGCTTCAATGTATTAGTGCTTTCCAAAGGAAATTCTTGGATTGCAATTTTGTTGTTGCTTTTATTATAATATGAAGCCATAATTCAATTTCAATATGGTAATAGAGCTTAACCTCATGTTTCTTGTAATAATTAAATATGTGAGTCATCAACTAGGAGCATAGTTTTAAAGGTCATTTTTAATATTATTTTCTTTGAATGTGTTCAAGCATTGCTACAATCACAAGTCATGCATCCAATTTTGAGATTGACTTATTTTGGTGGGTTAAATGGTCTAAGATTGGCTATTGTAAATGTGTATTTCTTTGATGTGTTAGTGGTTCTTAAAATGTTGATGGTTGATCATCAAGTTACAAACATTTTTCATTATCTTGAAATTCCCTAAATGGAAAGTTATTTGTCACATGAAGGCATTAACATTCCAATGGTGGGTGCTCAAGGATTTGATTGTGATAGAATATGGGTTCTCCAAATTGCAATGTCATCTACTATGAGGGATTTGAAAAGGGTGTGGATTGTTTTAAACAGCTTACAGTTTCAAAAATGTTGGCATTTCATCAAATCTTACATCCATACTTATAAAAGGATGTGAATTATTTCAAATATTTAATTAATATTATGTTACCATTTATTTTAATTAATAATAATAATAATTTTGTAAAATATTATTTGGTTTTAATTCATGTATACAAGTGAGCTCTTGTGCCATTGGCCGAAGTGAATCATCTTCAAGGGTTTAAGAATGCCACTTTCCAAAAAGCCTCTTCAAGTCCCTTAGAGGCACAACTTTTCAAAAACTGAACCCTAATGAATTATTTCAATTAAAATTCTGTCTTTTAAATAATAATCAATGCTTGGATGTTTGCTCTAACTTGTAGAGCACACGAGTTAGCTAAAGCTATTTAGAACATGCCTATTAGAATGATATTAATGTTTCATATAAGCATAATTTATAAAGGATGGTGATTGCAACAAGGAGCTAAAGGTTATTGAAGTTAACAATGATTTTAAATGTGATCATTTTAGTTATTAATTGAGGATAGTGAATTGAAGTGAATAGGATCTTGCAACTAATGAGGTTCAAAGCTATAATCAAGTTTATCTGTTGAAACCAACGTGGTTATGCTGATTCAATATCACATAGTTTTGGTTGTGTACATCATTAATCCACTTAAATACATATTTCAAAATTCATTTGCTTACAACTTTCAACAATGGGCAATTTTGTGTTATAATGGATCCTTTAGGAATTATGCATTTGCTCCAAACATTTGGAAATACATGAGGGCATAGATCAAGGCTTCATCAACATATATAGAACATAATGTATATGGGAACAAATGTAGACCTAGATTGCTCTATTGAACTATGGTCAAAATTGACACATCTCCCCTTTGATTATAACCTTTTTTTTTATGTTGGAGGTGTCAATTTTTTGTCCTATTTGATGCAATGTCACATTTGACCAAGTAATTAGAAAAACCATTTTAATAAATTGAACTAATCAATTTACATACATGTCAATTAAATGACCAAGACCTCTAGTCCAAATTTATAGTAAAAAGGAGTAGGTAATTAAGTTTGCAAAGCTTGAAAAGTAATGCATTTTGTTTATTTACTACATTACAAGTATTCAAAACCCATATTGGAATAACTATGGGTGGAAAGGATGTTGATCATGATGATGTTGTGTAAGTGAATGAAGTTTCATAAAACAAAGTTACTACTACTTGGTTGATTTTCGTATTTTAAAATTAAATGATTTAATAATATGTATGTTAGAAAGTAGATGATTGGATTTGAATTACATGAAAAATTAGGTCCATTCACAATTGGGGTACTAGAAAGGAATGACTTATTTTTAAAGGACTACATATGATAGTTTTGGATTTTTATTTATTTTACAATATCATAGTTGTAATTGATTGTTGTATGTCAATAGATTAAATGATGTCTTGTTAAATTATTCTTAAAATGTTTTTGGGTACAATGTAAATGTCATTTTGCATACTTTAAACTAACTATATCAAGTGTCCCAACTACATTTTTCTTAATGCATAAAGTCATATAATTAATTTTTAAAAAAATTGCAATAAAAACATGTCCCCTTTTATGAAAATACATGTTTGTTGAGTGAACGTGCCAAAAAATAAAATCATAATTTTTTTAAAAAATTTAAATTTTTTGAAAGAAAGGGCTGCAAAGCAAAAGACTCATATTTTTTACCACTTGGCAAAAAAAAAAATGTTTAATGGGATCAAATATTCTAGCTTTAGGTGTAGATAAGATGTGTAAGAAAAAATCTTGTCAAAAAACATGTTTAGTTGTACATTGAAACTCATTTTGAAATTTTTTTAGGGTTTTTTACATTTTTAACTACAAAACAAAATATTGATACCCAATTATGTACGCATGTGAAAAATCATCATTACCACATGAATTATCTTAAATTGGAACATTTAATTTATCTCATTTAAATTTGTTTCAAACAAATGTTATTTACAAAAAGTAGCCTTACAAAAGTCTAGGAATCATTTTTCCTTTTTTTGGAACCCCAACTTTGAATGGACCCAATTACTAAATCACAACTATAAAGTAAATCACTTGATTAAAAAAATAATCATTGCTAACTTTTCTTGTTTATTATGATATCATGGTCATTTCAAATTGTTGACAATAGGTAAAAATGATTATGAAGTCATGCGACCTCCAATAGCAAAAAAATTTTGAATGATAATTTGGGGATGTGTTGGGGGGTAGTTGGGTGTAGGCAAGCTAGGGGGGGGGGGGGGGGAAAATTGGGGGGGGGAATGGGGGTGGGGGGTACATTTTTTTTGGGTGAAAAGGGAGATCAAAAAAAAAAAAATTTTTTTGTTTTTTTGTGTGGTGGGGAAAA
>Ga0116229_10001286_pt1 | contig 38711 bp, 33 predicted proteins | sample S1TSphgellanicum_3_FD_87313 | JGI IMG/M metagenome (GOLD analysis project Ga0116229, IMG submission 87313) | Host-associated microbial communities from peat moss isolated from Minnesota, USA - S1T2_Fc - Sphagnum magellanicum MG | ecosystem: Host-associated > Plants > Peat moss > Unclassified...
AATTGAAGTATTTCAATAGTTGACATGTGTCTCCACATGGTTGGAGTTTGGATCCACCAAAATAGTTGCAAATTATAGTCGCAAAATGATGCCTTGTATACATTATGTATATACTGGCCCCATTGGATGAAACTGTATATACTACATTTAGGCTCCATCCACCATCTGATGACGTCATTATGATGTAATTGGTTTTTGCGACTATTTGTCGTCTGCGACTTGTCTTAGGCGACTATTAGCAAAATAGTTGTAAAATGTCGCTTTCGACTAAAAAATAGTCGTAAACACCAATTGTAAATCAAGGGATTTCCACTAGTGACTATATTCTCTATTGCTTAATGTTAAAAGCGATAGATTTTTTTTGCTTTTGAGTTCTTGAATTATTGTTGCTAGTGTTATTGCTGGTGTTGGAAGGAGCGCAAGTTGTTACTAGTGTTGCTGCTGGTGTTGGAGGGAGTGCAAGTTGCTAATGTTGCTTCTGTCGAAGGGAATTTGCGCTAGTACATTTTTGCCAACCAATGAAGTTGGGATCCTAGAGCAGGTTTCAAATTTCCTTTTTTTTTTTTCTCTTTCTCACTTTCTTTTTCTCTTTCTCTCACGTGTAGAGACACCGGAAGAGGCAGTTGAAGATTCTTGAAGTTATTCAGTAAAAAAAAACAAAAATGGTGGCGCCCACCATCGTTGCATAGTAGCGCGACGTCACTTGTTGTTGCTGCGAGCTCCAGTGTCATCGCAATACAAACTTGCAACGTCACGAATTGCAACATCATGAATTGTAACACTTACAATGTTGCAAGCTTGCATCGTTGCAATGTTGCGTTGCTGTCGGCCATTGCCGTGGAGCTCACGAGCGCTTTGCTCTGTAGTGTCGCATTGCCGTCAGCCATTATCGTGAAGCTCATGGGTGCTTTGTAGTGTTGTGACTTCCGACATCGTGTCGCCAACTTCATGTCGCCTACCATCGTTATAGAGGTGCAAGTGTAGTCGTGCTATCGTCGTTGTAGTAGCACCCAACCTCTGACCATCCGATGTTCATCGGATTTTCGTCTGACTGTTGTCAGACTTTTGTCGGACGTCTATTGGATTTTTGTTTGATTGGCATCGGACGTCCGTTAAACTTTCGTTAGACTTCCATCACGCTTTTGTCTAATGTTCGTTAGACTTTCGTTAAATTATTGTTTTATTGCCCTGTGTCTTGTCATCTTACATCTTACCGTCCTGCTATCCTACCATTCTGTCCGACATTGGTCCAACCTTTATCTGGCCTCCATTCAACATCCGTCCAACGTCCATTCGTCGCTGGTCATTCCCATCGATGCACCGTATTCTTCAAATTGTACGTTGTGTTAGAAATTTGTAGCTAGTGTTCTGTATTGTTACAAAATTTTGGGGCATGAACAACACCATGTCTTCAGATGATGAAAACACTACCACTCAACCAAAGCCCAGGTATCAGCTACGAAGTAACACACATCCTTTGATCCAATTTCTTTAAGCTCACGATATTCATAATGGTACCATCAAACATCTACAACACCATCATCATCCACTACAACTTTGACCAAGAATTCAAGTTTAGGTGACACTACATCAACGGTACATCAGAGTCCATTTGGAGGGGTTAATTAGTGGGGTATGCTTATTGCCGCACCTGCTTTCACACCATCACCGTATATTCCATTGTAAGTTGTGACCTTTACACCCATATACACCATGGAGGTCAATAGTTCCTTTGGGAGAATTGAGAAGTTTAGTGGAAGACCAGGTACTATTTCTTTGAAGGAGTTCAAGGCAACTTTTTCAACTATGGTCTATGAATTGGAGCTCAAGTATGGCGTTAATTACACTAAGGCGTTCGCATTCAAACAATTGGCCCGTTATGTGCACTATGAGGCATTGGATGTTTACAAGTAACATTTTCCAAGGATTTTGGATGTCACCTAGATCCCCAATCTAGCTTATGCCATAACCATCACCATTGCCTCTCAAGCTGCACTACAAGCTGCCATTACACATCATGGGATTGTGCCCAATAATCCAGATTTAGTACCTACTTTAGTAAACTTTTCTCCTCAACAATTCATTGCTGCTACCACAAACATTCCTCCCACCATTGATGCACTAGATTTTGTGGATCTAGTGGGGGAATTCTTTCAAATTCTTGAATTGAAAGTTCCGATGAAGAATTATGAAAAAATTCTGCAGCTTGCCATTTTCTTTCGACAAAAGGATGAAACCCTCAAGATGCTTTATAGGAGGCTTTTCAAGCTTAAAGAATATACTTAGAGCATCACAGACTTGAAAGCTGCCCATCGGTATTTTCATTCGTTAAAAGGTACTCCAACACTCCATGCGCATGTTTTATAATGGGTTTTTGCAAAATTTGGAGACTCGTACACTTTGTTGGATGTGTACAACATTTTTGAAAAGTTGGAATTGGTTCATGCACATTATGATGCTAGTACTATGAGGCCTCCATCACGTTCAAGGCCTAAACCTTTCCTAATTGTGCCAACCAGATCATCACATTCTTCTTCAAGGGCTAAAGCAGTGCACTCCGTTGCACCCACCTTACCTTCTTGTAACTACTGTGGTAATCCTACCCATAAAGCTAATGAATGCAACATCCCTTTTCAAGATCTCTTTTGTGATTATTATGGGAAAGAAGGACATCAGGAAGCTATTTATTTTGTCAAATTCTTAGAACGGAAGCAACTTCGATTACCATGGCAAAATCTGCCAGCATCTTTTGTTGTAACTCAACCAAAAGCCAAGGCACCTAAGCCTTCCACTCAGGCTTTCCCCACCAAGGGTAATTCCAATAAGAATGTTAAGAAGAAGGAGCATAATGCTAATAAGAAGGAGGTGCTTCAAGCCCATGTTGTTCAAGTTCAAACTTTGCAAAATGAACTCGAATCATTGAGGGCCTAATTTGCTAATCTAAAAGGCAAGTATTCCCAACCAGCTAGTCATGCCCAACCTATACAGGGTTCAGGATCACAGGAAGGACCTCTTAGGTCATTCTATGGCCTCTCACATGATGCCATGGTTAGAGAATATGTTCTTTTTAATGCACATAATTTTAGTTTCACACCATAATTTGCTACTTCTTTTTGCCCTTCTTACGTCGTGACATAAAAGGTTAGTGTGGCACCCAAAGTTTCTGCCATTAGGCAGATAATTCAAACTGATGGACTTGCATCTAGTTCAAGTCATATTACCAAGGTTAGAGGAGTTTGAACAGTCATGCCACAATCTTTTCGTCCTTTCAACACGGAAGAAAAACACATCTTATTGGCAAGGGGGGAGGAGACTATTACACAAGTTGTTAGGGCATCAAATTTTCATGTCCTAGGAGTACATGTACGTTAAAAAATCACACAATTTTCCATTAATCAGCTTATGGAATGCCAATTTCAAATGTGTGAAGTGGCGCAAAAGCTTATGAGTACACCGTTGTTTAATTTTCAAGATTTGAAACTAAGCACCAAGGACATAATTACAATATTAGAAGATACCCTAAACACTACATCAGATTTTTTACCAATCCCTGATCCACATGCTACAGGGGTCCCATCCAACACCTTAGAGAAACACTCGATTGGCTCACGTGTTACAGATGACGTTCGTAATCTTGTCATTAATTCTAACATGGCTAAACTAATGGGCTTTCCTACCTCTAATTCTACATTCACATATTAAAAGGGAGTTAAGAACACCTCACTTGTGGATTTGTTATTTAACAAAGGTATTGTGGATAGCCATTCTCTTCACAAAGTCTCTCACTCATTTTCGAAGGTTGTGTCTAGTCAAATAACTTCCATCGTCACCGAAGTTACCATTGTTGACAACACCGGGTCAGTAATCCAAGTGAGAGGACATACACCCAAAGTGGTATTTTTTTATACAAGTGCCCAACCAGTTATTCTTGGAGTTCAATTCACTAAGAAGATGGGCATGCTCGACTCCAAACTACAGAAATCTATGTGGTAGATTCGCACCGCTAATGGGAGTGTAGAGGAGGTACTTGGGGAGAGCTCAAATTTGATTGTACTTAACTTCAATGAAGGTATAGATCAAAATCTTTGCCTTTAGGTCAAATATTTAGTGACCAATGCCACCAATTACGATGTGCTCATTGGGCAAAAGGCCTTGTTTCCACTAGGTTTCACAATTGATAACCGGTTTGAGCATGCATACTACCGAGTGGACTGGGAGACTGATGGCCACCACTTGGGATACATACCCCTTCATTTACATGGGAACCATAATCCTATGGCTCACCATTGTATGCTCAAGGAAGTGCACATTATTTCCTACATCTAGCAAGCTAGCGACGAGTGGATAGAAGGAAATGAAGAAGAAATAGCTTATGTTCAAGCTATTGAAAGCTTGAGGGTGGTTCCTATTGACATTCAACATGGACTAGAAGTTTTACAGAGGTTCAAAGTAGCCCACGAACCCTTGGTCAAAGCTCTGTTTAGTTTTGAGAGCATGGAGAACCATGGCGAACCAATTAAGCCAGTACTTTGTCAGCTAATCATTTGGACACCGCCTAAGGAGGGCATTACTAGAGCTCTTTGCTGGTATTGGTATAGGTCTTGAAGCCCTACTACAATCAAGGATGGTGGTTTGGAAGTATTTCTACGTAAACATTGATCCTATTGTAAGGCAAGTGGCGGCATCAAGAATGATGGAATTCACAGTGAAATTTCCACAACATTTTGCAACCACCGCATGGAAGGCCAGTTTCACTTTCTTGCCCTCTGACATACAACTAATTTAAAAGAAGCATATGGAATTACTTAGTTTTGTGGACCTCATCATTTCAGGTTGGGAGTGTCAAGGATTTTCAACGGCTAGATTTGGAGAAGGCTTGAATGACAAAAGATCTGGTCTCTTCATGGACATGGTACGATTGATCACTTGGGCTCAATCCATTTCTCCTACACTTGGTTATTGAAAATACCCCTTTTCAGTTTGACCAAAGGGAGAAAGTCTAGGATCATTACACGCTGGTCAAACATTACCTTGGAGAGCCACTCTTACTTAATGCAACACAATGCGGTTCTTATATGCACCGATTGCGCAACTAGTGGACCAACCTTGCACCACTCTCAATTCTATAGTTGGTTCTGAGATACACCATCAGAGACTCCAACTTGTAGGTTTCTCACATATTGGATGATCAAAGCTCTTACCAACCAGTTACAAGGCAAGAAAAACCTCCTTGGTTTCCTATGAACATAATAGGAAAACCAAAAGGTGTTTGGCCCACCTTTGTTTCCTTCATAGGAGCACACGCCTTTCAAGGAGATGGATCAGGCATGGTATATCGTCATGCTTGACGCGCTCCCAAGTCCCTAGTTAGCCCCAAGTTGGGGTTAAGTCACTCAAATTGCGGAAATACGGGGGATTCAGGGCACGCTCCTAACTTCCAGCACTAAAGGGGGTGAGAGGGGCGTGCTAAAAGCTCCGAGATTAGACTAGGCAGAGGGACATGCTTACTTAATTATTCGGTCCTGCATCCAAATCCAACCAACAAGTTGGTTAGAATTCATTCTGCACACTTTCAGTGTTAGGACAAACCACAGGCGAACTTTGACTCACTTTATTCACCATAGCCCGGACTTGGGGGAAGCCACCACCTTCCCCCATATAGTATTCTCTGCAGTTTTCCATCGCACTTGCATTCAAATGGCTCTTTTTCCCGGGATTCCCAAAGTGGAGTCCTGAAATTGTCCTGGTTTGGATTCTCGGGACTTTGGGCGTTCATAACTTCTCACCCTGAGCTCGGATCAGGACGAGTTCTAAAGAAAAAATGTAGCTCTCCTTGAGAGCTTTCCAATGGTGTGTTGCATTTCACCTGAACGCACCGAAATCGAGTCGATTCCTGACTTTTAGTGGTCGGGAGTCAAATTGCCAGTTTGACTCCTAGCCCTTCTTTCGACCATAACTTATGCTGTAGATGTCCAAATGGCTCATGCGAGGCCATTTTGGACATTTACACTTCAAGACCTTTCCAACGATATAAAGAACGCCTCACTGCAAGGTGTTTTGACCCCTGCAATCACGCTCTGAGTTTTTGGGAGTCTCGGAGGACTCCCAAGTCCCATTTTTGGGAGTGTGAGTGGCGACCTCACACTTCCCTCAAAGTGGGGTTACGACAATGCTTTAGCCACTTGGGATGAACCAAGTTTGGAAGAAAGAGAAAGGGCCATGGGGTTCCAAACTAGCACTATTGGTCACACCAAGGTGACTAAATTGGAATGTAACGCTCTATTGGGGAGAGGCATGGACTTGAACTCCCTTACATGGTTGTTGGTAACCTATGTACTCTTTTAAATGTACATAACACCAACACTAATTCAATCAGTTGGCAGTTCTGGCAATGCGATTACATGGCACTTCGACCAAGTACATTTGCCTATCTTCAACATTCTACATTTTATTCTTAGTGTTGGGGGGGAGGAAGTACCATGTAATTTGACTCAAGTTGTTTTTTATACACTTAGAGGTACATCAATTTCTGGAGAAACAATTACAACCTTCTACAAATTTACATAGTTGGATAGTGGAGAACCCAATATACCAAGTTCTTCAAACACACTTTCCAATTCCATTCCATGTGTTTCCAACTACCCTTTCGTTATGGGGAACCAGCTCACCAAGAAGGAGAGAGTCCAAGTCACAAACTTATTAATTAAGTATGAGAATGTGTTCGCATTCTCAATGAAAGATTTAGGTAGGTGTAAGACCATGCAGTTCTCTATAGACTTTACAAATGAAACACCTGTCTATCGGAGGAAGCATAGGTTGAGCAAGCATGAATGGGAACTAGTAGATGAAAGATGCAAAGAGCTTCATGAGGTTGGTCTCATTTAGCCATCGAGTTCTGATTTCGCAACCGCTACAATAATGCAAGTAAAAAAAAATTTAGCTGGATTATAGACTAAAAAAATGATGTGCGGGGATTATAGGCCTTTGAACCTAGTTACACCTCAGGACAGGTACCCCATACCCATCCTTGAAGAACTATTTGATAGTGATGCACTCCCAACTCCTTAAAGGACCCAAATGTGGGTCCAAATGGAACACAACGGAAGAGGGAGGAGTCAGGGCACGCTCCCTAGCTCATAACACTTGGAGGGGTAGAGGGGCGTGTTGGAGCTCCGAGATGGGACTAAGAAGAGTTGACAAGCTTCACTCACTCACACGGGCCTGCACACAACCCACACAAAGTGGTTAGTGCATAGTTGGAGCACCCTTGGTGCTAGGACAAGCCACGAGCAACACGAACACACAAGACTCACCATGGCCCGAACTTGGGGGAAGCCACCACCTTCCCCTTTATAGTATACTCTGTGGCTGGCCATGAAGCCTACATCCAAATGACTTTTATCTCTCGGGACTCTTGAATGAGAGTCCCGAAATCCTGCCAGTTGGGACTCCCACGACTTTGGAGCCCCATAACTTTGTGAGCAGACCTCCGATTGAGGTGTGATGTGAAGCAAAGTTGTAGCTCTTGTCAAGAGCTTTCTAACGGTATGTTGCACGTTGTTTGCAGACAAATAAATTGGGTCGATTCCCGACTTTTTCTGGTGGGGAGTCAAATTGGCAGTTTAACTCCCGGCCCTTCTTTTGGCCATAACTTGTGTTTTAGATATCTGAATGAGCAATGCGAGCCCATTTTAGACATCTACATTTCAAGAGCTTTTCAATGATATAAAAAACGTCACAAGCGATTTAGTTTTGACCCCTCAAATCGCTCTCTGAAGTTTCAGGAGTCCACCGGGACTCCATCTCCCAAAGTGGGAGTTGCCTTGGGAATGTGAGTGTTCACTCCCTCACACTCCCTCACACTTTCTTCCACTCCCGGGAGTATGTGATGTGATTCCCCGGCTTTCTCTTGGCCCGCACCCTTGCAATGCCTTTGCCTTAACTCCCAAGCTTCCTTCCTCTTACCTTAACTCTCGGATTTCTTCTTAGCCCGCAACCTTACAACCCCTTTTGCCTTGGTTGTGAGCCCAAAGCTAGGGTTGCGACACTAGGTCACAAACTTGTTAATTAAGTATGAAAATGTGTTCGCATTCTCAATGAAAGACTTAGGTAGGTGTAAGACCATGAAGTTCTCTATAGACCTTACAAATGAAACACCTGTCTATCGGAGGAGGCATAGGTTGAGCAAGCATGAGTGGGAACTAATAGATGAAAGATGCAAAGAGCTCCGTGAGGTTGGTCTCATTTAGCCATCAAGTTCTAATTTCGCAACTGCTATAGTAATGCCAGCAAAAAAAGATTTAACTGGATTATAGACTAAGAAAATGATGTGCGAGGATTATAGGCCTTTGAACCTAGTTACACCTCAGGACAGGTACCCCATGCCCATCCTTGAAAAACTATTTGATAGCATTGGAAACTCAAACATCTTCATAATTGTGGATATAAGGCAAGGTTTTAACCAAATTGTGCTCATTGTGAAAAATCGCAAGAAAACGGCATTCCATGGAAGCAACAAGTTGTGGGAATGGCTTGTGATGCCTTTTGGATTAAATAATGCACATGTCTTTTTTCAATGAGTCATGGACCAGGTTTTTGAAGGGGTAGATTTCCTGAAATGTTACATAGATGACGTCCTAGTGCATAGCAAGGGATTCTTGCAACATTTGGCTCATCTTGAGGAGTTATTCAAGAAGTTCCACGAAGTCAATATGAAGATCCATCTTAAAAAATGTGAATTTGTTGTCACCTTAGTAGTCTACCTTGGACACATAATTTTGCCAAATGGTATTATGGCTCATTGGGCCAAAGTAATAGCCATTTTGGAGATGCCCAATCCTACTAATGTTCACACGTTGAAAAGCTTCATTGGATTATGTAATTATTACAAAATTTATGTCCAAGACTTCAGTACTATTGCTCATCCTCTCTATGCATTATTAAAGAAGAATGTTGTTTGGACATGGAGTGATGAAGCTTAGGAAGCTTTCAACACACTCAAGGAAAACTTTTAGAGTTCCCCATTTTGAGAAGACCTAATTTCAACAAGGTCTTCATTCTACACACTGATTGGAGTGCTCTTGGTATTGGAGCTATTATTGGCCAACTTGATGAGGAAAGCAAAAAATATGTTATCGCCTATGCATCTTGAAGCAACAACAAGGTTGAGAGCAACTACTCTTCATATGAGGGGGAATGCCTTGTTGTTGTATGGGCTGTCATACATTTCAGGCCTTATCTTTGTGGCACCAATTTCACTTTATATACTGACCATTAGCCTATTAAGTGGTTGATGACCAACGATAAGTTTATTAGTAAGTTAGTTCGTTGGGCGCTTATACTTCAAAAGTATGAGTTCAAGGTTATTCACTGACTTGGTATTACACACCAAAACACAGATACCATGTTGCGGAGACCCTTCATTACCTCTGAAGATTTTTCAAAAGCTAGGCAAAACTTCGATCAGATTCCAATAATACATGTATCTAATGCATCTAGTTATTTTGCATTATTGCAATGTAACCTAGTTGAGCATCCCATTAATTAGATATGGGAAGACTTGGACACGCTGAGGTTTCTTCAGCATGGGGAATACCCACCCCAAGTTACATCAAGTCAGCGAGATTGCATACAACAACAATCTAAACGTTATTCATGGAGGGACATTCACCTCGTCTAATGCTTACCACAAGGCGACAAAGTGATTCCTCCACCACATTAACGGCCTGATCTTATTCAGAAGGTACACTCAAAGCTTGGACATTTTGGAATTAAACGTACTTATAGTTTTTTCGCTCTTCATTACCATTGGAGAGGTATGTATGCTCAAGTCCAAGACATCATTGCTAGGTGTGAACAATGTGATAGAGTGAGAACTTCTTTTTCCTCTTGACATCTTATGCTTTCTCCACTCCTTATTTAGGGCATGTTTTATCGCTGGTCATGTGATTTAGTTAGAGAGTTACCACAAACCTCTAGGGGTAATGTTTACATCATGATTATGATTGAACATTTTTCAAAGTGGGTCGAACTTGTTGCGCTACCAAACAAATCCTCACACAACACTAGCCACACTTTCTTACAACAGGTTTTAAATAGGTTTGGGGCTTGTGCTAAATGCCTTACTAATCAAGGATTAGAATTCAGGGGAAAATTCCAAGACCTACTTGACCATGCTCTCATTAACCATCGACGGACTTCAAAAAATCATCCCCAAGCTGATGGCTTTGTAAAGAAGATGGTTCAAACATGCAAGAAGGGACTTTGGAAGATTTACTTCACTAGGAACAAAGAGGATTGGGACCTGGCCCTCCCTTACATTGCCATGGGTTACAAGATGTCCAAACACGCCTTTTTGTTTCATTTTTCTCCTTATTTTCTACTTTTTTGGAGACATCCCATTCCACCCTTTTCCATTGTTGTTCAAATGGACCAGGTTGTGGACTTGGAGTTTCCATCCACTTGGGCTAGGGTCATTGTAAAGAGGGTTGTTCTATTCAAGAGGGTTATGCCCATGGCCATGGAGAACTTGTCCATTGCACAACATTGAAACACTTTACGGTATACACACACACGAGGTGGCAATTATAAACATAAGGTGAGACAATTTGATGTTGGTGACTTTGTGTATCTCCAGCGGCAACCTAATGATACTCTAGACACTTCTTTCGGTCGCATTATTTTGAGGATTAAGGCGATCAAACCTTTAGGTGTGTTGGAGTTGCAAGGAGCTAACAAATGCATAATTGAGATCATTCCAAAAATTGTGCGCCCTACCACTTGCCGAACTTGGATCCTACCATCATCATGTTGACTTGGATTCCTTCAATTGACTATCCATGTCAGGTATGTCAGAGGACATATGATGTTGATCGGATGTTACTTTGCAATAACTATAATGGTGGATACCACCTCTTCTGCCTCAAGTCGGAGTTCATTCAAGTTCCCACCGGTAGTTGGTACTATTCATGATGTTCTCCTGTAGCACCTTGATTTTTACTCAGACTATGCCACGCTCTTCCCAACTCAAGTTTAGGGGGGGATACATGATGATTTCATCTCAGCCTCCTCTTGTGCATTGTATATATATGTGTGTGCATCTCTTTTTGGTTGAATAGTTTCTACCTTTGATTGGTTTTAATATTTTTGTTTAGTAGAATTTATTATGGATTTACACCCTTACGACACTATATGTCACAACACTACATATCACAACAACTATCATGCATGTACATGGCTTCATACATGATGGCCAATTATGGGCATGTGCATCATGCCTTTAGGGTTAATGTGCGCTTTTAGGGTTAATGTATGGTCTTAGGTGACTGTACATTATCAGGTACTTAGGGTTTCAGTTTGTTGGCGATTGTATAAAAAGCCAAGCCCTTATTTTTTCTTTTTAGTTTTTCTAGAATTCCTTTGTTAGGAAAGTTTCTTCCATAATCAGATTAGATTTTTAGATGCTCATGGTAACCATTGCACAACCATTGTTTACATACTTTACATGTTCATTCCTTCTTTGTAATTCAATATACATGGGAATTTCATCTCAGCCTCCTCTTGTGCATTGTATATATATGTGCTTGCATCTCTTTTTGGTTGAATAGTTTCTACCTTTGACTGGTTTTAATTTTTTTGTTTAGTAGAGTTTATTATGGATTTACACCCTTATGACACTATATGTCACGACACTACACGTCACGACAAACCAATGAAACAAGGCATCCAACCCATTATTTTTTATCAATTTGAAAAGGGGGTGAGTTGTTTCTTTAAGATAGGGGGATGCACTCTTAAAAGACTTAGTTTTTATGCCTTAAAAGAACTTAAACCTATTTAACAAAACCAATAGCCCTAATTTAAGTTCCATTTCTAATTTTCAAAATGAACAATTTCAAGTATAATTTTTTCAAATTTTTTAACCTTTAGTCCAAATATTCAAAACCTAACCTAGAAGCTTAACCTTAACTTACAAATAACTTAAACCTTCTAACACTATTATGTCCATGACATGAAATCAAAATATTTCACTCTTCAAAAAATTCATAAGCATTATTTTTCCACAAAAGTCTATGCGAAATTGCATGTCCATGATGCCAAAAAAAGACAAACGAATTTATTTTTAATCATTGAAGTCAATGTAAATAATGTTTTTGCAAACCCATGGACCTTTTTTGAGAGCAAAAATCTATGAAAATATGTATTCATGAAGGCAACGACTTCCATGGATAATGGATTTGTGACAAATATGCATGATATGAAATTTGTCCATGATATTTAACATTTTTTTTTTGTGTTTAGGGTAAAGTTTATGGGTTTAAGTTAACCATGCAAAATTATTAGATCAAAAGTTGAAACTTTAAGTATAGCCCTAATGCTTAGTCCTAATAGATGGGGAATGCCAAAAGGTTTGCTTATTTTTTAAGCAAGTTTACTTTTCTTCATGTCACAAGTTTCAAATCATGAACATTTGTATTATAAACATGTGGTTTTTTACACAACACACATTGTTTATCAGCTTATTGAATGTCATAATATTTGTTGATTTTTTTGGCAAAAGTTGAATAGTTAGTGCATATTTATTGCAAGCCAACTTCATTCATGAATTACAAAGCAATCTACTTTTAGTGTGGGGCTTATTCTAGGGCAAAAAATGGATTATTGGTTGAAAAATGTACATATAGACAAGCTTGCCCACATGCATGACAAAAAGATTGAGGATTGAAAACATGGTAAAACTTTCTTTGAATTAATGAAAAGCAAATTGATCATGCCAAAAGAAAATGCGTGAATCAAATTACAAGGTCCTTGCATGAAATAAAGTATAATCAAAATAACTTCAACTCCATTTCACTAGGTCAAAGCCTAAACCTCAAACCCATGCATTACATAACAACTTGTAGTGCATTTTGGGTTGTGAAGAAGTTCAAAAAAAAGAACTTCATTTAAATTGTTTCAAGTTGGTTTGCTTCTATGGAATGCTAGCAAAGGTCAAGCTCCCTAAAAACTAATGGAAACTAGCATGACAAATTATGAGAAAGCATGGAATGAATTGATTGCAAAGTGACAATCACACTTGGTACTAATCTATATCAACAAGTGCTAGAAGCTTGAATAACCTTGTAATCCACCCACCCCCTTTCTTGATAGTATGAAATATTGCACATGAAAAGAAGGGTTGGAACTTAGATTACATAACATATGGTTTTTGGTGTAATGTCATGGCAAATCTTGGTGTATGCCAACCATATGTTGAGATTTGCATTGTAAGTTCAAAAAGGAAGATTTTAATTAGTGGTTAAAAAGATGATATGTGTGTGATATAAGGTATTTAGGGTTGAAGGGCCAACCATAAGGGGTAATGGTAGTTGAGAACAATTCGGGATAAACATTCTTTTGCCCAAATGAAAACATTGCCACATATGAAACATGACTTGATTTTTTGTTTCCCAAATTTCAAATTGTGTCATAACATATATATGGGTGGGCTCATTGTGTGAAATTAAATCATACTTAGATGGGTCATCCAAGTTTAGTGGGTTGTACAAGCATTTGATGAACAACTTATTGTAGGGACTACTTGTGGTGGCAAATTAAAACAACCTTATAGCATTGCCTATGTAAATTTTGATGATGACCAATTGACCCATAGTTAGGTCGATCAAGTCTGACAAATTCATATTAGATTTTAAAGATTTATTCCATAGTTTTGCAAGGCAAAATAAAACCCCATGCAACAACTTTTCAAGTGATGACAAACAATAAGAATACAAATAGATGGGAAGATCCTTGGGTCCATCATTTTTCTAGTTTGAGAAACATGTAGTCCAACATGTCCTTTTCCAATACAAAAAAGCTATGTAGCCAAATTTGATTGTTTTGTTGTATTGGAAAAGGAATTGTATTTCAACTTGTAGGACCAATCTTTTTGAGATAGTACACATAGGTTTTATACATGCTTATATTTGTGAATCTATGGGATATAAGGTTAAGGTTTAATGAATAATGCCTTCTTCATGTATATAATCTCCTACAACAAATTGATAGTTTAGTGCATGGAATATGTAAATCAATTACAAGTTTTCTAGACATGAATAAGCATTCATGTATTCTTTGCATGTAACTTATGAATTTGTTTCAAAATTTAAAGAATCTTAAGGTGGATGTGCTTGTGAAATTGAAATAAAGGATAAGCTATTCACAAGGAGGTTCATTGTTTATGATTTTGGAGAGTGCTTTCAAAGTAGAAAGTTGATGGCAAGGTCAGCAATTTGGAAGTGTTTCGTTTTGTGTAATCCTTTGCAAGGTCTTGGGGCTTTATTAAAGTGGATTTGTTTTGTTACACTTCGGACATCATGCATGATTTGAATGAGAAGTTTCATTCTTGTCTCACATTAAAGGTTGTGTGACTTATTTCATTTATTTTGTTTACAACTTGCACCATTTGACAATGTTCCTTTTGCAATATTGTTAACTAAAGTATGAATTTGTACATAGGAATAAATTCAAGTATGATCATTTGAGAGCAATTCTAGTGAATATATTGTGATATTGAAAGCATGGAATGCAAACAAAGGCCTAATTTGACAAATGCTTCCACAAATCAACTCCAAGAATGTTGTGTGTCAACAAAGGGTTAGTTTAACCTAGCTTTCAATTAATGGGGCACAAGATTTCATGATTCAATCCAAAAAGAAGATGAATCATATGTTTCTATTGTAAAATAAATTTGGTCTTGCAAGTTAACAATTACACCTTTGTACTTGGAATGTAACATTATTGTGTCCTTTGACTATCATAAACATTCAAATTCACATTGGTTGCAAGTGGAAAAGATTATGCATAGTTGTTGTTTTGAAGGTCAAATAGAATGTTTAAGCCTCTTATAAAACTTCCTAGTTTATATATGGCTTTTGTTGAATTTTTGTCACTTATAGGAAAACATGTATGGTAATGCCCTTATGCACTTTGGTTGGATTATACTTCATTGTGCCCTTATTGCTTTTGATCATCTAAGATAAATATGGGCTCATTTGATTGATGTGTTATTTTGTTTGAAAGGTATGTAAGCATGCAACAAAATGGATTAACCAAAATGCTTCTAGAGCTTGCCATTTTGATAATAAGGATAAGGAGTTATAGGTGGATCCCAATGTGTGAGAACTAAAGTAGTTGGGGTTATTTATTTGGTTGCATTGTAGGTATAATTTCTAATTTAAACTCTATGAAAAATCTTTGTTTATTTTGTGCAAAGGCTCTTAAAGAAAAAATCATAGGGGGAACATGTTACTTTCACATGTAGTTTTAATACAATGGGTGTAATGATCAAATTATTGAAAGCTAAATCATGGTTTGTATAGTCTTAGATTCTCTCAAGTGTTGAATTTGTTTAGAGGATTCTAGGAAGGAGAATGAAGGGCCTTCTAGGCAATAGTTGAACCATGAATCCTTTGAATGGATTATGAAGATGAAGATGATTTGGCCCAAAGTGATGGAGGCATATGAATGCATGTAAGCATGCCCATGCCTATAATAACCTCATGTAGTTAGTTGTCATAATCATTTTTGTAGTTTTGAACTTATATCATAGGGCATTGTTTGTTTTGTAGGCATCAACAACTTTCCTATTTGCTTACCCATAGGAACTTTTGGACAATTGGCATGTTCTAGGAAATAGGTTTTACATGATGTAATTGATTTTTAGGTCTTATATTTGATGGAAGTATGTGGTCTTTTCCAACAACTTATTTACATATGTAGAGTATAGGGATCTAAAACATGAGTATCATTGGAGCATTAATAGAGTTAAAGATCACATTTAGGTGTGCAATTTTCATTATTTAAGCTTTGAAGACCAAAAATAGCTTTAGTTCAATTGTGAGAAATGCATATTTCTATACATGGCTCTACTATTGTTGTTTTAAAATAATAATTTGTGATCACATGTATGAAGTTAAATTCATTGTTTTATTAATGAATTAATGAAAAACCTTGGAACAAATTTGTAGACATCGATTGGAACATAATAGAAAGTGTAGAAACTTCTTATTAAAAACTATCCAAAAGAAAAAATATTACATGAACCAAATTAAACACATGTAGATATGTGTGACCATAATGTATAACAAAATTTGAACATGATTATGTAAATTGAACTTAGACATATTGGAATGAAAAATTATGTAAACTTGAATTCAACCAAATTGTTCAAAACTCATTTAGTTACAATATCTTTTACATGTGTCTAAAATCTAACAATATTCAATTTTAATTTCTTAAAAAAATAAAATTAGATTTATGGCAAGGTGCCCAATTATTTATGTGAAATCATTGTTTTGTGATAGATAATGCAATATCTTTCAAAGAGCATCTCAAATGTCATAGGAATGTGAAATGTCGCCATCAAAGGGTTTCTTAAATTTTATGAACCACTTGGGTGTGAAACAACATTACAATAAGTCATAAGTGAGTTTGTGAGAAATTTCATTATCTTGTTATCCAAGATGAAACTATTGCATGGAAGCAAAAAAATGAAATACACCTAATAAATAATATAACACCCTATAAAATATCTTGGCAAGTTTGTCATTATGTCACCACAAAAGGACATCATATTTTGTGGACCACGTACATGGGTGTGGATAAGCTACATTGTAACAAGTAAATTCATTTTGTGGAAACATTGATGATGGTATTGATTTGGAAGATGAAACTATTGATGTGAAAGTATTAAATTATTTGTTTGTTAGATGGTGAAATACCCTATGGTACATATGTTTTCAAGTTTGAGGGGTTTGGATTGTCACCATCAAATTAGGGTGCCATTTTATGTGATTTGTTTTGTAATACTTTAAAGGTTATGGGCTTTTGCAAATACCATAGGTGGACAACTTGGGGGAAATAACACACAAAACCATGGGTTTGTAAATTGCAAGGTTAATGTGAACCAACACATGTGTAAATTAATTTGTGAGAAAATGGGTACTTTTTGTTTGGAAGACTAAACAATGTTGACATGTAGAAGTACTCATTTCAATTTGTGTGATGAATGGTGGTATAACTTATGGAGCATGTTGAAAAGTTTGAGAAGTTTGGAGTGTTACTATCAAAGGTGATTTTTTTATGACACATGTGATGTTATATGCCATGTATGCCAAGTTGTGTAAATATATCATGTCATTTGACATGGCATCCCCACCATTATGTAAACAATTACAAAGGTGTGGTGAAAGTTCAACTAATTATGGATGGGTGATAATAATTTTTAGGTGCATAATGTAATTGAGTACATTAAGTGCACAACACATTGGATGGCAACACATCACCCATGTGGTGTTGTGTAACAAAAAGAATTAGAAATTGATCATCAAAAAGTTTTACATCACGTGAGTCACCTATGTGAAATAATGTTGACAAAGGAATTGGGAGCATAATAAACCTTTAGAAGAATTGTAAGCAAGGTATGCACCCCACAATTTGTCATGAGTTTGGCACTTGAAGTTCAATGTGGACACATTGGTTATCAACACTATGTTTGTCAACATTTACATTTGAAGACAATATAGTTGTCAATGACCCAGTCCACAATGGGGGAAGACGGTGTGTGAAACGCAACATGTTGTGACAAAGACCAAATGTATAACTCGGAAGCCATATATACATGTTTCATGTTGAATAGGTAGTTGTATAAAGTTGTTCCATGCTAAGTGGGACCTAAAAAATCACTTTTCATGGTGAGTTAAAAGACAAGCTCTTAAATAATGAGGTAGATGAAACATTAATTAACATGTGCACTACGTAATAGATTTGTAGACTTTGCTTTGACATGATCATGGGTGACTAGTCATTTATTTAATTTCATCCAAATTTCAATGGTGACTATTGTGACAACATTCATTTGTATTCAATCATAACAATAAATAGTTGTTCATATAGTCACATTAGCAATTTTCAAATGGAGTTTGACAACATTGTAGTAGTAGCATAATACTAGCTTAAAGTCACCAAATCAACTTGAAATCATGACCACAAATAGGGTTGTAATAGTTAACGTGGTCACTTGTAAGCGAAGATCACAACCCCATTAAAATCATGCATATCACAAAAAATCTTGTTGATCACAATCACATTGAAGTGACCATGTCAATGTCACCACACATGTGTAATATTTGAAAGTGACACTAGGTGTAATTAATCACAACAACATGTTGGCCAATGGAAAATGGCACCCATGTATTAGTGAAAATAACAATAAGTTTGAAGTCATTACAATCACATATCAAAACAAAGTGTAGATGCTTTGGTCATTCCAACTAATAAGATAGTGAAACCAATTACCATGGTGAAAGGACGATGGCAACACCTATGTGCAATGTTACACACTACATCAAAAGTATGCCATGCTACTCCCAAGTCAACAGATGACTTGCAAGTGGATTATGGCACTACACAAATAGCCAACACTACATCTATTCCTATTCCAAAGTCACAATGCTAATTTGCTAGTGTAAGGTGGTGTGATTGAAATCACTACATGTTGGAACTTGAATGTAATGCAATGAAAGAAACAATTACGATGAAATTAACATGATGCATTCTTATCACACATTGCATGTGAATTAGAATAATTCAAATGTTGCTAGAATGACTTGCAAGTTAACTTACTCACATAATTTAAAATCGCTTAGTTAGTTAGAGATTACAAAAAAATAGGTTGGGTGTTTTCAAAATATGAAAAAAGACTATGTGCAACTAGTTTGAGTGAAAATCTACACTAACATTTTGATTCAAACTATTTTGATGACTAATTTTTTGGGACATTCAATTATCCACGTTGCTAATAATAATTGAAAAATTACTTAGTCAAACTTGTGACTGTCTAAAACAACTAAATGAGTTTCAATGAAAAATGTTTTAATCGACTTGATTTTCTTCACTAACCACACAATGCTACAATTAATAAACTTTGTCCCATTTTATTAAAAAATAATGAACTTGGATGTTGAAAAACCCAAAATTTCTTCTTGTGGCCCATGACTTCTTAAATTTCCAAAACCTGTTTACTTTCAACTTGTCCTAGGCCTCTAATTTCCAAAATGCCCCCACCCGAGAGCTTTACCCTATGCATAATTTAGTTACTTTAGAACCATAATACACAAAGCAGTAGAGTTCAAAACACATTTCTGAAACAAAATAAGACCAAGGTTTGCATTTTGCACCAAAGCAATCCCCGAAGCATGAAACCCTAAACAGTTTTGGACACAAACCTGCCAAAACAGGGCAGGAGATTTAGGTCTCAAAATCTCATTTAAGATCTCAAATGTGAACCGAACTGAGTGATGCGGCCTCATGAGCATCCAGTATTTTGGGACTGCACTCAAGGCCTTCTCCTCAACGACTAAGTGTAGGGTAAAGCCCTAGGGAAGGGGCATTCCCAAAATAAGTGGCCCCCAGGCCAAAGGCCGAGGGCTGGTTATTTTGGGAATATGCCCCAGCCCAAGGGCTTTACCTGGCGTAAAAACCGTTGCGGTAATTTTAAATTGTTTGAACTATGATACCCGGTGGGTACCATCCAGGTATCACAGTAAAAAATAAAATAAAATACCTGGTGACTATCCCTCCTGAGACCCGCTGGGTATCATAGTGAGAAAGTGAAAATGAATTAATGTGGGCATTTCGCAAAAGAAATGCCCTGCCCCCGAAACGGAAAGTGCCTCCTCTCAGCAGAAGGAGATATTACGCTTCATAACTTGCCCTCCCAATACACTGGGAAATTCCAGCCAGGTTTTTGGGCATAAGAAATGAATATTCTGTAAAAAAAAAAGACCCTGACATAGAACCCTAAACCCTAAACCCTTGCATAAGGACAGAAATTGCAGGTGGAATATGCCCCTAAACTCTACACATTCCTTCAGGTCAGATTGGAACTGCATCATGGGTATGACAAATGCAATAAGATATGAGTCCCAGAGTATTACAGAAGAAGAGTCATGAGAATCCCCACCTCCTGCTGCAATCACAAGACCCATGAGCAAAAAATTCACAACCCAAAAAATTCACAAGCCTACTGGAATTGCTAAGTGAGGTGGTGGTGACTTTTGCACAATGGAGATTGTGCTTGAGCTCTCAGGGATCTCTACTTATGGAAATAAAAAAACTGCAGAAGATTCTTCTTCCCATATGTGCCAAAAAATCAAAACAATCAAATCGCTGTGAACCTCACAAAAGAGAATGCAGATGCAGGCAGGATTTCTTTCTTGCATCCTCTGTTCTCTTCTTAATCTTGCTGCAAACACTATATGACAAGCTACTAGTAGACAAAGGAAGCAAAGCAATAGTACACTTTGCACTTTTCTGGTAACCGAAATGTTTACAGAGTACAAATTATGACTTTTCTGTAAACTTAAAGTTCACCCTGTAGACTTGCACTCTTCAAAAGAGAGAGAGAGAGAGAGAGAGAGAGAGAGCAAAAGAAGCAACAAAACTGACACTTTTCCACATCGAGCACACTAACAAAGCTACAGCAATTATTTCAGACTTGGAGAAATATCTCTGATGAATTTTGTTGTCGTGTTGCTCATCAATCAAACACAAAGGTAATGTGAGGGAGGAGCCGTTGCTGCTGCTGCTGCTGCCTCATGAATCAACACATAGGTGAGGTGGGTTAGAGCATGTCCAGTGGTGCTCAGTATGTGACTCTGCAAAAAGACTTCTCACATCCACGTTTAGTTATTTACTTCTTTCCAACACCACCAACAAAAACTAAAACTGGCACTGCAAGTAGGTGAGAGACTACTAATAGCAACCCACCTGGACCGATCAAACTATCTCAACAGCAGTTGTTAGGCTTTGCAGTGCCTTTTACCAGTGCAAGCATCCAGTGGATGAATACAGGTCCAAAACCAATTTGCTGAGTCAAACTGGCATCTCTTGACTTTTTCTTCATTCAATTTTCTTTTGCAGGACCCTGGGGGAGCTGCTCTTAGGAGCAGTTGCTTGCTTGCTTCCTGGGTCTCATGAATCCAGTATTGTACACTGATGCCGAAGTACATCAGATGGTGTACATGTTTGTCAAGATGTTGTATTTCACATTCAGTGAATGTTTTTTTTAATGTTTTTAACTGTCTCTTGATGATTACTTTTTTATCAATTTCTTTTGGGTGCTTGTTTGTATGTAAATAGTCTGCAACAACAACAACAGAAGAACAGGTCTGAAGAAAGTTGAAGAAAACGTCACCTGCACAACAAACAACAAGAAGGAAAATGTTAAAACAACAACAACAACAAACCAACTTTGTACCTTACATGACAATGACAAAAATAAATGTACAACAACAAATGCACACGCATGGAATGTGACGGAATGTGATGACTACTTAAATGACGCAACACTTGTGTTATTATGGAGGTGTTGGGTTTCAGGCCATTTGTGCCTTTTGAAGAATTTCAGCCTGAATTTCTGAATGGGCAGTGCAATGGGTATCATACCCTGTGCCTGACACCTTTCCATTACATACCGATTTTCATGTAAATTTTCATATTGTCCATGTGGATTTGCAGAGTGGTCACGTGGATTTGCATAATGGTTACATTGATTTTTCAGAGCGGTCATGTATAGATAATAGGTTTTGGCACCTTCCCAAGTTAGGTCTGGTAGACTCCAACAGGAGTCTGGACCAGTGTTGGCCCAAACAATCCGGGTATCAACCAGGGCCCAAGTCCAGGTATCATATAACCTACCTGCTGGTTCCATTTCCAAGAAATACCCAACCAAAAACCCTACCTGGCCTGGTATTAGGATTTTCGATATCATGTAAACACCCTATGGCAACGGACTAGTTTTTAAAAAATCAATACCCTGTTGATACCCTGATGGGGATTTGTCACTCTTACTTTGGTTGGTTATTTTTTTCATCCATATTTTTTCATTTATTTTATTTTTTCATCCAAGCACCTTCATACATTTAGGGTTTCACTTTTGTCATATACTTAAAACCCTAAACCACAAGTCCCTCTTTCATGTGTCACTCTCAATTTCACATTCAACAATGCTTTTTTAGTTGCTATTGGGATAGATTGTCGTGTTTGGCAACCAATAGTTGCCAAACACGACAATCTATCCCAATACTTGTAATGGTTATTTGTGAGATCCTTAAATGTTATTACGAACGTTGAGGATGAATATCAAAGCATTATTGGGGGTTCATGATGGCATATTTTTCTTTCAACTTGCAACAACTGAACTGACGCACCCATAAGTAGGTATTTTTTCCTCCTTTTGTTGTGCCTCACTTGTGTTCATTGTTGTTATTATTCTTGTCTTTGTTTTGTTTGGTGTTATTCTTTAGGTGTATGGGACTAGATGTGTAATGTTGAAGTTGTGTTGTAAAAATGGACTTGTATGAATTGTTTTAGGGTTCCAATTTCAAGTTGTGAATTCTAAAGTTCATTGAAGGAGAAATTTTATAATTCATTAATGTTAGTAAACTTTTTTGTGCTACATTCATATTCTTCCTTTGCTTAAGCTCTTTGACACTAATCTATGATATAAAGTAGGCATAGTGTTCCAAGATTGGACACAATTGGTACCATTTTTCTTCTTAGATCAAAAGATCATGATAGAAAGAACTAAAATATTGAAATGTGAAATTCAAAAATGTGAAAAGAATAAAAATAAGAAAATGTGAAAAAAAAATGATAATAAGAAAATAAGAAATGTGAAAAGATTGAAAAAAAAAATTACTTTAAAAAAAATGTTTGATAACTTATCTAGGCACTATATCGACCAATTTTCAATAGGGTCTTGCAAAAATCGACCCTTATGCATACTAGCCAATTCTTACACATAAAATAAAATTGATATCTTTATCGGTTGATTATTCTAACAAGTTGATACCAGGTGGTCTTAGAAAATTTGAAAAATCTTAATGCTTTGATACATTGTGTGTAAATGAAAAAATGATTTTTTTTAATAACCGATCTGGTGGATATTGAAAAAAAAATCAAGAACCAGCCAATACTGGTCTGGACCCTTCCATTCTGTCCTTTAAGGTAAATAAAATAAAGAGGCAGAAGAAGACATAGAAAAACCATTACTCCTTGTAACAACAAAAATGGGTCTTACAAATTTCAAACGTTTTAAATTTTTATTAATTTATTAATTATTTTGGTGGTTTCCAAAATTTGGAAAAAATTTCCAATTTTTTTTGGAATTTACACTTTAATAAAAAAAATCCAATTTTTTTGTCACCATGATGTCCAAAAATTTACGCCCCCCCCCCCAAAAAAAAAACCCCCTTGTTTACAATACTACTACTATGATCAAATCCCAAATTCCATAGATAAGATTTTTCACTAGATTTCCAGGACAATCCCAAAGGCTACTTTCTACTTTCTACCTTAATTGAATAATTTTAAAGTTGAAATGAAGGTGTGGGTGGTTGTATGACTCGTATTCAATAGCAGAGACACAGATTGATATAGTCAAAAAAAAAACGGCACTCGGGAACTCGGGGTTTTGTGTGAATGAAACAAAAATTATTTTATTCTATAATAATTTGAGTCGCATTTAATTCGTTGCTCTTGTTTAGTGCTTGCCCACCCTCGCGCACCTTTACGCACCTGCATGTGCGCGAGGGTAGTCAGTCCACCTGCAAGCAATTGTCAATCTGCAGCATGTAAAAAAATAAAATAAAAATTCTAGGCATTGATTATAGCCTCATAATCAATGGCCATTATTTTCTAACTATTTGGCTGTCATAATAAAAAATTTAATAGTAAAATTATTAATATTCTGTTGGGGCCTGCATATCTTGTCATGGGTATGGTTTTTTTCCCAAGTAAAGTTCAGAGAGAAAAATGTTGGATGCATGTTTTTGGGGGAAAGAAAACTCCAATTGGCAACTAGGTACTTGTGACTGAGGGAGGCTCTTTCCCACTAGCATAAAAGATTGGAACAAATCAAATCCTATAAAACTTTTCAAGTTTGTGGTAATTAAATTGTGTTTGGAAATGCGATTTTTTTTAAGAAATTGTTTTTTTGAAATATCAAAATTTAAGAAAATTATAATGGAGGGAAATTTATTTCATAAAGATTGGTGGAAAATGGAAACCTTTGAGCCTTTTCCCTTAGGCCAATAATTGACTACGGTTTTTAATCCTATAATTTATTTGGTGGTTTGTTAAGTCTACCCATTTTTGCCAAAAGATGTAGAATAAAATGTTGGAAAAAGTCTTTAGTATGTGAGAGGTTAAAAGTCCATATAATACTGTCAAAGAAGTTGCCAATATTTATTGCTGAAATTTTATTAATTATTATTATAAAACTGCTGAAGAGGATTTTGAAAAATAATATAATAAATTGGCACCCAAAAGTGTCAAACCCTGAAAAAGTACTTATAAAAAGAATATGTGAAAACAAGAATGTGAGAACTTGGGGAAAAAAAAAAAAAAAAAACATTACGCAATGGTCAAGAATGGTCATATTAATAATGTGCATGTCGGATAATGCCCATGGTAAGGCCCCCCAATTGCGAGCATTACCCTAGCACAATAAAATATGAGACAAATTTCAAGGGGTGCATGCAGTTAACTATCTGGGTTTAAGGTGGGTAAGCATTACAAGTAAAGAGTTAGGGAATGTAAGTGGTTACTATGTAGGAGGACTTGTCATGACAAGTATACCCTAGTACCCTGGCCATTTCGACACTAATTATATTATTTTCAGAATCTTTTTGAAAATTTCAAAAATTATTTCTAGCTTCCAAATCAAATTTTTTTTGTGAAGGATAATAGTGAATATTTAGGAATGTTTCATTGTCGAAATGAAAATTTCAAAATTAATTAATTATTCAACGGACATGTGTTGAAATGGCCAAGGTACTACATTATTTGAATGTTTTCAATCATGTTGTCACATTTTGAAAGAATTGTAAATTTTTTGAATGAACGATGGGTGCATTTACAATTTTTTCAGAAGATAATTTCATGCCACATAGTACCTTGGCCATTTCAACACATGTTCATTGAATAATTAAATAATTTTGAAAAACTCATTTTAACCAATGGAAATATTCACTATTGTCCTTCACAATATTTTTTGATTTGGAAGAAATAATTTTTGAAAATTTCAACAATTTTGACAATAATATAATTAGTGTCAAATTGGCAAAGGTACTAGGGTATTTAGTTTTTCAAGTTAATATGGATTGGTGAAAAAATCACTTGGGTCACAATGTACATATGATTTAGGAGGTAGTAAAAAAAACAAAATATGAAAAAGATGAACAAGGGGAATTTAGTTGCAAACACAAAGTACTCCTTTTGTATTTTTATGAGCTTGAAATTTTGAGAAGACTTTTAGGCAAGGAAAAAATATATGTAATTTCACATTGTTCACAGAAATGCATTTTCCCAAGTTCTTCTCAAATTTTTTTTTTCAAAAAATAACAAAAAATTGCTGACAACAGGGAAAAAAATAATACAAGTAGTGTGAGAACCTTGTTAGATAATAGAGTTATCAATAAAGTAACCCTCTCTTCACCCTGTCTTTGGGCCTCCTTTCACCCCCTATCCCCTCTTTCAGTGGGATCGGCAAAGTAAAGACATTTTAATAACTCTCAGTATGGAATGCTGGAACTCAGCATTTAATGCACAAGGTTCGAGACAAATTATAGTAGTTGTCCAGTTAGCAGCAGTGAAAATATATATGTAGCAGCAGTGGAGGTGCTCAGGAAAAAGGAAAGACAGGATGAAACTCAGTTTACTACCAAAAGTGATGGTTTTCTGAGTTTCATCCCCCCTTGAATGCTAATGTACTTTTTGCAGGTTTTTTTTTTTGAATCTCACTCTGTAGATGACCAAACTCAGGGTTCTGGTGCTGTGTTTTTCTTACTTTACGGATAACTCTAATAGGTATGACATATTACTCATTTATCAACCAGATAGAATGGATAGACATGGTTAAAAGATAAAACCGGTGTCACATGTAATGTGTCATAAGTCTTATGAGGAGCAAAATCTCTGCTTAAGTAAAATTAGAGAATATCGTGTAATTTTTTTTTTCAAGAAATTCTCAAAGTTTAAAACTTTTTGCAAATTTGCATGTCGTTTGCATGCAACATGTAAGTGCTAATTCATTAAAGCAACTCTTAAAAATCAATGCAAAGCACCTTTACAGACAATTGCCAGGGATCACAATTTTTTTTTTGCCTTTGCACCAAGGGAGTTGAGACTGGAGACAAGCCTACAAGATACATGCTATTACAACATATAGAAAGGCCACTTCATGGAAGCTAACTCCTCAAAACAATGCACAGCTCCAATTCTAACAATCTAATTGATCATATTATTGTACTACCTTGAGTGTGTTTTACAATTCCTTGTCGAATAAATAATTAAATAATTAAATAATTAATTAATTTGGACTTTTGGACTTTGGTAGTTTGATTTTGAGTTTTTGAGGATTCAGGTGTATGAAATATTGCTAATAAGACAACAAGCACTTTCATAGTCGTGTAGTTAGTTTATGTGTCTACTATATTTTACAATTAATTGTGTGTATTTCGTGTGTGCAAGTTTGAAGCTGGGTAATGAAACTTTCAAGTGTATTTTACTAATGGTTGAGTGTTCATTTTTCACTAATTTTTTCCAATTTTTTGGGGCATATTTGTTGCAATTTTTTTTTTTCAAAATTTCAACAAACTTAAAAATAATTTAATTAGTGTCAAACCTGCCCAAGTAATACGATAAGCTTTTATTTTCATTCCTAAGCACAAGCCTATTCTGGAGTTAAATTTTGATTTTAAAAAATAACTGCCGATTCCAGTTCTTTAAAAATTTCGGAATGCAAAGAACTGCCACTTGGCTTCATTTTTCTGCCCAAAACAAAATTAACTAATCAGAGAAACGCCGGTTCCCAATTAATTCAGAAACACAAAATTTTCTTGAAAGAACCGGCAAAGAGCCTGTGATTGGAAAGGGCAGCGGATTTTTATGAAATTTTCAAAAAAAAATTGAGAGCCAAGGGTCTGGCCTATATAAAAATATCGGTTTCTTAAATTTTAGTGGGGTTTTTTTTCCACCCTCGCCGGGCAAGTGAAAATATACCCGGTATGATAACCGGGGTGCGTCGGTGGCGGATTCTAATACCCGCACAGCGCTGGCGAGACAACAAACAAAACAGGCAGTGTAGAAAGGGAGTTTTAGTACTCTTGTGGAAAGTCTCTTTTGTATTTGTTTGCAGCGGATTTGGTTGCACTTGGCGAGATGAACGCTACTCTCAATGCTATGCCACAATTCCCATCATCGTCTTTGTTTTGTTGTGCACGTGCAGCAGGAGTAGTTTTGGATCGTCATCGAATCGATCCATCCGTCCATCAATCGATCATCATTTTCGCCGCACGACCGCCTGCCGATTTGTCAGCAAACAAGCTCTGAGTAATCGAACTCACTCCCAGAAACAAGCTCTCAATCCAACTCCAATTTCGTCCGGATTCGCTCAAGAATTGTCGATTCAGGCTCCTTCCACAGAATGTTCTTGTTCTTGTTCTTTGTTGTTTTTGCAGTATTTTGAGCAGCACAACTTTCTTGTAGATTTTGTGACAATTTTTGTGGGATTTTCAAGATTGTTTTTGGACTATCTAGAACTTTTTCTTTGCTGCTGCTGTTGTAAGCAGCTTTGTCAGGGAGTGCCCTGTTGTGCGGTTTCATTGAGAAAGATCTCTTTCGAATGAGCAGCAGTAGTAGTTGAGAGAGGAATTTTGTCGTCGACGATGCTGTTTTCAGACAGTAAACTAGTGTGGGATCCAAGTTCATAAAATGCTTCGATGATGTTTTCAAAGTTTTTCCGCTTCTTTGCTTTCACTGGATTTGCGCCGAAGACTTTGTGAATCGGATGATTCCATGACTGCGCTAGAGGCAGTTTCTTGTTCAGCAACAAACATGACGGCGAGGATTGTAATGAATGACGGAGGTCCATTCTTTCTGGATGCATGGAAAGATGTACCACACGACGTTAACGGAAACGTCATGTCGCCGGGTACTCGTGCTCCCAAAAATTCCTTGGTCAAGCAAGAGGATCGTGCAGCATTGGAGGAGGCGATGATGGACTCGGGTGAGCGCAGGCTGAATCAGCTTGGCTACAAGCAGGAGCTTCGCCGGGAAATGGTAAAAGTCGCCCACTTCACATGCATTCATTCATCAGCAGTTTGAATGTTGTCTCCAAGCTTCAATTCTTTGTGCAGCGGACTAGTATTCTCTGCAATGCAAAAAAACACTATTCTCTGCAATGAAAAGAATCTCGCTTGTTTGTTTTGTGAACCTTGGAGCAGCTCCAGCGATGTTCAGTATTCTACCCTGCAAAAAATATTTCTCAGATCCAAGTTTAGTCATTCACTTTTTTCTAACCCCACCCAGAAAACTAAAACTGGGACTGCAAATACGTGGGAGACTACTAATAGCAACTCACCTGGACGAAGCGTTAGGACTAGTGAAAAGCGGGGAGCAGCAGTCGGAAGCAAACTGTGCAAAAATGCAGGGTGAAAACGATTTTGCTGAGCCAAACCAGCACGCTTTGCCTTTTCTTCATTCAATGATTTTAATTTCCAGGATCACATACTGAGCACCGCTGGAGATGCTCTGACAATTGAAGACGCTGAAGAAATTCTGTTGGTTCCCTGCATGCAATCTAAGGTGGTGAAGGATTTTGCTGATTTTCTGCATATGAAGTAGTAATTTGTGGCTGATGCATTGTGGTGCTGGTGTCTGTGCAGACATTGTTCAAATGCTTGGCCATCACATTTTCTACTGTGACACTGTTCACCGGCATAGTGCCCTTGTATGGAAGCAGCCTGATGTATGCAGGGCCAGTGGGAGTGGTGTGGGGTTGGGTTATTGTCACATTCTTTACCTGGTTTGTGGGCTTTGCCATGGCAGAGATTTGTTCCTCGTTTCCTGTAAGTTTCTTGCACAATTTAGTGGCCTGATTCAGTTATTGTATTGTTATCACTGCCATCCTCTGGATAACTGCATCTTGTCTGCCTCCAGTAGCATCAGACACTGCTGTGTGGAGTACTTTGTTTCTTTCATCCTTTTCAAGTTTATGTAAGAGTGTGCAACTATGGCTCTGATCCTTCCTCCCCATTGCTTCCTTCAGTGATTGGACAGTGGTTCTCTTACGATTTGTGTTTTTGTAGAAACTATCCAGGAAGCATTGAACTTGTGTTGTCAATGTCCAGTTGTTAGCTAGATTTCATGATAATTCTCAATGTGATGAGGCTGATTGGAGATGGCAGACAACAGGATCTCTGTACTTCTCAGCAGCTCATTTGGCTGGGCCTCAATGGGGGCCGTTAGCATCATGGCTTTGTGCATGGCTGGAAGTCATTGGTCTAATTGCTGGCATTGGCACTCAGGTATTTCCAAAGCTAGTGCACTGATCCTTGTGCATGGCCTGAATGAATGAGATGACCAAGAGAAAAACATGTAATATCTGCATGTATGAAATGGTGGGTTTTGGTGTACACAAAATGATACGACTGTCATCTATGCAAGTCTCTGCACTCTTTTGTTTGTACTGGGTAGTTGTGTGAAGACCTAGGTCATGCTAATATGAGGGAGACTGCAAAGTTACAATCTAAGGAATGCTTGGGCGAATTGAGCTCTATTGCAGAAATGTAGTTGCTGGTTGGGATATAAACTAGATGAATTCACACCAACACTCAAAACAAAATGTTCAGGTTCTTCACCAGAAACAGATTTGCAGATTGAATCCTTTACTGATACGTGATGCTTTTTGGTTTAATGTTGCCAGGCATATGCAGGAACAGAGACATTGCAAAACATTATTTTGCTTTGCACAGGTACCAATAAGCATGGTGGTTACTTTGCTCCACCTGGAGTGTTTCTTACAATCTATATTGCGCTCTGCCTCATATGGGCAGTGCTGAACACATTTGCACTGAATGTCATAGCAGTCATTGATATGGTATCTATTTACTGGCAGGTAAAGTATCCAACTTCTTACATTGATCTTTTCTTCTTTGATACATTTCTTTTGAACACCATCAGATATGCTTTTAGAATATTTGACTCCTCTTGTGCATTTGAGAGGTAGAAACCTCATCAAGAGAAGGTTTATGGGAGGGAGCAGTTATTTGTAGTCTTGAGAGATGATTTGATGAAACCCTTTGCTATGCACTTTCATAAGAGCTCAGCTTTTGCTCACTCAACAATTGATGTTGGTTGGAACACTTTAAGAGACCATCTTGTTTCTCTGGGGGAAGACTGCGTCACAACTCCTTATTATCCCCTGTCATTGTCTCTCTTTTATGTGTGAATGTTGGAATCTTGCTGCCAGATGGTAGGAGGTGCAGTCATGGTAATATTGCTGCCAGTGGTTGCAAAGACAACACAGCCTGCTTCTTATGTCTTCACACATTTTGAGATAGGAGAGGCAACCACAGGTATCAAGAGTGGAGTATATGCTGTACTTCTGTCCTGGTTAGTTAGCCAATATTCTCTTTATGGATATGATGCTGCAGCATATCTGACAGAGGAGACCAAAAGTGCTGATATCAATGGCCCAATTGCAATTCTTTCAAGCATTGCTCTCGTTTCTGTGTTTGGGTGGGGTGTTATCCTGGCTCTCACGTTCACTATCCAGGTAATTGGTTCATAGTTGGGTGCAGCTCTCTTATAAAGACCTCAAGATTACCATTTGTGTATCTGGTGCTTCCTCCTCAAGAGGCTCACCTGAATATACCTGTCCAAGTATATGAACTGGAGCTCAAGTTTGTTTGTGAAATAACAGAAAATCAGACCAGGTTTTGCCATCTGTTACTACCTAAGAGTGTGTTTGAAAAGAAAGAGGGTCAAACAATGTCAGCTTGAATTAGCACTGGCAGAACCAATAATTGACCTGCATGTTCTGGTTGTGGGCTTCAGAATCCAAGTTATCTCTATAATCCAAGCAATGAGACAGCAGGCAGATTTGTTCCAGCACAGATTTTGTATGATGTGTTCCATGGGCGCTACCACAATGCCACAGGTGCCATTGTGTTGTTGTGTGTGATTTGGGGATCCTTTTTCTTTGGTGGCCTTTCCATAACCACAAGTGCAGCTCGAGTTGTAAGTTCATCTACAAACTTTTTCAAATTTAGGTCAAAACTTACATTAAAAATATTATATCATTTTGAATCTGATTTTTTTAAAAACAAAACCCTCACCAAGTTCACATCAACAAAGCCCCATGTAAAGATTACAAAAACATAAGTTTTTTGAAAAACAAACAAAATTTGTTATTTCATATGAACTTATATAAACATTTACAATTCAAAAGTCCATGACACCCTACTGCTAGGTGAATATGAAGTGCAATCTAGTTGTTATCTTCATCTCACCAAGTCTGGAAGTGAATCAGCCTTGAAAACATAATGCAGAAGACGCTGTTTCTTTGCCATTTTCTGTCCTGGTCTGAACAGCAAAAAAAAATTAGAGGACCTGTTTCTGAACACCGCAAAGCTTTAATAGCAAACTTTACTTGTGCAAGCATCATGACAAGGTTGACAGTGTGGGCTTGTTCTAATTGTGGTGCTGCAGGTGTATGCTCTCTCACGTGATGGGGGGACACCATACTCAAGAGTGTGGCGCAAAGTTCACCCCAAGTATAAGGTGCCAGTGAATGCAGTCTGGATCTCTGCTGGTTTTGCAATCCTTCTGGGTTTCCCCATCCTTAGGGTCAGTGTTGTCTTCACTACCATAGCATCAATCTGCACAATTGGATGGGTAGGTGGATATGCTGTGCCAATATTTTTCAGGATGATTCTTGTAAATGAGGAGTTCCTTCCAGGTCCTTTTTACATGGGGAAAGCAAGCCGTTGGGTTTGTGTAGTTGCATTCCTTTGGATCTGTTACACATGTGCCATATTCCTACTTCCAACAGTATACCCTATCGAATTCAGCACATTCAACTATGCCCCAGTCACTCTAGCAATAGTTTTAGGTGCTGTAATGGGCTGGTGGGTCATAGATGCTAGACATTGGTTCAAAGGTCCTGTTCAAGAAATCTTTGTCCAAGTTCCTGGTAAGGAATCCCTTCCTCAATAAATCTTGATTTGCACAAGCACTGTTTTGATCTATTCTTCCTATTTTTTTGAACAATAGTAGGGTATGAAATTGATAAACCAGTTTTGTCATCTGTTATGTATGGTTATGGACTGATCATCAAAATGGCAACATTATTGCTCAAGTGTGATTTATAATCTTGGAAGCTGCTTTCTTTCTCTGCCACAGAATCCTTCTTGACAAATTTTCCTCACATGTGATTGTTAACAAGAGACTTTTGGGGGCATTCCTTGTAAGGAAAAAGAGTGGAAACTTGAGGCAAATTGAAGTTGAATTTACAAAACATAGAGAAAGTTCTCCAAGGGAATCGTGGGAATAAATTTTCAATGTTTTATTCAAATTTTCCCATTTGTGAATCAGAGGGATCATTGTATTTGCCCATTGTCAAACAAACCATTTCATGTTTGCAAGTTCAAGTTCTTGATGGTCCCACAGGGAATCATGTTTAGGATTCTTGTGATTTGTTCAAGTTTTTTGTGATTTGGCTTCAAAGTGCTGCTTTTGTCTTCACAGAATCCTTCTTTGCTTTACTGGCTGTCGGCAATTTTGTAGATTGCTGTTGCTACCAGATCTACAATGGTCGCTGCTAGATTGAAGTTTTTGTGAAGTCTCCTTTGAAATCCTGGCTGTAGTTTATCCACAGGTTGGATCATGCGAGATTTATTGCAGTCGAGAAATCCGGGAAGTGCGCGCCATAAACTCGAGAGAATTCTCGACATCCAGAATTTCAAGCCCCTAAACAGATTAGGGTTTGATGTTTTGCTGTGAAAGTCAAAAGAGCGCATTGCTCACCATGCACGAAAACAAATCTGCAACAAGGCCCGGAGCAGCAGCTCCTCTGTCGTCGTGAACAAGTTTCTTGCAGATGATCAAAGAAGGGTCCCACCGCCCGCGCACGTCGAAAACCCCGTGACAGTCCCAAGACTCCGACACGTGCAACACATCTTTTTACGCAAACACAACGCTCACGTGATTTTCATATACTCATATACTTTCACACTTTGTGATGATCTCTTCTCTGAGCATCGCACTAGCTTCGATCTAGCTTGACTTTGCAGCTCTCGCTCGGCTCTTCCTTTTGCAGCAAAATCTGAGCGATTTTGTATGTTGTTTATATACTCTGTCTTCTTCCGGAGCGACAACAGCCGCGTAGTTCTGTAGAAGTTGGACCGCAATTCTCTGAGCTGCATCATATCTTCCCAAGCGTTTAGGGTTTGAAACCCATATACATATATACATATAAATATCTTCACGGATTGTGCTGAACATGTCCAGCTCGGACGCACATTTCGTCGTACCAAGTCCGATAAGTCACAGACAAACCCACGTAACTCTCTCATAGCTGGATTCATCAGTATGAGCACTCCACGGCAAAGTTTCTCGGCAAGCAAGCGCAAAAACGTCGACATCCCATGCAACAAAAAGAAGTTGACTGTTGTTCAACCCATCAGCAACTATCTCATGACTCCACAGAGAGAGAGAGAGAGAGAGAGAGAGCGAGAGAGTTCTTGGATCTCGACTGGGATTTTGCGGCGATGGATCACGCACAGGGTTGATCCTGAGCTGCACGCAAACACCCGTCAGAGAGTTTCAAAATTCTGTGCAATTGCACGAGGTGGGCATGCATCATCTTCTCCATGAATTCTGCCTGGCTTTTAGCTGCATCGGGTGCTATATGTTTAGACTGCTCAACATTCAACAGCTTAAAGACTGGTGATCATCAATTGAAGTTAGATGGCCGCTGCATCCAGCTCGCGACGTCCTTCTTGCAGTGCAGAAATATTTCTAAGACACAGATCTGTCTGCAGAACTCCTCCTGGACTACCCATAGTTTTCCTTGAGGTGGTTCCTTTGTCTCTTCTGTTGCAAGATCTGAAATTACATCCTCAGACTGCTGATCATCTTCTAACTTCTCGTATGACTCCAGTGCTCTAGAATTGTGTTGCAGGATAACTTAGCTCTAGATCTCAATACTGCTGCTCAACAAAAATGGCTTCAGTAGCTTCCAGCAGCTCTAAGCCGTCAGCAGACATTCTCACCCAGCTCTCGAATGTGCTACCAACGAGCACGTTCCTAGCTCTCCAGATGCTAGCACCGCTGGCCACAAACAACGGGATATGCGGAGCTACGGAGAGGTCCATGACGGGGATCACTCTACTCGTTCTGAGCGCCTTCTGCTGCCTCTCCTGCTTCACAGACAGCTACAGAGCGGAGAACGGCACGGTCTACTGCGGAGTGGTGACGAGCAGGGGCCTTTGGAACCCTAATCTAAAGCACGCCATCACCGCCGGAGGCGGCCAGCTCGCGGGAGTCTCAGGCTCGACTTACACGGGCGGCGGAACCAAGTACCAACTGGAGTTTGCGGACGTAGTGAACGCGACTCTGTCCGTCATTGCGTTGGCCATCGCCTCTCTCTTTACAGCACCCGTCAGCACTTGCTTCTGGCCGAAGCTTTCCGACTCCATCTCCAAGACGGTTCCGTTACTCGCCGGCATGGTAGTCAGCGGTTTCTGCGCTTTCGGAACTTCCACGAGGCATGGCATTGGGTTCATGATCGCGCATCATGCTCATCCTCAGTCCGAAAACTCTGCTGATCAATCCGCCGACCCATCACGCCATTCTGTCTCCTGCATCATTGCAAAATGATCAGCAAGCACACATGCAGATCGACACATTGATGAAAGTGTGATCAATCAATTATAGAGAGACTTACTTCATGAGAGCTTGCTTCATCACATGAATCAAGAGCCTCGCCAAAACCTTGATCATCACATGTACATATATGGAAAGAACATGTTTTTATCATGTAACAAGAACATGATCATCAATTGATCATTTGGAAAGTTGAAAAATTGGAAACAAGCTTTGATGTGGGATCATCAGACCATTGTGTTTGTGGGCATTGAAAGTTCTCCATGCAAAATTTTGATGATCATAAGCATCATCTATGAGCAATTCCTGACAACATGATCCATAAGGATTCAGATCATATCAAGATTTGCGCAAGCATTTGTTGCTGTGAGTTATGCAAAGTTAGATCAAACCTCACTGTAACAATGATACAGAATTCAATATTGTTGTTGAAAACCTCAATCTTGATTTTGCTACAAAAGGCTCAAGAAAACACTTACTATTAATGAGATAAAAACTCACACTTTTACAAAGAAATTCCAAATTTCATGCACATGTAATTGGGTGAAGAATTCAGTACAACTAGCCCGTCAAAATGTCAAGCTTTCCTTTGATCTTCAAACAAAACTTCTGTGCTAAGTAGTACGGACTAAATTTCAAAATAGATATGGAATTTCAGAAGCTTCAATATTGTAAACTTCTCAAAAATGTCAAGCTTTGACAGTGCTGTGATTTTCAAACAAGTTTTTGGGGTATGTAATAGAGGACAATTTCCAAATCCTCAGTATGAAATTTCAAAGAATTCTTCAACATGAAAGGTAGTTTTTTCATACATCTAGGACACACTGTCAAACTAACTAGTGCAAAAAATGCTATAGACATCATGAAGGTGTGTAGAGCTACTACACTGCATGCACCTTTTGGCATATCAAATACATACAACAATTTACAATATTGTGGAAATTGCAGAAGGGAATCCTGCATGCATGTGATAATTAAACCACTGGAAATTTAGAATTTGTTTTATACTCAGATTTTTCCAATACTAGGGGTTTTGGATTCATGCTTGAAACTATACATGGATTTTGATTTTCGTCAGTGAAAATCAATTTATTATTCTGCTGCAAGGAAATTGCATTTTGCAGTAAAAAATGGTTCTTTTTCTTTCTGGTGTTCAAATCATATGACTCTCTCAAAGCTCTTTGAATTCTTCTCATGGATTGCCATCTCTCCTCCCCCGTGCTGTGATGGGTGTTTTCTCTATTTTTCTTTTGGGGTCTCCAGAGTGCAGTTGCAAGCATTGTTTGTAAAGCTCATGATCTTTGTGTTTATACTGGGTGCATGAGAATAGAGCACTCTTCAATTCTACATCTTCCAGACATCTCATAATACAAATACTTAAAGAAAAGAAATCAGAAATTGTGCAAATCTTATGCTTGATGGAGCTGCACCCTGCTGGATGGAGGTCTTGTTCTGTTGCAATGTAATCTGAAGAGTTTTTGGTTCAGAACTGGCCATTATTGAAATGACCTTGTGTTTCTAGTTGGTACATGAGAAGAGAGCAGCACTCATAAATTGATTTTCCATCACCATCATCATCATCATCATCCAGTGCTACTCTCATGTATGAAATTGTGGAAATTGTGGAAGAAAGTATGCAACTTGTATGTTGATGGACCTGCCTGCCTGCCTGCTGGAGGTGTTTTTCTGTTGCACTACTGTTTGTTTTCTTTGATCTTCAGAGTAGATTTCTGTTCATTTAGGTTCTCAGTTTTGCGGCAATTTAATTTGCTTCTCAGAGTCTTCGTGTCTTGGTTTGTGATGCTTTCTTCTTCTCTTCAGATCCTGTGTTTTGCTCAGCTCTGGACGCTAATCTGCACTTTTTTGGTAACAAGGAAGCTGGAAAGGGGGATTGAAAAAGCAAAGAAGTGTACCAAAAACAAAATCAGGTGCGAAGTGCACAAAGAGTTCTAAGCGGGATCCTAAATTTGCTGCATGAACTCTGGCTCATTCATTTGCCTCTGGATGATCACCAGTCCACCAACTTGACAAAATTGAAAACAAAAAACCCTGGCTTGGGATGGGAAGCAAGAGCAAGAGCAGCAGCAGCAGCTCTGATTGACGATCAAGAACTGCTTGTTGCTCTTGCTTTTGCGATCCTCCACAAGAGGACTTAGCCAAATCTGGCTACATGTCAGAGAGAAAAGTAGAAATTTATTGCTATTACTGGCGAGTTGCAAGAACCTGTAGTCTAAAAACAATGGTGATTTCAACCCTTTTTCCCGCCTCCAAAATGTGACCAATTTGGGGGGGGCGGGATTTTTTCCCCTAGAAAAAATCCTTTGTAAAAGTCGCAGATCCTTTTTTTTCTTTTCCTTTTTGGTTTTCCACCAACTGGCGAAACTGGTGAAATTTCGCCAGTAAAGAAAACGCTTCTGCAGCTTCCAGTTTTGTTAAGTAGGTGGATCATCCAGAAGAGGAATAGGCCAAATTTGGCTAAAGGTCAGTCGAAATGTTTTAGAATCCTACTTTATTCTGGCGACCTCATCCAGGAACTCATCCTCTAAATAAATATGGCTCTGTTTCCTCAAAATATGGCGAATGGTTTTTCATTTTTTCTATAAATAAAGACCCTTTGTACACTTCGCCACAGTGCGAAATAAAATTTATTAAAAAAAAATTACGCTGAGATTACCGCACTGTGGCCTGCGGGTTCAATCTGTTGTTGTTGGGGTGGTTGGTGCAGAGTCCAAACCCTTCTGAGAGAGGAGGGGATTTGGTGAACAGTGCGGATCCTGGAAGGAGCTTCGGCATGGCGACGATGGCAGTCCCTATGCACACATGCTCCGCCGCGGCTTCTACAGTATTAGGTTCATTGCGTAACACTCCTCCTGTTGTTTGCAGTATTTCTGCCTGCTCCTCCACCTCCTCATCATCACTCGGATACAAGAAGAGCGTTTCCGGGTTTTCTTTTTCCCTAGGGTTTGTCTCGCAACCTCTTGGCATTTCTAAAGTATCATCATCTCGGATCCGGGATTCTTTCCCGCGAGTTTTGGCTCGTGCACCTGGAGCAAAGGAACGCGACAAATCGTCGTCACAGCAGAGGGAAGCGGCAGCGGCGGCAAAAGAAGAAGCAGCAGCAGCAGTACAAGGGGATGTTTATGACGACGAAGAAGAAGAAGAAGTCGAGATTTCTTGGATACAAGAAAAGGTGGAAGATGTGGTGCTGGTGACGAGCCAAGCAATGGAAAGAGTTCCAGGACCGCGAGTAGGAGATGGTCAGTTGCCGTGGCTGGTCGCAGTGCCATTAGGTTATCTTGGTATCACATTTGTTATCGCAGTTGTAAGAAGCTGGAGGAAGTTCAACTCTTCAAAGGAAAGACGCAAACGTCAGGTCACAAAACTTCTCTGCTTGCTCGCCCTGATGGTTCTTCCTCTCCATTTCTGCGGTGTTTATGGACAAATCTTGTGTGACAGTAGTGTCTCATCTGAGCATTGCAATTCTGCAGTTGTGGTACAAGGGAAAAAAATTCCATCTTCTTGCAAGTTCCTGTTTGTAGCTTCACTTCAATCTACAGCATGCAGAATATCCAAAAACATCTTGTGAGTTGAATTGTACGTCTAAAGGCTTCTCTTGTAATTTCTTGGATCTAGCTGTGAGACAAAGTCATCAAGGTTTATCCTGTGACATTTTTGACAAACGCTCCCAACCAGAGTATGCAGGTATTAAAATGATTAGAATGCCTCATGTTCATTTCAATATCTCAATGACTGCAAAGCTGGGGGTTATCAATAGTCAATGTTACAGGTTCTTTAGACTCTGTAGTTGTAAGAAGTTTTTTGTCTTCCAGATGGTCAGTCTTATTGTCTTTCTGAAGGCAAAAGGCTACCCTTTAAAAGTTCTTCTAAAGAGAACTAGAGGGTTGCTTCTTAAAGAAAAATTCCTGTTTGGAATTTCC